>Ga0207873_1002654_pt1 | contig 14220 bp, 16 predicted proteins | sample BGWIniCompost_FD_187373 | JGI IMG/M metagenome (GOLD analysis project Ga0207873, IMG submission 187373) | Cellulose adapted compost microbial communities from Newby Island Compost Facility, Milpitas, CA, USA - BGW Initial Compost (SPAdes)... ...
CCGCCGTGGTGTTCACCAGCCACGGCGGCCCGCCGCACTGTCGTTGCCTCCTGCCTCGTTGCGAACTGCCGCTCGCCCATCGGCTGCCGCGCCGTCCGCTGCGCCGTCCGGTGCGGCGCTGCCGGTGCCTGCGGCCGGAGCGTGTCAGGGCCGGAGCGTGTCAGGCGGCACTGACCAGGAGGCAGGACCAGGTGAAGCCGGCTCCGGCGCTCACCAGGAGGGCATGGTCGCCGGGTTCCAGCATCCGGGCGGCGTGCAGCTCCGCGAGGCTCGCCGCGGTGTCGCCGGCACCGAGATGACCGGTGTCCGCACCGGGGTGCAGGAGGTGAGCACCCGTCAGCTTGCTCAGCAGAGGGGCGTAGGCCAGGTCGACGGTCTTGCGGCCCAGCCGCGGCGCCACCACGTAGCGCAGCGGCACATCACCGGTGGTCTCCCAACCCGCGTCCGCAAGGCACTGAGTCACCGCCGACTGCAGCGCCCGGGCGCTGGCCTCGGTGAACGCCTCGAGGCCCTCGGCTTCGAGGAACGCCTTCTTGGTGCGCCGGATGTCGACCCTGGGTCCGAGCGAGCGGGCGGCGGGGCTGAACGGGTCGTCGCCACGGTGCATACGCTCCAGCTGCGGTGCGGCCACGGTGGAGAGCGCGTGCAGCAGCAGGGGCGCGGGCCGTCCGCCCTCGGCGTCCTCCAGGCGGTGCAGCAGCAGCGCGGTGGCCCCGTCGCCGTAACCGATGCCGTAGTCACCGGTCCACCGGTCGAAGCCCGGATCCAGGAACGCGTCGGCCGTGGTGATCAGTGCCGGGCCGAGGCCCGGTTCCAGGAACAGCCGCGCCGCGGCAAGTTCCACGGCCGCGGCACCGCCGTTGCACACCTGCTGCACACCGACCGGTGTCGCCGACCCGGCCCCCAGCCGGTCGGCGATGAAGTGTGCCGGGGACCACAGGTCGTGACCCTGGTAGTGGATCCAGGCATGCAGGACGAGACCGAGGTCCCCGGCCGGGACACCCGCCTCGGCGAGCGTGCGCCGACTCGCCTCGACCGCCATCTCGGGTGGGGCCAGATCGGCCACCGGCAGCCGGTCGTACCCCAGTTCCGCAGCGGTGTCGGCGTCGAGCAGCCCCTGCTCGACGGCTTCCCGCGCGCTCTGCCGCCGCTCAGGCAGATAGGTCGCGGGTGCGGAGATGCCCAGCGGGCGGGGCAGGCGCATCACCGCGTCCCGCGCCCGGCCGTGCCCGGCACCTCGCAGCCCGCCGAGGTGAGGCCCTCGCTCGGCGTCACGGAGCCGGCGGGCGGCTCCTGGGCGGCCGGACTCACCTGCGACTCGTCGGCGACGGCGGTGGACCGGGTGGCCGGGCCCATGCCCTGGGCCACCACGACGACGGCACCCGCTGCTGCGGCCTTGCTCTTGGGGATCACGGACGCGCTCCTTGGCTCACGGGAAGAGAGAGGGCCGGGACACGGCGCTCCGGCCCGTCCCTGCGCACCCCGGTCCTGTGTAGCAGAGCACTGTCCGTGAGTGGAGCACTGTTATCCAGGTGAGGGCTGTCTCCTGGGCGGGCCCCCGGTGCGTCTTCAGCGGGTCTTCAGCGGGTCTTGAGCGACGGGGCCGGGGAACCCGCCCGTGACCGGCCGCCGCCTCGGATCCAGCGACCTGGCTTCCTGGCTCGCAGAAGGCGGCCTCAGCCTGCTTCGGCCAGCGAGATGCGGCCCTTGCGCTCGTCCTGCTCGAGCAGCTCCATCACCTTCTCGCGGGTCCGTTCCGGTCCGCGCCGTGTGCAGCATCAACCGGTTGGTGACGCCCTCGCGGACGGCGCGCCAGTGGTCCGTCATCGCCCTGCTGTGCGGGGCCCAGTTCACGCTCGCACTGGACTTCTCCCTTCTCATCGCCGCCCTGTCCGTCCTCGGTGAGGACCCCGGCTTCGCCCTGAGCGGCCTGCGGTGGGTCGACACCGCGTTCGCCCTGCCCTCCGGCGCGGCCTGCTGCTCTTCGGACGCGCCGCCGACCCCAGACGCCCGAGGAGCGGACGGCACGGGACGGGGTGAGCGCACCGCCGCTGCCGTACCCGTACCGGCACCAGGACTCCTGCGATGCGGACCGGGCGCGGGAGGGGACCGGGGCTGAGCGGGATCAGGCGTGGGGCTCACCGGAGCAGTCGGCGGACCGTCCATGTGGGCGGCCCTTCCTCGTCGGCCAGGGGCGCCACACTGCGCAGGGTGACGCTCGAACCGTCTGGACGGTTTGCCACTCTCGTGGGCCCTGACCTGCGTTGGTCCTGACCTGCGTTGGCGGTGGTGTGCGTCGGGGGTGGTGTGCGTCGGCGGTGGTGTGCGGTGGTGTGCGGTGCTCGGTCAGCGGCCGGACAGGTAGGAGCGGTACCAGGGGGCTGCCTGGGGGAAGGTGCGGGGGAAGCCGTCGCCCGGGGGGCAGTCCACCGACTTCCAGAAGGCGTCGTCGGTGAACCAGTGGTCCACGGTGAGCATGCCGAGGTGGTGCCGGGCCATGGGCGAGCCGGCGGCGCGGGTGCGGGCGGTGGGGATGTCGACGGCGGCACCGGTCGGCGGACGCTCCACCTGGGCGGCGACGGCGGCGAGCAGGTCCGTCGCGCTGACCGGGTCCGGGTGGTTGACGTAGTGGGCGCCGGGGGCGAGGGACGGGGAGAGGGCCGCGGCGACGACCGCGCGGCCCAGGGTGTCGACATCGATCATCGAGTGCAGCGTCGGGCAGTCGGTGAGGGTGGCCGACAACTCCCGCAGCAGACCCACGAGTCCGGGGACGACCCAGCGGTCGCCCGTGCCGTAGACCAGGTGGGGGCGCAGGACGAGGCCGCCCGCTTCGAGAACGTGCCGTTCGGCTGCGGCCCGGGTGGCGCTGGTGGTGGAGGCCGGGGCGATCGGTGCCTCGCCGGGGCGTACCCCGCGGAAGGGGCCTCGGCCGTGGACGGCGGCCGTGCTCAGGTAGACGATGCGGCGGACACCCGCGCGGGTCGCCTCGTCCATCAGGGCCTTGGTTCCCTGGTCGTTGACCGCCGCCACGTCCTCCGGGGTGCCGGTGATGAGGGAGCCGCAGTGGACGAGGACGTCGACACCGGTGCAACTGCCGTGCAGGGAGCGGGGGTCGGCGAGATCGCCGGGAATGGTGGCCGGGACGGCCGTGGCCGGGGGCGCGGTTCGTGCCGTGGTGGTGGCGGGTGCGGCGTGGCGGGTCAGGAGGCTGACGCGGACGCCCGGGCGGCGATGGGCCGCGGCGGCGACCCGGCTGCCGATGAAGCCGGTCGCGCCGGTGATGAGGAGATGCGTGGTCATGGGTGCTGTCGCCGCGCTCCGGGGTCTGCGCCCGGGCCGGGGCCGGGGCCTGGGCTGGGGTCGGGGCCTGGGCTGGGGTCGGTGAGTCGGGAGGTTCCGGAGGTGAGGACCGCGGTGAAGACGGTCTGGTTGTCCTGGTGGCCGTGGACGCGGACCGTGGTCTCGTCCTCGCCCTTGTCGAGGACTTCCGCCTCGATCAGGCAGGGGCTGTGCAGTTCGGCGTAGCGGTTGAAGGAGGCCGACATGTCGCTGGGGAGGAAGGGGCGCTTGCCGGTGGCCGCGGTGGCCGCCTGACGGGCCGCCTCGAACAGGACCATGCCGGGGACGTGGTCGTTGGGGCGCGGGAAGAGGACCGGGTGCGCGGTATTGACACGCAGCAGCCAGGTGGTGGGGCGGCCGCCGTGGGAGGCCGCGGCGGGATGCGGCTGCCGTTCATCGAGCGGTGCGCCGCGCGGTGTGTCGAGCCGTGCGTCGAGCGGTGTGTCGAGCGGGGAGAGGACGACGTCCTGATCGTGGGTGCGGCCGGCCTCGCCGGGGGAGATCGCGGCAAGGAGCGGTACGGGTTTCTCCCGTGCCGCCAACTGCTCGCCGCGCAGGCGGCGGTAGGCGGCCGGTGAGGTGCAGCCGGTGCTGCCGGTGCCGCGCGCGACGAGGCGTCCCGCGCGACGGAACTCCATCGTGGTGCGCATGCTGCTCAGGCCGCGGCCCCGGCGGCGTATCTCGGAGCAGACGACGTCCACCGTGACCGGCTCGGCCGCGTCCGCGCGGCGCAGGGCCCGCGGGTCCGTGGTGACCTCCAGGTCCCACATGACGAAATGCGTGTCCGCCGGAACGTCGAACGCCGCGTGCGCCAGGGCCATGGAGGTCTGGCGTATCGTCTCGCCGACGATCATCGGGTCCTGATGCCGGTCGTCGACGGGGCCGAAGAACGGGTGGTCGTCGGGCCAGTGGGCGGTCACCCGGAAGCGGGTGTCGGAGAGCCGGGTCCAGTCCGCGGGGAAGACGTCCGATGCGCGGGTCCGGTGGGCGAGCCCGGGCGTGATAGGGGTCGTGACGGGGGTGCTGGGCGCGCTGGGCGCGTTGGATGTGCCGAGTGTGCCGGAGCTGGGGGTGCTGGTTCCACCGCCGCCGCCTGCTGCGTTTGCGGCCATGCCCTGCTGTCCGGTCTGATCCTCCGTGGGCGCGCTCGAGGCACGATTCTTCGGCATGCGGGAACCCCCGGGATCTATGAACTGGCACCGGTGGACGTCGAACTAAGATACGGACGGGACGGTTTTTTTCCAAGGGTGATCCACTTCGCCGGGACGAGCGACGGACGAGCGCACCCACGCCGCGCCCGCAGGGCGCCAGCGGAACGCAGTACGGGCTTCACCGCACCGCGTTGGCGCCACGATGAGGCAGCACGACCTCGCGGCGGTCCATGCGATCGACGGCGCGAGAGCAGAGATCCACGGAGATCAGGAGGCACCCGATGGCGCGACAGGAGCGCGCGATCCGCACACGGCGGACCATCCTGGAGGCGGCGGCGGCCGTCTTCGACGAACGCGGCTACACCTCGGCGACCATCGGGGAGATTCTGGAACGGGCCGGTGTGACCAAGGGTGCGCTGTACTTCCACTTCGGGTCGAAGGAGGAGCTGGCGCTCGGCATCTTCGAGGAGCAGCTGGCGGTCTCGCTGCCGCCGCAGCCCAGCAAGCTGCAGGAACTGGTGGACTCCGGTCTGGTGCTGGCGCTGCGGCTGCGGACCGAGCCGCTGGTGCGGGCCAGCGTCGGACTCGCCCTGGACCAGGGCGCGCTGGGTCTGGACCGCACCCCGGCCTTCGGCATGTGGATCGACCAGACCGAGCGCCTGCTGAACGAGGCGAAGGCCGGCGGCGAGCTGCTGCCGCACGTCGACCCGGCGGAGACGGCCGAGTTGCTGGTGGCCAGCTTCTCGGGGGTGCAGCTGCTGTCCCAGCTGCGCTGCCAGCGGGAGGATCTGGAACGCCGGGTGGTGATTCTCTTCCATCACCTGCTGCCGGGGATCGCCGTGCCCGCTGTGCTGGCCCGGCTGGACATCGCGGAGAACCGCGCGGCGGGACTGGTGGCCCAGGGACGGATGGAGCCCATTGCGGAGGCCGGCTAGCGGGCCGGGGTGCGGAGAGGGATGGGGCTGTGGGCGCGGAGACCGAAGGGGACGGAAGCAGACGGAAGCAGACGGAAGGGGGACGGAAGGGGGCTGTAGGCGGTGTTCCCGGTTGCGCCTGCTCCTGCGCCTCGCCAGGATCGCTGGGTTTTCCACAACTCATGAGTTGTCCACAGGGTCTGACGCCGTTCCGTCGCCGGTTGTTACGGTCTCCATCGATCGAGAATTCCAGCGCTTCGCCGTGAAGCGCGGACGGACCTGACCTGCGTACGGGGGAGGCGGTTGCTGTGACCGAGGTCGTCGCCGGGGTGGAGAGCACGCGCACGGTGGGACGCCAGGGCGGACCGGCGGACACGTCCGCCCAGGGGGCCGGCCCGGATTCCGGTGCCGGGCGGCGGCTGCCGCGCGTGCCGGGCTTCGCCGAGTGGCCGGCCCAGGGGTCCCCCAAGGCGGAGGGCAAGGCTCTGCGCCGGGTGGTGCCGCGCAGCGCTCACGCCAGGCTCGAGCTGGACGGCTCCCGCCCCGATGCGGTGACGGCGGTCGAGGAGTCCGGACGCGGCCGGCTGCCCGAACTCACCCCGATACGGGTGGGCCGGATGGCGGCGACGCCCTTCGCCTTCCTGCGCGGCTCGGCCGGCCTGATGGCCTACGACCTGGCCCGCACCCCCATGACCAGGATCCGCGCCCAGATATGCGGCGACGCCCACGCAGCCAACTTCGGCCTCTACGGCGACGCACGCGGCCGCCTGGTCATCGACCTCAACGACTTCGACGAGACCGTGTACGGCCCCTGGGAGTGGGACCTGAAGCGGCTCGCTGCCTCGCTGGTGCTCGCCGGCCGGGAGGCCGGCGCGGACGAGGCCGTGTGCCAGGAGGCCGCCTACGACGCGGTCGGCGCCTACCGCCGCACCATGCGCCTGCTGTCGAAACTGCCCGCGCTGGACGCGTGGAACGCCATCGCCGACGAGGAGCTGGTCTCCCACACCGACGCCCACGATCTGCTCGGCACCCTGGAGCGGGTCGCGGAGAAGGCCCGCGCCAACACCAGCGGCCGCTTCGCCGCCAAGTCCACCGAGGCGACGGAGGACGGCGGGCGCCGGTTCGTCGACGCACCGCCGGTGCTGCGCCGGGTCCCGGACGAGGAGGCCAGGGCCGTGGCCGCCTCCCTGGAGCAGTACCTCACCACGCTGCCGGAGGACCGCCTTCCGCTGCTGGCCCGGCACGCGGTGCACGACGTGGCGTTCCGCGTCGTCGGCACGGGCAGCGTGGGCACGCGCTCCTACGTCGTCCTGCTCCTGGACCACCGGGGCAAGCCGCTGGTGCTGCAGGTGAAGGAGGCCCGCCCGTCGGCGCTGCTGCCGCATCTGGAGACGGCCGGCTTCGAGGTGCCCGGCACCGAGCACGAGGGCAAGCGGGTGGTGCTCGGCCAGAAGCGGATGCAGGTGGTCAGTGACAGCCTGCTGGGCTGGACGACGGTCGAGGGGCGGCCCTATCAGGTGCGGCAGTTCCGCAACCGCAAGGGCAGTGTGGACCCGGCGGCGCTGGCCGCCGACCAGATCGACGACTACGCGCGCATGACAGGAGCCCTGCTGGCCCGCGCCCACTCGCACAGCGCCGACCCGCGCCTGATCGCCGGCTACTGCGGCAAGAACGACGAGCTGGACACGGCGATAGCCGCGTTCGCCGTCGCCTACGCCGACCGCACCGAGGCCGACCACGCCGACCTGCTGAGCGCGGTGCGCTCGGGACGGATCGCGGCGGAGCTGGGGGTCTGACGGGCGAGCGCCACGGCCGGGCCGTGCCGGTGCAATGGTGCCGGTGCCGGTGCCGGTGCGGATGCGCTGGTGCTGGTGCTGGTGCTGGTGCTGGTGCTGGTGCTGGTGCCGGTGGCTGTGGTCGTGGCCGTGGCGCGGTGAATGTGCCCGGGGGCGGTGTGCGTTCCTGGGGCAGGCTGCGGTTTGTCCGGGCGCGTGGACGCGCCGGCCCCGGCGGGCGGTGTGCGGCGCGCACGCGCGATCCGGTGCGGGTGAGCGCTGCGGGCTGAAGCTCGAACCGATGAGGGGGCGGGGTGGGGTGGGGGGAGGGGAGGCCCCCCGGAGGTCGCGGAGGGACGAGAATCCCTGCCCCCCGCGCCCGTGCCCTACGCTGGGCGGGTGATGGAGTCGGAAGGTGTGCAGGGTGGTGCCGCCGGGGCGGAGCAGGCCCCCGGTGGTGAGAAGGCCGCGCGGGCCGAGGAGCGGCTTGAGCAGGCCGTCCGGGCCGCGGAGAAGGCGCTGATCGAGTTCGAGATCGCGGTGGAGACCTTTCGTATCGAGGTCGAGAACTTCTCCCGGCTGCACGAGCAGAAGCTCGGACCGATGTACGCCCGTCTCGAGGAGCTGGACGCCCAGATCCTGCAGGCCCGCGCCGACCGCACCGGCGACCCCGAGGATCTGCGCCGTGCCGCGGAGGCGCGCGCCCGGCTGGCGCCCATACCCGGTGTGGAAGAGCTGATGAACGGCTGGATGGACGACAAGGGGCTCTTCCCCGAGGCCGTCGCCATGCTCACCGACCAGCCGGTGAAGCCCCCGCAGCGGGTGCGGCCCAGCGAGGAGGCCCGCAAGCTGTACCGCGAGCTGGTCCGCAAGGCCCACCCGGACCTGGCGCAGCAGGAGTCCGAGCGCGAGCGCCGCGAGGAGTTCATCACCCGGGTGAACGCCGCCTACGCCCGTGGCAGCGTGGACGAGCTCGAGGAACTGGCGGCGGAGTGGGCCGCGGGGCCGCAGCTGAAGCGCGCCCGGAGCGCCGCGGAGGAGCTGTACGCCCGCCTCGAGTGGCTCTCCCAGCGCAAGGAGATGCTCACCGTGCTCGCCAAGGAACTGGAGGAGAGCGCGATCGGCTCCATGCTCAGGCTGGCTCCGGACGACCCCGACGGTCTGCTCGACGAGATCGCCGAGCAGCTGCGTGCCCAGCTGGCCGAGCGGGAGGCGGAGCTGGCCTCCCTGCTGGCGTGAGCCTCGGTCCGTCTCTTCGGGTAGCGTCTCAGACATGAGTTTCGGAGCTGCTGTGCCCACGGTCGGGGTCGCGGACGTCAAGGACGGCGACTTTCTGCTGGACGTCCGTGAGGACGACGAGTGGAAGGCCGGTCACGCGGCCGGCGCGCTGCACATCCCGGTCAGTGAGTTCGTGGCCCGCTACGGCGAGCTGACCGAGGCCGCGCCTCAGGACGGCCGGGTGCATGTGATCTGCCGTTCCGGCGGGCGTTCCGCCCAGGTCACGATGTATCTGGTGCAGCAGGGAATCGACGCCGTGAACGTGGACGGCGGTATGCAGGAGTGGGAGGCCGCCGGGCGTCCGGTCGTCACGGACGACGGTCAGACCGGGCACGTGCTGTAGTTTCCGGGGGCCGGAGGCCGTGAGCGGCTCTTCGTCCGTGTCCGGTCAGGTGGGTGGATGGGCGGCCAGCGGGTCCCCGAGGGTCTCCTCGTGGGCGGCTGCCGGGCCGAGGGTGAGTTCCAGGTGTTTGGCCCGGGCGTGGTAGTGGTGCAGGGGGTAGTCCACGTCGGCGCCGAAGCCTCCGTGCAGGTGCTGGGCGGTCTGCACGACCCGGCGCACTCGTTCCGCCGCCCAGATCTTGGCGACGGTGACGTCCGCGGTGGCGGGCAGCGGGCTGCCGTGGGCCTGGATGGCCGCGGCGGCGCGGGCGATGTTCCAGGAGCGGTACGCGGGCCAGTACTTTCGCCGACTCGCGCAGCACCAGGCACAGGGCGATCGCGTCGAGGCCGGATCCGCCGTGTTCCGGGTCGAGCGGCAGGCTCAGCAGGTCGGCCTCGGCGAGCCGGGACCACAGGGCGCGGTCGCAGCCGTCGGCGCAACGGCGCCGGGGTGAGGGCGGGGCTGGGCACGGTGTCCGGGGCGACGGAGGCGAAGACGCCCCGTGCTGCTTCGGCGGCTGCCTGCTGCTCCTCGGCGAAGGTGAAGTCCACGGGTCCCTGTCCTCTCACGGCGCACGGGTGCGCCGGCCGACGCCAACCTGACGGGGCGTCGAGCTAGAACAGCCTTCAGGAGGAGAGAAGGTCCGGTGCGTGCGGGCCTGGCCACCGGGGTCGGGCCCGGGCTGGCGTACGCGCGCCCGGGGCCGGCCGCCGAGCTTCCAGGGGCCCGGCCACCGGGTGGGCGCATCGGACCTTCTGTGCCGGCTCTCCTCTGCGGGGCCACCGTCCGGGGCTACCGGTCGAAGTCCAGCTCCACCTTCTCGGTGAGCGGGTGCGACTGGCAGGCCAGGACGTAGCCCGCCTCGGTCTCCTCCGCCTCCAGGGCGAAGTTGCGGTCCATCCGCACCTCGCCGGAGACCAGGAAGGCACGGCAGGTCCCGCAGACGCCGCCCTTGCAGGCGTAGGGGGCGTCGGGGCGGTTGCGCAGCACCGTGTCGAGCAGGGACTCGCCGTCCTGGACGGGCCAGGTGCCGCCGCGTCCGTCGAGCCGGGCGGTGACCGTGCTGTGGGCGGGGGCCGTGGCCGTGCGGGCGGGGGCGGGGCTCGCGTCCACGTGGAAGATCTCCTCGTGGATGCGGGCGCGGGGCACGCCCAGGGCGCGCAGGGTCCGCTCGGCGCCCTCGACCAGTCCGTAGGGGCCGCACAGGAACCAGCCGTCGACCTGCTCCACGGGCAGCAGCGCCGGAAGCAGTCCGGTCAGCCGCTCCTGGTCGAGCCGGCCGGACGGCAGCCCGGCCTGCTGCTCCTCGCGGGAGAGCACGGTGACCAGCTGGAACCGGTCGGGGTAGCGGTCCTTCAGGTCGGCGACCTCTTCGAGGAACATCGTGGAGGCTGCGGTGCGGTCGCTGCGGATCAGGCAGAACCGCGCCCGGGGCTCGCGGGCGAGCAGGGTGGAGACGATGGACAGCACCGGGGTGATGCCGCTGCCGCCGACGATCGCCGCGTACTGGCCGTGCGCCGGCTGGAGGGTGAAGCGGCCGGCCGGGGTCATGACCTCCAGCTCGTCGCCGAGGTTGATCTCCTTCAGGGCGTAGGTGGAGAAGGCGCCGCCCTCGACCAGGCGCACGCCGACGCGCAGGGTGCTCGGCCCCTCGCCGTCGGGTGCGGGGGAGCAGATGGAGTAGGTGCGCCGTATCTCCTGGCCGTCGACCGTGCGGCGCAGCGCCAGGTGCTGGCCGGGCAGGTACCGGTACTCCGCGCGCAGCTCGGGCGGGACGGCGAAGGTGAGGGCGACGGAGTCGTCGGTGAGCCGGTCGACCGCGGCCACCCGGAGCCGGTGGAAGCGGGCCATCACAACTCCTTGAAGTGGTCGAACGGTTCGCGGCAGGTCAGGCAGCGGCGCAGCGCCTTGCACGCGGTGGACGAGAAGCGGCTGAGCAGTTCGGTGTCGGCGGATCCGCAGTGCGGGCAGCGGACGGCTTCAAGCTCGTCGGCACCGGCGGCGGACGGGTCGGCGTCGCGGGTGCGGGTGGGGCCGAGGGCGACGGGGACCGGGCCGGAGGCGTTGCGGACGCGTGGCGGTGCGATGCCGAACTCGCGCAACTTGCGCCGACCCTCCTCGGTGATGTCGTCGGTGGACCAGGCGGGCGCCAGCACCGTGCGGACCGTGACCTCGCGTATGCCGTGCTCGTGCAGGACGCGCTCTATGTCGAGGGCCATCGCCTCGATGGCGGGGCAGCCGGTGTAGGTCGGGGTCAGCTCGACCTCGACGCTGTCCGCCCCCCGGGCGTGCACCGCGCGGACGACGCCCAGTTCGCGCAGGGTGAGCACGGGCAGCTCCGGGTCGGGCACCGACCCGGCCAGCTCGAGCAGTTCCTCCTCCAGCGGAGTCGTGGTGGTCACCATGACGCCCCCGGGTGGCTGCGGTGCAGATGCTGCATCTCGGCGAGCATGCGGCCGAAGGGCTCGGTGTGCAGACCCTGCCGGCCCGCACCGGCCGACCAGGCTCCCGTGCGGGGCCCTTCGGGCACGGAGAGGGTGGCCCGGCGCAGCACGTCCTCGATCTGCTCCAGCCAGGCGGTCTGAAGGGCCGTCCAGTCGATGTCCAGGCCTTCGACGGGCTGGAACATCTCGCCGGTGTAGCGCCACAGCGCGTTCGCGGCCTGCTGCATCCGGTCGTGGCTGACCTCTGTGCCGTCGCCGAGGCGGAGGGTCCACTGCTCGGCGTGGTCGCGGTGGTAGGCGGTCTCCTTGACGGCCTTGGCGGCCAGCGCGGCGAAGGGGCCGTCGCCGTCGGCCAGCTGGGTGTGCAGCAGGTGCTGGTAGACGGAGAAGTACAGCTGGCGGGCGATGGTGTGGGCGAAGTCGCCGTTGGGCTGCTCCACCAGCTGGAGGTTGCGGAAGGCGCGCTCCTCGCGGAGGAAGGCCAGCTCGTCCTCGTCGCCGACCATCGAGAGGAGCATCCGCGCCTGGCCGAGCAGGTCGAGCGCGATGTTGGCGAGGGCGACCTCCTCCTCCAGCACGGGGGCGTTGCCTGCCCACTCGCCGAGGCGGTGGGAGAGCACCAGGGCGTCGTCGCCGAGGGCCAGCGCGGCCGGGGCGAGGGCGGTGTCCTTGACGGTGGGCGTGGTCACAGGTGCTGCACCCCCTCGGGGATCTCGTAGAAGGTGGGGTGCCGGTAGGGCTTGTCGGCGGTCGGCTCGAAGAACGGGTCCTTCTCGTCGGGCGAGGAGGCGGTGATCGCGGACGACGGCACGACCCAGATGGAGACGCCCTCGCCGCGCCGGGTGTACAGGTCGCGTGCGTTGCGCAGGGCGAGCTCCGCGTCCGGCGCGTGGAGGCTGCCGGCGTGGGTGTGGGACAGGCCCCGGCGCGAGCGCACGAAGACCTCCCACAGGGGCCAGTCGGTGGTGGTCATGCTCGCTTCGCTCCTGTCTCGCCGTTCACGTTCTCGCCGTTCGCGTTCGCCGCGTGGTGCGCACCGGTGGTGCCGTCGACATCGGACTGGCGGCCGGGCCCGCCCGTGGTGTGCTTGGCCGCGTAGGCCGCTGCCGCCTCCCGGACCCAGGCGCCCTCCTCATGGGCGCGCCGGCGCCGGGAGAGCCGCTGCTCGTTGCACGGGCCGTTGCCCTTGAGGACCTCCCAGAACTCCGACCAGTCGATCGGGCCGAAGTCGTAGTGCCCGCGCTCCTCGTTCCATTTCAGGTCCGGGTCGGGGAGGGTGAGGCCGAGGGACTCGGCCTGGGGGACGCAGATGTCGACGAAGCGCTGGCGCAGCTCGTCGTTGGAGTGCCGCTTGATCTTCCAGGCCATCGACTGTGCGGAGTGCTGCGACTCGTCGTCGGGCGGGCCGAACATCATCAGCGAGGGCCACCACCAGCGGTTGACCGCGTCCTGGGCCATCTCGTGCTGCTCGGGGGTGCCCTTGCTGAGGGCGAGCAGCAGCTCGTAGCCCTGGCGCTGGTGGAAGGACTCCTCCTTGCAGATGCGGACCATCGCCCGCGCGTAGGGGCCGTAGGAGCAGCGGCACAGGGGGACCTGGTTGGTGATCGCGGCGCCGTCCACCAGCCAGCCGATCGCGCCGACGTCCGCCCAGGTCAGCGTCGGGTAGTTGAAGATCGAGGAGTACTTCTGGCGGCCGGAGTGCAGCTTGTCGAGGAGCTCGTCGCGGCTGGTGCCGAGGGTTTCGGCGGCGCTGTACAGGTACAGGCCGTGGCCGGCCTCGTCCTGCACCTTGGCCATCAGGATGGCCTTGCGGCGCAGGGAGGGCGCGCGGGTGATCCAGTTGGCCTCCGGCTGCATACCGATGATCTCGGAGTGCGCGTGCTGGGCGATCTGCCGGATCAGCGTGGCCCGGTATCCGTCGGGCATCCAGTCGCGCGGCTCGATCCGCTCGTCGGCGGCCACCGCCGCGTCGAAGGCGCGCTGGAACTCCGCAGTGCTGTCGTCGGCGCTCTCCGGTGCGCCGGACGGCTGGCTGCGGGCCGTCTCGTGGGCGGCTGCTGTCGCCATGAGGTCCCCCTCGACCTGGGTGCTTCTCGGAGCACGCTCCCGACCGATCGTTCGGTTCGTGCGATTCCATGGTGGGTCGGGGGCCGCACGGTGTCAACCGTTGTGGATAACCTGCGGGGGCTGCCTGTGGACGGACGTGGGGAGCGGTCCCGGACGGGAGCACGGCGCCTGGCGCGCTGCGATGTGGTCACGGCCACGGCACGGACCGGCCGCACGGACTGGGCTCGGACGGCCTGAGCTGAGTACCGTTCCGTGCGATGCGGAGGAGCGCGATCCACAGGGGCCCGGAGGAGGCCGGGAACTCGTAGGAGCCCGAGGAAGCCCACGGGAACCCGACGGAGCCCACGGGATCCCGAGGGAAACCAGGGAGGCCACGGGTTCCTGAGGGAGGCCGCGGGAGCGCTGAGGACCGCAGTAAATCAGCGAGCGGGTGGCGCGGCCGCCGGGCCTCGCGGCTGATCGGCCGCCGGACGGTGGCGGCGAGGGAACGAGACCGTGGGACGGGGCGGAATGGACGCGTACGACGAGGGCTCGGACGCCCGGCGCGGGCCGGGTGAGCCGAACGGTCCCGACGCGCGCCGCGGCCGGCCGGATCCCGCACCGGACACCGCCTCCGACTCCGGCCACACCGCGTCCCGGATACCGCCGGGGCAGCAGGCCCCGCAGCAGCCGGGCTCGCCACGGCAGGCCGCCCAGCGGTCGGTTTCCGGACAGCCGGTCTCCGGCGAGGGGCCGGCCGGCGACGACGGTCCGGCCACGTCGACCACTCCGGCCGCTGCGGACGGCAGGGAACCGGCACCCACGCGGGCCGGCGGCGACGGCGATGCCGCCGTACCGCACGGCGCCGACGGCGATGCCGCCGTACCGCAC
>Ga0207873_1002655_pt1 | contig 14219 bp, 13 predicted proteins | sample BGWIniCompost_FD_187373 | JGI IMG/M metagenome (GOLD analysis project Ga0207873, IMG submission 187373) | Cellulose adapted compost microbial communities from Newby Island Compost Facility, Milpitas, CA, USA - BGW Initial Compost (SPAdes)... ...
CGTCCTGAAGACCCGTCCTGAAGACCCGTCCTGAAGACCGAGCTGCGCTGTGCCCGCTCAGGGGTCGAGCACCATCGTCAGCAAGAACGACCGCGGGTGGCGCAGCGCGCGGTAGACCTCGTGTCCCCGCGAAGCCCAGCCGGGCCAACGGTCGTCCTCCGCGTGGGTCGCGTCCACGGCGAGCCCCTGCGCGCGGCGGCTCTCGAGCCAGCCCAGCCAGCGCGCGGCCTCCTCGGGGCGCATGCGTCCGGCGAGTCGGCGTAGGTTGATGACGAGCTTCAGGTAGGAGCGATGGCAGTAGATGTAGCCGCGGCCCTCCTGCCAGCGTCGGGCGCGGGCGATGGCCTCGTCGAGCCCGCTCGTGTCGCCGCGCGCCGCCAGCCACGCCATGTGCCCGAGCGGGAGGCCTCGAGCGATCTCGAAGCCCATCTGCCCATAGAAGCGCGGGTTGAAGTCCAGCAGGCGGAGGGCCCCGTCGTGGGGGACGAACTCCGCCTCGAACACGCCGTAGTAGCCCACCCGGCGGCACAGGCGGACGAGGCTGGCGAGCACGGCGGCGTCGACGGGGGCCTCCTCGAAGCACATCCCCACGCCGAGCCGCCGCGGCCGCTGCAAGACCTTCATCGCGCCCCGCGCGACGACCTGGTGCTCCTTCTCCCCGATGAAACCCGCCAGGGAGTAGATGCCGTCGGCCGCCGCGGCGCAGTAAGCCTGGAGCATGGGCCGCTCCACGCCGGGGACCGCGCGCGCGAAGAGGGGATGGTAGCGGTTGGCGGTGACGAACTCCGCGTAAGCCCGAGGCAAGGCGCGCGCCTCCGTGACGAGCTGCCCCTTGTTGCGGCTCGTCAGGAGGATTTGCGTGCGAGGTTTCAGCAGGAGGGGCACGCCGAGCTCCTTGCCCGCACGCAAGGCGGCGTCGGCCGTCTCCGGGAACACGGAGGTGAGGGTGGGGATCCCGAGCTCACCGCACAGCTCGTGGAGCGCCTTCTTGTCGAGCAAGTCGAGGATCGTGCGCTCCGGCGGTTGGTAGAGCTCGAAGTGCCGGCGCAGCTCGGCGACGCGGCTGGCCATCAGCCAGGCGAGCTCGTCGCAGGTGGCGTAAAGCACGTGCCCCGAGTTCCTGACGCCGAACTCGAGCAGCCAATCGAGGAAGCGCTCCGCGTCCATGATGGGCGGGGCCGCCACGCGGCGCGTGACATGGCGCGACCAGCGCGCGGGCGCCGACAGCGCCGTCTCCGCCATGGTCACGGAGACGCCGTGCCTCCCCAGGCAGCGCGCGGCGGCGAGGGTGCCGTTGTACTCGGGCATGGTGAGCAGGAACGGCGCCGTGACCGGGCCGGGGCCCGTCTTCGGGACCACCGCGAGGCGCGGCTTCTCGGCGGTGGCCTCAGGCGATTCGAGTGCCATCGTCGTCGGGATCCTTTTCTCGGGGTTCGCGTCGCTCAAGGGTCATCGCACAGCACGAGATCCTCGAAGCGCTCCGCGCGCCGCAAGGGCCGAACCGCGCCGTCGTCGACGAGCACGATCGCGGGCTGCGGGAAGGAGAACGAGGTTGCGAAGGGGACGAAGTAGGCGCCAGCGTCCATGATCGCCAGCGTGTCGCCCGGCGCGAGCTCGGGCAAGGTGCAGCCCCAATAGAGGACGTCGCCCGGGCTGCAGATCGGGCCTGCGAGGCGATAGCTCCCGTAGTTGGAGGCGTGCATCTTCGTGGCGGCGTAGACTTGGTGAAATTCGCTTTGCACGCTCTGGGCGAGGTTGATGCCGGCGTCGAGGATCGCGTAGGGCGCCGCGTTGGAGGCGTGCTTCAGTGTGTGCACCGTGGTGAGGAGCAGCTGTGTGTTCCCTGTGAGCGCGCGCCCCGGCTCCAGTACGATGCGGGGGACGGGGAGCCCACGCCGCTGACACCCCGCGCGCACCAGCCGACGAACCAGCCGCACGTAGGCGCGGATCTCCAGCGTGCGCCCGGGGTCCGGAGGCGGGAGATCGGCCAGGAACGTCATGTTCAGGCGCTTGTCCTTCGAGCTCAGCGCCTGAACCGTGGGGATGGCCAGGCTGCCGCCGAGGTCCAGGATGTCGAGCTCGAAGCCGAAGCGCTCGGCAGCCACGTGGGCGAGGTCGAGGGTCTCGTCCAGGAGCTGACGGAGCTGCTCCTCGGTGCGCAAGGGGGCGCCGAAGTGGACGTGCAGCGCGCGCATGTCGAGGTGGGGATTCCGGCAGGCCTCCTCGATGGCCGCGAGGGCCTCTCCGCCGTCGATGGGCGCGCCGAACTGACCTCCCCAAGAGGCGCTGGTGCAGACCCTGACCCCCGTGATCGGGCGCCGCCCGAGCTCGGCGGCGACGGCGCCGATGCGCGTCAGCTCCTCTCGATGGTTCGCGTTGAGGAGGGCGATCCCGCGGCCGATCGCCTCGCGCAGGGAGGCGTCGGACTTGACCGGCCCGTTGAAGACGATGCGCGCCGGGTCGACGCCGAGGCGCAGCGCGAGCCACAGCTCGTATTCGGAGATGACCTCCGCGCCGATCCCCTCGGCGTGGAGCAGGCGCAGCACACCGGGGATCGGGTTGGTCTTGTAGGAGTAGTAGACCTCGCAGGGCGGGCCTCCCTCGTCGTCGAGGAACGCGCGCGCGTTGCGGCGCAGGGCCGCGGCGTGCACGACGTGCAGCGGCGAGCCCCAGCGCGCGGTGAGCTCCGCGAGAGCGTGGCCCTCCAGGGTCAGGTGTCCGGCTGCATCGACCTCGAGGTCCCAGAGCCTGGGCGGCAGAGGGCGTCGCCGGGCGTTGCGATGCCGGGCGAGAGTCGAGAGCGCGGTCTTCAGGGCCTGCTTGGAGCGGCGGGTGAGGGGGCGGATCATTGGGGAGGGGGTCCGTCGAGCGGCAGGAGCTTCGAGACGATCTGCAGGGCGCGGTACTCGAACATGCCGTGACGCGCCTTGTACTTGTCGTGCATGATTTTGTACGACTCGACGATGGGGGCGCCGTCACCTCGTAGGTCGTGAATCAGCGAAGGTCGGCCGGTTCGGTAATGCAAGACCGGGCGATCGACGAAGACGTGGCCGAACTCGCGGATGCCACGGGTGAAGAACTCGACGTCTTCGTAGTAGGGGATGGCTGGATCGTAGCCGCCGAGGCGCCGCGCGAGCTCTCGACGCATCATGCAGACGGAGTTGATGATGAGCGTGCCCCGGAAGAGGATGGTCCCGGCCGTGAGCCAGCTGGAGCGGGACACGCGCGCAGCTGCCCGTGCCGCCCAGTCGAACCAGACGCGGTAGCTCTCGACGATCTGCGGATCGGGACCGAAGCTCTCGACGCGCCCGAAGGCGACGCCCGCCTGGGGCGCCGCGTCGAGGGCGTCGGTGAGCGCCTCGAGGGCGCCAGGCAGGACGTGGTCGTCGTCGTCCAGGCAGTAGACGTAGCGGCCCGTGGCCAGCTCGATTCCTTCGTTGCGGACGTAGGCGGGGCGCCCGCCGGAGGGGGTCGCGCGGGCGACGTAGCGCACTCGCGGATCGTCGATCGCCGCGGCGACGCTCCGCGCCGAGGCTTCGGGGCTGTCGTCGAGCACGATGACCTCGACCTCGACGCCTTGCTGCGAGAGGGCGCTGTCGATGGCTTCGACGAGCTCTCGCTCTCGGTGGAACGTAGGGATGATGACGCTCACGTCGACGTTGGCCATGGCGGTGTGCCTTGGAGTGGGGCGCCTCGCGCGGGCGGCCGGCGGCGTCTCCGTCGACGTCGGCGGGGTCGTTCGTCGAGGCGAGGTAAGCGGTTCATTTCTAGCCGAACCCCGCGCTCCCCGTCCATCGCGGGCGTCGCGGTGGACCAGGGTGATCGCGGACCCGGCGCCAGGTCGCGCGGGACGGAGCGAGGCACGGCGCGAGGGACGGGGAGCGCGGGGTCCAACGTAAGTCGCCCGCGGCCTGTGTCCAGCGGGTGTCGCCCGGCCATCGCCCAACCCCTCGTCGTGTCAGCACACGGCGTTGCGGCGTCACCATACGGCTTCTCCCACGTCAGCGACGTACGACCCGACCACGCGTGAGCCTGAGGCTTTCGCGAGCACCGGAGCGGAACGTACGTGGGTACTCGCGTGAGCCGCACCCTGCGGCGCATCCAGAGAGCGGCGCACCGCGGCGACGATCCAGTCTGAGCCAATCGCCTACCGGGTGTCTTCCCGTCACCCCGGAACGGCAGGACGACCGGGCCCGAAAAGTGGTGGGGAGGGGGCGCGCTCGTGCGGAGTCCGGGGTCACAAGCTCCCGCGAGCGTGCTATGCAGAACGTCAGGTGGAATTCTAGAGTGTCCGTGCTCCCTTCTTCGAATCGCACCCCGACCGACTCCGAGCGCGGAACCCAGCTCGTGGTTCGGGCCCCGGACGACCTCACCTCGGCGCCGGTGTCCGCAGTCGTCGCGCCGGAGGAGCAGGACGCCCCCTGGAAGCACCCGGAGTGGCAGCGGCTCTGGCTGGCGACGCAGCGGGCGGAGTGGCGTTCCCTCGCCCTGGTCCCCGCGGGTGCGATGCCGCCGCGGTTCACCCTCGAGATCGCCCTCGCCCTCGCTTACACGGGCTCCCTGCACCTGGGAGAGCCGATCCGCATGGCCGACGCGACGAGCGTCCCCCTGACGCACCTCAAGCAGTTCGTGGCCGAGCTGGAGGCGCTGCGGCGCGCGGGCGATCGCCTGGTCGTCGCCCTGGGGCCCGTGCGCGACAGCGCCACGGCGGTCGCCCTCGCCCAGTCTGCGGATCAAGCGCTGCTCTGCGTGCCCCTCGAGGTCTCGAAGGTCGCGGACGCGAAGCGCACCATCGCGGAGGTGGGTGCGCGGCGGTTCCTCGGGAGCGCGGTGTTTCGAGTTTGAGGTGGAGGCCGGGCGAGAGCCCGCCCCTCGACGAGTGAGTGAACAAGGTAAGTGGTGGGATGAAACCGAAGATTGGCTTCGTCTTGGAGCAGTCCCTGGGGCACGTCGCCTACGGGATGAGTCTCAAGCACGCGCTGGCGGGGCGGACGGATTTCGACGCGGTCTGGCTCGACGTGCCCTTCGAGCCCGGTGAGTTCGCGAAGATCCCGTTGGTGGGGCGGAACTGGACGGTGCGCGGGAGCTTTCGCGCGTGGCGCGCCCTCCGAGAGGCTTGCGCGACGCATCATTTCGACGCGCTGTTCGTGAACACCCAGACCATCGGGCTGTTCCTGGGCGGCGTCATGAAGGACATCCCCACGCTGCTGTCCCTCGACGCGACCCCGAAGAACTACGACGAGCTGTCGCCCTGGTACGGGGATCGGGTCCACCCCGAGCCCGTCGAGCGCGCGAAGCTGTGGGCGCACCGCTCCGTCATGCGGCATGTGAGCTGGTTCACGACCTGGTCCGAGTGGGCACGCCAGTCCCTGGTGCGCGACTACGGCGTGGACGGAGACCGCGTCACGATCCTCCCGCCGGGGACCACCCTCTCGAACTATCCGCCGGCGGGCTCGAAGCAGTTTCATCGCGAAGGGCCCCTGCGGCTGCTGTTCGTGGGGGGCGACTTCAAGCGCAAGGGCGGGGACCTGCTCCTGGACACGTACCGAAACCACCTGCGGGGTGTGGTGGAGCTCCACCTCGTCACCGGGGCGGACGTGCCGCAGGAGGACGGCATTCACGTCTACAAGGGGCTGAAGCCCCACAGCGAGGAGCTCCTCCGTCTCTATCGGGAGGCGGACGTGTTCGTCCTGCCCACGCGCGGCGACTGCCTCGCGGTCGTGCTCGGAGAGGCCATGGCCTCGGAGCTGCCGATCATCACGACGCGGGTCGGGGCTCACGCAGAGGCCGTCGAGGACGGCGCCAGCGGGTTCTTGTTGGAGAAGGACGACGCCGCGGGGCTTCGCGAGCGGATCGAGCGGCTCGCTCGGGATCCGGAGCTCCTGCGGCGGATGTCGCGGCGCTCCCGGCAGATCGGCGAGGAGCGCTTCGACATGGCCAAGAACGCCCACCGCATCGCGGACCTCCTCGTGCAGCTCGCGCGGCGCGCGCCCGAGGTCGTCGCCGCCCCGAGCCGTGTGTCGGCAGCGCTCTGAGCGGGGGCTGGTTCGGTTGCAGCGATGAAGGCGCGGCGGCTCGCTCGACGCGCTGGCCAGGCCCTCGTGGTGGCGTACCCCGTCGCCTTGGGCGTGGTCGCGCTGCTGCTCCATTACGTCGGGGAGGCCCACTGGGCGACGACGGTGGGCCTCTACCTGCCCGCGGTGTTCTACTTGGCGCCCCTGCTCCCCATCGCGCTCCTCGCGCTGTGGGTCGGGCCGCGATCTCTGCTGCTGGCGCCCGCCGCCGCGGCGTTGATCGCCTTGTTTCCGCTCATGGGGCTGTGCTGGTCGTTGCCGAGCGTCTGGGCGGACGAGGGCCCGCGGTTGCGCTTGCTCAGCTACAACGTGGACTCGGTCCACGCGGGCACCGACGCGGTCGCCGCGGGGATCGGGGACGCGGATCCGGACGTGCTGCTCCTCCAGGAGTCCGCCTTCGGGCGGGAGGAGCTCGTGGAGCGGCTCGCGCAGAGGTACCCGGTCGTCGAGCTCTCCGGTCAGTTCGTGCTCGCGAGTCGCCATCCGGTGCTCGAGGTCACGGAGCCCGATCGGATCCCCTATGGGGATGCCCTGCGCTCACCGCGGTTCATGCGGTATCTCCTCGACACGCCCCTGGGCAGGATCGCCCTCTACAGCGTGCACCCCCTGTCGCCGCGCGAGAGCCTCGGCGCCGTGCGCGGCGAGGGGCTACGACGGGAACTGGCCACCGGCAGGATCTTCCGTGGGGAGTCGCGGGAGATCGTGGAGGCGAACACGGGGCTGCGCGTGCTGCAGATCGAGGCCATCGCGGGCATGGTCCGCGCCGAGACCGTCCCCGTGATCGTGGCGGGGGACACGAACTTGCCTGGCCCCAGCCCGGTCCTCCGTCGCGCCTTCGGCCACCTGCAGGACGGCTTCGCCTCCGTCGGCAACGGCTTCGGCTACACCTTCCCGACCAAGTGGCCGTTCCTGCGCCTGGACCGGATCTACGCCACGTCGGAGTTGCGGTTCGTGAGCTTCGCCGTCGGGTGCGGGCGCGCCTCCGATCATCACTGCGTGATGGCGGATCTCACCGGGAGCAACTGAACCGAGGGCGCGCGGCGCCCCAGGAACGGCTTCTCGAACACCACGAAGAAGGCGTAGGTGGCCGCGATCACCAGACCGAGCCCGCCGCTCATCAGGAACAGGAAGGTGAACTCGTGGCCCACGCCCAGAGGCTGGAGCAGGTACTGCCAGAGGATCTGCAGCAGCGGCGCGTGCACGAGGTAGAAGCTGTACGAGAAGGTGCCCAGCACGACGAGGGGGCGCCACTCGAGCAGCCTCCGGGAGGGTGAGGTCTCCTTGAGGCTCGAGGCCACGAGCAGGGCGCAGGCGAACAGCCCGACGCCGACGTCGAACGGCGCGATGTTGTGGTGCGTCGTGTCCCACCCGAAGTAGGCGACGGCCAGCGCGACCGCGGCGAAGGAGGCGCCCGCCGCGCCGGACCAGATGGGCAGAGAGCGGAGCTTCACGAAGATCGCCGCGCGGCTGCGGACCGTGTAAGCGGCGACCACGCCCATCGCGAAGAGCCCGAGGTAGTGGGGGGAGGCGCGCTCCACGCGCGTGCCCTTGCTCGCCAGGGAGATGGCGAAGCTGAGCACGAGGGTGACCACGGTGACGCGGAGCAGCCCCCACTTACGCGCGGCCAGCAGCAGCAGCGGGAAGAGGAAGTAGATCTGCCACTCGACCGCGATGGACCAGAACACGTAGTTGATGCGCCCCGTGCGGAAGAAATCTTGCACGAGCAGCACGTGGGCGACGATGGCCTGCCAATCCACGACGATGGGCACGTCCCAGAGGGAGCCCGTCGGCTCGCCGATGATCGTCCAGATCAACGCGAGGCTGAGGAAGAGCGCCGCGTAGTACGGCGGCAAGATGCGCCGCGCGCGCCGCAGGAAGAAATTCTTCGTGCCGCCGCGGAGCTGATCGCCCGAGTCGATGACGGGCAACGCCAAACAGAACCCCGAGATGGCGATGAACACACTCACCGCGAAGTGCCCCGCCACGAGGCTGTATGTGAAGAGGGACAGCGGCCCCTCCGGGTACTCTTTGAGGATGGGGTTCCAGCTCTGGGCGTAGGCGTGGTTCACGTAGACGACCAGGGCCGCCAGGGCGCGCAGCCCCTCCACGTGCGTGAGGTGCAGGCGCGGAGCGGGCACGTCGCGCTCCGAGGTGACCGTGACGGGATGGGCGGAGCTCACCATTCGCTGCACCTTTGCTGAGGGCTGCCATCCAGCCAGGCTCCTCCTGGGGCGAGTCCTGCGGCGGGGGTCCTTGACACGGCCATGCCGAATGGTACCGCTGCTCGGGCGTGACCGCACCGAGGCTCAGCGTCATCGTCCCCACGTACAATCGCCGCCAACGACTGGGGCGCGTGCTGGACGCCCTCGGCTCTCAGACTGTTTCCCCAGAGATATTCGAGGTGGTCGTCATCGACGACGGCTCGACCGATGGGACGCGGGACTGGCTGGCGCGGCAGACCTTCCCCTTCGAGGTCCGGACGCTGAGTCAATCCAACGCGGGGCCCGCGGTCGCGCGCAACACGGGCATCCGCGCCGCGCGTGGGGAGCTCTTGGTGTTCCTCGACGACGACGTCGTGCCCGTCCCCCAGTGGCTCGACGAGCACGTGCGCACCCACGACATCGCTCCGGGGGACATCGTGGTGCTGGGCCCGCTGTCCTCCTTGCCCCGCTACGATCAACCCTGGGTCGCCTGGGAGCAGGTGCAGGTGGAGAAGCAGTACGCGGCCATGGAGCGGGGAGATTGGGAGCCGACGTACCGGCAGTTCTGGACGGGCAACGCCTCCGTCAGCCGCGCGCGGGTCCTGGAGGCCGGTTTGTTCGACGCGGAGTGCCTGCGGGGCGAAGACGTCGAGCTGGGGTGGCGCCTGGCCCAGCGGGGGGTCGGGTTCCGGTTCAACCCGCGCGCCCAGGGGTTCCACCACGCCGAGCGCTCCCTCGAGTCGTTTTGCCGAGCGCACGAGAGCTACGGGCGCCTGGAGGTGGAGCTTTTCGGGCGCACGTCCAGGGACGAAGGCCGGGCTATCCTGGCAGGGAACCTCGGTCGGCTGCACCCGGCGCAGCGGCACCTGCTGCTCCAAGCCGTGAAGCGCCCCTGGATGGGCACGGAGCTGGAGCGCACGCTGCGCGCCGCGTTGACCTCGCCCCTGGCGATCCACCGGACGCGGCTGACGAACCCCGCGTGCAGCCTGCTCGCCAACCTCCTGTACTGGCGCGCCGCGGCCGCGGCGCTGGGGCCCGAGGAGTTTCGTGAGGTGACGCGCCGCGCCCTCGGCGGGGCGCCGGGGCCGGCGGTGAACGGAGCAGAGAGCGGAGGGGTGTCGTGAGCCGTTGGAACGCTTTGCGCCTGGCCGGAGACGCCCGCGCCGCCTTGGCCGCCCGCCTCCACCTGCATCGCGCCGAGCGCATGGGGCCGCGGGTGCGTCTCTGGGGGCGCCCGGCGGTCTCCATCTACGGCAAGCTCGTGATGGGCGACCGGGTACGCCTGGTCTCTCGCCCGATCCCCCTGGAGATCGCGGTGGGGAGCGAGGGGACCCTCGAGATCGGCGATAACGTCTTCATCAACTACGGCGGCTCGATCGCCGCGACCGGGCACGTGCGCATCGGCTCGAGCTGCACCATCGGTCCGCACGTGCTGCTCATCGACAACGAGTTCCACCGCCTGGAGCCGGATCGCCGCGACGAGATGCCGGAGGCGAAGCCGATCGTGCTCGAGGAGAATGTGTGGCTCGGCGCTCGCGTCATCGTCTTGCCGGGGGTCACCATCGGCAAGGACAGCGTGATCGGCGCGGGCAGCGTCGTGACCCGCGACGTGCCCGCGGGGGTGATCGCGGCGGGTGTCCCGGCGAAGGTCATCCGGCCGCTGCGCGACGCTCCCTGAGCGCGCGCCCCGATCAAGGCTCGAACAGGAACGGATCGGCGCGGTACTTCTCGACGGCGCGCTTGAACTGCCCGCCGTCGCTCGTGATGTACGTCTGGTTCGCCGCGCCCACGCCGAACACGGCGCCCACCCCGCCGGCGGCGACGAACTCGTCCACGTGAGCGAAGAGGTAGCGCACGCGGTTGTCCCGGTAGCGCCCCGGCTCGCCCCCGGGGACGTCGCTGGGCACGCCCAGGGGCATCTGCCACCAGAGCAGGGGCCGCTGTACTCCCTCCGCGATGGCGCGGGCCCACTCGAGGTGCTCGTGGAAGTTGGGGCTGCGCTGGTTCGTCTCGTCCCAGTACCAGGGGCCGTCTTGCCGCTGACAGTTGGGGTCCTTGCGCGCTTCGAAGCAGCCGGCGTCTCGATCGAGGGTCTCCACCCCGACGAAGTCCGCCTCGCGCCCGCCGAGATCCACCAGGTAGTCGGCGATCATCTTCGGCTCCCGGTGCGCCCAGCTCGAGGCGTGGAACCCGATCAACGTCTTCGGTGCGTTCTGTCGCGCCAGCCGCACCAGACAACGGCCCAGCCCCGCGACGTGGTCCCCGAGCCCGGCGCACTCCGGCGCGTGCGCCTCGACCCGCGCCTTCAGCTCGCGCGGATCCGGCTCCTTCTGCTGCATGAACCCCCAAAAGTCCGGCTCGAAGTGGACGACCGCCGGATCGCCGAAGGCCCCGAGGCGCTGGAAGAGCAAGCGCGCCCCGTCGAGGTACGCCTTCATGTAGGCGTCGTCCTGGAGCACCTTGCTCTGCCCCTCGCCGGCGTCCGCCATCGAGTAGAGCGTGAACATCGGCACGACGCCGTGCTTGCGCGCGGTCTCGGCCATGATGTCCACGAAGGTGCCTCCTGGGTTCCAGTCGGGCCAGCCTCCCTTCCCGCCGAGCCCGACCAGGTAGGCGTAGTGGAGATCCATGGGCGGCCCCAGGACGTAGGCGCCGTCCTTGTCGTGGTCCTCGTTCAGGTCGTTGCCCATGCCGATCAAGAAGTGCTTTTTGCCGAGCTTGGCGGCGAAGGCCGCCGCGCGCTGGGTGAGGGGCGGCGCAGAGATCGGCTTGGTGGCGCGGATCGGCGACGGGCCGCGGCGCTCCTGGCTGGACGGGCCCTGCGCCGGATCGCGCTCGGCGGGCTGCGAGCAGCGCGAGCAGCCGGTGCCCGCCATCAGGAGGCCGAGGCAGAGCGTGAGCGCGGCACGAGTCACACGCCGGGGTCGTCGCGTCATGCGCCAGGTGTACGCACGACGTCAGACGGAGGCAAACGTCCCTGCAGCCGTCACTGCGCGGGGACGGCGCGCCCCTCCCGGGTCGCGCGCGTCGCCGGTGGCGGCCGTGAGGCGCGCGTCTTGGGTCGATTCCAGGCGCCTGCGTGGACGGCCAGCTTGCCAGCCAGGGACAGACAGGGCGCGACCAGGAACACACCGGTCCAGGCGCCCAGCCCCATGTCGCCGTAACACTGGATCATGTAGATGATCACCGAGCCCACCGCGAGCACGGCGGCGACCCGTTCGGTCGGCACCTTCGTCGCGAAGTAGGCGCGCATCGCGAAGAACACGCCGCCCGCCCACAACAGGACGAGCATCGTGAACCCCACGAAGCCGGCAAAGGCCCACAGCCCCAGGATGCTGTTGTGGGGGCAGTAGTGCTCGAGCTCGTAGGGGACCGCGGGCAGCGGGATCACCTCCCAGAAGGGATGCCCGTAGCCGTGGCCGAAGATCGGCGCGCGCCGGAAGGTGTAGAGGATGTCGTAGTTCTCGATCTCGCGCCAAAGCGAGGAGGCGTCCGTGTCCGGCTCCACCACCGAGCGGATGATGCCCACTGGCTTGAAGATCGACGCCTCGGAGCTCCACCCTGCCGCCACGTACCCCGCGATGGCGGGGCTGAGCGCGATCAGGGCGCGCTTGATCTTGCGCTTGACCACGTTGGGCGGTGTGACGAGGTACAAGGTGACGAGCACGAGCCCGATCTGCACCCACACCATGCGGCGGTCGTTGGCGATCATGCCCCAGACGTAGAGGGGCTGGATCAGCAGCAGGCGGCGCAGCGCCTTCTTGTCCGCGCGCTCGATCACCATGAGCACGAGCAACAGGGACGCGAAGGCGAACAGCATCGAGTCGTGGTGGCTCGTCGCATGCTCCAAGAGCAGCTCGCCCGTCTCCGGGTCTCGCTCGGCGGTGACGTGGACGACGTAGATCGCCAGGATCGAGCGGAGCGCCGCGGCGACGAGCACGATCTTGCCGAGCACCGCGTGGTCCTTCGGCCCGCGCAACCCGCGGTTGCACAGGAGGAAGACGATGGGGACGTAGATGACCTTCTCGAGCTGCCAGAGCGATTTGCTGAAGTCCCCGCCGGTGGCGATGCCGTACATCCAGGTGAACATGCTGCCCGCCAGGGAGACGTAGGCGAGCTTCACGAAGGGGCGCGGCGTCTCGACGCGCCCCCTCGCGTCGATGGAGGAGCCCGTCGACTCACGGAGCAGCGAGACCCCGAGCAGGAAGATGAGCAGGTACTCCATCCCCGACAGGAAGAAGATGCTCACCCCGGTCATGTGCTTGATGTGCAGGAACATCAGCGTGCCGATCGGGAAGAACGGCGAGGTCCAGGGCGGCATCTCGGTGGGCTTCTCCACCGCCAACGCGCAGAACGTGAGGACGTAGATGGAGTACCGGAGCGGCGCCCGAGCGGCGGCGTAGAGAAAGCACCCTACGAACACCGGGGACAGCAGCCAGGCGACCACCCCGTCGTTCACGAAGGTCGCCACGAGGGTGGCGACGACGCCCAGGGCGAACGCCCCTTTGACGTCGCCTCCGAGGCGGGGCTCACTCACGCTGCCAGGTTTCCTTCCGAGAGGGAGCGTTGCCCCGGGGCATCACAGGCGCGCCTCCAGGTAGTAGAGGCCGAACAGGTAGAAGAGGTTGAACGCCACCATGTGCCAGAGCGCCTTCTTGAAGCCTTGGCGGGGGTTGGGCAACCGGGCCGCACGCACCGGGATGGCTACCGTCGCGAAGATGACCGAGAGAAGGAGCAGCTTTTTCATTCCGTTTCCCCGGGTGAATCCTGTCGTCGTTGCCCGTGCGCTTGCCCCCGCGTAGAAAGCGAGGGCTCATGAAGGCATTGATTCTAGCGGCGGGGCGCTTCGACGAGAACCTACGGGCGGCCATTGCGGCCGGGCGAGAGCCCCGGCTGGATATCTTCGAGCTGGCCCGGAAGCTGGGAGCGGACCACCTCGACTACCTGGATGCGGAAGCGTCGCAGCATCCGGTCGTGGTTGCCACGCGCAAGGCCCTCGGAGCGTCCCCCGCGGTGGCGGTGCTCGGGTACCTGCGCAGGCACGCCTACGACGTGGTCCTGACCACGGGCGAGGACATCGGCATTCCGTTCGCGGCCCTGCTGCGGACCAGCTCGGCGCGCTGCGCCCACACGATGATCGCCCACACGTTGGCCCCGAGGAAGAAGCAGATCTTCTTCAAGGCGGGTGACGTCGCCCGGCGCATCGATCGCATCCTGGCGTACTCGAGCTCCGAAGAGACCCTCATGCGCGGCAAGCTCGGGATCCCTGCCAGCAAGGTGCAGCGCATCTACTATCACGCGGACGAGCAGTTCTTCCACCCCAGGGACACGCCGGTGGAGCCGCGGCTCGTGTGCGCCGCGGGTCAGTTGCTCCGCGACTACGACACGCTCGTGGAGGCGGTCCGCGATCGCCCCATCCAGGTGCAGATCGCCGCTGGCAGCCCGTGGATCGAGCGGAAGCTCGAGCCCAGCCGGGTCCTGCCCCCCAACGTGCGCTGGGGCAAGCTGAACCGCTTCGATCTCCGCGAGCTCTATGCGCGTTCGGCCCTCGCGGTCGTCCCGATCCTGCAGAACGAGTACCAGACGGGCATCGCCACCATCCTGGAGATGATGGCCATGGGCAAGTGCGTCATCGCCACCCGCACCCGAGGGCAGACGGACACGATCGTCGACGGCGAGACCGGGGTGTACGTCCCTCCCTCCGACCCCCTGGCGCTGCGAGCGACGATCGAACGGCTCCTCGACGCGCCCGCAGAGGCGGCGCGCATCGGCCGCGCTGCCCGCAAGTTCGTCGAAGAGCACGCGGGGCTCGATCGCTTCGTCGAGCGCCTGGCCACGGCGATGACGGAGTCTCACCGCGCCCGAGACGCCGCCGCTGCCTGACTCGGGCGCTCCGAAGTTCGCCGCCGCTGCCTGACTCGGGCGCTCCGAAGTTCGCCGCCGC
>Ga0207873_1002656_pt1 | contig 14209 bp, 13 predicted proteins | sample BGWIniCompost_FD_187373 | JGI IMG/M metagenome (GOLD analysis project Ga0207873, IMG submission 187373) | Cellulose adapted compost microbial communities from Newby Island Compost Facility, Milpitas, CA, USA - BGW Initial Compost (SPAdes)... ...
TGCCGTCATTCACAATGCCGGCATCTTTCGCGAGCCGAGCCGCGGCTCGACGCCGGAGGGGCACGCGAAGGTGCTCGCGGTCAACACGTTGGCGCCCTACATGTTGACTGCGCTGATCGAGCGACCCGAAAGACTCATCTATATCAGCAGCAGCATGCATCGCGGCGGCGACGATTCGCTGCACGATATCGATTGGGTCGAGCGTCGCTGGGACACGTATCGCGCTTACTCGGAAAGCAAGTTCTTCGTGACGGCGCTCGCCTTCGCAGTGGCGCGGCGTTGGCGCAACGTCTTCAGCAATGCGGTCGACCCGGGGTGGGTGCCCACGAAGATGGGCGGTCCGAGCGCGCCGGACGATCTGGAGGAAGGGCACCGCACTCAAGCCTGGTTGGCCGTGAGCGACGAACCTGCCGCGAAGGTGAGCGGGCGGTACTGGCATCACCGCCGGACGCAGCAGCCCGCGCCGGGAACGCTCGATGTGGGCTTTCAGGATCGGCTCATCGCGAAGCTCGCGGAAATGACGGGCGTCGAGCTCGGCTGAGGAATGCGAGCCCGACGCCCTCGTTATTCACAGTCGCTTCAGACATGCGAGTAACGCCGGAATCTCGTGCGTCTGCGGCTGGCGATCCCAGTTCACGCCGTCCGTCGACGCGACCGGCAGCACGACGTTCGGCGGTGCGGTCGCGCGCACGAAGTTGAAGAACTCGACGTAGTGCTCGATTACTTCCTCCGACGTCGCTGCGCTGTTGTTGTGAGAGTAAGGTGCCGTGTGGCGGATGCGACGCAGCCCCGGCACGTCGAATTTGCTCCAATCGTCCGCGGGCGGCGGTCCGCCCACGAAACCAGTCAAGAGTGCTCGGCCCTGGCTGGATCGCGCCTTCGACGATCGCTCGACGAACTTGGGTTTTCTCGCGCAGGATCCGACATTCGATGTGGTGCGGGGCGAACCGCGCTTTGCAGCGTTGGTCGCGCGCATCGGTGTGCGGGAGCGCTGGCCTCGGAATCAGCCCTAGCGGCGCGCGACGGATTAGAATCGGCATCCGGCTTTCGCAGAGAGGGGATTCTTCGATGACGACCAATCGCCGCGAGTTCATCGCGGGCGCCGGCGCCGTGCTCGCCGCTGCGCACCTGCCCGCGATCGCTGCCCAGACCGACGCGAATGCGGCGATCCGAGCACTGTTGGATGAGATCGCGGAAGAGCTGCTCGTCGACTATCCGGAAACCGCGACGAGCATGGGGATCGATCATGGTGCGCGTGCGCATTTCAAAGCCAAGCTGAGCGATCGATCGCCGCGCGGGCAGGAAGCGATCGCGCAACGTATTGCGCAGCGCCTGGAAAGGCTCAGGTCCATCGACACTTCCCGGCTCGACGATGCGGCACGCATCGACGTGGACGTGATGCGCACGGCGCACGAGTTCGCTCACGAGGGCTTTGCGTTTCCCTACGGCGACGTGGCGTTCTTGAACTTGAACTGGTCGTGGCGCAACGCGCCGTATGTCGTCGCGCAGAACACGGGCGCGTTCCTGGAGATACCGGGTCTGTTGGAGGAATTGCACACGATCGAGAAGCCGGCGGATGCCGAGGCCTACCTCGCGCGGCTCGAAGCGTATGCCGGACAGCTCGACGGCGAGACTGTGCGCCTGAAGAGCGCGGCCGCGCAGAACGTCATCGCGCCCGACTTCCTGCTCGATAAGACGCTCAAGCAGCTCGAGATCGCGCGCGGCGGAAAAGTCTCGGACTGGCCGATCGTGGCGTCGCTCGCGAAGCGCACGCAGGGCATGCGCGGCGACTATGCGGCGCAGGCGGAGAAAATCGCCGCGCAGAAGATCGCGCCGGCGCTTGAGCGCCAGCTTACGGAGTTGCAGGCGCATCGGCGCCGAGCGACGAGCGATGCAGGTGTGTGGAAGCTGCCTCAGGGCGATGCCTATTACGCGTGGACGCTGCGGGCCGCGACGACGACGCGCATGACGCCCGATGAGATTCACGAGATGGGGCGCGAAGAGCTCGCCGCGCTGCAGTCGCAGATGGATGCGATCCTGAAGCGTGAGGGCCTCACGCAGGGCACGGTCGGCGAGCGCATGACGGCGCTCGCGAAGCAGCAGCGGTTTCGATTCGAAGACAGCGATGAGGGGCGCGCGCGGCTCATGCGTTACTTGCACGAGCGCGTCGAAGATATTCGCGGGCGGTTGCCGCGCGCATTCGCAACGCTCGTGCGGGGAAATCTCGAGATCAAGCGCATGCCGCCCGAAGTCGAGCCGGGCGCGCCGGGCGCCTACGGCGGTCCGGGCACGATCGACGGCAAGGTACCGGGTAAGTTCTGGATCAATCTGCACAACATGAATGTCTGGACGACCTACAACTTGCCGACGCTCGCGTACCACGAGTCGATTCCCGGCCACGTCTGGCAAGGAGAGTACGTATTCTCGTTGCCGCTGTTCCGCTCGCTCCTCGCGTTCAATGCCTACTCGGAAGGCTGGGCGCTCTATGCGGAACAGCTCGCGGACGAGCTCGGCGTCTACGAGAACGATCCGTTCGGTCGCTTGGGATATCTGCAGTCGATCGCGTTTCGTGCGTGTCGGCTCGTCGTGGATACCGGCTTGCATGCCAAGCGCTGGACGCGCGAGCAGGCAATCCAATGGTTCGCGAGCACGAACGGCTCGAGCGTCGATGAAGTCACGAGCGAAGTGGATCGTTACTGCGCGTGGCCCGGCCAAGCATGCGGATACAAAGTCGGGCACAGCGAGATCACCCGGCTGCGCGCGAAGGCGCAAAAGACGCTCGGCGCGAAATTCGATCTTCGCCGGTTCAACGACACCGTCGTGAAGGTGGGCGGCGTGCCGATGGTCGTGCTCGCACGCATGATCGACGATTTCATCGCTCGCGGCTGACGGCTTGCTTTCGTCGGGTGGCTACGCACTGGTAGCCAGTTGCGCCGAAACTGGCTATAGACCCGCGGCGCCGGGTCGCTTGTAGTGTGGCTTCACGCAGCCGGGTACACATGCCATGAACACCAGTGCCGAAGCGACTCTACGCCCCTCCTCGAACAATGCCGCGTTGCGCGGCATCTTGCTCGGCGGATTCTTCGCGGGTTTGGCCGATTTCATCTATCCGACGGTGAGAACCGTCATGGCGGGCGGCTCGTGGATGCGGCCATGGAAGGGTGTCGCGAGCGGCCTGCTGGGTCCGTCGGCGCACGAGGGCGGTCTCGGAATCGTCGCGCTCGGCGCCTCGCTCCATTTCTTCATCTGCATCGCCGCCGCGGCGCTGCTGTACTTGATCGCGAGCCGCGTGAAATGGCTGCCGAGACACTGGCTCGTGTTGGGCATTCTCTACGGCGTCGCGTTCCTCGCGGTGATGAACTATGTGATCCTGCCGCTGTCGGCGATCGGGCGCAGTCTCTATCCCTTGAGCGACATTCATGTCACCGCGTTCATGCACACGCTGCTCGTCGGTTGGCCGACGGCGTTCTTCGTCTCGCGCGCATTGAAGCAGTCGACGCAGTGACGCGTCAGCAGGCGAGCACGCGCGAGAACGCATCGAGGTCCTTCGCGAGCCGCTCCTGCACACAGGCATGCAGCATGATCCGCTCGAACGGCGTCTGCGGTTCGAGGCTCAAGCCGAAGAACGCCAGATCCGAATGTGCGGGATCCGAGCTGCCGATGCGGCGCATGACCGTACCCTTGATCTGCAGGTCGTGCGTTTCCTCCATGATCGGCAGCCGCAAGCGAACCTCCAGCTGCTCGTCCGGTTGCAGCGTCTGATCTTTATCCTTAGGGACCGCCACGCACATGCCTTCGGCCGAGAGGTCCACCACGACGGCTTCGATCGGGGTGTCGAGCATCAAAGACGCATCGAGGCATACCGCGACTCTCGGGAGCTTGCGCACGTGACGCATCTCGAGCGTCGCGGGTAGCGCGATGTGGAAATAGGGGAAGGGATCGAAGATCACCCGTTCGACGATGGCGGAGAAGCGTACGGCCGCGACGGCATGGAACGTCCGAAAGGTCCAGGTTTGTCCTTCGTTGATGTTCAAGTAGCTTTGCTCGCTGATCGACGGGACGGTCAGCAGCAAATTGCGCCGAGCGCCGACGCCGATCACCCAACTCGTGTAATTCTCCGAGCGATCGTCGCGCGCGATCCGAAAGCCGACGCGAGTCGTGCTCGCGGCCTTCGCTTGTTGTTGGCGCAGGCGCTCGAGCGGACAGATCGGGGGCGAATCCGATATCTCATCCTGCTGCGCTTTGACACCTTGCCGATGAACTTCGTCGGCGATTGCGAAGAGTCTGTGATTCCTCAGCCGCTCGCGCATGGCATCGCTGACAACTTGTCCGCGCGCGGCGAGCAGGATCCTACGGTCGGCATCGTAGATGGAGAATGGTAACGGCCGGCCGCTCACGATTTCAGAGCGATCGAGCTCCACCATCTTGTGCATAGCGCCCTCGCTTTCTTCCCCGAGGTTGCAAGCTAGCGGATGCGAACGTGGAGCGGGACGATCGACTCCACACTTGGCGAGCATCCGCGCGTGCGCACCCTCACAGAAAGATGTGACGATCTGCACAAGTTCGAAAGCTGTCGGGCGGGCGTCGCGATTAAGTTATGATCTCCCGAGTGCGTCGGCAAGATGGCGTGCCCGTCGGCGCAGGTGCGGTTCTACGGCCTCGATGCACGGCGCGCGGGGCTCATCTTTCGATTGCGCCACGATCAACACATGCCCGAGTCGTCCTGGGTCGCCACGCGTCTGGCCAATGTCTGGGCTCATGGGGCGGCTGCTCTAGCGCAGCGACCCTAAGGGGTGCTCGGCCGGCGAGGCGCGCATTTCACCACTGCGGGGAAGTCCGAGTTCCGGCAAGTAGACAAAAAAGCGTACGCTCACGAACCGCGGTCGATTCCCCGCGCCAGGTAAGAAGCTCACGATGCGTTATCTCGCACTCGCCATGGGCTACGAAGGCACCGTCGCTCGCGGCGGGAAGCTGTCCGACACCGTCGTACACGCGCTCGAGCGCCTTCCGCTTTCGGGCCGTCGAGCGGTTCTGCTCACGGCGTTGACGCTCGAAGAGCTCCGGCGCACGTGTTCGCAGCTCAAACTGTTCGATCTCGTCGTCGCCGAGAACGGAGCGGTGCTCTACGATCCGCGTCGACGCGAGGAGACCTTGCTCGCGGCGCCCGTACCGCAGCGATTCGCCCAAGAACTGTGCAACCGCGGCGTCGAGCCGGTCGATACGGGGCGCATACTGGTCTGTACCCACGATCGGCATCGTGGCGTCGTCCTCGACGTCATGCGGGAGCTCGGTCTCGAGCTGCAGATCATCTTCAATCGATCCACCGTCATGGTGCTCCCGGCTGGCGTCAATAAGGCGTCCGGCCTGAGCGCCGCGCTGCGCCGCCTCGGGCTCTCGCGGCACGAAGTGCTGGGGATCGGCGATGCGGAGAACGATCACTCCTTCATTCGTTACAGCGAATGCGGTGTCGCCGTTGCCGATGCCGTCGGGTCGCTGCGAGACGCCGCGGACTTCGTCACGCAGCACGACGACGGAGAGGGCGTTGCCGAGGTCATCGACGAGCTGATCGAGAACGATCTCGTCAGGATGGAAGGCAAGATCGAACGCCATCTCGTCTGCGTCGGCGAGCGCGACGACGGCTCGGCGATTCGAATCCCACCGCACGGCCACAACGTGCTCATCGCCGGCCCGTCCGGCAGCGGCAAGTCGACGCTCACCGCGGGGATCGTGGAGCGGCTGATCGAGATGGAATATCAGGTCTGCATCATCGATCCCGAAGGCGACTACAGCACGCTGCAGGCGCTCGTTTCGTTGGGCAATCAGCATCGCGCACCGAGCGTCAACGAAGTGCTTTCGGTCCTCGAAGATCCGGACGTCAACCTGAGCGTCAATCTTCTCGGGCTCGAGCTCGAGGACCGTCCGTTCTTCTTCGCGCAGCTCATCCCGGGCCTGCAGGCCATGCGCGCGCGGACCGGCAGGCCGCATTGGATCGTGCTCGATGAAGCACATCACATGCTGCCGCACACCTGGGGGCATGCCGGCGGCACGCTGCCGCACAAGCTCGGCGAGACCATTCTCGTGACCGTGCATCCCGATCACATCGTGCCGACCGTGCTCGCGCCGATCGACATCGTTTTCGCGATCGGACATTCGCCCAAGAAAACGCTCGAGCAATTCGCGGGCGCGATCGGGCAGTCGTTGCGCTGGCCGCAAGCGCTGGACCACAAGCCCGATCACGTCATCGCCTGGCTCGTGAACGACGGCGAGCCGTTCGCGATGCGGCCGCAGCGGCCGCGCGCCGAACGCATTCGGCATCACCGCAAGTACGCGGAAGGCGACCTGCGGTGGCACAGCTTTTACTTCCGCGGGCCGGATTGCAGACACAACCTGAAGGCGCAGAACCTCGCCGTGTTCTGTCAGATTGCAGCCGGGATCGACGAGCAGACCTGGCTATATCACTTGCGCAACGGAGACTATTCGCGCTGGATACGCGAGGCGGTCAGAGACCCCTGGCTGGCAGAGCGTATCGAGCCGATCGAGCGGCGCACGGACTTGTCCCCGCAGCAAACTCGCGATCTGATCCGGGAGATCATCAACGCTCGCTACACGCTGCCCGAGTGAATCGCTGCGCGGTGGGCGCAGCGACACATATATATGTGTGTGGGATGCGCGTCGGGACACGCAGCGACCGCGTCCTTCGCTCGCTGCGTGTCCTCGACAGGGTGCCCTGGTGTGTGCTCAGGATCTCTCAAGCCGCCGCCTTCTTTGCGGCGACGCGCTCGAGTTTCACCGGCACGGGGCGGCAGATGGTGTTACACACCGGCGAATGCTGCTGCGCGAACGCGAGGAGCTCATCCAGCTCCGCATCGCTGCAATCCGCCTGGATATCCATGCGGATGCGAATTTCGCGGTAGCCGGCCGGCACCGCCGGATCTAACGCGAGCAAGCCCTGCAGGTCGATCGAGCCTTCCAGCTCCGTCGAGATCGACCGAATGCGGATGCCGCGTGCGGTCGCGTGCAGGACCGTGGTCGTCGTGACGCATCCGGCGAGCGCATGCAGCAAGAATTCGACCGGATTCGCGCCCTCGTTGTGGCCGAGCAGCACGGGCGGCTCGCCGTTCGTGAACTCGAACGCGCTGGTGCGGGATTGATCTTCCTGTCCGGCACCGAAGAAACCCTTGATCGTCGAGCGATTCTCGCCGCCGCTGATCCAGGTATTGCGTGCGCGGAACTCGAAGTGCGCGAGCGAGGGCTGCTCCTGCAGCAGCTTGACGGTCTGCGTCATTTGCTCGACATCGAGCCCGTTGCGAATGGTTGAAGTCGTCATGGTCTCTACTCCTATTCAAATGCCTGTGAATGATCAGAGAGGTCTCTGAGTGGCGGGCAGAGTAGCGGGGCGACCTCGTTCGTATAAGATTCGCTCGTGCCACGACCGGGGCATTCGTGCCACTCGAGTAACCCGATGCCGCAGACCAAGAAAAAACCGACCCAGGTATTGATCGTCGCCACACAAGAGACCGCCGGCTCGGCGCTCTACGGCATGCTCGATGTGCTGGCGGCCGCGGGCAATCTGTGGCACGAATTGGTGCGCGAACGCGGTGCCCGCCGCCTATTCGATGTGCGGATCGTCGCGATGCACCGCGATCCGTTTACCTGCGGCAACGGTATTCCGATTCATCCGCATTGCTCGATCGAGGAGAATCCGACCGCGGATATCGTGATCCTGCCCGAGCTGTGGCTCGGTCCCGACGAGAGCATTCGCGGACGGTACACGGCGCTCATGGAGTGGATACGACGCAGCTACAAGCGCGGCAGCGCCATCTATTCCGCGTGCTCGGGTGCGGTGATGCTTGCGGAGAGCGGTCTGCTCAACGGCTGTTCCGCGACTTCGCATTGGGGTTATCGGGAGCTGTTCGAGCGCGAGTATCCGCAGGTCGATTTCCGCCCGGAGCCGAATCTGGTGTTCGCGGATCGAGCCGGCAGGATCGTGACGGCGGGCGGCACGACCTCATGGCACGATCTTGCGCTACACATCATCGCGCGATACGGCAGCCCGGGCGAAGCGCTGCGAATCGCGCAGGTGTACTTGCTCAAGTGGCACGGCGAAGGACAGCTGCCGTTCACGCCGCTCGTGAAGCGTGCCGCGCACGCCGATGCCGTCGTGCGACGCTGCGAGAAATGGCTGGCGGAGCATTACTGCGAGGACAATGTCGTGGCGAGCGCCGTGCGGCTGTCGGGCATCCCGGAACGCACGCTCAAGCGCCGCTTCAAAGCGGCGACGGGGCGCTCGCTGATCGAGCACGTCCAGAACCTGCGTATTGAAGCTGCGAAACGCCTGCTCGAGACGAGCGACGAAGCGGTCGATGAGATCAGCGCGGCGGTCGGCTACGAAGACGCATCGTTCTTTCGCCGCCTGTTCGCGCGCATGACGGGGCTCACGCCGAGCGATTACCGGCGCATGTTCAAGCCGATCGCGACGCTCTGATCCTGACGGTCAAGCAATGGCGGCTTCCGCGATCGGGCGCATCGCGGCGTATCCTTCGCGAGTCGGATGTACCTCGTCCTTCGCAAGCTCGCGCTTCACGTTGCCGTTCGCGTCCGTCAGCGCGCTCGCGTAGTCGGCATACGTCGCGCCGATCTGCTTCGCATAGCTACGCAGCCAATCGTTCAAAGCGATAGCGGCGGCTTTCGGCCGCATCTCGGGCCGCCACGAGTACTTCGACGCCGGCGGCACCGAGCCGAGCACGATCTTCAGGTCGTGAGCGCGGGCGATCTCGCACATCGCCATGATGTTGTTCTTCGTGTCTTCGGGCCGCATCGGTCCGGTGTTCTGTGCGATGTCGTTCGTGCCGGCCATGATGTGCACGACGCGCGGTTTCAGCGCGATCACGTCCGCGTGCATGCGCACGAGCAACTGCGGCGTGGTCTGTGCGCTGATGCCGCGGCCGACGTTGCCCTTCCCGAAAAAGTCCGGATCCGCATTCACCCAGCCCTCGGTGATGGAGTCGCCGAGGAACACCGTGTCCACCTTCGCGCCGCTTGCGATCAGCTTCGCGTTCTCTTCTCGGTACCTGCCGAGCCATGCCCAGTCGGTGAGCAGCAGCGGCGGCTGGAGTGCCGGCGCCGTGTTCGGTTGCTCGCCGCAGCCTTCGATCGCTCTGGCAAAGGAGGGCAGGGCAAGTCCCGCCGCAACGGATCCCGCAAGCAACGAACGTCGACTGAGTTGGTTCATCCTCATTTACTCCCAAGCCGGGCCGGCCCATTTGTGGACGCGCGCCACGAGGCGCTGAAACTGTTCGTTCTGATGATAACCCGAGAGCTGCGGGATCTACGCTGAATGCCCGTTGCGAAACCCTAGATTTTCGAGCTCCCGACGACGCCGGGTTATCGTCGACCGGACTGGACCGCTCTACGAACGACGCGAATCGCCGGCGTTCATCCGCTCCAACCCATCGAGCAACAGATCGAGCGTGAATTCGAACTCCGCCTGACTGTCGCACCAGCCGATCGAAGGATCGGTCGCCTGATGAATTTCGGAGGCGATCATCGCGCTCAGGTTCGGCAGTTTGTCGGCGATGAGCGCGAATGCCGCTTCGGTTTCGGCGGCATTCAATCGTCCGCCCGATGGCGGCGGACTGAACAGTTCCTGCACGAATCCGAACAGCATGCTGCCGAGCGCATGCAACGCACGATGCGCAATCTGATAGCTGAATCCCGCCCCGACGAGCAGCGCGACGATTTGATCCACATATACATAGAGACTGACGGGGATCGACCGGTGCGCGGCGAAGAGGGCAGGGGTCCAGGGATGGCGAAGCACGACCTCGCGCGCACACAAGCAGCGGCTGCGCAAATCGATCTTCCAGTTCTTCGTCAGCCTGTCGGGTCGTTCCGCAACCGCGGCGCTGATCTCCGCGAACAGCGCTTCGGCCAGCGCGTCGAGCAGCCCGTCCTTGCCCGGCAAGTGGTGGTAGAGCGACATCGCTTCCACGCCCAACTCCTTGCCGAGCCGTCGCATGCTCAACGCCTGCAGGCCATCGCGGTCGGCGATCTTGATCGCCGCTTTGAGCACGCGCTCACGAGTGAGCGGGCGCCGAGCTCTCTTTGACAAGGAACCTCCTGGCGAGCATCGGACATCGAGCTTGCGCTTATCTTACACCGTATGGTTAACTTACGGTGTAAGGCTAAGCGCCGTAGCGGAGAGATCGATGTCCAGACCAGCCTCGTTCCGGCGCGATTGCGCCTTGAGCGGCCTTTTCTACTTGGGCCTTGCCATCTGCGGAGGCGTGGGTTTTCTCGTCATCCGACCCGAACTGTTCGCTCAAGGCGATCCGGCGCAGACATTGGCGAATCTCGTGCAACGCGAAGGTCTGGCACGCGTCGGCGTGGCGCTCGAGCTCGGCGTCGCCACGTTCCAAGCCGTGGCCGCAGTCTGGTTCGCAAAGCTGTTTCGCGATCACGACGCCATCGCCGCAGGAACGCTCGCGTTGTTCGGGGCGGTCAACGCGATCATGCTGCTCGTCAGCGCGGCACTGCTGCGTGCTGCGCTCGACGTCGCCGCTGGTAGAGCCGGCGTCGATGCAGCGGCGAGCCATCTGTTGATGCTGATCAGCATGCGCGTGTGGGACGTCGCGAACGTCTTCTTCGGTCTGTGGTTGATTCCGATGGGATGGCTTGCCTTGAAGGCGAGTCTCGGTCCTCGCGTGCTCGGCTGGATTCTGATCGTAGGCGGCGTCGGATACGTGCCGCTTCCATTCATCGGCGTGCTCGCCCCGAATGCCGGCGCGTGGGTCGGCCTCTTTTCGGTGCCCGCCAGCATCGGCGAGTTCTGGATGATCGGGCTCTTGCTCTGGACAGCTATCCGTTCGACCGAGCGCGCGAGCGCTCGACTTGGTGTGTGATGCCCGCAGGCATCTGCCGACCGATACGCGTCGATACGTGAAATTGCGCCGCGGCGGCCGCGGAAATGTGCGCAAATGCACAATGAGCATCGATGGGCCTGCGACTTGATTCACTGCCGAAGGCACTGCGCGAATTGGACACTGACGGCCGGTTTGTCTAGTCAGTGCGCACAGGGAGGCATCGGTGGTTACCGGTTTCGCCGCTCGCAGTCTGCTCATCGAACGGCGTCCAACCGCTGCGCCGGTGCCTGCGATCGTGCTCTCGGCGCTGCTTGCCATGGCATTGAGTGCATGCGGTGGCGGAGGTGGCTCCAGCGAGGGAGGGCATCCTACAGGGACCACGCCGCCTAATCTTCCTGCGCCGAACGATTCGCCAAATGATTCGCCTGATAATCCGCCGGACGACTCGCCGAGCGATCCGCCGAATGATCCACCGAGTGACACACCGTCCGATGATCAACCGGGCGAGGACCCTGCCGATCCTGCTGAAGAGCCGCAGGGCGATGATTCGGACGAGCCGACCCCCGCTCCCAGCGACGTCGTAGTCGTCCCCGATCACGGGCGCGTGACGCTGACGTGGAGCGCGGTGGCGAAGGCGGACAGCTACAACCTGTACTACGCAGAAAGTCCGAGTGTCTCGCCCGAGAACTATGCTGCGCAGGGCGGCACTCGAGTCGAGAACGTTTCGAGTCCCCACACGGTCGAGAACCTCACGCACGGCGCGACGTACTACTTCGTGCTGACCGCATTCGTGGACGGCGAGGAGGGCACACCGAGCCAGCTCGCGGCGATCACGTTGCCCGCGCCGATCTCGAACACCGCGACATACGTGTTGAACGATACGGGTGCGGACCGCTGCGCGAACGAAGACGAAGTCGGTTTGGATTGCCCGCAGGAAAACCACCCGCGACAAGATGCCGAGAGCGGGCGCGATGCCGACGCAAGAGCCGGTCGCTTGCCGAAAACCGGCGCCGGCGCGGCTGGCTTCGACTTTTCGAAGATCTCGGGTGACGGCCTGGTGCTGTCCGCTGACGCGGCACTCGGCGATGAGCCGTCCGACTGGGCGTGCACGCTCGATCACGTAACGGGCTTGCTGTGGGAAGTGCGGCCCGATCGACCCGACGACCTTCGTCATCGCGCGCATACCTATACCTGGTTCTCCTCGGACGAGAGCACGAACGGCGGCGAAGAGGGGATGCAGAGCGGAGGCACGTGCAGCGGCAGTGACTGCGACACGAGCGCTTACGTCGATGCGGTCAACGCCGCGCGTCTGTGCGGATTCGACGATTGGCGTGTGCCGACCGCCGACGAGCTTGCCTCGCTCGTTCATCACGGTCGCACTGCGCCGAGCATCGACGTCGATTACTTTCCGGACGTGCCTTCGGGCAGCGCGCTATTCTGGACATCGACGCCGGTCGCGAACGCCGCAAGCGAAGCGTGGAGCCTCGACTTCGCGGAAGGAACGCTCGTTAACCCGCCGAAGAGCTATGCGGCGTACCTGCGTCTGGTTCGGGCAGCGCAATGAACACGATAACGAAGATGATCCGCAGCGTGTGGTTGTTCGTGTCGTTCATGCCGATCGCGGCGGCGCAAGCGACCTGTGACAACGACAAGGTTTCGGAAACAACGCCGGACTCGACGTTCGAGATACACGACGATGGCACGGTCACGCACCTGCGCACGGGATTGATGTGGAGCCGATGTTTGCACGGGCAGGCGACCACATGGTGCGCCGGTGTACCGACCGCCTTGCCCTGGCATCTCGCGCTGCAGGCGGCCGACGCCGCGGATCTCGCCGGCTACGACGACTGGCGGCTGCCGAACCGTGCTGAGCTTGCAAGCCTGGTCGAGTACTGTCGCGGCGCTCCGGCGCTGAACACGTCGATATTCCCGAACGTGCCGTGGGATCCTGCTGCGGTGTTCTGGACATCCACGCCGTTCGCCGAATTGCCCGCGCGTGCGTGGGCAGTGCTCAACAGTGGCGCCGTCACGCCGGTCGATCCAACCCTCGGCGGATATGTCCGGCTCGTGCGCACGCCCGAACGCCTCTACCAAGTCGGGGACGTGGGCCCGGCGGGCGGAATCATCGTCTATGACAAAGGCACGCGTTCCGACGGTTGGCGCTACCTGGAAGCGGCGCCCAAGGCATGGAGCGGAAGCCACGATCCATGGACCACTTGGGGTTGCGAAGGGACCACCGTCGGTACGATTGCGACGGCGATCGGTACGGGTGCGGCCAATACCGCCGCGCTCGTGACCGCCGGCTGCAGCGCGGCCGCGCAAATCGCCGCGGAGGCCGAGATCAATGGCTACGAAGATTGGTTCCTGCCCTCGCGCGAAGAATTGAAAGCGATGCACGACGCGCTTGCGATCGGCACGAATTTTCACGACGAGCATGGGCTCGCGACCATGTCCTACGCCAGCTCGTCCGAGCTCAATTCCAATAGCGCGATTGCCATCGACTTCGCCGGCGGCGGTTCCCAAGTGAATGTGCACAAGACGCTCGCCACCGTCGTCGTTCGTCCCGTTCGTGCGTTCTGATGCGCGTTGGGGCGCCGATTGCGGCGCCAATGCACGCGGTCGCCGAGTCACGCAAGGGTTGGTAGCATCGGACAGGCTACGCACGAGCGTGAGGACGCGGCAATGGCGGAAGACACCAAGACAGTCGATCGCAAAGCCTTGTACCTGGCCCCAGGTGAGGGGCGGGTGTACCCGATGAGGCGCCTATCCGCGGTGTTCAAAGCGGACGGCGAGGAGAGCGCGGGGCAGTACTCGATTTCCGAGTGGTGGCTCGAACCGCATACGCTCGGACCCGGTCCGCACTCCCATCCCGAAGACGATGTGTTCTACGTGCTCGAAGGAACCGTGAGTTTTCTTCTGGGCGAGCAACGCATCGATGCGCCCAAGGGCTCATTCGTCCTGGCGCCGGGCGGCGTCGTTCACGATTTCGAGAATCGCACGAGCGAACGCGCCGGCTTCTTGAATTTCTCGGCGCCGGGAAATTTCGAAGAGCACATGCCCGGTATAGCCGAGTGGTTCCGCAATCGTCCTGAGTAGCGGTCGCATTCTGTCGGGGCCATCTGCGTTGCGAGCGTCAGACGTTGGACTGGGCGGCTGTGCTGAGCGAAGCGAAGCGCGGCCAAAGGGGAAGCGCATATCTTTCAGAACGGAAAAAGCCCGCGTTGCTATGTCAGTGAATCGTCCGCTCATCACCTCTGCACGACATGAGCACCGTACTTTTTTTCTGCCTCACCGACAGACAAGTGTGTTAAGCGAGGCGGCCCTCCACCTTCGCTTTCACTCTGAGG
>Ga0207873_1002657_pt1 | contig 14202 bp, 12 predicted proteins | sample BGWIniCompost_FD_187373 | JGI IMG/M metagenome (GOLD analysis project Ga0207873, IMG submission 187373) | Cellulose adapted compost microbial communities from Newby Island Compost Facility, Milpitas, CA, USA - BGW Initial Compost (SPAdes)... ...
ACAAGGAGGACGATGCGAGCCGATGTTTGACGTACACCGCTACGAGATGGAGCTCGCCGGGCGCAAGCTGGTGCTGGAGACCGGCCGATTCGCCCGCCAGGCAGGGGGCGCGGTGTGGGCCCGCTACGGCGATACCGTCGTGCTGGTGACCGCCACGATGTCCCGCCAGCCTCGCGAGGGCATCGACTTCTTCCCCCTGTTGGTCGACTTCGAAGAGCGGATGTATGCCGTGGGCAAGATCCCCGGCGGCTGGGGGCGACGGGAGGGCAAGCCCGGAGAGGCGGCCATCCTGTCCGCCCGCATGGTGGACCGTCCCATCCGGCCCCTCTTCCCGGAGGGGTTTCGCAACGACGTGCAGGTGGTGGTGACCACCCTCAGCGTCGACCACGACTGCCCTCCTGATGTGCTCGGCATCATCGGGGCCTCCGCCGCCCTCTCCATCTCCGAGATCCCCTTCCTGGGGCCGGTGGGCGCGGTGCGCATGGGGCTGGTCGACGGCCAGCTCGTGGTCAACCCCACGGCGGAGCAGCAGCGCGTAAGCCGTCTCAACCTGGTGGTGGCCGGCACCCGCGACGCCATCATGATGGTCGAGGCGGGCGCCGACGAGGTGCCCGAGGAGCAGATCCTCGACGCGATCATGCGGGGCCACGAGGAGATCAAACGCATCGTGGCCCTCATCGATCAGATGCGGGCCGAGGTGGGCAAGCCCAAGGTCGAGGTGCCCCTCTTCACGCCCGACCCCGCCGTCAAGGAGTGGGTCGAGCGGGTGGGGCGCCCGCTGTTGGCCGCCGCCGTCAAAAACCCCGACAAGCTCGCCCGCGAGGAGGCCGTGGAGAAGGCCCGGCAGGAGATCGTGGAGCGGTTCGTGGCCGAGCATGGCGGGGAGGAGCAGGCGGCACCCCTGCTCAAGGACGTCGAGACCATCCTGGACAAGCTCCTCAAGGATGAGGTCCGCCGCATGATCGTCGAGGACGGCGAGCGCCCCGACGGGCGGGCCTACGATGAGATCCGCCCCATCTACTGCGAGGTGGGGCTCCTGCCCCGGGTGCACGGCTCCGGCCTCTTCGTCCGGGGCCAGACCCAGGTGCTCACCTCCTGCACCTTGGGGCTCAAGTCCGACGAGCAGCTCCTCGACGACCTGCGCGAAGAGGATCGCAAGCGCTACATCCACCACTACAACTTCCCGCCCTATAGCGTGGGCGAGGTGCGGCCCATGCGCGCCCCCGGCCGGCGAGAGATCGGCCACGGTGCGCTGGCCGAGCGGGCCCTGTTGCCCGTCATCCCGCCCGAGAGCGAGTTTCCTTACACCATCCGGCTCGTCTCCGAGGTGCTGGAGTCCAACGGCTCGACGTCGCAGGCCAGCGTCTGCGGCAGCACCCTGGCGCTCATGGACGCCGGCGTGCCCATCCGCAAGCCGGTGGCCGGCGTGGCCATGGGCCTGGTCAAGTGGCAGGACCGCTTCGTCGTGCTGACGGACATCCAGGGCATCGAGGACGCGCTGGGCGACATGGATTTCAAGGTGGCCGGCACCGCTGACGGCGTCACCGCCATCCAGATGGACATCAAGGTGCACGGCATCACCCGCGAGATCCTCGCCAAGGCCCTGGAGCAGGCCAGGGCGGGCCGCCTCTTCATCCTCCAGAAGATGCTGGAGGTCATCCCCAAGCCGCGGCCGGAGCTGTCGCCGAGGGCACCGCGCATCATCACCCTGGAGATCCCCGTCGACAAGATCCGCGACGTCATCGGCCCGGGCGGCAAGATGATCCGGAAGATCATCGAGGAGACCGGCGTAGAGATCGACGTGGAGGATGACGGGCGGGTCTACATCGCCTCCACCGACGAGGCGAGCGGCAAGAAGGCGGCCGAGATCATCCAGAATCTCGTCCGCGACGTGGAGGTCGGCGCCGTCTACCTGGGCAAGGTGAAGCGCACGACCAGCTTCGGTGCCTTCGTCGAGATCCTGCCGGGCAAGGAAGGGCTCGTGCACATCTCGGAGCTCGCGCCGGAGCGGGTCGGCCGCGTCGAGGACGTGGTGAAGATCGGCGACGAGGTGCTGGTCAAGGTCACCGAGATCGACCGACTCGGGCGCATCAACCTCTCGCGCAAGGAGGCGCTCCCCGCCTCCCAGCGACAGACCGACGGGCAGACGACCGCACCGCGAGTCGGCGGCGAGGATCGTCGCCGGCGAGACGGCCGAGGGGAGCCACGGCGCCCGGGCGGCCTGGGGCGCCGGCCGGGGCGCTGAGGCGAGCCGGCCAAGACCCGCCCGGGAGCCGGTGATCGAGCTTCGGGCAGGCGTCATCCGTGAAGTGAGGGAGAGGGGCCCCCGCCGCATCCGGCTGCTGGTGGAGGTGGGGGCCTCCCATGACCCGGCGCACGTCCGGGAGGCCTGGGCCTTCGCCGACCTGGGGCCCCGGAGTTGGCGGCCGGGGCAGCGTGTGCTGTGCAACACCACGGCGGTCTCGCTGGGGCTCGGTACGGGAGGCCGCCACCTGGTGGTGGCGCCCCTCGAGCCGCCACTCGACGCGCAAGGCCGGGTGACGGGCCCGGTCGACCGCCGCCAGGGCCACATCGTCAAGCTGCGCTACACCCCCCTGCAGCTGGCCGTCATGGCCGCCGAGGAGCCGGCGGCGCCCTATCATCGCGTGTTGCGCCAGGCCCTCGACCTCCGAGGGCTGCCCGTGGCCGTCCTGTCCCTGCACAGCATGCTGGCGCCTCTCGTCGCAGGGCTCCGCTGGGCCCAGGGGGGCTGTGCCCGGCTCCGGGTGGCCTACGTCATGACCGACTCGGCGGCCCTGCCGGCCTGTATCAGCGACCAGCTGGAGGCGCTGCGCCGCGGGCGATGGGTCGACCTGGTGGTCTGCTCGGGCCAGGCCTTCGGTGGCGACCTGGAGGCGGTCCATCCAGCCTCGGCGCTGGCGGTGGCCCAGCGGGCCGGAGCCGATGTGGCCATCGTAGGGCCAGGACCGGGGGTCGTCGGGACCGGCACGGCCCTCGGCACCACGTGTCTGGAGGTGGCGTCGCTGGCCGACCTGGTGGGCGCGCTCGGAGGAAGGGCGGTCGTGGTGCCGCGCCTGTCCATCGCGGACCGGCGTAGCCGCCACCGGGGCCTGAGCCACCACGATCAGACGGCGCTGGGGCGCCTCACGGCGCGCCGCTCCCTGGTCGTCCTGCCGGCCTCGCTCCCCCGGGCATGGCGCAGGCAGATCCTGGGCCAGGCCAGCCGCAGCGGCATCCTCGATCGCCACCGCGTCGTCGAGGTGGCACCGGCGCCCGCCGATAGGGCGCTGGCCACGTTGCCGTTGCCACCGGAGAGCATGGGACGGCGCTACCAAGACGATCCACCCCTCTTCGACACCTGCCTGGCGGCGGGGCGGCTGTTGGCGTCGATGGCGAGCGAGCGACCCAGGTGCTGGGAGGGGGAGCGCCGATGAGGTGGGGGGTCGCGGTCGCCTGGCACCAGGAGATCGGACTGGCCCATCGGCTCGTGAGCTGGGCACCCGCGGCGGTAGCGGCCTTTGCCTGGGGGGTCGGCCTGCGAGCCGGGCTGGTGGCGCCCCTGCCCCTGCCGGTCCCGCCCTCGTACGCGGGATGGGTCTGGCCGGAGGGGGCCACCCCGGCAGAGGCCCTGCCGGCGCTGCTGGGCCGGTACCTCCTATTGGGAGCAGGCGGGATCTGGGTGCTGGGGTTGACCGGCGTGGGAGCCCCCCTCGGCCTCGCGGCCGTGGCCCTGCGGGCTTACGTCGGCGGGTTGCTCCTCACCTCCGCGTTGGCACGCTGGGGCTGGGCCGGCGCGGGCACGGCGGTCGTGGCGCTGGCGCCGGCGCAACTGATAGCCATATGGGCGGCGGTCCAGGCCTCTCGGGGAGCGCTCAGGTGGAGCCTGGCCCTGTCGCGGGCCATGGTGACCCGCGCGCCCGCCTGGCTCGGCGAGGACTTCACCCGGTACGCTTACAGCGGGGCCGTGTCGGTGGCGCTGGCCGCCGTGGCCGCCGCGGTGGAGATGGTCGGCTGGGCCGCGGCCAGGGGGCTGGGACTGTTGCTGGTCGGGTGAGCCTCCACAGGGCGAAGGGATGGGGAAGTTTCATGGCAACGCACGCACCGATCGACCGGGTCTGCTTGATCGTCCTCGACAGCGTCGGCATCGGCGAACTGCCCGACGCCGCCCAATTCGGCGACGAGGGCAGCCATACTCTGCGCCACGCCGCCGAGTCGGTGGGGGGGCTCTCGGTACCGCACCTGGAGCGCCTGGGGCTCGGCTGCATCGAGCCCATCCCGGGCGTCGGATGCCCCCAGCAGCCGCAGGCCGCGTACGGCAAGATGGCCGAGCTGGCCGCGGGCAAGGACACGACCACGGGGCACTGGGAGCTGGCCGGCGTCGTGCTGGACAAGCCCTTCCCGGTCTACCCCGACGGCTTCCCACCGGAGGTGATCGAGCCCTTCGAGGCGGCCATCGGCCGCAAGGTGCTGGGCAACAAGCCCGCCTCCGGCACGGTGATCATCGAGGAGTTGGGCCCCGAACACCTGCGCACCGGCCGGCCCATCGTCTACACCTCGGCGGACAGCGTCTTCCAGATCGCGGCGCACGAGTCCGTCATCCCCGTGGAGGAGCTCTACCGCATGTGCGAGACGGCTCGCCGCATCCTGACGGGTCCTCACGCCGTTGGGCGGGTGATCGCGCGCCCCTTCGAAGGTGAGCCCGGCTCGTTCAGGCGCACGCCCCGCCGCCGTGACTTCAGCCTCGCACCCCCCCGGCCGACCCTGCTGGACCGGCTCGTCGAAGCCGGGTTGTCGGTCTGGGCGGTGGGCAAGGTGGAGGACATCTTCGCCGGGCGCGGCATCACCGAGGCCGTGCACACCCGCGACAACGACGAGGGGGTCGCCGCCACCCTGGACCTGCTCCGGCGCACTCGCCAGCAGCGGGGGCTGATCTTCACCAACCTCGTCGACTTCGACATGCTGTGGGGTCATCGAAACGACCCCGTCGCCTACGCCCGGGGCCTGGAGGCCTTCGACCGGCAGCTGCCGGCCTTGCTGGCCGAGCTGGGCGAGCGGGACGTGCTCATCCTGACGGCCGATCACGGCAACGACCCGGTCACGCCCAGCACCGATCACTCGCGCGAGTACGTGCCGCTGCTGGTGACGGGCCCTGCCATCCGGCCCGGCGTCGCCCTGGGGGTGCGCCGCACCTTCGCCGACGTCGCCGCCACCATCGCGGAGATGCTGGGGGTCCCGGCGCGCTTCGACGCGGGGGAGAGCTTCGCCGCCCGGATCCTGGCCTGACCGGCAGGCTCGTCATGCCCGGGCCCCCCGCCGCATACGGATAGGCCGCACGACGCGAGGCCTGTGCGGGAGGTGGGCGAGGGTGGTCCGGCGGCTGGCCACTCTCCTGGCGGTGTCGACGGCGGCCGTGGCGGTCTGGATCGCTGCGCGGATGGTCTGGCCGGCCGGGCCGCCCTCTTCCTACCCGGTGTTGGCGCCCTCGGCAGCCCCCGAGCTGCGCCTCGCCTCCAAGGCGGCGGTGCTGATGGACGCCGCCACGGGGCAGGTGCTCTACGCCCACAATCCCGACCAGCCGCTGCCGCCGGCCAGCGTTACCAAGATCATGACCCTCATGCTGGCGCTGGAGGCCGTGCACGAGGGTCGCATCAGCATGGCCGACGAGATCGTGGCATCGGACCGGGCGGCCTCCATGGGGGGCAGCCAGGTGTGGCTGGAGCCCGGCGAGCGGATGACGCTGCGGGAACTGCTCTACGCCATCGCCGTCGGCTCCGCCAACGACGCCTCGGTGGCCGTGGCCGAGGCCCTGGCCGGTTCGGAGGAGGCCTTCGCCGACATGATGAACCGGCGGGCTCAGGCTCTCGGCATGAAAAACACCCGATTCGCCAACGCCTCGGGCCTGCCTCCCCAGGAGACCGGCCACCAGGGCCCTCACGTCGCCAGCGCCCTCGACCTGGCCATCCTCTCCCGTCAGGCCGTGCGCACCCCGGGCCTGCTGGAGCTGGTCTCCACCTGGGAGTACACCATGCGCCAGGACGGCATCCAGAGGCCCGTGCTCTACAACTTCAACCACCTGCTGCGGCGCTACCCGGGCGTCGATGGCCTCAAGACCGGCATGACCAGCGAAGCGGGCTACTGCATCGCCGCGACGTCGGTGCGCGACAACCTGCGCCTCATCGCCGTCACCCTGGGCGCTCCCACCGCCCAGGCCCGGGAGAACGACGTGCGCACCCTCTTCGAGTGGGGCTTCCGTCGCTACGAGGCGCGACGCCTGGCGTCCGCCGGCGACACGGTGGGGGTCGTGGAGGTGGCTCGGGGGGAGCCGGCCTACGTGCCCCTGGTGCTGGCCAGCGACGCCTTCTTGACGGTGGAGCGGGGCACCCGGGTCGAGGTGGTCCAGCGGGCCGAGCTGCCGGCTCGCCTGGCGGCCCCGCTGGCCGCGGACGCGGAGGTGGGGCGTGTGCGCCTGCTGGAGGCCGGCACCGACCGGGTCCTGGCCGAGGTGCCGGTCAAGGTGGCCCAAACGGTCGGGGTCGCCCCCTGGCGGGCCCTGGTGAGCCGCCAGCTCCGAGCGTTCATGCAAGTCTGGCTTCCTGTCGAGAGGAAGCTCGTGACCCCCGAGGCGAACTAAGGGGGCATCGAGACGTCTCAGGAGGTCATGCGGCTTCGTTGGCTGTTCGCGTTGAAGTCGTGCGCCAGGGTCCGGTGCTCGTGGCGCGAGTCGAGGGGGAGCTGGACCTGGCCTCGGCGGCCCAGTTGCGCAACCCCGTCGAGGAGGCCTGGAACGCCGGGTCGGACCTGCGCCACATCGTACTCAACCTGAAGGGCCTGTCGTTTCTCGACAGCACGGGGATCGCGGTGATCCTGGGGCGCTACCGGGCCGCGCTGGCCCGGGGTGGCCGCCTGGTGGTGGTCGACGCCAACGCCCGGGTCCGGCGGATGCTGGAGATCAGCGGCGCCCTGCGACTGGTGGAGCTGGCCGACAGTGAGGCCGAGGCGCTGGCGCGTCTTGCGCCGCGCAAGCAAGGCCGCGGCCGCCGACGAAGGAGGCGGCAGCACCCGACATGAACGGGCAACCGTGGGACATGCCCCGACGACTCGGGACCGGCTGGGGAGAGGCTCCCGACAGCTTCCTCTTGCGGGTCCCGGCCGACGCCGCCAATCTGGCCTTCGCCCGGGCGGTGGTGGCAGCCTTCGCGGCGCGCCTGCCCTTCACCGTCGAGGAGATCGAGGATCTCAAGCTGGCCGTCTCCGAGATCGTGGCCAACTGCATCGTCCACGCCTATCCCGCCGGCCAGCCGGGACCCGTCTGGGTGGCGGCGCGGGTGGTGGAGGGCGCGCTCGAGGTCATGGTCGAGGATCGCGGCCGCGGCATCGCCGACGTGGACAAGGCCCGGGAGGCCGGGTACTCGACGGTGGGCGGCGAGCATCTGGGCATCGGCTTCTCCGTCGCCGAGACCTACGTGGACGAGCTGTCGGTGGAGTCCGCCCCGGGGGAGGGGACCTGTGTGCGCATGCTCAAGCGGCCGGCCAGCCAGGCCGCCGGCCCCCTCGCCCGATAGGGCCGTCCGACCCGAGGCCCACGAGGGGCTGGCGGTGGCGGTCGCCCGCCGCTTCCGTTGGTCCACGGTGCCCTTCGAGGATCTCCTGCAGGCGGCGCGGCTGGGGCTGGTGCAGGCGGCTGCCCGCTTCGATCCCGAGCTGGGCATCTCCTTCGCCACGTACGCCGTGCCCATCATGCTGGGCGAGGTGCGCCGGCTGGTCGAACGGGGCCGACCCGTCAGCGGGGCTCGCACGGCCCGTGCTCTGGTGGAGCGGGCGGAGGCGGTCCGGCAGCGCCTGGAGAGCCAGATGTCCCGCGAGGCGACCCTGGCCGAGGTCGCAGAGGCTGTCGGGGTCGATCCTGCGGAGCTGGCCGCGGCCATCGGGGCGCTGAGCCAACCGCTGCCCCTGGAGCCCGGCCCCATGCCGGCCGGAGCCGGAGGGGAGCCGGGCGAGCCTCCATCGCCCGACGCCTGGATCGAACGACTGGCCGTGCGCCAGGCACTGGTCGGTCTGCCATCCGACCTGCGAGAGATCGTCTACCTGCGCTACTTTCGCGGCTTGAGCCAGTCCGAAGTGGCCCGGATCCTCGGCATCTCGCAGCCCGTGGTCTCCCGGCGCGAGCGCGCGGCGCTGGCCCTTCTCCGGCACCGACTGGAGTGGCATCCAGGAGGAGGAGCCCCGTGGCGTCAGTTGCCTGAAGGGTAGGTCCGCGCGGCTTCGAATAGGCCAGGTGATGGCGGACGCCGGCCAAACACGTCCCCTCGTCACGTCGTGAAGGTACAAGCATTGGTCGTCACAGCGACGAGTCCAACACGGGCATAGCCCTTCAGGCAGAGGAGTGCTCAGATGCGCATCGAGGGGGAACGAATCAGCCTTCGACCCGCCCGAGAGGAGGACGTCCCGCATCTCCTGGCCTGGTCGCTCGACCCCGAGGTGGCTCGTCTCGCCCGGGGAGAGTACCCGGTCACCCTCGAGGGCACCCGGCGGTGGCTGGAAGAGGGTCGCAAGGATCGCTACCGCATGGTCTTCATCATCGAAGGGCCTGGCGGCCGCCCCATCGGCGACGTCGACCTCTATCACATCGCCTGGCGCAGCAAGGAGGCCGAGCTCCGCATCCGCATCGGCTTTCCCGAGATGTGGAACCAGGGGCTCGGCACCGATGCCATCCGGACACTGCTGCGCTACGCCTTCGAGCAGCGAGGGATGCGGCGCATCTACCTGCGGGTGCTGAGGAGCAACCCCCGGGCCATCCGGTGCTACGAGAAGTGCGGCTTTCGCAAGGAGGGCCGCATGCGCATCGATGAGGACGGCCATCCTGACGAGCTGCTCCTGATGAGCGTCACGCCCGACCGGCTCCATTCGGCGCGGGCCGGCCAGTCGGCCTTTCACGCGAGCCGGCACCTCGTCAGCGCGTGATTCGCAGGACAGGCAGGCGGCCGGCGACCGGCGTGGACGCCGGAGCGCCGGGCGCCTGCGCGTCTCGCAGGAGCTCGGACGCTCGAGGCGAATGACCTGCGACCGAGCCGACGGAGGGAGTCCAACGCGTGAGCGTCAAGGCCGGTTCCGATCCCATCATCGTCTTCCGCGACGTCCACAAGTGGTTCGGCGGGCTTCACGTCCTGAAGGGCGTCGACTTCTCGGTGCAGCCAGGCGAGGTCGTGGTCTTCATCGGGCCCAGCGGCTCAGGCAAGAGCACGCTGTTGCGGTGCATCAACCGCCTGGAGCCCATCCAGCGGGGCCAGATCGTGGTGGACGGCTTCGACGTCAATGACCCCGCCACGCCGCTGATCCGGCTGCGCAGCGAGGTGGGGATGGTCTTCCAGCAATTCAACCTCTACCCGCACATGACGGTGCTCGACAACATCACGCTGGCCCCGGTCAAGGTGAGGGGCATCCCGCCCGAGCAAGCCCGGCAGGCCGCCCTGGAGCTCCTGGCCAAGGTCGGGATCCCCGACAAGGCGCATGCGTACCCCTCGCAGCTCTCCGGCGGCCAGCAGCAGCGAGTCGCCATCGCCCGAGCTCTGGCCATGCGCCCCAAGATCATGCTCTTCGACGAGCCCACCTCGGCGCTGGACCCCGAGATGATCCAGGAGGTCCTGGACGTCATGGTGGAGCTGGCGCGCGAGGGGATGACCATGGTGGTCGTGACCCACGAGATGGGCTTCGCCCGGGAGGTGGCGCATCGGGTCATCTTCATGGACGACGGCCGCATCGTCGAGCAGGGGCCGCCCGAGCAGCTCTTCTCCCGACCCGTCGAGGCCCGCACCCGCGCCTTTCTCGACAGGATCCTCTGAAAGACTCCGACCCCTTAAATCCCCAGGCCCGCTGCGAGAAGGTATGACGGATCCCCGCGGGCGGCCACCCCGGCCGGCACTCGGGGATCTGGAAAGAGCCTCGCAACGGTAGGGATCACTGGCAGCCCGTCGAAATCCCTGCCAGCGTCCCGACAAAGACAAGCCCAGGTCGCGGGCTCAGGGGAGAATCTGGATGTTTGCCGCTGTCGTCGACGTCCTGGTAAAGGGTGGGCCCGTGATGATCCCGCTGGGGTTCCTCTCGGTGCTCGCCGTCGCCATCAGCCTCGAGCGCCTGTGGTACTTCGCCCACCTCCGGGATGACGCCGACCACCTGATGGATCAGCTGCGGATCCTCGTCCACGAGGGGCGGCTGCTGGAGGCCATGCAGCTCATCCGGCGCGCCAACGGGCCGACCGCCGCCCTGCTGGCCGAGGGCCTGGCCGCGTGGGACCGACCGCTCGATGAGGTGCGGGCCCGGGTGGAGCGGGTCGGCCAGGAGGAGGTGGCCAAGATGGAGGCTCGTATGGCTTGGCTGGACGCCACCGTCACGGGCGCACCGATGCTGGGCCTCCTGGGTACCGTGACCGGCATCATCCGCAGCTTTCGGATCCTGTCGGCCATGGAGGGCATCGACCCTTCGGGCCTCAGCAGCGGGATCGCCGAGGCCCTGATCACGACGGCGGCAGGGCTCACCATCGCCGTGCCGGTCCTCTTCATCTACGTCTACCTCTCCGGCGTCATCGACCGGCGGGTCAGCGCCCTCAACCGCATCGCAGCGGAGTTCTTGCAGCTCGTCTCCGAGGCCAGGGGAAGGAGCTGACGTTCGGCCGTGGCCATCACGCGGACACGACGCCACCGCCCGCGCGTCGAGATCATCAACATGGTCGACGTCATGTTCTTCTTGCTGGCCTTCTTCATGGTCTTCAGCACCTTTCGCACCAACCCGTCCACCCTCAATCTCGACCTGCCCCGTGCCGTGACCGCCACTCGAGAGGCTCCGTCGGAGGTGGAGATCAGCATCGATCGGTCGGGACGGTACTTCCTCAACGGGCGGGCCGTGAGCCTGGCGCAGATGAGCACGCTGGTGGGCGACGCGGTGCGGCGTCATCCGGACCAGCTCGTCATCGTGAGGGCCGACCGGGAGGTGCAGTACGACCGGGTGGTCCAGGCCATCGACGCCCTTCGCCGAGCTGGCGCCTACCGGCTGGGCCTGGCGGTGCAGACCAGTGGGACGTCATCACCTTGACATCCGCCTTGGCGGCCTCGCCCGCGCGCAGGGCGAGGGTGGGGGTGAGTCGGTGAGCGTGCGAGCGGGCTCGTTGACGCAGCCGGGCCGGTTGGAGCCTTTCGTGTTGGTCTCCCTCGTGCTGCACGCGGTGCTCCTGCTGCTCTTCTCCCGGGTGCTGGCGGTCGAGCGCTTCGTGGTGCCGATGGCAGAGGGGGCCGTGGTGCAGGTGATCCCGGTGCCGCAGGCGCCGCAGGCCACGGTCTCCGCTCGGGCCACCACGCAGCAACGCTCGGCGCCGGGCGGGTCGGGGCAGACCACACCTCGCCCCTCTCAGCCGGCGGCTGCCAGCGTCGTGGCATCCCAGCCGCGGCCGGCAACGCAGCCGAAGGGCACGAGCACGCCGGCGTCGTCCGGCAAGCAGACGGCGGCGCCGAGCGCGCCGAGCACTCCGCAGGCTCCCGCCAAAGCCTCTCAGGAGGTGCTCACCTCCGAGCGGAGCCCGGTGCAGGCCAAGACCGGCGCTCCCACCACCAGTCAGCCGTCCGGGCGAGAGGGGCAGAGCACGACGCCCGGGGAGGGCGCCCAGGCCGAGGGGCCGGTGGCGCGCCCCGGTGGTGAGGGGACCGGCGGCACACAACAGGGCAATCCGCCCGCCGGGCCTCCCGAGCCGGACCTGACATCGGCCGTGGTGGTCCCGACGGGCGGCCCCGAGTATCCCAAGAATGCGGTCACGTTCGGCGTGGAGGGCCAGGTCACCCTGGCGGTGCAGGTGGGCGGCGACGGCAAGGTCACGGGGGTGACGGTGACCCAGAGCTCGGGCGATCCCACCCTCGACAGGGTGGCCAGCCGCTGGGTGGCGGAGCGCTGGCGGTTCAAGCCCTCCTCCATCGGCCGCCCCTATCAGGTCTCGGTGCTGTTCGAGTTCACCATCGACCGGGACGAGCACGGACGCGCCGAGCCCCGAGTGAGCTTCCGGCTGCTCGACGAGCGAGTGCGCTATCTGTGACGACCGTCGTCGCTGACCGACGCAGGCAGGTGTGAGAGACGGCATGACCAGACGGCACGCGAGCGGCAAGAGTTCGACGCACAGTTGGCAGCAAGTGGGAGAGCGGCTCGACCCGGGCCGGGCAGGGCGTCTATGGATGGCACTGGCCCTGTCGGTGGTCCTGGGCCTCGGCGTGCATCCGGTACCGGCGGTCGCCGGCGCGGCTTCCGGCGAGGGAGCCGAGCGGCTGGAGCTCGCCAACGAGTTCATCCGCATCGTGGTCAACGGCTCCCCCGACGCGACGGGCCGCTTCTCGGTCAGCACCACCGGAGGCAATCCCGAGCGGGCCGATGACGACAACCGCCCGCTCATCTACGGGGGCGCCGAGCCCTGGACGTCGTTCACCACGGTCCAGATCGACGGGACGTCGTACGTCTTCGGCGGCCCCACGCACCGACCGGCCGGCTCGAGCGGCCCCTTCGGCACGATGACCCTGTCGCCCCGGCTGGAGGACCAGGGCCGGCGCATCGACGCGGCGTGGGAGTATCCCCATGGCATCGAGGTGCTGCAGCGCCTCAGCATCGCCCGCGGGCCCACCACCGGGCTGCTCGACACGGCCCGCATCGAGTACGTGGCCACCAACCGCGACCGCCTGCCCCACCGGGTCGGCTTCCGGGTCGTCATCGACACCATGGCCGGCAGCAACGACGGCGCACCCTTTCGCGTCGGCGAGCAGGCTGTCGAGACCGACACCCAGATCGCCGGGACCCAGGCAGGCCTCCCGGAGTTCTGGCAGGTCTTCGACTCGCTGACCCAGCCCGCCGTGGTCGCACAGGGCATGGTGCGAGGCGGCGAGGTGACCCCGCCGTCGAGGATCTACTTCACCAACTGGGGGGTCCTGCGCGAGAGCCTGTGGGAGTTCGACTTCCAGCCCGGCCGCACGTTCGAGCGCAAGGGCGAGTACGAGCTCGACAGCGCGGTGGCGCTCTTCTTCGACCCGGTGGAGCTGAAGCCCGGCGAGAGCCGCTCGGTGGTGGTCTACTACGGTCTGGGCGGCTTGAGCATCGTCCCCGGCGACCTGGCCATCGGGCTGTCGAGCCCCGAGATGGCCGTCGTCGGCCAGAGCGATCCCATCTCCATCGTGGCCTACGTCCAAAACACGGGCCGGGGCGCAGCCCTCGACACCCGGGTCCGGCTGGAGCTGCCGGAGGGCCTGGCCCTCGTCGAGGGAGCTTCGGCGAGCCGTAGCCTGGGCGATCTCCCGGCGGGGGAGACGGCCCAGGTGGCATGGGCGGTGCGGGTGACAGCCCGTTCTGCCGGCAACCTCACCTTCGCGGTGCGGGCCGAGGCCACCAACGCGGAGCCCAACGTGGCCCGTCGGTCCATCCGGATCGTGGATCCGGCGCGACTGTCGCTGCAGCTACGCGGGCCCAGCCGCCTCGAGGTGGTGGACGGGCGCTGGAGCCCCTCCCCCTTCGAGGTGACCGGCGTGGTGCGCAACGACGGGGGAGCGGACGCCCACGGCGTGGTAGCGCAGCTGGTCACGCCCTACGGCCTGCAGATCGCGCCCGGCGACGACAGCCGCCGCTTCGTGGGCACCCTGGCGCCCCGTGAGACGGTGCAGCTCACCTGGCTGGTCGTGCCGACCGGCGTCGTGGGCAACGTGCCGTACTCGCTGCGGGTCACCTATGCCGGCGCCGGCGAGCTGCCCGCCCCCACCCACACGGTGGCGGTGCCGGGGCTCGACGCCGAGGTGCTGGTGCGCCCCGGTGCCGGGTGGGACGGGTCGCCGGTGCGTGTGGGAGAGAGCTTCAACGTCGAGATCAGGGGCCGCAACCTGCCGGAGTTCGCCTCGGCCCAGGTGGCGATTGCCTTCGACCCGGCGGTGCTGCGGCTCGTCGGTGAGTCCCTGGCCGTGGACCGGGGCACCTACTTCGTGACGGGGTTGTCGGGCGCGAGGGGAGGCGACGGAGCCCCCGTCTTCGAGGTCACCGTCGACAACGAGGCGGGACGGGTGGCCATCGAGGCGGAGCGCCCCGTCCCGGGCCTTCGGAGCGCCAGCCTGGCGGTGTTGCGCCTGCAGGCTCGGGCGGCGGGGCAGGGGCGGGTCCAGGTCGTCTCGGTGGTGTTGCGAGACGCGGCGGGCCGGG
>Ga0207873_1002659_pt1 | contig 14198 bp, 11 predicted proteins | sample BGWIniCompost_FD_187373 | JGI IMG/M metagenome (GOLD analysis project Ga0207873, IMG submission 187373) | Cellulose adapted compost microbial communities from Newby Island Compost Facility, Milpitas, CA, USA - BGW Initial Compost (SPAdes)... ...
ACGCCGACGCACCAATCGTCGTGATGACCACGGAAGTCCTGCGCAACATGCTGCTGCAGACCCCGTGGGAACTCGACGCGGTCGACTGCATCATCTTCGACGAGGTCCACTACATCGCCGACCCGGAGCGGGGCACCACCTGGGAAGAGGCGATCATCCTCTGCCCGGAGCACATTCAGCTCATTTGCCTCTCGGCCACCGTCTCTAACGCCGACGAGATCGCCCAGTGGATCAGCCGCACCCATCGCCCGATCCACCTGGTGACCCACTACGAGCGGGCGGTACCGCTCTCGCTCTACTACTTCCTCGACAAGAAGTTGCATCTGGTCATCGACGAGCACGGGCGCCAGGTGGCGGACTTCCCCAACACCGGCGGCGAGTTGCGGCGCCAGATGATGCGCGGCGGGCTCTCCTCCGAGCAGCGGCGCCAGGCCGAGCAGGCCGAGCCGCCGCCCTGGGAGATCATCCGGGCGCTTCAGACTCAGGACATGCTCCCGGCGATCTATTTCCTCTTCAGCCGGCGCGACTGCGAGGACTATGCGCAGCGCTTCGCCCTGATGCGACCTAACCTGGTCAAGGACGACAAGATCCGGCAGGAGATCAACACGGTCGTCGAGAACTACCTCAGCCAGATGCGCCTTGAGGACCGCGAGCTGGCGCAGGTCAAGCAGATCGCGTCGTTGGCGCAGCTCGGCATCGGCTTCCACCACGCCGGGCTCCTGCCGATCCTGAAGCAGCTCGTTGAGGTGCTCTTCAGCCGGGGATTGATGCAGGTCGTCTTCGCCACCGACACCCTGGCCCTCGGCGTCAACATGCCGGCCCGCAGCGTGGTCATCGGCCGGATGACCAAGTGGGACGGCCGTCGCCGTCGCCCGCTCACCCCCAATGAGTTCCAGCAGATGGCGGGGCGAGCAGGCAGGCGCGGCATGGACGAGCGCGGCTCGGTCGTGGTCCCCTACAGTCCCTGGATGAGCTTCCGCGAGATGCTGGAGATCGCCACCGGCGAGCTTGAGCCGGTGCGAAGCTCGTTCGCCATTCGCTACAACACGGTCCTCAACCTGTGGGACCCGCCGCACGGCACCCGCGTGCGGCACATGCTCCAGCAGAGCCTGTCGCAGTTCCAGACGGCGCGGCGGGTGCGCGAGATCGAGGACCTCATCATCGAGGTCGGCCGCGAGATCGATGCGGTGCCCCAGGGGTGCCTCATCGGCCTCGACGGCGGGGACGAGCTGCTTGACGAATACCGCGGCCTAAACGCCACGATCAATGCTCTCCGCGGGCGCGAGCGGCGCCTCCAGCGCGAGGTGCACGCACTGCGGCTCAACCTGGATCAGCGCCCCTGGCCTGAGCCGGGACGGCAGGCGCTGCGTCGCGCCTTCCGCGAACTCCCGGCCGGGGTCGTCGTCCACCTCCGCCGAGGCGGCTGGGCCGTCTACCTTGGCCGTGCCGCGAGCGGCGGCGTTGGTCTCTTCCTCACCGGCCACGAGGTGGTGCTCCTCGCCGAGTACCGCCAGATCGACTACCTCGCGGCGGGAGAGCCGGCCGTCGAGGTGCCCTCACAGTTGACTGAGCTTGAAGAGCCGGTCGAGGACGTTCGGCCGCTGATCGGTCAGGCGGCCCTCGACGAGATCTGGCGGCAGGTCGCCGACCTCGAACTCCCCGACCTGGATGCCCTGCTCGCGGAGCATCGCGCGCAGCAGGAGGCGCGACTTGCGTCGGAGCGCGCCCGGCTGGAGCAGGAGCTGCGCGAGCATCGCGAGCAGCTCCAGGCCATCAACACGGAACGCCGAAACCACCCGTGCCACACCTGCCCGCGCCGCAAGGAGCACCAGAACAACCTGAAGCGCGTGGCGCAGCTTGAACGCGAGCGCGCCGCGCTCCAGGCCGAGCTCGGCCGGGAGTTGACCAACGAAGAAGAGCGGGTACGCCGACTCATCCGCGGCATCCGCGACGTGCTCCACCGGTTCGGGTACCTCTACCGCGGTTACCCGACTGCCAAGGCGGACACGCTCGCCAACGTCTTCGACACCAACGGCCTGGTCATTTGCGAGATGATCGACCGCGGCTTCCTCGACAAGCTCAACCCGGCCGACGTCGCCGAGGTCTTCTCCTGGTTCGCCTACGACCGCGATTTCCGCTTCGCCAACACCTACTCACTGCCGAACCGCCTCGTCCTGCTCCGGCGCCGCCTGGACGACCTTGAGCGCGAGATCCTGATGGCCGAGCGCCAGAACAACCTCTTCATCACGACCGGTCACAACGACGGTTTCTACGGAGCGGTTCGCGCGTGGTGCCATGGCGCCACCGTGTCGCGCATCCTGGAGCAGATCGAGTTGAGCGAGGGCGACCTCGTTCTCACCTTCAACAAGACGCTCGACCTGATGCGCCAGGTCCGTGAGATGCTCGCCCACGCCATGCCCGAACACCCGCTGCGCGACGTGCTGGAGCGTGCCGAGGCGCTGGTCAAGCGCGACATCGTCGAGCAGTCGCTCGCGATCGGCTTCCTGCCGCTCTCTCAGTCGATGTCCGGGTCGGTCGACGACGACATCGCCGCCGACGAGGCAGTGATCGACCCAGGCGACTGACACCGACGCCGATGACACCGCTGCATGCACGCGGACGATGACGAATCCGGCTCCCTACCCCAGCGCCGCCAGCACCTCCGGGTCCACGTCGTCATCCATCGCCAGCCCGTTTATTACGGCGCTGATGCCAGTGAAGTACTGCAGCACCGACAGGCCCTCGATGATCTGCGCGTCGGTCACCCCGAGCTTCTTCAACCGCGCGGTGTGCACCTTCACTCCGAAAGCGTTGTTCGCGAGCGTGACCGTGGCCCAGGCCAGCCACTCCTTCAGGACGGGATCCAACTCCCCCTCGTCCATGATCCGCGCTCGGTTCTCCACCGCCGCCGCGAGCAGCCGCGGGTTGTTCGCCAGCACCTTGTAGATCGCGGGCACCCGCCCGGCACCGAAGCCGGCCTTGATCTGCTCGTACGCCGCGCGCACCTCCTCTGGAGCTTGCTCCTCCGGCACCATCTTCAGCGTCGCCATTACACCCTCCCCTCGAACTAAACGACTTGCCACCACTCTACCCGTAGACAGGCAGCACCCGTCCACACCCAAGCCACACACCCCCTCTCCCCTTGTGGGCTCCGTCCGAGAGGGGGTTGGGGGGTGAGGGGTACGCCCCCTCACATCTCCTTGGCCATGTACTGATGCTCGATGTTGGACATGAAGAAGCGGCGTCCGATGGGGCGGAACCCGAGGGCCTCGTAGAAGGTGAGTGCGTGGGTTTGGGCGTTGAGGGTAACGATACGGCTCCCCTGGTCCCGGGCGAGACGCAGCAGATGCTCCATGATCGCGCGGCCCACGCCCCGCCCACGGTACGGCTTCCGCACCGCGACCCAGACGATCTGCGCCTCGTCACCGTAGAAGGTGATCCGGCCAGTACCCGCCGTCTGCCCGCCCACCGCGCCGAGCACGTGGACACTGTAGCGATCGTCCGGGTCATCGCGCACGCTGCGCGTCAGGTGCTGCTCCTCGACGAAGACCTCATGGCGGATCGCGTAGACCTCGGCCATCTCCGCCAGCGAGGTCACAACCCAGGTGCGCACCTCGTCATCGCGGATCCCGGTCTCCTGGTCCCCCTTCAGGGCCGTCATCAGTGTCCTCCAGCCCGAGACGCCGGGAGACGGCGGCCAGCGCCTCAGCGCGGCCGTCGACCCAGCGGACCCATTCGTCGCGCGCTGCGGCCGCCGCGATCCGGGCGTCGGCCACATGGCGCGCACCCGTCCCGCCGAGCATCTCCCGTGCCGCGATGGCATCGGCCGGCGTCAGCGGCGGGGGACTTTCGACCAAGAGCGGAGAGAAGCGACCCCACTCCTCGGGCGTAAGATCTGGGAGGTCCTTCCCCTGCTCGACACAGTAGGCCACCACCCGACCGACGATCTCGTGCGCCTCACGGAACGGTAGCCCCTGCCGCACGAGGTGGTCCGCCACGTCGGTGGCGAGCGTGAAGCCCTCCCCTGCCGCAGTCAGCATGCGGTCGGTGCGGAACCGGGTCGTGCGCAGCATCGGCGGTAGCACGCGGAGGATGAGCAGCACCGTGTCGACCGTGTCGAACGCGCCTTCTTTATCCTCCTGCAGGTCCTTGTTGTAGGCGAGCGGCAGACCCTTGCCGACGGTCAGCATCCCCATCAGGTGACCGTAGACCCGGCCCGTCTTGCCCCGGATCAACTCCGCCACATCCGGGTTCTTCTTCTGCGGCATGATGCTGCTGCCGGTGGCGAAGGCGTCGTCGAGTTCGATGAAACCGAACTCGCTGCTCGACCAGAGGATGATCTCTTCAGCCAGCCGCGACAGGTGCAACATGATCTGCGCGCAGGCGCTCAACAGGTCCACCACGAAGTCCCGGTCGGAGACGGCATCGAGGCTGTTGGCGCAGACCCCGTCGAACCCGAGCAGGTCGGCGACGAACTGCCGGTCGATCGGGTAGGTGACTCCTGCCAGCGCGCCGGCCCCGAGCGGCGACAGGTTCACGCGGCGGTAGGCGTCGCGCAGCCGGTCCAGATCGCGGAAGAGCATCTCGACGTAGGCGAGCATGTGGTGCGCCAGCAGCACGGGCTGGGCGCGCTGGACGTGCGTGTAACCCGGCATGATTGCGTCCGGATGGCGCTCCGCGATTTCCAGCAGCGCGCCGATGGTGTCGGTGAGTCCCGCCGCAATGCGAATCAGGGCCTCCCGTGTCCAGAGGCGAAAGTCAAGCGCGACCTGATCGTTTCGGCTCCGCCCGGTATGGAGCCGCCCGGCAGCAGGCCCGATGATCTCGCGCAGCCGCCGTTCGACGCTGAGGTGGATGTCCTCGTCCGCCAGCCGGAACTCGTGCTCCCCGCGTCGGATCTCGTCGTAGATCTGACGCAGGCCCTGCTCGATCTTCGCCGCGTCGTCCTTGGGGATGATCCCCTGGCGGGCGAGCATGCGCACGTGGGCGATCGAGCCCATGATGTCCTGCCGGTAGAGGCGCCGATCGAAGCCGATCGAGGCATTCAACTCATCGACCAGCGCATCGGTCGGGCGGCTGAAGCGCCCGCCCCAGAGCTTGCCTGCCGCGCCACCGGGCTGCGACTCGGTCACCGAAACCCTCCCCACCTCGCGCCGGCCGTGCGGCGGCCGGTCGTCACGCTCACGAACTCGCCTCGATCGCGGGTTCGGCCGCCACCGGGATCCGCTCCGGCTCCAGCACACGTCCCGTTTCATCCACCGGGACCACGCCAGGGCCGTACACCTCGTCTGCGGAGATCTTCCCTTCGGCCAGGAGCACCCGCTTGAGCGACACGATCGCGGCGACGATCATTCCGTCGTCCGGCTCGCGTGTCGTCAGCCGCTGCAGCGCCATGCTGGGGCTGACCAGCAGCCGCACGAGCCGGTTGTCCATGTGGTTCGCCGTCCACTTGATGAACTCGTAGGCGAGCGCTGCGATGAACGGTACCAGCGCGATGCGGGAGACGACGCGCCAAAACATCGGCGGCCGCCCCAGCAGCGCGAACACCAGGATCGAGAGAAGCACGACGATCAGCAGGAACCCCGTGCCACACCGCGGGTGGCTGATGCTGTGCCGCCGCACGTGCTCAACGTCGAGCGGGTCACCCGCCTCGTAGGCGTTGATCGCCTTGTGCTCGGCACCGTGGAAGCCGAAGACCCGGCGGATGTCCTTGAGCTGGCCGATGAACAGCATGTAGCCGATCAGCAGCCCGAGGCGGATCAAGCCCTCGATCAGGTTGCTGAGCACGCTACTGCTGATGTAGCGGTCGACGAACCCGACGACCGCCAGGGGAGCCACGAAGAACAACCCAATGGAAAAGAGGAGCGAAACCGCCACCGTCCCCCAGAGGGCGACCCCGGTCAACGTCCCGGCGTCGTCCCGCTCCTGCTCCGCCAGCTTCCCCTCGGTGAGGCTGACGTTGGCCGAGAAGACGAGGGCGCGCATCCCCAGGACCATCGTGTCCCAGAGCATGAACACACCTCGGATGAGCGGGAGTGGGCGCACTCGTTGGGTCCAACTACTACCGGACAACGGCTCGTGGTAAACGGCGATCTCGCCGCTGGGGGCCCGAACGGCAATAGCCATGTCGCGACGGCCTCGCATCATGACGCCTTCCATGACCGCCTGACCGCCGTAGGATGTTCGATCCGACATGGCTCTTCCCCATCAATTCCGCGTGAGCACGGGCCGACATGCCCGGTGATTGTACCAGAGGGAGGGAGATTGCTCGGAGTCGCGATTCAGCGGTCGAGTCGCTGGGTGGTACGCGCCGCCCGGCGCCGCGCTCGCCGCTGCTCGCGCCCGTACAACATGTCGTTCAGCCGGTCCATGAGTGGCAGATCTTCATCGAGAACCTGGAGCGAGCTCATGAGGGCAAAGCCGGTGATGCGGATGGTCGGCGCGTCGGAGGTCGGGACGACATCCCGTCGGTTCTCCTCGACGCTGCTCATGACCGTCGCCGCCTCCAGCACGACCGGGACGTCCTCGGGCACGTAGATCTTCACATCCGCCATGATCGCATTGACCTGGAGCACCAACTCGCCGCCGACGATCTCGGCGTCGAGAAGGTCGACCTTGCAGTCGGCCATGACCGCGAGCACGTCGACCTGCCCCTCGGCGCGCCAGTGCCCAGCCTGCTTGGTTTCTCCGAGGATCGCCTGGATTCGCCTCGTTGCAGGCAGCCTGGTCGCCGACAGGACGCTCCGGCCGAGGTCACGGGTGACCGCCGCAAGATCCCCTCGGGTTTGGGCGGTGAGCGCCGCCTCGGTGCGCTCAAGGAGTTCCTCGGTCGTCAGGCGCCCGTCGACGGCCGCTTGGCGAAGGACGATAAGGGCACGCTCCCGTTCCGCATCGCTGACTCGCGCATGGTCGTCCATGAGCCGCTCCCGTGGCCAGTCTGTCCTGCTTGGGGCAGGGTACGCGACTTCCGGCTGCAGCCTAGTATACCCCGCCACACCGCCCTCCGCGTCTCGTCCGAGGGCTCCCGCTTGCCCACCCCGAAGCGCAGTGCTATCCTGGCCCCGCGCCGCCGAGGACAACCGATGCCCGGCGCGGGGTGACATGGAGGATGGGGATGCGAACGGAGCCATTGATCTTCGAGTTGAGCAAGTCGGGCCGGCAGGGCGTGTCGATGCCGCCGCTGGACGTGCCGGAAGCCGAGCTGCCCGCTGAACTGTGCCGCGACAGCTTGCCCCTGCCGGAAGTCAGCGAGGTCGACGTGATTCGGCACTACACGCGCCTCTCGCAGTTCAACCACGCCGTCGACACCGGCTTCTATCCCCTCGGCTCCTGCACGATGAAGTACAACCCCAAGATCAATGAGCTGGCAGCGCGGCTGCCCGGGTTCGCCCAGATCCACCCGCTTCAGGATGAGGAGACGGTTCAGGGCGCGCTGGAGCTGATGTACGAGCTGCAAAGCTACCTGGCCGAGATCAGCGGGTTCGACGCCGTGACGCTCCAGCCCGCTGCCGGCGCCCACGGCGAGCTGACCGGCATTCTGATCGCCCGTGCCTACTTCGAGAGCATCGGCGACACCGGCCGGACCACCGTCCTCGTCCCCGACTCGGCGCACGGCACCAACCCGGCGACCGCCGCCATGGCCGGCTACAAGGTGGTCACCGTGCCTTCGGACAAGCGCGGCAACGTGGACATCGACAAGCTGCGCGAGCTGGTCGGCCCCGACACCGCGGCCCTGATGATCACCAACCCGAACACGCTGGGCCTCTGGGATGAGAACATCGACGAGGCCATCCGCCTGGTCCACGAGGCGGGCGGTCTGGTCTACAACGACGGCGCCAACTTCAACGCCATTCTGGGCATCGCCCGGCCTGGCGACCTCGGCGTGGACATCATGCACTTCAACCTGCACAAGACCTTCTCCACCCCGCATGGTGGGGGCGGCCCCGGCGCCGGCCCGGTCGGCGTCAAGTCGCACCTCATCCCGTTCATGCCGGGTCCGGTGGTGGAACGGGTTGAGGGCGAGGAGCCGACCTTCCGCTGGAAGTGGCCGGAAAAGTCGATCGGCAAGATCCACTCGTTCCACGGCAACTTCGGCATGCACGTGCGCGCCTACACCTACATCCGGATGCACGGCGCGGAGGGACTGCGGCAGATCAGCGAGGACGCGGTGCTCGCTGCCAACTACCTCCAGGCACGCCTCAAGGACCGCTACGAGGTGCCGTACGACCGGCGGTGCATGCACGAGTTCGTCGCCAGCGCCAACCGGCAGAAGAAGCACGGGGTGCGCGCGCTCGACATCGCGAAGCGCCTGCTCGACTTCGGCGTGCACCCGCCGACGGTCTACTTCCCGCTGATCGTCGACGAGGCCCTAATGATCGAGCCGACCGAGACGGAGAGCATCGAGACGCTCGACTACTTCATCGACGTCATGCGCCAGATCGCGGACGAGGCCGAGCAGAAGCCGGAGTTCGTGCACGCGGCGCCGCACAACACGTTCTTCAAGCGGCTCGATGAGGTGCGCGCCAACCGGCAACTGAATCTGCGCTGGGTGCCGGAGGAGTCGACACCCGCCGCGGCCGACTAGCCAGCTCACCGGAATCGCATCGCACACAGCGGGAGGGCACATCGCCCTCCCGTTTGCGTGCGTGGTGGTCTGGACCGCAGCCCTACTCGTCCTCACCATGCAGGTGCCCCGGGGCACCGTACTACCCGGGCCGCTCCTCGACCCAGAGCGCCGTCATGGTCCCGCCGACCAGGAGGAGCAGGGCGCCGCTCAAGCCGATGAGGCCGAACCCACCGAGTGGCAGTAACAAGGCATTCCCAATTGAACCGATCACGTACCCCGCCTGCACCACCGCTGCGCGGAGCGCCATCAACGTTCCTCGGTGCGTCGGCGATTGCTGGAGACCGAGGGAGCTCGACGTAGCTCCCCGAACGCCCTGGCTGAGCCCGAACGCGATCAGCAGCACGACGGTCAGCGCTAGTGACATCGGGCGCCCCAGGGCAACCACCAGCAGCGCGCCGGACAGCACCGCGGAGACCAGCACAACGAGCGGCAGCCGCCGCCCCTGGCTGACCCGGTGGGCAACCAGACTTCCGCCCACGAAGCCGAGCGCCGTCAGCGACAGCAGCGGGCTCGTCAACCCCGCGCTCAGGTCGTACTGCGAGATGTAGAAGGCGCCGAGGAACGTGAGCGTGCCGGCCCACCCCGTGTACGCACTCAACTCTGCGATGACCCAGATGACGGCCGAGCGGTCACGGATCAGGCTCCCCAGCGCTCCGCCGTGCCCTCGCCGCGTTCCTGGCTCGCGCTCCGCCGCGCGTCGCGGTGCCGGGAGTCGCAGCGCGAAGGCGAGGCCCACAAGGCTGAACGCCATCGGCACCCCGAGAAAGCTCGCCCGCCAGGAGAACGTGTCAGCCAGGAAGCCGATCAGCGGCAGGCCCACGACCCAGGCCAGCGGCTGCCCGATCGTGACCATGCCGATCGCCCAGGCCCGCCGCCCCGGTGGGAAGTAGTCCCCGACCGCGGCGTAGCCCATCGACAGGAGGGCGGCAATGCCCAGGCCGCCCGCAGCCTGCACCGCCAGAAGGACGCCGAATGTGGGAGCCAGCGCACTCCCCAGGCCGGCCAGCCCGACGGCGAACAGGCCGCCGATGATCAGCGGGCGGCTGCCGAGTCGCTCAGAGGCGATCCCCACGAACGGCGCCAGGACCGCCGACACCAGCGCCGACGCAGTCCGAAGCTGCGCGGCTGCCGATACCGATACGTTGAACGCCTCGGCGATGTCCACAACCAGCGGACTGATGATCACCACGCCCGTCTGGTTGACGATCATCGTGACGATCAACGCTCGGAGGACCGACCACTCGCTCGCAACCCGGCCTGCGTCCGTCCCCTGACCTGTGTCGAGCTTCACCCGCGCACCTCACCCCATCTCTGCCGGGCAGAGTATGACACACCCTGCACCGGAACCCCTTGGGTGGCACGGATCATGCCTGTAAGCCTCATAGAGCGATCTGCATTTGGCGTGCGAAAGCCGAGAGCATCAGCACGCAGAGTTGTTCGTAGTATGAAGGGGAGACGCGTATGGATAAGCAGAAGTTGATTGACGGGCTGAACCACGACCTTGCCGGCGAGCTCGCCGCGATCATCCAGTACCTGCACTTCAGCGCCACCGTCACCGGGCTGGATCGGCCGCAACTGAGCGAGTTCTTCGAGAGCGAGATCCCGGATGAGCTGGGGCACGCCAAGTTCCTGGCGAACAAGATCGCCGCGCTTGGCGGGCAGCCGACCACTGAGCCGGGCCCGGTCAAGACGGCCACCGACAGCCGTGGGATGCTGGAGGCGGTGCTCGAGGCCGAGAAGCAAGCTATTGCCAACTATAACGAGCGGATCAAGCAGGCGGAGGAGTTCGGCGACACCGGCCTGAAGGTGCAGCTCGAAGACATCGTGTCCGATGAGACCGGACACAAAGAAGAGGTCGAGAAGCTCCTGGCCAAGCAGCCGGCCGTCGTCTAGCACCTCACTCCGACGATCGCACCGATCCGGCGGGTACGGCACACCGCTCCGTACCCGCCGTCGCATTCACCGCTCTCCCGCATCCGGCTGAGCGTACACCCGCAGGAAATGCTGGTAGTTGACGTAGACGCGGCGCACGTATTCGTACGTTTCCGGGTACGGGATGGACTCGGCGAAGACGTCCGGATCCTCCGCTCCCGGAGCAGCAAGCCACTCGTCGACCGGACTGTCCCCGGCGTTGTAGGCCGCGAGCGCGGCGAAGAGGTATCCGTTGTACCGCTCCATCCGCTCGGCCAGATAGCGTGCACCAAACTCCAGGCTCACCTCCGGCCGCAGCAGATCTCTCGGGTCGAAGTCCTGCCATCCCAGGCGGCGGGCGATCTCTCGTCCGGTCTCCGGCATGATCTGCGCAAGCCCGAGCGCTCCCGCCGAGGAGCGTGCCTGCGGGTTGAACCCGCTCTCCTGCCGCACCAACGCTGCCAGCAGCAACGGATCAGCCCCGTGGCGCTCCGCGGCCTCGGATAGCAGATCCAGATACGGGATGGGATAGCTCAACCGCTCTAGGATCGGGGGCAGGCTCCGCTCCTGTCCCTCCTCGACGTTGACCAGCGGAGCCACTGCTTCCGCGGCCGCAGTCGTCTCTCCCCTCTCCGCCAGCACACCGCCGAGTGTCACGAGGCGCTCCACATCCCCGGCGTGCTCCTCAGCCAGCGCGTCGATCTCCCACCCGGCTTCCTGCATCATCCCGGCATCGAGCAAGATCATCGCGCGCCGTAAGCCAGGCTCTGCCTCCAGCGCCTCCCGAGCCGCATTCGGGTCTACCCCTCGCTCCGGGAACCATGATGCGAGCTCACGCCAGACCGCATCCCCAATGACCGCACCAACCAGTGCCTGCCCGGTGCTCGGGACGGGCTCACCGCCGAGCAGATCAGCGGCGCGCAGACCGTAGTAGCCATCGGGTTCCAACCGCGCCGCTTCCTCCCACGCGGCGCGGGCACCCGCGTCGTCCCCCGCGATCTCCCGTGCTTTTCCCAACCAGAAGTGAACGCGGGCGTCTCCGCCATCCGCCCAGATCGTCAGCGCCGCCCCGAAATCGCGCTCCAGGTAACTCATGAAGCCCAGGCGGAACCGAGCCGATGCGGCAGCCCCGGTGTTCCCGTACTGCGCGAGCACCTCCTGATAGACGGCCCGTGCCCCGGCCGTATCGCCGGCGCTCTCCAGCCACCTCGCCGCCTGCTCAAGCGCCCGCCCCGCCAGCTCGCGATCCGACGCGGTGCGTGCCACCTCGCGGAGGTCCTCCACCCCCCCAGGCACGTTCCCCGCGCGGGCACGGCTGAGTCCACGGTAGTAGCGCGCTTCGTGGTTGGTTGGATCGTTCTCCAGCGCAGCGGTGAACGCGACGATCGCGTCTTGATCTCGCCCGGCGTGATAGAGCACCAGCCCGCGTTGATACGGTTCAACAGCATCCGCCGCGTCTTGTGCGATGAGCGCGTCCAGCGCTGCTACCGCATGCGCGCTGTCCGGCGCCGCACTGACCGCAGCCTGCAGGTCGCGGATCGCCGCTTCCCGCTGGCCGATCTGGAGTTCGAACTGCCCGGCCTGGAACGCCAACTGTGCCCGATAGTGGGGGAGCGTCGCTACGTCGAGGAGGCGATGCGTCGTCGCGAGGTACCCATTGCCGTCGTCCAGCTCCGACTGGATCTCCCGCAGCGCCTCCAGCACAGCTACGTGGGTCCGCCGGATCGCCGGGAGCTCCGCCGCGGCCTCAGCAGCATCCTGCGCCGCCTCAAGCTGCCCGCTATCGCGGAGCACTTCGATGCGGCGCAGCGCAGCGTACACTTCGACGCTTGGGTCCCGCTCCGCGGCTCGCCGGTAGGCCGCGAGGGCCTCCGCTGTCTGACCCATTGCCGCGTGCACCCTGCCCAGCAGGAGATCCGCGGCTGCCGCGATTGCCGGCGACCGGTCTCCGTCGCGCAGCGCGGTCAGGACTACCAGCGCCTCGCCCGCCTCCCCCACCGCCAGAAGCGACCGGGCCAGCACGAGCCGCGCCGCGGCGTCCAGCTCCGGAGACGCATCGCCCACGAGCTGCCGCGCCGACGCGGCCGCAGCCTCGGCGTCCCCTTCGGCCAGCATCCGGCGCGCCGGAGCCAGTTCCGCCGCTCCCGGACCGGGGTCCCAGCCCTGCACGCCCTCGCGCACCATCGGGGTCGGCTCACCGTTCCGTTCGGGCAACGCGGTCGTCGCAGCGACCGCCAGGGCGACGAGCAGGACGAAGACCGAGACGAGTTTGACGGGAGCTCGGACCATCAACGCTCCGCGTTTATGTATCCGAATCGCGTTCTAGAGGCTAACAAACCGGCTCTCCTAGTACAACCATGACACTCCGGTCGAGCCGCCAGAGTATCAGGCGCCTTCCCTGTCTCGCTGCTGCTCGCGGAGAAGCGTCTCGGCGCGCCCCAACGCCTCGGTGAGCGCCTGCTGCTGGAGAGCCAGGGTCAGGTCACCGCGCGTGCGCTCGAGGACGCCCCGGACCATGTCGGTCGTGCGTCGCAACCCACCAGTGACCGCATCCGGATAGTCCACCGAGACAAGCAACCCGTAGATCTCGTCCATCACCTGGAGGAGCGCTTCCGCGCGTGAAAGGTCGCCACGACGCATCGCGTCCAGGCAGTAGCGCCGGAACTCCCCTGCCGCTTCCCCCAGACCATTCAGGTAGACCGCATCCTCCACCCCGAGCTGCGCCGGATCGGGGATCGCTCGGCCGCCGATCACCCCTAGCGTGATCCGCGCCTCCGCATATTCCTTGTGCGCGTCCTGCACGTAGCCAGACCAATAGATGCTCGGGTAATCGGCCAGATGGCTCACGAGCGCGTCCTTGAGCTCCTGCGCCTGCCGCAGCAGCTCCTCCGCAACATCAAACTCGTTGCGGTGAACCGCACGCACCGCGTTCGCGCTGAGCCGAATGATCTGGCGGCTCTCCGCCAGCGCCCGCTCGCGGGCGGCGTTGATCCCCTCCAGGCGAACGATCACCGCCTCCCCGATCGACGCGATGCGGTTGATATCTATTTCCACGTTTCGCTATCCCTCCCCTCCAGCCGGCGCACACCGCCTGATCCATGGCCCATCAGCGGGTCAGCCGCGCGATGGTGCGATACAGTTCGCCGAAGCGCTTGAGGTGCTTCTCGATGTCCTGGGGTTTGCCATCCGACATTCCCCCGAGCCGCTCGGCCAGGCGCCAGGCGATGAACATCCGCACCACGTCTGGGTTGTCCGTCTCCGGGAACTCGTCGAACAGATCGGCGAGCAAGTTGGTGTCATCCGCACGCTCGACCTCAGGCTCTGGGTCGACGTCAGCACCGACGCCGGCGATACCACGGCGTACCACCAGCCAGCCGACCGCCGCGAGCACCACTGCGGCCAACACGGGAACAAACCGTCGATCTGGGGTCATGTCGTACCTCCCTGCACCCATCACACGGGTCGAAGCGAGCAGTCGCCTCTCACGACGCTCCACAGCGGGATCGATGCCGCGGACCCGGTGCGCCCGCCTCGCTATGCTATACTTTCCTGAGACATCGCGACAGCACCGCTGTGCGCAGTCTCATGCCCTCGTAGCTCAACGGACAGAGCACTTGGCTTCGGACCAAGGGGTTGGGGGTTCGAATCCCTCCGAGGGTAC
>Ga0207873_1002661_pt1 | contig 14194 bp, 15 predicted proteins | sample BGWIniCompost_FD_187373 | JGI IMG/M metagenome (GOLD analysis project Ga0207873, IMG submission 187373) | Cellulose adapted compost microbial communities from Newby Island Compost Facility, Milpitas, CA, USA - BGW Initial Compost (SPAdes)... ...
GCCGGCAGCCGAGCCGCCGCCCCGCGGACGGGCCCGCATCGTGCCCGAGGGGCCTGCCGCGGGCGGGCACCGGTGACCGCCCGCGCGGACCTCGGCACCCGCCGCGCCGCACCACCAGCCGGAGCCTGCACGACGGCCAGTGGACGGACACCCAGCGACCTGCGGCCGGCGGCCCGGCTGCGACCGGCGCCGGGCGCCCTGAGCGGCGCCCGGCGCGCAACCCCCGAGCGGCGCCGCAGGCGTGCACGCGCAGTGCGGGCCCCCGGCGAGACCACGCCCGGACCCTCCGCGCGCGGCCCCTGCGGGCGCCTGCGCACGGGCACCCGAGGGGCGCGCCGACGTCCGCGAAAGGCCCGCGGGAGACGCATGCTCCGCGCGCCGGCGGCCGGGGGCACCCGGCGAGATCGGCGGCGGGAGCGCATCCGGTGCCTCACGGTCGCCGTGGGCACGGTCGGTGTGCGCACCTGAACGTCGGTCAGCGGGCCGGCGGCGCCCCTCGCCGCCGCCCGAGGGGCGCGCGAGCGGGCGTGCGTCGAAAGCCCTCGCGGGGGACCGCATCTCTTGCGGGGCGGGGTCGTTTGCACATACGTGCACGCATATGACCTTTCCCGCCGCCAGCCGCTCCCGTCGGTCCCCGCCCCCGTGGGACCGGTCCGGGACGCCCGGCGCCGCCCCTCGGCCACGCCGATCTACGACGCGCTCTACGCCGAGTACGTCGAGTCCCGCCGCTCGCTGCCGGGTGACCGCAGCGGCGAGGAGCGGCTCGGCTTCGACGCCTTCGGGAGCTTCGCGCACCGCTCGGGCTCGTACGGCGGCCCTGGCTCGGGCTCCATCGGCGGTTCCCAGGGGGGCGGGGCGTACAGCGCCTACAGCGCCGGTGCCAGCAGCGCCCGGCAGGGCGGGGCCGGCTCTCAGCAGCAGTGGCAGCGGGTGCCGGCCGGGCTGCCGCCGATGCCGCGCCGGGGCGGTCTGTAACCGGCGGGCGGCACGAAGGCAGCGGGGCGGCCCCCCTTGGGGACCGCCCCGCTCTGCTGTGTGAAAGCCCGCCGGACCGGCGCTACTTCTTCTTTCCGCGCCGCTCGCGCACCCGCACCGAGATGTGGATGGGCGTGCCCTCGAAGCCGAACTCCTCGCGCAGCCGGCGCTCGATGAAGCGCCGGTAGCCCGCCTCGATGAAGCCGGTGGCGAAGAGCACGAACCGCGGGGGCTTGGTGCCGGCCTGGGTGCCGAACAGGATGCGCGGCTGCTTGCCGCCCCGCACCGGGTGCGGATGGGCGGCGACCAGCTCGCCGAGGAAGGAGTTCAGGCGGCCGGTCGGGACCCGGGTCTCCCAGCCCGCCAGCGCCGTCTCGATCGCCGGGACCAGCTTCTCCACGTGCCGCCCGGTGCGCGCCGAGACGTTCACCCGGGGCGCCCAGGCGACCTGGCCCAGCTCGGTCTCGATCTCCCGCTCCAGGTAGTAGCGGCGCTCCTCGTCGAGGGTGTCCCACTTGTTGAAGGCGAGCACCAGCGCGCGGCCCGCCTCCACCGCCATGGTGACGATGCGCTGGTCCTGCACCGAGATGGACTCGGAGGCGTCGATCAGGACGACCGCCACCTCGGCCTTCTCCACCGCGGCGGCGGTGCGCAGCGAGGCGTAGTAGTCGGCGCCCTGCTGCAGGTGGACGCGCTTGCGGATGCCGGCGGTGTCCACGAACTTCCAGGTCCTGCCGCCGAGTTCGATCAGTTCGTCGACCGGGTCACGGGTGGTGCCGGCCAGTTCGTTGACGACGACGCGCTCCTCGCCGGCGACCTTGTTCAGCAGCGAGGACTTGCCGACATTGGGCCGGCCGATCAGGGCGACCCGGCGCGGGCCGCCGACGGCCGTGCCGAAGGTCTGCGCCGGGGCGTCCGGCAGCACCTCGAGCACCTGGTCCAGCATGTCGCCGGTGCCGCGGCCGTGCAGCGCGGAGACCGGGTACGGCTCGCCGAGGCCGAGCGACCACAGATAGGCGGCGTCGGCCTCGCCGCTCGGGCCGTCCACCTTGTTGGCGCAGAGCACGACCGGCTTGCCGGCCTTGCGCAGCAGCCGCACCACGGCCTCGTCGGTGTCGGTGGCGCCGACCTTGGCGTCCACCACGAAGACCACCGCGTCGGCGGCCTCGATGGCGTACTCGGCCTGCGCGGCGACGGAGGCGTCGATGCCGAGGACGTCCTGCTCCCAGCCGCCGGTGTCGACGACCTTGAAGCGGCGGCCCGCCCACTCGGCCTCGTAGGTGACCCGGTCGCGGGTGACGCCCGGCTTGTCCTCGACGACCGCCTCCCGGCGGCCGATGATGCGGTTCACCAGAGTCGACTTGCCGACATTGGGGCGGCCGACGACCGCGAGCACGGGCAGCGGACCGTGACCGGCCGCCTCGATCGCGCCCTCGACGTCCTCCCGGTCGAAGCCCTCCTCCGCGGCGAGCTCCATGAACTCCGCGTACTCGGCGTCGCCGAGCGCCCCGTGATCGTGCTCGTGCGCGGCCGAGCCGTCGGGCTGGCTGTGGTCGTTCATGAAGTCCGTACCTCGTCGTTCCTTCGTGGTGGTCGGTGGGCCCGCTCCGGTGCAGGGAGCTGATCCACTACTCAGTGTCGCAGGGTCCGCCCCGGGCCCGCCCGGGAAAATCCGGGCGCCGTCCGCTGTGCGGCCCGGCCCCGGCGGCGGACACCGCTAGCGCCCGGTGAGGGCCCTGGCGTTCTCCAGATGGGCGGTGAGCTGCTTCTGGATGCGTTCGGTGGCCTCGTCCAGCGCCCTGCGGGTGCGCCGCCCGCTGCCGTCGCCGGCGTCGAACGGGTCGCCGAAGACGACGTCGACTCGCGACCTCAGCGGAGGCAGCGCCCTTATCAACCGTCCGGGCCGGTCGGAGCTTCCCAGGACGGCGACCGGCACGATCGGCGCCCCGCTGCGCACCGCGAAGTACGCGAGCCCGGCGCGGATCGAGGCGAAGTTCCCCTCGCCCCGGGTGCCCTCGGGGAATATCCCGAGCACACCGCCCTGCTCCAGCACGCCGAGGGCCTGGGAGATCGCGGTGCGGTCGGGGCTGCCCCGGTCGACCTTCACCTGTCCGATGCCGGTCAGGAACGGGCCGAGCGGGCCGACGAACGCCTCCTTCTTGATCAGGAAGTGCGCGGGACGCGGGGCGACGCTCATGACCATGGGGCCGTCGATGTTGTGCGCGTGGTTCACGGCGAGGATCACCGGGCCGCTCGCCGGAACCCGCCAGGCGCCCAGCACCCGTGGCCTCCACAGTCCGTACATGAGACCGACGCCGATGCGCCGTCCGATCTCGGCGCCCCGCTCGGAGGGGAGCTGAGTCACTTCCCGGCTCGCTTCTCCTCGATGAGGGTGACGACACACTCGACGACCTGCTGCAGGGTCAGCTCGGTGGTGTCCACCTCGATCGCGTCGTCCGCCTTGGCCAGCGGCGCGACCTTGCGGCTGGAGTCCGCCGCGTCCCGCTTGACCAGGGCCTCGCGGGTGGCGTTCAGGTCGGCGTTCTTCAGCTCGCCGCTGCGGCGGGCGGCCCGCGCCTCGGGCGAGGCGGTGAGGAAGATCTTGACATCGGCGTCCGGCAGCACGGTGGTGCCGATGTCGCGGCCCTCGACGACGATGCCCTGGGCGGCCGCCGCGGCGATGTTGCGCTGCAGCTCGGTGATCCGCGCCCGCACCTCCGGGACCGCGCTGACCGCGCTGACCTTGGAGGTGACGTCCTGCTCACGGATCTGCCCGGCCACGTCGACGCCGTCGACCATGATCGTCGGCGCCTTGGGGTCGGTGCCGGAGACGATCTCCGGCTTCCCGGCGACGGCGGCGATGGCGGAGGGGTCCTCGATGTCGATGCCGTTGTTCACCATCCACCAGGTGATCGCCCGGTACTGGGCGCCGGTGTCCAGGTAGCTCAGACCGAGCTGCGCGGCCACGGCCTTCGACGTGCTCGACTTGCCCGTGCCGGAGGGGCCGTCGATGGCGACAATCACGGGCGTGGCGCTTTCCACTGTGGGATACCTTCCTGGACCTGGTGGGCGGGGACGGGGGCGCAGAGGCCCACGACAAGGTTACTGGGTACCGGTCCCCCGTTCGGCCCACGTCCCGGCGCCCCGGCCCGGACGTGAGCAACGGCACCGCCCGCGGTCTACTGACGGATCGCCCAGCCCCGCTCCCGCAGCGCCGCCACCAGGCCGGGGGCCGCCTTGGGCTCGACCATCAGCTGCACCAGACCGGCCTGCTGCCCGGTCGCGTGCTCGATCCGCACGTCCTCGATGTTGACGCCCGCCCGGCCGGCGTCCGCGAAGATCCGCGCCAGCTGTCCCGGCTGGTCGTCGATGAGCACGGCCACCGTCTCGTAGACCCGCGGGGCGGACCCGTGCTTGCCGGGCACCCGCACCTGCCCGGCGTTGCCGCGGCGCAGCACGTCCCGGATGCCGGTGGTGCCCTCCCGGCGCTTGTCCTCGTCGGCGGACTGCAGCGCGCGCAGCGCCCGCACGGTCTCCTCCAGGTCGGTGGCGACGTCGCTGAGCAGGTCGGCGACCGGGCCGGGGTTGGCGGAGAGGATGTCGATCCACATGGCGGGGTCGGAGGCGGCGATCCGGGTGACGTCCCTGATGCCCTGCCCGCACAGCCGCACGGCGGCCTCCTCGGCGTGCTCCAGGCGCGCGGCGACCAGGCTGGACACCAGATGGGGCATGTGGGAGACGAGGGCCACGGCCCGGTCGTGGGCGTCGGCGTCCATGACGACCGGCACGGCGCGGCAGTGCGAGACCAGCTCCAGGGCGAGGTTCAGCACCTCGGTGTCGGTGTCCCGGGTGGGGGTGAGCACCCAGGGGCGGCCCTCGAAGAGATCCCCGCTGGCGGCCAGCGGCCCGGACTTCTCCCGCCCGGACATGGGATGGGTGCCGATGTAGGCGGACAGGTCGAGACCCCGGGCGAGCAGCTCCCTGCGGGGGCCGCCCTTGACGCTGGCGACGTCGGCGTAGCCGCGGGCCAGGCCGCGCTGCATGGCGTCGGCGAGCACGTCGGCGACATGGGCGGGCGGCGCGGCGACGATCGCCAGGTCCACCGGCCCCTCGGGCGCCTCGTCGGTGCCGGCGCCCAGCGCGGCGGCCGTGCGCGCCTGCTCCGGGTCGCGGTCGGCGAGGTGGACGGTGACCCCGCGCTGGGCCAGGGCGAGGGCGGCGGAGGTGCCGATCAGCCCGGTGCCGATGACGAGTGCGGTTCTCACTGGGCGATGTCCTTGCGCAGGGCCGCGGCGGCACCGAGGTAGACGTGGTTGATGTCGGCGCGGGGTTTGTCGGACTCGATGTGCGCGAGGATGCGGACCACGCGGGGCATGGCGCCCTCGATGTCCAGCTCCTGGGCGCAGATCAGCGGCACGTCGACGATGCCGAGCTTGCGGGCCGCGGCGGCCGGGAAGTCGCTGTGCAGGTCGGGTGTGGCCGTGAACCAGATGCTGATCAGGTCGTCGGCGGTCAGCCCGTTCCGCTCCAGTACGGCGGTGAGCAGCGCCGAGACCTGCTCCTCCATGTGACCGGCCTCGTCCCGCTCCAGCTGGACGGCCCCCCTGACCGCTCGTACCGCCACGGCGTGCTCCTTGCTGACGTACGTCATCGGCTGCTTGGGCGTCCAGCCTAGTCAGCCCGGGCCTGCGGAGCGTGCGGCGCCCGCCCACCGAGACGGGCGGGATGCGTGTTTTCTGGCACTTCGGCGGGTCGGGTGCGAGGATGCTGAAACCGCCAGGTCCGCTGCCTCCGCGGTCCCCTTGCCTCCGCATGCCCCGTCTTCCCCCGGTTCCATCCCACGGCTCCTTCCCCCGGTTCTCCTCTCGGATCCCCTCGGAGTGACGACATGACCCACGGCGCAACACGACGCACCGTCCTGATCGCGGCAGGGGCGACGGGCGCGGCGGCCCTGACGGCCGGCTGCGGCGGCGGGGGCGACGACGGCGGCTCCTCGACCGAGACGCCCGGCGGCGACACCGGCACCCGGACCGCCACCGGCGAGGAGACCTCCGCGCCGGACGCCCCCGCCGGGGAGCAGCTGGCGTCGACGAGTGACATCCCGGTGGGCGGCGGCACGATCTTCAGGGACCGGAAGGTCGTGGTGACCCAGCCCGAGCGGGGCGACTTCAAGGCGTTCTCGGCGATCTGCACCCACCAGAACTGCCTGGTGGCGAACGTCTCGGGCGGCACGATCAACTGCTCCTGTCACGGCAGCAGGTTCTCCGTCGCCGACGGAGCGGTGGAGCACGGCCCGGCGACCCGGCCGCTGCCCGAGGAGAGGATTACCGTGGACGGGAATTCGATCCGCCTCGCGTGATCCCTTCTCTACGATCCGGGCATGCGCCCCGACACATCCCGGACGTCCCTGACCTCCTTGACGCCCGACCTCTTGGTACGCGACCACACCGTCTACACCTGCGTCATGGGGTCGCGCGCCTTCGGACTGGCCACCGAGGGCAGTGACACCGACCTACGGGGCGTGTTCCTCGCCCCCACGGCCTTCTTCTGGCGGCTGGACAAGCCACCGACGCATGTCGAGGGTCCGGGCGAGGACCGGTTCAGCTGGGAGCTGGAACGCTTCTGCGAGCTGGCGCTGCGCGCCAATCCGAACATCCTGGAGTGCCTGCACTCCCCGCTCGCGGAGTACGCCGACGACACCGGCCGGGAGCTGCTGTCGCTGCGCGGAGCGTTCCTCTCCCGCCGGGTCCACGAGACCTTCACCGGCTTCGCCCGCGGCCGGCGCCGCAAGCTGGAGGCCGGCCTGCGCAACCACGGCGCCCCGCGCTGGAAGCACGCCATGCATCTGCTGCGCCAGCTGATCAGCGTCCGCGACCTGCTGCGCACGGGCCGCCTGGTGATCGAGGTGGGCGCGGAGCGGGAGCCGCTGCTCGCGGTCAGGCGGGGCGAGGTGCCGTGGGACGAGGTGGAGGCCCGGCTGGGCCGGCTGGAGGCCGAGGCGGAGGAGGCGCTCCACCGCTGCCCGCTGCCGGCCGAGCCGGACCGCCGCCGCGTCGAGGACTTCCTGTACCGCGTCCGCCGGACCTCGGCCCTGGGCCATGCCTGGAGCGCTCTGCCGGGGAACGCTCTGCCCGAACGCGCGCGGGGACGCGCTTGCGGGAACGCGCTTCCCCGCGCGCCGGACCAGGTCAGTCCGCCTGCGCCGGTGAGTCCCAGAGCTGCCCCAGCGCGGTCAGCTCCTCCCGGTACTCGATCCGCTCCGCCCACTCGGCGGGCCAGGCGTCCGCGCCCAGGAGAGCGCCGGCGAACGCGCCGGTGAGGCAGGCGATGGAGTCGGAGTCGCCGGAGGTGCAGGCCGCGCGGCGCAGGGCGGTGAGGGGTTCGTCGACGAAGAGCAGGAAGCACAGCAGACCGGTGGCCAGGGCCTCCTCCGCGATCCAGCCCTCCCCCGTGGCCAGGCACGGGTCGGCCTCCGGGGAGACGGTGCGCACCGCGTCCTGCAGGCGCCGCAGGATCTCCAGGCACTCGTCCCAGCCGCGGGCGATGAAGTGCTCGGGACTCGGGTCCTGGGCGCGGGTCCACAGATCGCCGAGCCAGGCCTCGTGGTAGCGGGTGCGGTTGTCGTAGGCGTAGGAGCGCAGCAGTCCGACGAGCCCGGTGGGTTCGGCACCCTCGGCGAGCAGGCGCACGGCGTGCGCGGTGAGGTCGGACGCGGCGAGCGCGGTGGGGTGCCCGTGGGTGAGCGCGGCCTGGAACTGGGCGGCGCCCGCGCGCTGTTCGTCGCCGAGGCCGGGGACCAGTCCGAGGGGCGCGACCCGCATATTGGCGCCACAGCCCTTGGAGCCGACCTGGCAGGCGTCCTGCCAGACGCGGTCCCGGTCGGCAAGCAGGGCGCAGGCGCGCAGGCAGGTGTTGCCGGGGGCGCGGTTGTTCTCGGGCGAGCGGTACCAGGCCACGAACTCCTCGCGCAGCGGCCCCTCCAGGCTTTCCGGGGTGAGCGGCCCGTGGGCCGTGGTGGTGCGCAGCGCCCGCCCGAGGGCCAGGGTCATCTGGGTGTCGTCGGTGACGATCGCGGGCCGGGGCAGCCGCGTCTCGCGCCAGGGTCCGCGCGTGGCGAGGATCGACGGCACGTCGTGGAACTCGGTGGGGAAGCCGAGCGCGTCCCCGAGGGCGAGTCCGGTGAGCGATCCGGTGGCGGCGCGCTTGGTGGCGGTGACGGTCATGCGGTGCGTCCTTCACTGGTCGGCCGGAGCAGGGGCGGGTGCAGGGTGGTGGCGGGGCCGGCGCGGTAGAGCGCGGCCGGTTTGCCGCGGCCGCCGGTGAGCCGGGCGCCGCCGGGTACGGCCTCGACGAACCCCGGCGTGGCGAGTACCTTGCGCCGGAAGTTGGGCCGGTCCAGGGTCGTGCCCCACACCGTCTCGTAGACCTGCAGCAGCTCGCCGAGGGTGAACTCGGGCGGGCAGAAGCGGGTGGCGAGGCAGGTGTACTCGAGCTTGGCGCCGATCCGCTCATGGGCGTCGGCCAGGATCCGGTCGTGGTCGAAGGCGAGGTTCCGGGCGGCGTCGTACGGCGTCCAGCGGGCCCTCGCCGCGTCGCTGCCGCCGTGCGCCTCGGGGGCGTCGGGGAGCAGCGCGGTGAAGGCGACCGACACCACCCGCATCCGGGGGTCACGGCCGGGCTCGCTGTAGGTGCGCAGCTGCTCCAGGTGCAGTCCGGAGACGTCCTGCAGACCGGTCTCCTCGGCGAGCTCGCGCCGGGCGGCCGTCTCCGCGGACTCCTCCGGCCGCACGAAGCCGCCGGGCAGCGCCCACCGGCCGGCGTAGGGCTCCTGGCCGCGCTCGACGAGCAGGACGTGCAGCGCGCCGTCGCGGATGGTGAAGACGGCGAGGTCCACGGTGACGGCGAAGGGCTCGAAGGCGTACTTGTCGTAGCCGTCCACGGGAAAGACCTCCACCCCTCTTTATGGTCACTACGACTATAAAGAGGGGTGGCGGTCCCGCACAAGCGCCGGGTCCCGCAGCATGCGGCGGGCCCGGGGGTTCAGGGTCTCCAGGGGTCTGGAGCTGCGGTCTAGAGGTCGACCTCCTTCATCAGCATGCCGACCTCGGTGTTGGTCAGGCGCCGCAGCCAGCCGGACTTCTGGTCGCCCAGAGCGATCGGCCCGAAGGCGGTGCGCACCAGCTTGTCGACGGGGAAGCCGGCCTCCGCGAGCATCCGGCGCACGATGTGCTTGCGGCCCTCGTGCAGGCTCACCTCGACGAGGTAGTTCTTGCCCATCTGGTCGACCACCCGGAAGTGGTCGGCACGGGCGTAGCCGTCCTCCAGCTGGATGCCGTCCTTCAGCCGCTTGCCCAGGTCGCGCGGGATCGGGCCGACGATGTGCGCGAGGTAGGTCTTGCGCACGCCGTAGCGGGGGTGGGTCAGCCGGTGCGCCAGCTCGCCGTGGTTGGTGAGCAGGATGATGCCCTCGGTCTCGGTGTCCAGCCGGCCGACGTGGAACAGGCGCGTCTCACGGTTGGTGACGTAGTCGCCCAGGCACTGCCTGCCCTCCGGGTCCTCCATGGTGGAGACCACACCGGCGGGCTTGTTCAGCGCGAAGAACTGGTACGACTGGGTCGCCACCGTCAGCCCGTCGACCTTGATCTCGTCCTTCTCCGGGTCCACGCGGCGGCCCTGCTCGAGCACGATCTCGCCGTTCACCTCGACCCGTGCCTGGTCGATCAGCTCCTCGCAGGCGCGCCGGGAGCCGTAGCCGGCGCGGGCCAGCACCTTCTGCAGCCGCTCGCCCTCCTGCTCGGCGCCGGGGAAGGTCTTGGGCAGCTTGACCTGCTTCTTGCCCGCGTACCGCTCGCGGTTGCGCTCCTCGATCCGGGCCTCGTACTCGCGCGAACGCGCCGGAGCCGTGCGGCCCCGGCCGCCCTTCGGTGCCGCCTTCGGCTTTCCGCGCCCGGACTTCGGGCCGTCCTTGGTGGCTCCCGGGCCGACGTCGTAGCGGCGCTCCTCGGGGCGGGGCTTGCGGGGGCGGCCCGGCCCCTGCTTCTGGTCCCTGTTGTTGCCGGCGCCACGGTAGTTACCGCGTCCGCCGCTCTTTCCGCTGCCGCTGCTTCGCATCAATAGTCCGTCGTCGTCGTTTCAGGCATGTTCGTCGCGGGACCGTCGTCCGTGTCCGGGGCGTCCGGATCGAACGACGGCACGCCTTCCTGGGTCTCGGCCTCGATCGCCTCCGCCTCCGGGAGGAAGGGCGCGAGCTCCGGGAGCTCGTCCAGACCGCGCAGGCCCATCCGCTCCAGGAAGTAGTTCGTCGTCGTGTACAGGATCGCACCTGTTTCGGGTTCCGTGCCCGCCTCCTGGATGAGCCCCCGCTGGAGCAGGGTGCGCATCACACCGTCGCAGTTCACTCCGCGCACCGCGGAGACCCGGCTGCGGCTGACCGGCTGGCGGTAGGCGACCACGGCGAGGGTCTCCAGAGCGGCCTGGGTGAGGCGGGCCTGCTGGCCGTCCAGGACGAAGCCCTCGACGGCGGCGGCGTACTCGGGCCGGGTGTAGAAGCGCCAGCCGCCCGCGACCAGGCGCAGCTCGAAGCCGCGCCCCTGCACGGTGTACTCGTCGGCCAGCTCCCGCAGGGCGTCGGCGACCTGCCGCTTCGGGCGCTCCAGTATCTTCGCCAGGTGCTCCTCGGTGGCGGGCTCGTCCACGACCATGAGGATCGCCTCGAGGGCGGGCTTGAGCTCGAGACCGGCGACGTCGCGCGCCCCCGCGGGCGCCTCGGTGGTGTCCTCGCTCACTTCTTCTGCTCCTCCTCGGGCTGCTCGGGCGGCCGGTCGAACTCGTCGGTCACCGTCGGCGTCTCCTCCCCGTCCCCGCCGGTCCAGCGCACCAGCAGCTCGCCGAGGGCGGTCTCCTGCTCCAGCGCCACGGCCTTCTCGCGGTACAGCTCCAGCAGCGCCAGGAACCGGGCGACCACGGTGAGGGTGTCGCCGGCGTCCTCCACGAGCACCCGGAACGACACCTCCCGCAGCTCCTTCAGCCGGGCGACGACGATCCCGGCCTGCTCCTGCACGCTGACCAGGGGCGCGTGGATGTGGTCGACGTACACCTGCGGCTTGGGCTTGGGCTGCATCGCCTTCACGGCGAGCCGGGCGAAGCCCTCGGGACCGATGCTGATGACCACCTCGGGCAGCAGCTCGGCGTGGTGCGGCTCCAGACCCACGGTACGGGGGTACCGCCGCGCCTCCTCCTCCAGCCGCTGGTTGAAGATCTCCGCGATCTGCTTGTACGCCCGGTACTGCAGCAGCCGGGCGAACAGCAGGTCCCGCGCCTCGAGCAGCGCCAGATCCGCCTCGTCCTCGACCTCCGCGGCGGGCAGCAGCCGGGCCGCCTTCAGGTCGAGCAGCGTCGCCGCGACGACCAGGAACTCGGTCGTCTCGTCCAGGTCCCAGTCCGCCCCCATGGCCCGGATGTGCGCCATGAACTCGTCGGTGACCTTGGACAGCGCCACCTCGGTGACATCCAGCTTGTGCTTGGAGATCAGCTGCAGCAGCAGATCGAAGGGGCCCTCGAAGTTGTCCAGCCGGACCGTGAAGCCCTCGGCCGCCTCCTCGGCCCCACCGGGGTCCGCGACCCCTCCCTCCGAGCCCTGCGCACCGTCCGCCCCGGTCCCCGCACCACGCGGAGCAGGGACGACGTCGGCCGCCGTGGCACCGTCCGGCGCCGGCGCACCGACCGCCGGGACGGCTGGGCCGCCCGCGGAAGCCCGCACGCCGCCCGCCGCACCCGCGACGCCCTGCGCCGGAACCGTGGAGCCGGTCGCCGAGGTCCCTGCGGCACCCGCCGGGGGCCCGGGGTCCCCCGCGGCGGCCTCGTCCCCGCCCGGCGACAGCCCGGGACCACGTGCCGGGGCCTCTGACCCGCCCTCGGGACTCCGGGAGCCGCCTGCCAGGGCGCCACCCCCGGCAGGCCGAACGTCCCCGCGCGCGCCGTTCTCTCCCGAGGGCCGAGCGCCGTCCTCTGGCGCCCCCGTCGCATCCGCCGCGGTTCCGTGGTCGCGCGTCGAGGCCGCGGCCCCGTCCGCCGGAAGCCCAGCGATGTCCGCCGCGGTCCCGGCGCCACCCGCCGGAATCCGGGCCTCGCCGTCCGGGACACGATCGTCGGCCGCCCTCGGGACCGTCTCCTGGGCAGGAACCGGGATGCTGTCGCCCGATCGTGCGGTGACGCCCCCCGCAGTCGGGACGCCGCTCCCCGAGAGCCTCACGTCGTCCTGGGACGGCCCGGTCCCGGCGCCGGAATCCTCCCCGGCAGCAGGGTCAGCGGCAGCAGCATCACCCGGCCCGTCGTACGGCACCCCCGCAGGAGGTGGCGGCGGGGCGGCTCCCGGACCCCGGCCCAGGGCGCGGCGGCGGGGGCGGTTTCCCCGGCCGGAGGGGGACGCGTCGTAGGAGGTCATGGCCTCCGCAGGCTACCCCTACCGGCCGCGCAGCCGGCGCACGAGGATGCTCGCATCCCCGCGGGTCTCCAGATCCGCCAGGACCACGGCCACCGCCTCCCGGACGATCCGGCCCCGGTCGACCGCGAGGCCGTGCTCGCCGCGCAGCACCAGGCGCGCGTGCTCCAGGTCCATCAGCTCCTCGGCGGAGACATACACGGTGATCTTCTCGTCGTGCCGCTCCCGGCCGCTCGGCCGGCGCGCCGCCCTGCCCCGCTTCCGCGGCACGGCCGGCGCCTCCGCCTGGCGCCGGGTGGTGCGCTCGCCCCGGCTGCGCGGCTGCGCCGCCTCGCCCTGCTCCGCATCGGCCGCGACATGCTCCGCGCCCTGGCCGGCGCCGCCCTGTGCGGGCACCGACTGCGGGGCGTCGTCGAGCGCCGCCGCCGAGTCGCCCTCCCCCGCGGGAGCGGGGACCCGGGCGTCGCCGTTGGCCTGACGCCTGGGTGTGGACGGCTGAAGCGCCATTCCCCCTGTCGTACGGAAGAGTTCGTCGGCCCCCGGCAGACTCACTCGGCGTGACACCGGGCGAGCACCTCCCTGGCGAGCTGGCGGTAGGCGGCGGCACCGACGGAGTTGGAGGCGTACGTGGTGATCGGCTCACCGGCGACCGTGGTCTCCGGGAAGCGCACCGTGCGGCCGATGACCGTGTGGTAGACGTGATCGTCGAACGCCTCGACCACGCGCGCGAGCACCTCGCGGCTGTGCACCGTGCGCGAGTCGTACATCGTGGCGAGGATCCCGTCGAGCTCCAGGTCGGGGTTGAGGCGTTCCTGGACCTTCTCGATGGTCTCGGTCAGCAGCGCGACACCGCGCAGCGCGAAGAACTCGCACTCCAGCGGCACGATCACCTTGTGCGCGGCGGTCAGCGCGTTCACCGTGAGCAGACCGAGCGAGGGCTGACAGTCGATCACGATGTAGTCGTAGTCGTCCATCAGCGGCTTCAGCGCCCGCTGCAGCGTCGACTCGCGCGCGACCTCGCTCACCAGCTGCACCTCGGCCGCGGACAGGTCGATGTTGCTGGGCAGCAGGTCCATGTTGGGGACCGCGGTCTTCAGCAGCACCTCGTCCGCCGCCATGCCCCGCTCCATGAGCAGGTTGTAGACGGTGAGGTCGAGTTCCATCGGGTTGACGCCGAGTCCGACCGACAGCGCGCCCTGCGGGTCGAAGTCGACGAGCAGCACCCGGCGTCCGTACTCCGCGAGCGCCGCTCCCAGGTTGATGGTCGACGTCGTCTTGCCCACGCCGCCCTTCTGGTTGCACATCGCGATGATCTTCGCGGGTCCGTGGTCGGTCACCGGGCCCGGGATCGGGAAGTACGGCAGCGGACGCCCGGTCGGGCCGATGCGCTCACGGCGCTGACGCGCGGCGTCGGGCGCGAGCGTGGCCGCGTACTCGGGGTCGGGCTCGTATTCGGCGTCGGGGTCGTAGAAGTGCCCCTCGGGCAGTTCGTCGTAGTCGGCGAAATGGTCGTGGGGCGCGCCACTTCCGTCGCCGGCCATGGCGTTCACGTGATGGCCATCCATGCTCTGGTGTGCTGGGCGAGTCACCCCTTCGGTCCGGTGACTCTGGTGGGCTGCGAAGGTGCGCACAGCGACGGAGCCGACAGCAGCGAACCCCGCGGGACCCTGGCCCCGTGCCGGCATTCCTGGTTGACCACCCCCGGGAGTAAATGTCGACTCATTCACAAGTCGTCTTACCTCCTTGGTGACCAGGAAACTTCTAGACAGGTCAGCGTGG
>Ga0207873_1002665_pt1 | contig 14188 bp, 13 predicted proteins | sample BGWIniCompost_FD_187373 | JGI IMG/M metagenome (GOLD analysis project Ga0207873, IMG submission 187373) | Cellulose adapted compost microbial communities from Newby Island Compost Facility, Milpitas, CA, USA - BGW Initial Compost (SPAdes)... ...
CATCGAGATAATCGATGAATAGTATTAAAATCGATGCACGGTCGACACTCTATTCAATGGCCATTATCGGTGTCAACCTAGCTAATCGATCGGATTACCGGAGTTGTCGCAGAACTCGTAGCCAGGGAGAGAGGTTGGCGAGCGGACCGGCGGCAGCTGTTTCACCGCCACCGGTACCGGACCGGCGAGCTCGTCGTGACAGCTCGTCATGACAGGAGGAAAGGACCGGGTCGGCTTAGCGTGCGTGCGCAACGCGGAAAACGCTAGCCCGCCTCTCGCCGCCGGCCGGTCGTCTGTCGCTGCTTGAGAAGGTCCAAAGCAACGTCGACGATCATGTCTTCCTGACCGCCGACCATGCGGCGACGCCCGAGCTCGACGAGAATGTCGACCGTCTTCAAGCCGTACTTCCTGGCGGCGGCTTCGGAGTGACGCAGGAAGCTCGAGTAAACCCCGGCATAGCCCAGCGCCAGAGTTTCGCGGTCGACACGCACCGGGCGATCCTGCAACGGCCGAACGATGTCGTCGGCCGCATCCATCAACTTGTACAGGTCGCAACCGTGCTCCCAGCCGAGTCGATCGGCAACGGCAATGAACACCTCCAGCGGGGCGTTGCCGGCGCCGGCGCCCATGCCGGCGAGGCTCGCATCGATCCGGTCGCATCCTTCCTCGACCGCCACGATCGAGTTCGCAACGCCCAGGCTCAGGTTGTGATGTGCGTGTATCCCCGTCTCGGTTTCGGGCCGAAGCGTGTCCTTGAACGCCCGGAAGCGCTCGCGAACGTCGTTCATCGTGAGCGCGCCGCCAGAATCGACCACATAAACGCACGTCGCGCCGTAGCTCTCCATCAGCTTGGCCTGCCTCGCCAGCTCCTTCGGCTCCGCCATGTGGCTCATCATCAAGAACCCGACCGTGTCCATGCCGAGATTGCGGGCGGTTTCGATGTGCTGCTTGGAGATGTCCGCTTCGGTGCAGTGTGTGGCGATGCGCACCACCCGGGCGCCGGCATCGTAGGCCGCCTTGAGGTCGTGTACGGTTCCGATTCCCGGCAGTAAGAGCGTAGCGACCTTGGCGTGCTTCACCGTTTCTGCCACCGCTTCGATCCACTCGAGGTCGGTATGTGCGCCGAAACCGTAGTTGAACGACGAGCCGGAAAGGCCGTCGCCGTGCGCAACCTCGATCGAATCCACCCCGGCCTCGTCGAGGGCTTTGGCGATCCGCCGCGCCTGTTCGACCGTGTACTGATGCCTGATCGCGTGGCTGCCGTCGCGCAGCGTAACGTCGGAGATGTAGAGCTTCTTCCTCATGGCGCCTCCTTCAGGCCGCGACCGCGTCGAGCATACGCGCCGCGAGCTTCTCCCCCGTTGCGAGCGCGGCCGACGTCATGATGTCGAGATTGCCGGCGTATGCCGGCAGGTAATGCGCCGCGCCTTCGACTTCGAGGAAAACGGTCGTCTTTAGGCCCCGTATGCGCCCTACGCCGGGCACGTTCAGGGGTTCCTTGATCACATCGAATTGCACGGCCTGCTTCATGCGGTAGCCCGGCACGTAGCGCTGGACCGCCGCCACCATCTCTGCGATCGACGCCGAGACGCGGTTCTCGTCGGCCGGATCGCTCAGACAGTAAACGGTGTCGCGCATGATCAGCGGAGGCTCCGCCGGATTGAGAATGATGATCGCCTTGCCTCTTGTGGCGCCGCCCAGCACTTCGATCGCGCGAGCCGTTGTTTCCGTAAACTCGTCGATGTTGGCCCGCGTCCCTGGGCCGGCCGACTTGCTCGCGATGGAGGCCACTATCTCCGCGTAGTGCACCTTCGTCACCCGCGAAACGGCCGCGACGATCGGTATCGTCGCTTGTCCGCCGCACGTCACCATGTTGACGTTGGAGGCGTCGAGATGCTGATTTAGGTTCACGACCGGGATGCAGTACGGCCCGATCGCCGCGGGCGTCAAGTCAACGACGCGTATCTCCGGGTTCACCTGCCGCAGGCGGGCGTCGTTCTTGACGTGCGCTGCGGCGCTGGTTGCATCGAATACCAGGTTGATGTCGTCGAACTCCGGCAGCCGGATCAGACCATCGACGCCCTCCGCCGTCGTTGCGACCCCCAGCCTCTTTGCGCGCGCGAGGCCGTCGGAACCCGGATCGATACCGGCCACTGCCGCCACGCGCACGTTGCGTCCGTGGCGGAGGATCTTGATCATCAGATCCGTGCCGATGTTTCCGCTACCGATAATGGCGGCGTTGATGCGGCCGTTTCCCGATTCGCTCATGGCTCCACCTCGCTTGAATGTCGACGCGCTCCGTCACTTCTTTCCGAGTGCTGCCGCCGTCTTGCCGCCGATGCCCCATTGAGTGCGCGGCACCTGGTCCACCAGCACCCGGATGCTTTCGTAGGGCGCACCGAGACTCCGGTGCAGCGCTTCGGTTACGGCGCGGATGACTTCCGCAATCTGCTCCTCGGTGCGGCCTTCCATGATGGATACGCGGGCGATAGGCATGCGTTCTCTCCCCTCTCAAGATCTACTCGAAGGTCAGAGCGGCGGCGCCGACGTTCTGCACGGTTACGCGCACGTGGTCGCCGGCCTTCACTGCGAACGCCTCGGTACACCCGCCGGTCATCACGAGGGTTCCCGCCGGCACCGATTCGTCCTCCTCGGCCAGCATGTTCGCCAGTGCCGCGAGACTGGCAGCGGGATGGCCGAGCACCGCGGCGCCGGCGCTCGTAGCGATTACGTCGCCGTTCTTCTCGAGAACCACGCCGAGGTGGCGCAGATCGAGGCCGGCCGCCCGAACACCGGCGGCGCCGATGACGTAGCGGGCGGCCGAGGTGTTGTCGGCGATCACACTGGGCAGATCGAAGCGGAAATCGCGGTAGCGCGAATCGATGACCTCGATCGCCGCGAAAACGAAGTCGATGGCCGCCATGGCTTCGGCCACGGAGCAATGCGGGCCCTTCAGCTCGCGCCCTGTGATGACGGCGATCTCCGCTTCCACTTTCGGATGAATCAGCCCCCGCGTGGGAGTGCGTGCACCGTCCGCGACGCTGCCGGAAGCGAGCAGACAGCCGTAAATCGGCTTGTCCACGCCCATCTGGCGCATCTTGGCCGGCGACGTCAGACCCATCTTGCGGCCGGTGATGCGATCCGACCGAGCCAGCTTGCGGGCGATCAGCGCCCGCTGGATGGCATAGGCGTCTTCCTGCGACAGCTGCGGAGCTTCGTCCGTGATCTTGTCGACTTCGTATGCGCCCCGCTCGGCATCGTCGAGGAGCGCCGCGAAGCGTTCGATGTCGGCAGCTGCCAATCCGGTGCCGGAGCTCTTCATGGCCGACCTAGGCGACGAATCGCGCGCGGCATGACCCCAGGCCGCACAGCGTCATGGTGATGCTGTCCCCGGGCTTCACGGGGAACATGATCGAGAGTGAACCCGAGAGGATCACCTCGCCCGCCTTGAGCGGGATGCCGAACTCGCCGAGCTTGTTGGCGAGCCAGGTAACACAGTTCAACGGATGCCCGAGCGCCGCGGCCCCCGCGCCGGTGCCGACGATTTCGCCGTTCCGCTCCAGCACCATGCCGATGTTGCGCAGGTCGAGCGCGGCGGGCGGCACCATGCGATCGCCGAGCACAAAGGCGCCGGACGAGCCGTTGTCGGCGATGGTATCGGCGATCGTGATCTTCCAGTCGCGAATACGGGAATCCACGATCTCGAAGCACGGCATGGCGTACGCGATACTCCGCAGAACGTCGGCGTTCGTCAGGCCCGGACCCTGGATATCCCGCTCCATGACGAACGCAACCTCGCCTTCGGCGCGCGGCGAGATGAACTCGGAGAGGGAGATCGTCGCACCGTCCGAATAGGCCATGCCCGACAACAAGTGGCCGAAGTCGGGCTGATTCACCTTGAGCATCTCCATCACGACCTTGCTGGTCACGCCGATCTTCTTGCCGACCACGCGCTGGCCGGCGGCGATGCGGTGGGAGACCATGGCGAGCTGCACCGCATAGGCATCCTCGATCGACAGATCGGGATACCGCAGGACGAGCGGATCTATCGGCGTGACGCTCACCAGAGCCCGATGGAGCTCCGCCCCGAGCTGCCGGATTTCCTGTTTGGTGAGCGCGCTCATAGCTTGATGCACACGTTGCGCAGCTCGGAGTAGAACTCGAGCGAATGCAGGCCGCCTTCGCGACCGATGCCGGAATGCTTCATGCCGCCGAACGGGGTTCTCAGGTCGCGCAGGAACCAGGAGTTGACCCAGCAGATACCGACATCGAGGCGTGCGCTCACGCGGTGCGCGCGCGCCAGATTGGTGGTAAGCACCGTCGCCGCGAGGCCGTAGGGAGTATCGTTGGCAAGGCTGATCGCCTCCTCCTCGGTATCGAAAGGTGCTACGTGGCAGCACGGCCCGAATATCTCCTCGCGCACGACGCGGCTCGATTCCGGAAGGCCGGTCCAGATGGTCGGCTCAATCCAGGCGCCGTCGGCGAGATCGGGCGGCATCCTGGGTATACCGCCGCCGACAACGACGTTCGCGCCCTCGGCCCGCGCCAGTTCGTAGTACGACAGCACCTTCTTGCGGTGCTCGTGCGAGATCAGCGGACCCATGCGCGTCTCGGGATCCTCGGGACGTCCGAGCTTGAGGGACCGGGCGGATTCGGCCAGCCGACGAACGAACTCGTCGAAGATCGGCCGCTCCACGTATACGCGCTCCGTGCCCAGACAGACCTGGCCGCAATTGGCGAAAACCGAGCGTGTCGTCACCTCGATCGCGGTATCGAGATCGCAATCGGCGAAGACCAGCGCCGGATTCTTGCCGCCGAGCTCCATGGACGTCGCCTTTATCCCGTCGGCGGCGGCCCGCAGGATGGCGGCCCCCGTTGTCGTTTCGCCGGTGAAGGTGATGGCGTCGACTCCAGGATGGCGGGTGAGCAGTTCGCCCGCGGAGCCGGGCCCGAAACCGTGCACGACGTTGTACACACCCGGGGGGACGCCGACCTTGTTCATGACTTCCCCGAGCAGAGTGGCGGTCGAGGGCGTCTCCTCGGAGGGCTTCACCACCACCGTGTTGCCGCAGGCCAGCGCGGGACCGACCTTCCAGGTCATGAGCAACAGTGGCAGGTTCCACGGGCACACCACCGCGACCACGCCCTTCGGCACACGCAGCGCGTAGTTGATCACGCCCGCCCCGTCCGGTGTGGACATCTCGAAAAATTCGGTACCGGCGCTCTTGATCGTGTCCGCGAAGATCTTGAAGTTCGCCGCGCCGCGGGGAATGTCGACGTGCGAGGCGAGGGACACGGGTTTGCCGGTGTCGGCTACCTCGGCCTGCAGGAAGTCGTCGAACCGCCGATTGATCTCGTCGGCGATTGCATACAGCATGGCGGCGCGTTCGGCGACCGACATCCGTCCCCACGGCCCGCGCAGTGCCGCACGCGCCGCCTCCACGGCCGCGTCGACCTCCGACTGGCCGGCCTCGTGCACGCGGGAAACCAGCCGGTTGTCGACCGGAGAGCGGTTGTCGAACTTCCGCCCGCTCGCGCCCGGCACGTACCTGCCGTTGATGAAATTGAGCGTTTCGGGAACGTTCTTCACGGCTTCGCGGCTCCGTCTCCCGCCGCTCCGTTCTCCTTGTTCCCCCCCGCCTGCTGCCGCTCGTGCCGGGCAATGTGAGCCAGAATCTCGGCGCCGCGGTTGGCTGCAGAAAGTCCGCGGAACAGAAAACACAGGTTCACCACGTCCTGCATCTCCGCCCAGGTGGCGCCGGCGCGACGCGCTGCAATGCCGTGCAGGAGCGCGGCGTCGCTCAAGTCCATCAGCAGCATCCCGAACAGCATGAGCTGCGCCGTCTTCACGTCGAAGCTCTTGGGATACATCGCGTGCGCGCGAATCTTCTCCTGCAAATCGAGTATGTGCGGATCGAGCGCACCCGTTACGCTGAGCCGTGCCTCCACTCGAGGCGGCAGAAAGCCGATGAGCTCTTCGTAAATGCGGGCGCGCTCTTCGAACGGGGCGCGCGTATCGCTGTAAGCGCCGATGACGCTGCGGACTGCATCAATGTTGACTCGACTTGGGAGCATGGTTCATTAGTTGTCCAGGAATGAGAGAAAGACTTGGCGCACGTGCACTCGATTGGAGCAATCCCTTCGTGCCGATGCGGGGCAACCACCTGTCTTCCGCCCCTGTTGCCGACCGCTTGCCCGCTGGCTTTCGCAGACCGGGGAGGCAATCGATATATGCCAATAAATCGATTTTTTTGAATTTTACGGATTCACCTCTCAGGTGTCAAACCGCTGCAGGCGCGACAACTATAAAAATCGATTATTGCATTGACATCGATAATTCCCGCGTATAATCTTGCGGCCCATCGTAGGCCCGACTCTCCCGCTCACCGGATGGGCGGCGACCCGAGGAAACAATGGAAGATCTCGACGTCAAAACCGACTCCGGTCCGACCCTCTCCACCAGCATTGCCAATCAACTGCGTTCGCAGATAACCAGCGGTGCCATCCCCCCCGGCGAAAAGCTGCGGCTCGACGACCTGCGTAATTCGTTCGGCGTCTCGCTGAGCCCGCTGCGCGAGGCATTGTCCCGCCTCGCCGCCGAAGGCTTCGTCGTGATGGAGAACCGCAGCGGCTTCCGGGTCGCACCGGTATCGAAGAGCAATCTGATCGAGGTAACGCGACTGCGCGTCACGCTCGAAACCTTCGCTTTGCGGGAGTCCATAGAACGCGGCGACGACCGATGGGAAAGCGAGGTCGTCGCGAGCCTCTACCGCCTGAGCAAGCTCGAAAAGCGCGGAGACCGGCGGCCTCGTCTGCAGGACTGGGAGACGGCGCACCGGGATTTCCACCAGAAGCTCATCTCCGCCTGCGGCATGCCGCTGCTGTTGCGCTTCTGCGCGGTGCTGCACGACCTGAACGACCGGTATCGTCGGCTGTTCCTCGAGAATGCGCCGATCGATCGCGACGTCTCGAAAGAGCACAAGAACATCGCCGACGCGGCGCTCGAACGCGACAGCGACCGGGCGGTCGAGCTGATGCGGCAGCACATCGAACGCACCGGCGCCATGGTGGCGAAGGCGCTACCGAAGAGCTGAGCGGCGCCCCCGAGCTCGCGCTGCGCGGCGGCGCTGTCGAGCTCTACACTTCCTTGTCGAGGTAAAGCGGCGCGCCCGACGGCACGGCGCCGGATGCGCGCGCCGAACGGAGCCGATATCCGATCAGCGTTACCACCGCCCCGCCCACGAAACCCACGACCTGGAGCTCCAGCGCGCCCGGGAAAGCATCCGGTGGAATCAGCAGCGCCATGCCAGTCAGCATGGTGGCCGCCCGCATGGGTACGCCAAGCGATGTGAACATGACGCCCATGATGCCGCAGCACACGAGCCAGATGCCGGCGACGGCGGTCACGGTGGCCAGCGCGATCGACGGCCAATCGCCTTCCATCAACAGGGTCGGCGAATACACGAAGAGGAACGGGACGACGTAGGCGAGCCATCCGAGCCGCATTGCGGTGAAGCCGGTCGCCATCGGCGGCGCGCCCGCGATGTTCGCGGCGGCGAATGCTGCGAAGCACACCGGCGGCGTGATGAACGACATCATGCCGTAGTAGAACACGAACATGTGCGCGGCCAGCGGCGTGGCGCCCAGCTGGATCAGCGTCGGCACCGCCAGCGAAGCCAGCAGGATGTAGAGGCTCGTCGTCGGCATGCTCATGCCCAGCAGGATGCAGACGATGCCCGTCAGTACGAGCAGCACGAACAGACTGCCCTGCCCGGCTTCGAGCAGCATCAAGCCGAGCGCGAAATCCAGACCGGTGATGTTCAGCACTGCGATGATCATGCCGGCGACGCCGCAAATGATGGCGAGCTGCACCGCGGTTTGGCCAGTCTGGATCAGCGCCTGCCATACCGCCCGCAGCGTCAAACGCTTGCCTTCATACGGCACGAACGCCGCGAGCGCGATCAACGCCAGCGAGCCGAAAATGGCCGCCTTCTCCGGCGGCATGTTGATTGCCAGCAGGCAGTAAAGCAAGACGGCGAAAGGAATCGGGAACATCCAACCCTTGCGCAGGGAGTCGCGCGCCCGCGGCAAAGTCGTCGGGTCGAGCCCCTTGATGCCGAGACGCGCGGCCTCGAGGTCGACCTGCACGAACACGGCGAAGAAATAAAGCAGCGCCGGCAGCAGCGCTGCGATCATCACCACCGCATACGGAACGCCGAGGTAATCCGCCATAATGAACGCGGCGGCGCCCATCACGGGCGGCATCAGCTGCCCGCCGTTCGACGCAACCGATTCGGTTGCCGCTGCCATCTTCGGACTGAAGCCGGCGCGTTTCATCAGCGGAATGGTGATGATGCCGGTCGAGGTAACGTTGGCCACTACGCTGCCGGAGATCGAGCCGAACAGCGCCGACGCCATGACGGATATCTTGGCCGGACCGCCGCGATACTTCCCCATCAGCGCCGAGGAGATGTTCGTGAAGAAGTCGCCGCCGCCCGACATGAACAACAGGTTGCCCATGAACACGAACGCGAGCACCACGGTGACCACGATCGCGAGCGGCGCACCGAACAGAGCCGTTCCGTCCAGACCGAGCAGCGGCATGAGCTGATACAGGCTCTGCGCACGTCCCTGCAGGGTGCCGGGCACCAAGTCGGCGACCATCGCATAGACGAAGAACAGAATGAAGACGCCGAGCAGACCCCAGCCGGTCGTGCGCCGCAGCGCCTCGGCCGTCAGCAACACCATCAAGGCGCCCAGCACGAAGCTCTCGCGGGGATTGAGGAAAACGTTCTCGGCCAGACGCGGATAGTCGAGAGCGACGTAGCCGAACACTACCAGAGCGACGAGGGCCGCGAGCTGGTCATACCACGGCACCGGCCCCGCTCGCGGTTTGCCGCGCGCGTCGCGCAATACGAATGCGGCAGCGGCGGCGAACATCATCAACGCCGCCAACGCCTGCTCCGTATAGATCAGCAGCTTGAAGTAGACGGGCAGGCCGGCCGCCCAGGCGAGCGCGATGACGGCTATGGCGGCATGAAACCATACGTCGACGAAACGACCCAGGCGGCCGGCAGCCGTCGGAACCTGTTCCTGCCCGCTGTTGAGCTGCGCTTGTTCAAACATGAAACGCCCTCAGTACCCGTGTAAGAAGCAGAAAAGCCGTCGGATCGCGCTGCCGCAGCGACACGGCGGCGCCGCGCTTACTCCTTGGGCGGCCAGAGCCCCACTTCCTTGTAGTACTTGATGGCGCCGGGATGGTACGGCACGCCGACTTCGACGGCGTAACGCAGCTTCTTCTTATAGATCGCTTCCACCGGCTCCGGATTCTGGTGCAGCGCCTTGACCACCTTGTAAACGACATCGTCCGGGACGTGCGTGCTCGAGTACATGACGAAGTCATAGGAGATGTTCTTCACCGTCAGGTCGCGCTGCGGATGCCGGTCCGTGGACACATAGGCGTACGGCAGGATTTCGCGCATCCGCTTCATCGCCTCCGGATCGTCGTTAGTGTCGAGGTAGGTGATCCCGCCCGCGCGCGCCGCCAGATCTTCGATGAAGGCTGCGCCGAAAACCGCGAAGCTCGCATCCAGCTGGTTCTGGCCGAACAGATCCCACTGCCGCGGCATCGCCGTCACCGGCACACCGCCGATGCTGTCGTAGTCGATCCCGTGACTCGCGAGAAACCCGCGCCAGAGCCACGCGCCGAGAGGCTGACTCGTCCAGCCGACCGGTACTCGCGCACCTTTGAGCTGCTCGGGATTGGTGATTCCGGACTGCCTGGAGGCGAAGAACGTCACCGGCAGCGAGTAGAACACCGTGACCATGCGCAGATTCTCCTGCGGGGAGGGCGCGAGCTCGCGGCCCCGGTAGAGATAGTTGGTCTCGATAACGTTCGAGACCCCAAACTCGAGCGCGCCCGCATTGGTGCGCATTCCGTACTGACCCGACGACGCGAAGGCCTGGCTGCGCATCTGCAGGCCCGTGTGCTGCGACACGACTTTCGCGACCTCCTGGCCGATGAATTTGGTCGTCCCCCCTTGAGCCGTACCCAACCCAAGCACCTGCGCGCCGGCAACGCCGATACCGGCGAGGGTGATTACTGCGGCTAACACCGATTGCTTGAGCACCTTCATGACGTACTCCTCGGCCGTCTTGATGGGATGAAACCTGAACCTCACGAAAGCCCGGTTGCTACGCCTCGGGACAGCGCGGCCGGTCAGGATGCATCCGCCGCCGTCGCTGTACCGGGGGAACGTAAGCCCATTTGCGCGAGGATCGCGGACAGCAGCGCGCCGCCGGGGCGATTCAGCTCCCCTATGATGGAAAAATGGTTGTGCCCCGGGAGCTCCAACAGCACGGCGTCTATTCCGCACGTCGCCAACGCCGTCCGGTAATCGCGCGTCTGGCGCAGGTACTCGGCGGGCTCGTCGGCACCCACGGCGAGCACGACGGGCAGCGGACTTGCCGGCAGGTTACGAATCGGGCTGTTGCGGCGAACCTTACCGGGATCGAGGTTCAGATAGCCGCGCACGTCCGTTAGCGAGTGAGGCTCCAGATCGTATGCGCCGCTGATGCCGGCCATGCCTTTAACCACGTCCGCGGGCACATCGAAACGCTCGTGCCAGCCGGAAGCGATGAGCATGCCGGCAAGGTGCGCGCCGGCTGAATTTCCCGAAACGTAGATCTTTCGTGGATCGCCGCCATGGTCTTCGATGTGGCGCCACAGCCACGCAATAGCCCGCCGTGCGCCGGCGACGATATCGTCCATCGACGCCTGGGGCGCCAACGGATAATCCACCGCCACGAATGTGGCGCCTGCCTGCACGAAAGACTCCGCGGGGAAGCCGCGCACGTTCTTGCTCGATGCGCGCCAACCGCCGCCATGGAAGTAAACCTGCACGGGTGCGTTGGGGACGCCGGCCGGATAGATATCGAGCAGCTCGAGCAGATGGGCGCCGTAGCGGATGTCGCGCTGAACTTTCAGCGTTCGCTGTACGCGTTCGGTCTCGCGCTTGTAGCGGTCGGCATATGCCGGGAAATCGGGGACCGAAGACTCGATGTCGTATTGCCGCTCGAGCTCTTCTTTCGAATATCCCCTGTAATATGATTCTCCCGCCATCACCCTCTCCTGCCCCGCTGCCCTTCACGAGACGCACGCAACGCGTCGCGGCCGGACAAGCACCGCACAAGAGCTTCACGCAGTGGTGTTTAATCGATGAGACATGATATTACCGATTTTATTGTTGTCAACGATTAATCTGAATGAATAGAATCCCCGAACCGTTGTCGAGTCGAGGAAGGGGACGGTACGGCCTGGGCCGGATGAGGATTGAATTCGATCGCCCGTCGATGATCCGGCAGGCGATAGCGGACACCTGCCTTGCGAGGTTGACTTGGAACTATTAGCCGACCGCGATTTCCTGTGGCTGACCGGTCTCCTGCTCGCGTTGCTCGCCACAGGCATGGTTGCAGGGGTTCTCGCCGGACTGCTCGGAGTCGGTGGCGGTATCGTGATCGTGCCGGTGTTGTTCCATATGTTCACGCTGCTCGGCATCGACGCGAGCGTGAAGATGCATCTTGCGGTCGGCACTTCGCTCGCGACGATCGTACCCACGTCCATCACGTCCGCCCGCGCCCACGCCCGGCGCGGCAGTCTCGATCGGACGCTCCTGCGCACGCTCGGCCCTTCGCTCCTGGCAGGCGTGTTGATCGGCAGCTTGCTGAGCGGGGTGCTGAACGGGGCGGTGTTGACGGCGGTCTTCGCGACGGTCGCGCTGTTCGTGGCGGCGCACATGGCGTTCGCACCACAGAACATGGTAGTCGCCGACGGGCTTCCGCCGACGCCGTTTCGTCAGACTCTCGGTGTCCTGATCGGCGGGGTGTCGACACTCATGGGAATAGGCGGCGGAACGCTGAGCGTGCCGATACTGAGCGCATTCAACTATCCGATACACCGGGCCGTCGGCACGGCCGCCGCTATCGGCGCGCTCATCAGCATCCCGGGAAGCATCGCGCTGTTCGTGGCCGGGATCGATCAACCCAACCGACCGCCCGGAAGCATCGGTTACATCAATCTTCTCGGGGTTGCGCTCATCATTCCGATGACCCTGGTTACCGCGCCTTGGGGCGTACGATTGGCTCACAGTCTCAACGCCCGACGCCTTCGCCAGCTTTTCGCACTGTTTCTATTCCTTACCGCTATTCGCATGTATTACGGCTTGGCGGAGAGTTATATGGCCGGCTGAGGCGCAGACGGCCGCAGCCGCATGAACCTCCGGCTGAATGCCGCTACACCTCCGCGGCGATTGCCCGCCATCTCGGCGGGGCCGCAATCACTGTCGATCGCGTCGTAGACGACCCGTGCTGCACGCATCGCAGCAGCCGACCCGGCTCGGCCGCCGCAGCTCCCAAAGCGCGTTCTCTGAGCCGTCGCGACAGCCAAGTCGACTACGAAGCACGCTAGCGGTACACGATCACGGGCACGGTGGCGTGCGCCAGCACTTTCTGCGTCACGCTGCCGACGAGCAGCCGTTCCAGGCCCCGGCGGCCGCGCGAGGCGATGAAGATGGCGTCGCATCTGTTCTTGCGCGCGGCTTCGACGATGCCCTCGTACGGCGTACGCGCCGTCGTCACCAGCGAGGCGCAGGGCACTCCGGCCGCCTTCGCGAACTTGCCCACCGCCTCCACCAGCTCCTCGCCAGCCGCGCGCGCGAGCTTCTCGTAATTCACGAACGTCCGGGAATCGGCCGCGTAAGGACCTCTGGCGATCGCCGGGTGCGGGCCGTCGACCGCGTGGAACGCCGTTATCCGGGCGCCAAGCGCCGCCGCCAGGCGCACCGCCGCCTTCGAGGCCTTGAGCGCGGCGCGGGAACCATCGGTGGGGACGAGAATGTGCTTGAACATGGCAGTCACCTTATGATTAGAGGGAATGGTGGGGGAAATAAGATTCCGAGGCATGACTTATACATCGGTTGCTGACACCTCCTCGCGCCTCGCACCTGCAGCGCAGTGACCGCCCGACTCGCGCGGCCTCATACCGAGCATCTACACCCGGAAGCGATGCGGAGGTCAAGCCGCCGGTCGTCGCCGAGCCTTCAGCTGCGCCGCTCGACACTTGACCCATACGGTCAATCCCCACGATTGCATCAGGGGTACCATTCGTACGAACGGACAGAAGCACAGCTACTCGGAAATAGCGGCAAGTTACTCGCGGCCCGATGCGCGGGAAATAAGAAGGCCGCCGAAAAAGGCGGCCTTCTTTCTTCCCGCGATCGGCGATTCGGCGCCGGTTAACAGCGCCCGAGCAATGGCTTGACGGCCACTACCGGGCGCAGGCAGCCGTCGCGGCGCATCAGCCGAAACGCGACGCTTTCCCGCTTTCCGGTTGCTCGGTCGGGCTCGTGCTGCTGCGATCTTTCGGCGGGCATGGACAGGATGCCGATCTCACGCAAGCCCTCGCCGGATGCAGTTCCGGAACATCTCGGCATGGAGCAAGACCGCCGGCGAGTACTCCGCGCAGTCTGTTCTACGCGTCCCTCGGAGACCTACGGCTTTCCCACGCCGTGCAGCAACCGGCGCAAGCCGGTCTCGAGCGGCGTATCCGGGACGTAGCCGAGCGTCCGACGCAGCCGCTCGACGGCGGCGCACGAGCGCAGCACGTCGCCGACGCGCGGCGCCTCGTGCCGTCGTTCGATCGGGCGCTGCGCGATCCGCTCCAGCGCGGAAAGCAGGTCGAGCAGCGAGGATTCGCTCCCCCGCCCCACGTTCATCACTTTGCCGATCGATGCCGCATTGCCCAGGGCGCGCGTCAATACCTCCACCAGATCCTCTACGTAGACGAAATCCCGGGTCTGTCGCCCGTCGCCGAAAACGGTAACGGGCGTGCCGGCGCGGAGGCGATCTGCCAGGTGCGCGTAGCTCAGGATGGTCGCGCCCGCGACGGGCGTTTCGCCCTCGGGCACCACGGCGTCCATCGCGTCGGCCAAAGTGGCGAGCTGGGCTTCGTTCAATGGGGCGATGGGCACCGCCGGCTCGGCGCTCACGCCGCACTCGGTCGCGTGAGGAAACAGCATCAAACCTGCGCTGACCTGGGGCTTCGCCGTCAAGGTGTCGAGCGCGTCGAGCAGCGCACTCTTGGTCACCTCCCATTTCGAAGGACGGCTCGGATCGTCTTTCTGCGGAAACC
>Ga0207873_1002666_pt1 | contig 14186 bp, 10 predicted proteins | sample BGWIniCompost_FD_187373 | JGI IMG/M metagenome (GOLD analysis project Ga0207873, IMG submission 187373) | Cellulose adapted compost microbial communities from Newby Island Compost Facility, Milpitas, CA, USA - BGW Initial Compost (SPAdes)... ...
CCAGTACGCTGATGTCCGATGGTCGAACACAACTCCACCGAGGATCTCGTCGTATCAGTCATCAAGGGCCTGGCGATGGACGCCGTCCAGAAGGCGAACTCAGGCCATCCGGGCATGCCGATGGGGATGGCCGACATCGCCGTCACCCTTTGGGGGCGCTATCTGAAGGTCGATCCCGACGACCCCGTGTGGCCCGACCGGGACCGGTTCGTGCTGTCGAACGGTCACGGGTCGATGCTCCTCTACGCCTTGCTCCACCTCGCCGGCTTCCCGCTGACGATGGAAGACCTGAAGAACTTCCGCCAGTGGGGATCCCACACAGCCGGTCATCCCGAGATAGATCAGCACTTGGGAATCGAGATGACCACCGGGCCCCTCGGTCAGGGCTTCGGCACGGGTGTTGGGATGGCGATCGCCGAGGAGCACCTGCGAGCTCGGGTCGGGAAGGAACTGGTCGACCATCGCACCTTCGGCTTCGTGTCCGACGGCGATCTGATGGAAGGCATTTCGGCCGAGGCCGCGTCGATCGCCGGCCCTCTCGAACTCGGTCGCCTGATCTACTTCTACGACGACAACGAAATCTCGATCGACGGCGCCACCGACACGACGTTCACCGACGACGTTGCCAAGCGGTTCGAGGCGGTGAACTGGCACGTGGTCGATGTCGACGGCCATGACCGTCGGGCGATCGCCGAGGCGACAGAGGAGGCCCTGGCGACCGAAGACAGGCCATCCCTGATCATCTGCCACACCATCATCGCCCATGGAGCTCCCGGCGCCCAGGGCACGGCGAAATCACACGGTTCACCCCTGGGTGAAGACGAGATACGGGCGACAAAGGAAGCGATCGGGCTTCCTCCCGATGAGACCTTCTACGTGCCTCAGGAGGTCTACGACTACTTCAACGAGGCGATGGAGAGAGGCCGCTCCGCCCATCGGGCCTGGAAGGAGCGCCTCGAGGCCGCCGACCCAGAGACGCGGAAGCTCTGGGGCGCTCTACACGACCCCAAGCCGGTCACTCTGGAAGGACCCAAGTACGAGGTTGGGTCGGGCGTAGCGACCCGCAACGTCAACAAGGATGTGTTCGGTGAGATCGCCGAAAAGGTCCCAGGTTTCATCGGTGGTGCGGCCGATCTCGTCGAGTCGACGAAGACGGAGATCGACGTAGCCCATCCGTTCTCTGCGACGAACCGGTCCGGCAGAGACATCAAGTTCGGGGTCCGCGAACACGTCATGGGCACCATCACCAACGGCATCGCAGTGCATGGCGGTCTCCGTCCGTATGGGGCTACTTTCTTCGTGTTCAGCGACTACATGCGTCCTGCCGTTCGTCTGGCGGCTCTGATGAGTGCGCCATCGATTTGGGTCTGGACCCACGACTCGGTGTTCCTCGGAGAGGACGGGCCCACCCATCAACCGATCGAACACCTGGCATCGCTGCGGGCTATGCCCAATCTCTGGGTGATCCGACCTGCCGATGCCACCGAAACCGTCGAGGCGTGGGAGGTGGCACTCAACCGTCACGACGGGCCCGTCGCCATCGTGCAGACCCGGCAGAACGTTCCGGTACTCGACCGTGAGCGAGGAGGAGTAGCGAGAGGCGGCTATGTCCTCCGTGATGGTGACGACGTGGTTCTCGTCGCGACGGGCAGCGAGGTCCATGTGGCTCTCGGGGCTGCCGAGCTTCTCGGAAGCCAAGGTGTCTCAGCACGTGTGGTGAGTCTGCCCTCGTGGGAGTTGTTCTTCGAACAAGACGAGACCTACCGCAGGGAGGTTCTGGGAGACGGTATCCCCCGGGTGTCGATCGAGGCGGCGGCCACCTTTGGATGGGAGCGGGTCGTTGGCTCCGACGGCCTCGCCATCGGAATCGACCACTTTGGAGCGTCTGCTCCGTGGCAGCGCATCGCCGAGGAACTTGGATTCAAGGCAGAGGCTGTCAGCAGTCGGGTTTCCGACTGGCTGCGGCGTTCGTAGAGATCCCTTCTAAGCTTTCCGTCGATGTCCTATTCCTCTGGTGTGTCGGGGCTCGGATTCCATCGGGTCACTCAGGCGATCGCATACCTAAAAGATCTTTGGATGCGCCGTGAATTTGCGGTAGCGCTGGGCCTGGGAAATCTAAGAGCACGGAACGCATCGACTTCGCTCGGCCTTCTTTGGTGGATACTGAACCCGATGCTGTTGGGTGGTGTCTATTTCATCGTGTTTGGCCTCATCTTCGGTGGCCGTCGCCCTGATGATTTCCTCGTATATCTCCTCATCGGCATGTTCGTATTCCATTTCACATCACAATCGATGACGGGGGGTGCCAATGCCATCATTCAGAATGCGAGGCTGCTGGCCAACCTGCGCTTTCCTCGCCTGATCTTGCCGATATCTGCCCTCATAGAATCCCTTGTCGGGTTTCTTGCATCACTGGTGATCGTCGCTATCGCCGTGCTCATCTTCAGCGCTACCTTGGATCCCCAGTCGGCCGATCTGTCGCTTGGGGTAATACCTCACCTCTCGTTCCGACTCATCTACCTTCCGTTCATCGTGGGCCTCCAGCTGTTGTTCAACCTCGGACTGGGATGTATCACGGCGAGATTGGCCGTGCCTTTTCGAGACATAAACAACCTGCTGCCATATGTGAACCGAATTGGCTGTATCTAACGCCCGTGATCTGGCCGCTGTCGTTCCTCGACGAGGTGAGTGGGCCGATTCAGACTCTGGTTCGGCTCAATCCCATGTATGACATAGTCGGCGTGTATCGGAGTATCTTCTTCGGAGCGCCGATCATCCTCGATCAGGTTGTGGGAGCCATCATCTGGTCGATCGCTATCGGCGTCATCGGTGTCGCTGCCTTCGTACGGCATGAGGGTCACATCGTGAGGCACCTATGACCCGGCCAGCGATTCTCGTCGAAAACGTCACGGTGCGATTCCGGCCGTACATCGACAAGAAGCCGACACTCAGGAAGTCGTTGGCGGCTATGCGAACGCGCCAGGTCCAGGAGGTCACAGCCCTCGACGATGTGTCCTTCCGGGTCGAGAAGGGCGAGGCCTTCGGTGTCATCGGAGACAATGGAGCCGGCAAGAGCACCTTGCTTCGCGTGATCGCCAAGACTCTGAAGCCCGATCGGGGCAGGGTCGTCGTCAATGGGCGGGCTTCGACGCTCCTGCAACTGGGTGTCGGATTCAACCCTGAGTTGTCTGGCGCTCGGAATATCTACCTCGGGGGACTCGCGGCCGGCCTGCGACGGGCCCAGGTCGAAGAGATCTTCGACGACGTGGTGGCGTATGCCGGGCTCGGAGACGCCATCCACAGACCGGTCAAGACGTATTCATCGGGGATGTTCTCGAGGCTGGCATTCTCCGTGTCGATGCATCTGGATCCGGACATCCTTCTGCTCGATGAAGTGCTGGCAGTGGGAGATGCCGAGTTCCGCGAGAAGAGCCTGAAAACGATGAGGGAGTTGCTGGAGCGAGCCGGCACCATCGTATTCGTGTCTCACTCCCTGCCTCAGGTGGCTGACTTCTGCGACCGGGCGCTGTGGCTCGAAAAGGGGCAAGTACGAGACATCGGCGACGCCAAATCCATCGTCGACGCCTACCGGAAGCACCGGTCGAGCGAAGCGAGTTGATCAGGCTCCGGTAGAAAACCGCGGGATTCCCTCTTCGTCGACATGGATCTCGGTTCCTCCGATGTCGGCGATCACGGATTCACCCCTGCGGTAGAGCCTGATATCACTTCGCCTGCCGAATGCTGTCACGAGGTCGAGATGGTGAGACCGGGCGGTGACGATCTGCACGGGGGCAGGTTCGATGTGTCCTAACCGCCTCGTGATCCATCCCTGTGGTTTCTCGCCCTCCACGCCCTCGACGACTGTTGATGACAACTTGGCCGTCGCCAACGCCTTCATGTGGACGACAGAGCCATCGATGTCGAGCGTGCTAGCGATGCCGCCTTCGGGACCTGCGTTGACGGTCGCCTGGGCCCCGGGCGGGTAATGCCATAGAGCATCGAACTGTGCTTCGGCGCCCTCAGAAACCTGATCGAAGACGATCAGTGCCTCTCCGGGATCCCACACGACGGTGCGGACGACTATGCGTCCCGGATATCCGTCGTGGGAGGCAGCAACCCAGCGAAGGCGGCCGTGGGCACCGTATCCATCGAGACTGCCAGATCCCTCGTGATCTTCGTCGTCTATGAGGATCACATTGTGGGCCCGAGATGCCACGAAGTATCCGAATCGCATGTAGTCGCCGTATGCATACGGGCCGCCGGAGTCGACCAGGACGTCCGTGGCGGCTAACTGGAGGGTGACGCTCAATGCGTCGAAGTGGCCGTGGGCTGCTCGCTGGCGATGAGCGCTGAGGGTAGCTCGCCCGACGCTGGCGTCGTCTGGCTCTCCGTAGCGAAAGATGACGTATCCCGACCTCGGAAAGACCGCCAGAAAGTCATCGACGTCGACGCTGGCTTCGATGTCGTCTGGGTGCGTGTCCTCGACGGACAAGCAGTCATCGGGGATCTGGTCGAACGCGCGACTATCGCCGAGAGCGGGCATCGAATTGTCCCAGCCCGCGAGTAGGCGGTTGAAGGCGACCATACCGCCGAGTAGTCGACAGACCGGCGGTCCGAGTTCGGGGTAATGAGAGTCGAGGAACGGCAGAGCGGATCGGAACAGACGGAGCAGAAACTGGTGATAGTACACCGATTGCTCCACCGTCACGCCCTCGTCGGCGTCGACGATGTTGTGCGTTACTATCGAGAAATACTCGCGGCCTAGTTGGCCGGCGTGACTGGCATCGGGGTGATCTGGGAAAGCGACTGGGACGTCGAGAAGGGCGAGTGCGTGGAACAACCCATGGTTGGACTCCAGCCAGCGTTGCGACCGAAAGAATCCTTCCAGCGCCGTTATGTGGGAGTGGACCGCCGCCTCGATCTGATCTGCACCAACCTGGTGGAGACTCTCCGGAAGTCGATCCGCTAGCCAACAGAGAGTGGCTAGCCGATCCGCGGCGGCGTGGTCGTCCCACGCCATCTCATCGGCCGGGGTGTTGAACACATTGGCGTCGAAATAGCTCGCCAGAATGGATGAAATCGCGTCTTGTGCGTTCATCCGCTGACGTCGCCTTCCGAAATGCGCTCCCCAGGCGGGCGCGAGGAGCCACGTGAGTCCGTGGTAGTACAGGCGCCATGTCTTGCTCCCGAGGGGATCGGCAACCCACTGCGGATCATCGGGGAGAGGAGTTTCCGGTTGCGTTCGAAATACCTGAACAAAGCCGGCCTTGAAGCGGGAGTACCGCTCGCGGTTGTACTGGCTTTCGAGGACGTACTGAGGCAACCACAGCCGTCCGCCGATTTCACCAGTAGTAGGCGGCTTCTGCCTGATAGCCATACTGGAGGGCGAGGGCTTGGAGACCGTCGTTGAGAATCGCTCGTTGGGTGTCGGTCAGAGCGGGAGGCGGATCGAGGTTGAGGTTGCCAGGCGTGTCACGGTCGTCATTTGCGGCTTTGCGCCGGGCATCGTGTTGGGCCCGCACCTTCTCGAAGAGGTTTGCATCGAAGTCGATGCCCAACTCTCGGACGATGTCACCGATCACGGCGGTTGGGTTCGACCGGAGGTCCTCGTAACGGACGATCCGGTCCCAGCGCTGAGTCGCCGCGAAGCTCAGAAAGCTGTAGGTGCCGGACACTTGGCGAGCTAGGTACTCATCGTCCGAAACTCCCGGAGCCACCTGCTGTCGATACTCGGGCTTTCGAAACGCACGGCTGACGGCGACGTCGTAGGGGTTTCTCAGAAGAAGCACGAAGCGGCCCGCAGGATCCAGCTGTCGAAGGATCTCGGGTGGCGCATCGCGGCGAAGCTGACCGATGTTGACGACGATTCGGCTTGCGCTTTCTTGGTCGGCCGATCCGGTATGGAAGAAGTTGATGAAGTCGACTACTCGGTGAGCTTCAGAGGGCCGGGAATTGTGCGCTTCAGTCAATAGATCAGGAGGAAAGTAGATCTCGTCCGTCGTTGTGAACTCGGGTAGCCCATCGAGCAGGGCTCCCATGAAATGCGAGCCAGAGCCTCCGTTGCTCATGAGGTAGATCGTTGTGGTGCTAGCGGAAGCGCGCTGATTCAGGAGATCCACATAGAGCTGCACCACGTCCTGAGGTCTTCTATCGTGCAGTTCCTCCAGGCTTCTCCAAGCTCGCGACAACTTCTCGCGATTGCGCCTGTGGAAGTAGCTGTCATCCGGCCAATGCCGTTGCGGCTCGTAGATCAGCTCCCATATCGCTCGCTTCAACAGCTTTCGGCCCGACGTTCGGGAACCAAGGCTGATCTTCATCGCTGGCTGCTATCGCTCGCAAGGGTTGGTTTGTCGGCCCGGAGCGCCTCGGAGACTGCTTCGAAGAATTGCTGCGATACGGAGGGGCCAGAGATCGAGGCGCAGTATTCCAATGCTGATTCCGCGTCGAAGGATTGGAGAAACTCGGGTAGCTGGGCGATGGCCTCGCTCAACCCCGTTATGGGGTCGCCCTCGTAGCCCAATCCATATCCGGCGTCGACGAGGCGAGTGAAGCTCCCGATCCTCGGAGCGATGATTGGGACTCCTTGCGATAGGGCTAGGAGAGCGGCACCAGAGTTGAGACTCGCCTTGTACGGGAGCACTGCGGCATCGAGCGCCCGAATGGCCAAGGCGACCTCGTTTGGATCGAGGCTTCGGGCGAGACAACGGATGTATGGGACCTCGTCCAATGCATCGATGAGAGCCGCCGACTGAGGATCGCGGCCGGGCAAGCCGGCAATCAATATCTGGAGATGCGGATTGTCGGCGCGGGCGCGCTCGGCCGCATCGATGAGGACGTCGAGGCCTTTGTATGGTTGGATCGAACCGATCGTCCCGATCACCAAGTCCGAGGACCTGTAGCCCAGTTCGAACCTCGCCTGGCGACGGGAATAGTGGCGCGGATAGGCGTCGACATACGAGGGGTGGGGTACTTCGATCAGCTTCTCCCGAGGCAACGCATACAGGTCTTGGGTGGCGGCGACCGTGTCCGACGCCATCACGTGAATCCAGTCTGCCAACTCGGCGAGCCGCTTGCGGATCGAAATCTCTACGTCGGGGAACCGGCACATGTGCGGGAGGACGTTGTGAACCGTCCAGAGAATCTGCACTCCGATGGATCTGAGCTCCTCGAGCTGAGTCAGGAAGTCGACCGCAGCGCGTTCTGCCTTGCCTGCGTCTGTTGCTCGAGTGGTTACCGGGGCAGTCCAATGGATGTGCAGAAGCGCAGGCGTTCCGACGGTGACTGCGATCTCCAGCGCATGGAGGTCTTCGAGAGTCGCTAAGCCGATGGGTGCGAACTCGTTTTCCCATGCCCGGGAGTAGAGGAGAGCCTGATAGGGATTGAGACGCGCAATAGGGAAGTAGCCGAGAATCACTCCCTTACCGGGACCACCGAGTTGGCGTACGGCGGTGGTAACTCGAATTGGGGCGGGCGTGGTGTCGTATAGATTCATTGCTGTTCCAGGACTGACCGGAGGATCGAGGCATACCGGTGCGCATTCGCCTCGACCGTCCGATCACTCTCGACCCAGGCTCGGCCGGCCGCGGCGTATTTCATCCTTCTGTCGTCATCGACGAGCAGGTCTCCGGCTATGTCGGCCAGATGCTCTGGATCGGATGGACGGAACACTTCGCCTCTCTCGCCGGGTGACACCAGTTCCCGAAGCGCTGGGAGGTCGGCGGCGATCACGGGGATCCCCATCGCCATTGCCTCCAGAGGCTTGAGCGGGGTCACGAGGCGAGCCGCTCGATCGTCGATGCGCGGGATGACGAACAGGTCGATCGCCGCGTAGTAGTCGAGGATCTCAGAGTTCGGCACGTGGCCCGTGAGGACGACATGATCGCCGAGCCCCAATTCGTCTACGAGGGCTGACAATCGATCCCGCTCCGGACCGTCGCCAACCACCAAGCCTTTGACATCGAGTCCGGAATCTCTGAGAAGACCTACGGCGCGGATCAGGTTGTCGATGCCTTCTCTGAACCCCAAGTTCGATATGTAGCCGATGACCTGGGACCCGTTCAGGCTATGTCGGCCAAGCAACTCCTGTGACTTGGGTCGCGGTTTGAAGCGATTGACATCCACGACATTCGGGACCACTGAGATCTTCTCCGCAGGAATGCCACGACCGATGATCTCCGCACGCATGGAATCGGCGATGGTGATGATGTGGTTCGCTTCGGTGAGACAGCGGATCTCTTGTTGATAGCGGCGGTCGTAGTACTCGCCTTCTTCCGCCCGTTCGAGCTCGCCCGTCCACGTGTGCTCGAGGAAGCTCCGGATCTCGTAGATCATCGGGACCTCGAGGTACTTGGCCACCGCCAGCCCGACCAGGGCAGTCTCGTAGCCACGATATCCGGATCCGGCCTGGATGAGAGCCGGTCGCATTTCAGTCGCGAGCATGGCGGTCAACATCGCCTGGTCGGACAGGAGGTGGTCGAATGGAACCTCTCGTACGGGATAGAAAGGACCTAGGTCGAGACGATGGTGCGGAATGCCGTCGATTTCCTCGTACAGGGGAAACTCCTCGAAGCCGTCGTTGCGCGGGAAGCCCAAGGAGGTAACGACCCGGGGTTCGAACCCCGCCTGCTTCTGTGCGAGCAAGGTCGTGTGGCTTCGCATCGTATAACCGCGCTCGTAGAAGGGCAGCGACTCCTTCAGCACGTGGAGCACCACGTTCTCCGAAGGTGTGATGCGCTGCGAGGGCTTGGGGAGGCCGACCTCAGGGAGCCATTGAGGATCGGTTTCGATCAGGCGGCCGAGCTGGAAGCGCTCCTGAAGTGCGAACTTGGGGTCGGGTTTCGCCCGCCGAAGTTTCCGGATCGTCTGCAGTCCTGACGTGAGCTCCCCCATCCTTACGTAGCATCCGTTGGCGAGTGACAACGCCTCTGCGGATTCCCGGAGTTCCTTGGGCAGGCGATCGAGCAGGTCGAGTGCTCGCTCATATGCACCTTCGTTGAAAGCGCGACGGGCGGCCTCCAGGCCTTCAGGGGTAGCGGTCCGCTGTTTGGAACGGGCGGCCTCCAGGCCTTCAGGGGTAGCGGTCCGCTGTTTGGAACGCAGCTGGTCCCTGAGCCGTTGGATCCGGATGTCGAGGCGCTCTAAGTCTGGACGAGAGGGCAGCGCGGACTTGCCGAAGGCGGTCTGCGCTCCTTCCTTCACCAGGGTCCAGACCTTCCAGGGAGCTCGTCTCCAGCGAGACAAAACGCCGGCCATGCGCCACCACCGGCGGGCTCGCAGTCTGCGCAACCGCCAGGAAGTCAGGCGGTAGCGCTTCTCGGCCTCGAGGCGGCGGATCTCGGAGCGCAGCTGTGCTGTTTGGAGTTCGGAGGCCCGGGCCTTCCATCCGCGCGCTTCTGCGAGTTGGGACCTTGCCTCCGATAGATTCCGGGTCGCTTCCTCGAGCGCTGTCTCGAGGCTCTCCGCACGGACCTTCCAGTCCGAGAGAGCCTTCCTCGTCTCGTCGTGGACTCGCCTCAAGTGGGCGAGCGATTCGCGCAGTTCTTTCGCCTGGTGTTGCCAATCCCCCGCGGCCCGGAGTTGGGCCTCGGTTTTGCGAAGCGACTCCTGTAGTTCGGTAGCGCGGTTCTGCCAGCTTCGCGCCCGCACCTTGTCGCTGCGGTTCCAGGCCTCCAAGTGGGCGGCTGTAAGGGGTGCGGTCTGGAGAGAAGCTTGACGGGACGACCGTCGCATGTCGCGCGCCGAGACCGGAAACACCAAATCGAAGCCTCGGTCGTGGTTCGACGAGCTGTACCCCCAGACCTGCATCTCGCTGGAGGCGCGCTGCTCGATGATCTGCACATCCCTCTCCGACAGCTCTTCCTGCCAGGTGTCAGGTTGCTTTTCGATGGGCCCCAGTGAGCGAGCCTTCCACCATTCCGAGCTCGGGAAAAGAGAATCTCGGAGCTCTGTCACGTCTTCGAACGACTCGGTGACCCCCAGGAACTTTGCGATCACCGAGCGCGCTTCGTCCGGCGATGCGACGACGTCCTCGTATCTGAAAGCGAGGACACGGTCTGGGAACAAGCGACGGCAATCGTCTAGGCAACGAGCGTGATGAACCCACTTCTCGGCAAACGGAGCGGGATCATGGATGCCCCAAGGAACAGACCGGTGCGAGCGCAGCACCTCGCGGGGGTCGCGGACGACGCCGATGAGTTTCAATTCGGGGACCCCATCGAGCAGCTGCTCCGCCCATAGGAGATGATCGGGTGTCTTTTCGCCGAGGATTTCGTAGTCCGGAGGCGCGAGCGCCGTGACTATCCCCCGAAAGAGGTCCCACAGGAAAGCTTCCGGGCCGATCGCGTCGAGTGCTCGATCGATATCGAAGTCCAGTTCACGAAAGTGGTCCTTCGAGCGGAGCCACGCTATCGCATCCGACGCTCCATCACGGTCGAGCGGCCAGGTGTATCTCTCGGAGAGTGCCGGTGCGTGTCGCCAGAAATGGGTTTCCGCCGGCACCCAGACGGACTCGAGCTCGGACGCCATCCTCTGGACGAGTGTCGTCCCCGAGCGAGCCATCCCGGCTATCAGGAAAGCGAGTTTGGGCGTGGCTTCGCCATCGGTCATGGTGCCAAGGGTACGGTGGGTGGAGGCAACGAGGACAGGATGTTAACTTAAACGGCGCGGTGCTCTGTTCGGCCAAGCCCTGGTCACGAACCCTCTCGGTCCTTGCGCGAGCCACTCGGGAGCCCGTGAGCATTTGAATGCGTAACGAGGGACACGGTCCGTGACGGAAGCGAGTTCTGCCACCCCTGCAGACCGATTCGGGAGAAAGTGGACCCTCTCTCCTCGCGACGTCATAGCCAGCGTCTTCACCGCGTACACCTTCGCTGTCTCGCTGCCCTTGATCGACATCCTCAGAAACCAAGCGGCTTTCTTCGTGGTTCGATCTTCACCGCCAATCGATTTCTTTCTCTTCTTCCTGGCTCTGACTCTGCTGGCGCCGAGCTTGCTTTCGCTGTTGGTGCTGCTCTCGCCAGCTGCAGTCCGACCCTGGCTGCACGCCTTCGTGTTCGGTGGACTGGTGGCGGCTCTCGTGCTGCGTCTCGCCAAGGCGATTCCTGGACTCGATACGGCGCCTCCCATTCTGACGGTAGGACCTGCCCTCGGACTGGCTGCCCTCGCCGTCGCTGGGGTCATGCGATCCGGCTTGTTCCGGCAGTTGATGGGCTACGCCGCGTTTCTTCCAGTGGTCCTGGCCGTGCTCTTCTTCGCCTCTTCGTCGATCCGGGCGGCGATGGGAGCGGCCGGGCCGGTAGCGACCACATCCGTGAGCAGTGAGCGCCCCATTGTCTTCATCGTGTTCGACGAGCTGCCGGTCGTCTCTTTGATGGACGCCAAGGGCGACCTCAACCGAGAGCGCTTTCCTGGTTTCGCCCGCCTGGCCGAGCACACCACCTGGTTTCGAAACGCTTACACCTCGTCGTCTACGACCATCGATGCGGTGCCGTCGGTCCTGACCGGTCGCTACCCGGATCCGTCGAAAGAGGGAGTTCCCACGCTCGGCAACCATCCCCGGAATCTCTTCACGATGTTCATGGGGAGTCATCGCATCGAGGCGGTAGAGCCAATCACGCGCTTGTGCCCCGAAGAGGCTTGCGGATCGACTGAACCGAGTCCGGCTGGAGCTCGTTACAGAGCGCTGGCAACTGATGTGGGCATTCTGGCGCTCCACACCATTCTGCCGATATCGATGACCGACGGCCTTCCCCCGATCGACGAGGGCTGGGGCTACTTCACGAGCACCCGTTCCGAGTTCCAAGAGGGCATCACTCCGCTCTTGCGTCAGAATCGGGTGGCCGTATTCGAGGACTTCATCGATTCCATCGACGTTTCGAGCCGCCCGACCATGTTCTTCCTCCACTCGTTGTTGACACATCGCCCCTGGACGCACGCGCCGACCGGCGAGGAATACATCCAGATCGAAAGGGTCCCCGGCATCTCCGACGGCGTGTGGCACTCGGACAAGCAATGGCTCGTCGACCAGGGTCTCCAGCGGCACCTCATGCAAGTGGGTGCGGCCGATACCTTGATAGGCAGGTTGCTCGATCGCCTAGAGCAACTCGACCTGATGGACGCTGCGATCCTCGTGGTGACGGCCGATCACGGGACGGCATTTATCCCCGGGGAGCGCCTGAGGACTGTCACCGAGGCGACCCGTGGTGCGATACTCGCCGTGCCCCTGTTCATCACGATGCCCGGCAGAGAGGGCCAGGTGATCGATGATCCTGTGCAGTTGGTAGATGTTCTGCCGACGCTGGCCGACCTGTCGGGTGCCGATGTACGCGATTGGTCGTTCGATGGAGCGTCGCTCACCGGGGCTCGGCGTGCCGATGCTCTGTGGTTCGCTGGGGAGGCCGTCAACTTCGACGAGCTGTCGGCGGCCCGTAGTGCCTACTTGGGGTATCTCCACCGCCGCGTTCCTATGTCCGGCGGATGGTCCGAGGTGTTTCGAGCGGGTTCGGGTAGACATTTGCTGGGAGCGGATATCGACGATCTCACGGTCGGGCTGCCGCTCGGCTGGGTGGCCTACGTCGACGATCTCGAACAGCACCAGGCGGCGGACCTCGACTCTGGCGTCTTGCCTCTGATGGTCACGGGCTACATCGAGGGGCTGCCAGGCGATGAGCAGGTGGATCTCGTGATCGCCGTCAATGGCCGGGTGTCCGCCGTTACGAGAACGTTCGACCAGGAACGGGCTTCTATGTATTCGGCGCTGACCCGATTGGAAGACCTGGAGCAAGGGCGACGAGAGATCTCGGTGTACGCGGTGGAAGGGCTAGGTGTCGACGACGTCCTCCGGCCGCTGGAGATTGCTCCCTCGGAGGGCTGACCATCTCGCAAGGTAGGATGTGACGGTGCCAGGCGATCACATCCACATCGTTGGCGCTCGGCCCAATTTCATGAAGGCTGCGCCTGTGGTTGGCGCGCTGCAGCGAATGGGGGAGCGTCCTGTCCTCATCCACACGGGCCAGCACTACGACCCCTCGATGTCGGACGTTTTCTTCCACCAGCTCGGGCTTCCCGAACCAGAGGAGAATCTTGGGGTCGGCTCCGGCTCTCACGGGACACAAACGGCGGCCTTGCTGGTAGCTCTCGAGGAGCTCTTCGAACGCCGGCGTCCCTCCCGTGTCGTCGTGTATGGCGACGTCAACTCGACTCTGGCCGCTGCCGTTTGCGCCTCGAAGCTGCACATCCCCATTGCCCACGTCGAGGCGGGCCTCAGGAGCTTCGACCGCACGATGCCGGAGGAGATCAACCGCGTCGTGACGGATGCCTTGGCCGACATGCACTTCGTGACCAGCCCGGAAGCCATGGGGCATTTGGCTCGGGAAGGCATACCCGCCGAGTTCATGCACTTCGTGGGCAACCCGATGATCGACACGCTGCGGCGGTTTCAGGACCTCGTCGATGTCGAGGCGACGAAGCGTCGCCTGGGCGTCCCCGACAGCTACGGCGTCGTCACGGTTCACCGGCCGTCGAACGTGGACGACGACACAACCGTCGAGCGCCTGGTCGAAGGGCTGCAGCGAGTCTCGAAGCTCATGCCGCTCGTCGCACCGCTTCACCCGCGGGGACGGGAGAAGCTCGTCGATGCTGGTATCGAGCGCTTCGTCCAGGTCTTGGAACCCCTCGGCTATGTGGACTTCCTCTCCCTCGTTACCGGGTCGAAGCTCGTCCTCACGGACTCGGGTGGGGTCCAGGAGGAGACGACCGTCCTCGGGATCCCGTGCTTGACGCTGCGGGAGAACACCGAACGGCCCATCACGATCACGATGGGCACCAACCGGCTCGTGGGCACCGATCCCGACGCGATCGAAAAGGGTGCCTTCGACGCTCCCAATCGCGCAGGCGGGGAAGCCCCTCCGCTGTGGGACGGTCTGGCCGGGGACCGCATCGCCCGCATCCTCATCGAGAGGGGCTGAGCACCGCCGCTCCGGTGCCCGCCCTTCGACCCAGCGGCATGCTCGGGTTGCGCGGTCGAAGAAGGCGGGGTTAAGGTCGCTCGGGTCCCCGACCGATGCTCTCTCCAATGTCGAGACTCTCATTGCGGTTCGTGCTCGCCGCGACCGCCGTCATATTCCTGACGCTCCCAGCCCAAGCCCAGGAAGCACCGGCCGATCAACCGTCGACTTACGAACTGGTTT
>Ga0207873_1002668_pt1 | contig 14173 bp, 12 predicted proteins | sample BGWIniCompost_FD_187373 | JGI IMG/M metagenome (GOLD analysis project Ga0207873, IMG submission 187373) | Cellulose adapted compost microbial communities from Newby Island Compost Facility, Milpitas, CA, USA - BGW Initial Compost (SPAdes)... ...
GCCGGCATCTCGGGATTCATCGTTCCGGACCTGCCGTACGAAGAATGCGACGACATGCGTCGCGCGCTCGAATCGCGCGGCCTCGCGCTGGTCCAGTTCGTCACGCCGGTCACGCCCGTCGAGCGCATGAAGATGCTGAGCGAGGCGAGCCGCGGCTTCTTGTACGCCGTGACGATGACGGGCACGACCGGCAAGAACGTTGCCGTTCCGCCTGAAGTGCTCGCGTACTTCGAACGTGTGAAGCAAATCTCGCCCGTGCCGGTATGCGCGGGATTCGGCATCCGAAGCCGCGAGCAGGTCGAACGCCTGACGCCCTATGTCGATGGCGTGATCGTGGGCTCCGCGCTCGTGGAAGTGATCGAGCGGAACGAAGATCCAGCGGCATTTCTGCGCTCGTTGCGGTGAGCCTCGGCTGATCGAGTAAATTTGCATGGTTCGTCTGTTGCGCTTTGGTGCAATTGCGCGCCGATTGCAACCGGAACAATGATCTCGTCTGGTTTCTTTTGACGATCCATGCGGTCGCAACGACCGCGCAAGCGAACCAGACGAGGACCGATGGCCGCCAAGACGCCCCTATGGTCGGTCGGCGACTTATTCAAGAAAAAGCGCCCGGCGACGCCTGAAAAGCGCCCGCAGGCGAATCCGTATCACGCTGTCTCCATCATTCCCGGGAAATCGGCGTGCGGCGCCGCCTTTCGTCTAGCGGGCGAGCGCTTCCTGTCGAAGAACGCGCCGCGCTTGCCGCTGCCGAGCTGCGACATCGCACACTGCGAATGCCGCTTCAAACATCACAACGATCGGCGCGCGGGGCCGCGTCGGCGCAGCGATCAAGGCTTGTTCACCGGCATCTGGCAGCAGCCCGAGCGCCGACGCTCGCCCGGTCGCCGCGAGAGCGATCGTTGAGTTTCAAACGTTTGCCGCGACAAGCTGCACGCGGTTGCCAACTCGGTGTGATTTAACGTTAAGTGCCGTGCGCTGCTGCGGGCATTGAAGATTGCCCGCGTCGCAACTCCTGTGATAACTAACGAGCTCGCAGTCCGCACCGCGCGGATTCCACGCAACAAAGCTCGACGCTCGCATTCGCCGTGGCGTCGCCGCTCGAACAACAAGGGGAAGCGTTCATGATCTGGCGCAGGGTTCAGGCGCGGATCGGCCTTTTGTCGGCGACGCTGCGTCTGGCGTCCGCTCTCGCACTCGTTGTCTTGCTTGCACAGCCCGCGAAGGCAGATCCGCCGGCATTCACGGGCGAGCCCGTTCAAAGCTCCGGTTCATCTTCGGTCGTCAACTTGCGCGGGCAAGGCGCGATCGTCGGCAGCGCGCCGATCAATGTGCAAGTGAACGCGGTGCGCGTGGGCGGCATCCTCTCGCCATTGATCTCGGTCGTTCGCGCGGTTCTCGATCCGGGCGCCCAAGCATCTGTCTGTATCGAAGTTCAGAATCTCCTCGGTCTGGATCTGACTTTTCTCGGCGTCGAAGCCGACATCACTGCATTCAACGAAGATGCGCCGAATGGCGTGTCCGGCACCGTCAGGATTCAGAGCGGCATCGGCGGCGAGGACACCTCGCCGTTCGCTTGCGCCGACGCCGTCGTGTTGCCGCCGACCGCGAATGCGGGAGCCGATCAGAACCTTCCCGACTCGGACGCCGAGCCCGGCGAAGCGGTGACGCTCGATGGCAGCGCCTCTTCGGATCCCGACGGGACGATCGTCTCGTATCAATGGCTGGATGCGAATAATCAGCAGATCGCGACCGGTGCGACGGCGACCGTTCGACTCGAGGACGGCGAGCACACGATCACGCTGCTCGTGACCGATGACAGCGGCGCGACCGATGTGGATACGGTAACGATCAGAGTCACCGCGCCATCGAGCAATCAGCTGCCGATTGCGGTTGCGGGCGCCGATCGAATCGTGCCCGACTCCGATGGACAAGCGGGCGAAACGGTGATGCTCGACGGCTCTCAGTCGAGCGATCCCGACGGCACGATCGTGTCGTACGAATGGTTGGTCGGCGAATCGACGGTGATCGCGAGCGGTGTCACGGCGGAGGTGCAATTGCCTGACGGCCCGCAGGAGATCACATTGCGCGTCACGGACGATGAAGGCGGTGTCGCAACCGATAGCTTCACCGTTACGGTGGCGAGTGCCGCGCCGGCAGTGGGTCCGATCGCAAATGCCGGCGCCGATCGCACGATCGCCGATACGGACTCGCTGCCTGGCGAATCGGTGACGCTCGATGGCAGCGCCTCGAGCGATGCGGACGGAGAGATCGTCAGCTACGAGTGGATCTTGAACGGACAGACACTCGCGACCGGCGTGACGCCCACTGTGCGCTTGGACGACGGCGAGAGCTTCATCACGCTGGTCGTCACCGACGATACAGGTGCCACGAGCTCGGACGCGGTGCTCATCACCGTATCGGCGGCGCCTGTCGTGCCGGTGCTCGCCTTGATCCCGGGCCTCACACCGAATCAGCTTTCGGTCGCGGAAGCACTCGATAGCTTGTGTCCGAGACTGAGCGCGCTGGGTGCGCAGCAAGAGCTCACGGACGGACAAGCCGCGCTGCTGACACGCTGCAATGCCATCACCTTCGGCAGCACCGAAGCCGAGCAGATTCGTGCGCTCGACGAGATCAGTCCGCAGGACTTGAACGCGACGCGAACGCAAGCGCTCACGCTTTCGCGTGCGCAGCTCGGTAACGTCGCGGATCGATTGCTCGCGTTGCGCTCCGGCGCGAGAGGGCTCAGCCTCGCGGGCCTCAACTTGAGCATCAACGGCGAAATGGTGCCGCTGACGCAGGTCGCCAAGAGCATCGGCGCATTGTTGGGCGGCGGTGCGAGCTCGGACGAGTCCGAGGCGGACAGTCTGCTGGATTCGCGCCTTGGAGTGTGGCTGCGCGGGAACTACAGCTTCGGCGAGAAAGAAGGTACCCACGCGGACAGCGGCTTCGAATCCGACTTGTGGGGCATCATGGCGGGCGCGGATTTCCGTTTCTCGCAGGGCTATGTGCTCGGCGTGGCGCTCGGCTATGGGCGATCGAAGGTCACCTTCGGCGCCGCGGATTCGGGCGATCTCGACACGAAGGCGCTCACCGCCTCGCTGTACGCGACGATGTACTCCAAAGGCGGGTTCTATGCCGATGTCATCGCGAACTACGTCGATTCGTCGCACGATTCGCTGCGTCGGATCAACTACACCGAGGGCGGCGTCCCCGTGCTCGCCGACGCGAAGGCCAAACCCGAAGGTGCGACGATCGGCACCGCGTTCACGCTCGGCTACGACGCGCATCTCGGCGGATTCACGATCGCGCCGAGCCTCGGCTACAACTATCTCAACACGCGCATCGATTCGTTCCGCGAATCCACCGGGCGTGTTCTAGGATTGGATCTGATCTTCGACGAGCAACGCTATACGTCCGCGACCGCCAACGCGGGGTTGCGCATGTCATATGCCTGGAACACGCAGATCGGTGTGATCATGCCGCAGGTGCGCGGCGAGTTCATTCGCGAGTTCCTCGCCGACGAAGAGACGTTCAGCTTGCGCTTCGCCGACGATCCCTTCGAGGACACGCCACGCATCATCGTGCGAAGCGAGAACCTCGATCGCTCCTACTGGCGCCTCGCAACGGGCATCGCCGCCCAGTTCAAGCACGGCATCTCGGCGTTCGTCGAATATCAACGCCTCGAAAGCATGCGCTACTTCAAGTACGCGGATGTAGCCGCGGGGCTGAGAATCGAGACGGGATTTTAGGAGGCGGGGCCAACTGGCCAACTGGCCAACTGGTGAGTTGGCCAGAGAAGAGGATCAGCGGAGTTTTCGTAGGTCGGGTTTCAACCCGACGAATTGTGTCGGAATGAATTCCGACCTACACGACGCAAGTTTCTGGCCAGAAGGCCAGTTGGCCAGCTGGCCGATTAAGCAGTCATCCGACTCCAGGCGTATACGCCGACAGCCTGCTCTGCGTCTTCAACATGTCCGCTTCGGTGTATTCCTTGCGCTCTTCGCGCAGGCGGCGGATCAGCTCGGCGAAGGCGTCGGGCGGGACGGCGGGGCTGTAATAGAAGCCTTGGTATTGATCGCAGCCGAGATTGCGCAAGAACTCGAGCTGATCGGCCGTTTCCACGCCTTCGGCGACGACGCGTAGGCGCAGGCTGTGCGCGAGCGAGATGATCGCGCGCACGATCGATACGTCGTCCGGATTCTGCATCAAGTCGCGAATGAAGCTGCGATCGATCTTCAGCTTGTCGAGCGGGAAGCGGCGCAAGTAGCTCAAGCTCGAGTAGCCGGTGCCGAAGTCGTCGATGGAAATGTGCACGCCCATCGTGCTGAGCGCCGCGAGCGTTTCGGCCGACTTCTCGGCATCGTGCATGACCGCGCTTTCCGTCAGCTCGAGCTCGAGATAACCCGGTTCGAGTCTCGATTCCGCGAGCGCGGATTTGACGACCTCGGTGAGGTTGGCCTGCTGGAACTGCTTTGCCGAGAGATTCACGGCGACGCGCACCGGGCGCATTCCCTCATCGATCCACTCTCGCAATTGTTTGCATGCGCGGCGCAGCACCCACTCGCCGATCGGAATGATCAGCCCGGATTCTTCCGCGACCGGAATGAACACGTTCGGCGGAACGAGCCCGCGATCCGGATGACGCCAACGAATCAGCGCCTCGGCGCTGCGCACACGTCCCGTGCCGATATCCACCTTCGGCTGATAATGCAGCTCGAGCTGATCGAGCTCCAGCGCTCGGCGCAGGTCGGTTTCGACCGCCAGGCGATCGTCGGCAATGCTGCTCATCTCGAGCGCGAAGAAGCGGTGGCTGCCCAGAGCGGCTTCTTTCGCGGCGCGCATCGCGACGTCGGCGCGGCGCAGCAGCAGCTCGAACGAGTGACCGTCCTGCGGGAACAAGCTGATGCCGATGCTCACGCTCGCATGCAGCTCGAGTCTATTCGCAAGGAACGGCGCCGCGAGCGCTTCGCGGATCTTCTCGACGATGGCCTCGGCGTCTTCCGGGCCATTCAGATTGCGCGCGAGGATCGTGAACTCATCGCCCGCGAGGCGCGCGAGCATGTCGCTGCGACGGAGCACGCCGCGCAGCCGTTGTGCCAGCTCCTTCAGCAGCGCGTCGCCCGCTTCGTGTCCCAGAGAGTCGTTGATCGTCTTCAGACGATCGACGTTCATGACCATCAACGCGAATTGCGTGTCGTCGCGGCGCGATTCTCCGATCGCGCCGTCGGCCGCTTCCGCGAGCGCCAGCCGGTTCGGCAGATTCGTCAGCACATCGTGTCGTGCCGCGTGGCGCGCGCTCGCGTCGGCGAGTTGGCGGGCCGCAGCGCTGGCGCGCAGGTGGCGTGCGAGGTAGGCGTCGTAGACGATCGTGAGCAGCGTCACACCCATGATGCCGAGCACGAACAATCCGAGCGCAACCGCGAACCACGCGTTGTTCAATGTCGTTCCGGGCAGGGTGATCGCGTTCGCGTCGAATCGCACGGCCGCAAGCCCGAGGTAGTGCACGCCGGCGATGGCGCCGCCGAGCAAGACAGCCGCCGCGGTCCGGGCGGCTACGACTTGCAGCGAGCGCCCCCGACGCAACATGAACGCGAGCCACAACGCGAAATAGGAGACTACGATGGCCGCGCCGACGCAGATCGCCAACATCGGCTTGTCGTACGTCAGCGCGGGCGAGACGCGAATGGCCGAGATGCCCGAGTAGAGCATTGCAACGATGCCTGCGCCCATGACGAGCGCGCCAATCGCAAGGCGTACGGTCGTGAGCTCGGCACGGCTGACGATGGCGAGCGCGAAACCGGACGTGATGATCGAAATCCACAGCGAGACGATCGTGGCCGGCAGATCGTAGGTGAGCTGAATCGGCAGGCGCAGCGCGAGCACGGCGAGGAAATGCACGGACCAAATGCCCAATCCCATCGCGAGCGTGCCGCCGATCAACCACGCCAGGGCCGCTCGGCCCTGCGAGCTCGAGACGCGGGAAGCGAGATTCAGCGACGTGTACGACACCACGATCGCCAAGACGACCGAAAGGTATACGGTCCAGGATGTATAGGTTCCTTGCATGGGCGCGCGTAATCCCCGCAAACGCGGTGCTTCATAGTCGTATCGGGCGGGGAACGGCCGGCTTGAGGCGCACGGCACGGAAAAGACGGGTCTCGCGCCCGGATTGTGCGCTGTCTCTCAGGAGCTGCGCGCTGACCCGAGCCACCGCTCAGGAGCGTCTCGCGGCCACCGTGCGTTTACTTGCCGAATCGCCCTCGGGGAAACGCTGCACCGTGTGCGGCGTCTTTGACGTAATGTGGGAGATCGGCGCGTGCAAGGTACAATCGCGCCATGAATGCGCTTTGCGTGTTTTGCGGCTCGAGCTCCGGAACCAAGCCCGAGTACGCGGCGCTCGCGCGCGATCTGGGCGTGCTGCTGGCCGAGCGCAACATCAAGCTCGTCTATGGCGGCGGACGCGTCGGGCTCATGGGCGCGCTCGCGGACTCCGCCCTCTCGGCCGGAGCGCAAGTCGTCGGCGTGATTCCGCAGATGCTGCTCGACAAGGAGGTGGGTCACTCAGGGCTCACGGAGCTGCACGTCGTGGAGACGATGTCGCAGCGAAAGTGGCTGATGGGCGAGCTGTCGGACGCGTTTCTCGCCTTGCCCGGCGGCATCGGCACGATGGATGAGCTGTTCGAGGCCTGGACGTGGTCGCAGCTCGATCTGCATCGCAAGCCCTGCGGCTTGCTCAACTTCCAGGGCTACTACGATCCGCTCGTCGCATTTCTCGATCGTACCGTCGAGGAAGGCTTCCTGCGGCCGCGACATCGCGCCTACCTGCTCGTGGACGAGGAGCTGCCGCGCCTGATCGAACGTCTCGCAAGCCACTGAAACTTGCGGGTTTCGGCTTGACAGCGGGCGGCCGAAGCCCCAGCCTCTGCGCCGCCACACCTACGCCCGGATACACATGCTACGCACCCTTCTACAGGCCAAGCTGCACCGCGTCCGAGTCACTCATGCCGACCTGGACTACGAGGGCTCGTGCGGCATCGACGCGGCACTGCTCGAAGTCGCGGGACTACGCGAGTATCAATACATCGAGCTCTACAACATCTCGAACGGCGAGCGTTTCACGACATACATCATCAAGGCGCCGAAAGGCTCCGGCGAGATTTCCTTGAACGGCGCCGCCGCGCGCAAGGCCGCGGTCGGCGATCTGTTGATCATTTGCGCCTACTCTGCCTACAGCGAAGCGGAACTGGAGAGCTACAAACCCGTTATTGTGCTCGTCGACGAGCACAATCGAGTCAAGCAGGTGCTGCGCGATCGCGCGGCATGATGCAGCTTCGCGCGGCTCGTTGTCTTCTATGTCCGCTGCACGCTCGCGGTGAGATCTCGTGGTGAGATCGACGGCCCTTTGAGCCTCTAAGGCTGCAACACGCTTCAACGCACGAGACTCATGGAACTCATCTGGGAATTCATCTGGTCGTTCTTCGACTTCATCCTGCACCTGGACCGGCATCTCACCGAGCTCGTCGCCGAGTATCACATCTGGGTCTATGCGATCCTATTCGCGATCATCTTCTGCGAGACCGGATTGGTCGTCACGCCGTTCCTGCCGGGCGATTCGCTGCTGTTTGCGCTCGGCGCGCTCGCGGCGGTCGATCAGACCGGCACGCTCAGCGCCTTGTGGCTGTGGCTGCTGCTCATGGCCGCCGCGATCCTCGGCAATGAAACGAATTTCAGGATCGGCCGCGCCATCGGACCACGCGCCTTCAGCGGCACCATTCCGTGGCTGAAGCAGGACTATCTGCTCAAGACTCAAGCGTTCTACAAAAAGCATGGCGGCAAGACGATCGTGCTGTCGCGCTTCGTGCCGATCATTCGCACCTTCGCGCCGTTCGTCGCCGGCGTCGGCTCGATGCAGCGCCGCCGCTTCGCGCTCTACAACATCACCGGCGGCTTCGCGTGGGTGACCTGCTTCATCTGGGGCGGCTATCTCTTCGGCAACGTCCCGATCATCAAGAACAACTTCGGCATCGTCACCGTCATCATCATCGTCGTCTCCGTCGTCCCTGTGGCGATCGGCCTCCTGCGTCCGACCAAGAAAGAAGAAACTCTCGCAAAGCTCGCAGAGTCCGCAAAGAAGGATTAAACAAGAAGAGATTCTCGCAGCGCCCGTGGAGCTTGAAGGCGAGCGAAGAAATTTTCTCCTTAGCGGGCTTTGCGAACTTTGCGAGAGTATCTTCTTCTCTGAATTACCGCCGCGCGAAGGCGAGGGTGGCGATGCCGGCGAGGAGGAGGACGATGCCGGGCCAGAGGAGGGGTGGGCTCAGGGCGAGCCAGAGGATGCCGCCGAGGGACGCGAAGGAGCCGATGATCGTCGTGTCGCGGCGGCGTGCGCTTTCGCGCAGTTCCTGGCGCAACGATTCCAGATTGCTCGCTTCGACCTGCAGGCGTAGACGGCCGTCCGCGGCGCGTTGAATCGCGTTCTCCACGAGCGGCGGCACCTGCGAGAGCGCCTGTATCAGATCGGGCAGCTGCGCGCGTGCTTCGCGCCACAACGTGCGCGGATGCCAGCGCTCGCGCGCCCATTGGCGCAGCAGCGGCTGCGCGGTCTTCCACAGATCCAGATCCGGATAGAGCTGGCGTCCTACGCCTTCGATCTGCAGCAGCGTCTTCTGGATCAGCATCAGCTGCGGCTGCATCTGCGCGTCGAAGCGTTGCGCCGCCTCGAACAGACTGATCAGCACCTGCCCGAACGAGATCTCGCGCAGCGGCTTGTTCGCGATCGGCTCGCAGACCGTGCGCACCGCCGATTCGAGCTCGTCGACGCGCACGTGCGCCGGAATCCAGCCCGCATCGATATGGAGCTGTGCGATGCGGCGGTAGTCGCGATCGAAGAACGCCGTGAAGTTTTCCGCGAGATAGTGCTGATCGCGCGGGTCGAGCGAGCCGACGATGCCGAAGTCCACCGCCGCGTAGCGCGGATGCTCCGGATCGTCGAGCAGCACGAAGATGTTGCCGGGGTGCATGTCGGCATGGAAGAAGTTGTGCCGGAACGCCTGCGTGAAGAAGATCTCCACACCGTTCTCGGCGAGCCGCTGGATGTTCGCGCCGCGACGTTTGAGCTCCTCGACGTTGTTGATGAGCACGCCATGAACGCGCTCCATCACCATGACATTCTTGCGGCAGTAGTCCCAATACACCTCGGGCACGTACAACAAAGACGAGCCCGCGAAGTTGCGTTTGAGCTGCGAGGCATTCGCCGCTTCGCGCATCAGATCGAGCTCATCGAGGATCGTCTTCTCGTACTCGCGTACCAATTCGACCGGTCGCAGGCGATGCGCGTCGGGCCAGTAGCGATTGGCGAGCTGCGCCAACGCGTACAGCACTTCGATGTCGCGTTCGATCAGCGCCCGGATGCCGGGCCGCACCACTTTGACGACGACTTCCTTGCCGTCCTTCAAATGCGCCGCGTGCACTTGCGCGATTGTGGCCGCGGCAAGCGGCGTTTCGTCGAACTGCGCGAAGACTTGATCGAGCGGCATGCCGTAGGCGGCGGCAATCAGCTCGCGCGCCTTCGCGCCGGGAAAGGGCGGTACGCGATCCTGTAGCTTCTCGAGCTCGTCGGCGATGTCGCGCGGCAAGAGGTCGCGCCGCGTCGACAACATCTGCCCGAACTTCATGAAGATCGGGCCGAGCTCCTCGAGCGCCAGACGCAGGCGCTCCGCACGCGTGCCGCCGCGCTCGCGATGAAACCAGGTGGCCGGCGACAGGAAGAACAGGAAGCGCAGCGGGCGAAACAGATGCGTCGCGAGAATGATCTCATCGAGCCTGCGCTTGACGAGCACACGCTGAATTTGCAGCAGGCGGGCGATAACGCGAAGACGCATGTAGAAAGATGCTCGTGACTAGCTGGCGGCTCGATGGCGGGCGTTCGAGGCGATCGGCGCAGTTCCGCACATTCGGTTGACGGACTCCTCGCTCACCGATCATTCCTGTTCTTTTCGAGGCGGGCGATCCGCGCTTCGAGGCGATCCACGTCGTCGCGCAGCTTGTCGACACCGGCGACGAACTCTTCCGCTTCGGTGCGACTCGGAACGTCGCGACCTTCTTCCTGCAGGTATTCGGACACGTTCTGCGCGAACGTATCGGCGGCACGCTGCGCGAAGGCCATCGCGGAGCGCGCGACATTACCGACCTGGTGGGCGGCCACATCGCCGATGACGCGCGCAAGCTCTTCCTCCAGATCCGGCCGCGCCTCTTTCAACAGCTCGCTGAATGTCTGCGCCACCTCGGCGTCGCCCTCGATGCGCACCGCGCCGGCGCGCAACGCCGCTTCGGGCTGCGGCCCGACGAGTCGCAAGAATGCGAGCGGCGTTCCCGACAGCGTCGTGTCGGCCGCGCGCTCGTCGGGTGCGTGGGTGGCAAGCTCCATGCGCTCGCCGAGCGATTTGAAATAGAGCTCGAACGGCGTGCCTTGGACCCGCAACGCCATGACTTTGCCTTCGAGCCGGCGGCACAAGCCGCGCGCCGCCGTGGAGGCTTCGATGTTCCTATTGAGCAGGGATTCCAGCGGACCGAGGCGCATGACGTCGATCAGTCGCTCACAGCCGATAACCGCGGTGCAACGCCACGATGCCGCCCGAGAGGTTGTGATATCGGCACTGTTCGAGACCGGCCTCGCGCATCATCTGCAGCAACTCGTCTTGCTTCGGAAAGCGGCGAATCGATTCGGCCAGATAGCGGTAGCTCGCTTCGTCTTTCGCCACGACCTTGCCGAGCCACGGCAACACTGTGAACGAGTAGGCGTCGTACAGCGGCTTCAATCCCGGCACGGTGGGATGCGAGAACTCGAGGATCAACAATTGGCCGCCGGGCCTGAGCACTCGCGCCATCGAGCGCAGCGCAGCGGCTTTGTCGGTGACGTTGCGCAGCCCGAAGCCGATCGTGACGCAATCGAAGCTGGCGTCCGCGAACGGGAGCTTCTCCGCATTGGCGATCGCGTACCGCACGTTCGACGCGAGGCCCTTGTCGATCGTCGCGTTGCGGCCTTCGTTCAACATCGCCCAATTGATATCGGTGAGCAGCACCAGGCCGGTCGGCCCGACTTGATCGGCCATGCCCGCGGCGAGATCGCCCGTGCCGCCCGCGACATCGAGCGCGCGTTGTCCAGGACGCAGCCCCGTTTGCGAGAGCGTGAAATGCTTCCAGATCCGATGCGCCCCGCCCGACATGAGGTCGTTCATCAGGTCGTAGTTGCCGGCGACGGATTCGAACACGGCGCGCACACGGCGGGCCTTCTCCGCGACGGGCACTTCTTCGTACCCGAAGTCGGTCGTTTCGGGGCCGGCGGGCTTGGGATCGGATGCAGCCATGCGCGAATTGTAAGCGAACGCACGTGACCATGAGCGCCCGGTCTCGGAATCGGGCGCCCGCTGTGTGCTGCGATCAGGGTTTCAGGTGCTGGGGGCCGGCGCGCGGTACCGGCGTGGGGTAAGGAATGCCGAGCTCTTTGAGGCGATTCAGGTACGTTTGCCACTTGGCCTCGCGGTCGCGACCAAGCTCGTACAAATACGCCCAGGTATAGAGCCCGGTGTCGTGTCCGTCATCGAACACCAACCGGACCGCATAGTGTCCTACCGGCTCGATCTTCGTGATGACGACCTCGTGTTTGCCCACCTGCAGGGTTTCTTGACCCGGTCCGTGTCCGCGGACTTCCGCTGACGGGGAATAGACGCGCAGGTATTCGAACGGCAGCTCGAAGTGCGCGCCGTCCGAAAAGTCCACCGCGAGCACCCGCGAACGCGTGCGCAGCTTCAACGAGAGCGGGTGCGGTGTGACGGAGCTGTTCATCGCGATCGGCCCAGTAGCGCGCTCAGAGGATGTAGCGCGTGAGGTCCTCGTCCTTCACCAGCTCGCCGAGGTGCTTGTCGACGTACTCTGCATCGATCGTCACGCTGGTGCCGCCGCGGTCGGCGGCTTCGTACGAGATCGTCTCGAGCAGGCGCTCGAGCACCGTGTGCAGGCGCCGCGCGCCGATGTTCTCGGTGCGTTCGTTGACTTGGTACGACACTTCCGCGATGCGGCGCACGCCGCTTTCGGCGAACTCGAGGTTAACGCCCTCGGTCGCGAGCAGCGCCTTGTACTGCGTGCACAGCGAGGCATCGGGCTCGGTCAGGATGCGAATGAAATCCTCGACCTTGAGCGCATCGAGCTCGACACGAATCGGAAAGCGGCCCTGCAGCTCCGGAATCAGATCCGAGGGCTTGGACATGTGGAATGCGCCCGACGCGATGAACAGGATGTGATCGGTCTTCACGACGCCGTGCTTCGTGCTCACCGTGCTGCCTTCGACGAGCGGCAAGAGGTCGCGTTGCACGCCTTCGCGCGACACATCCGCACCGTGCGTTTCCTGCCGGCGGGCGATCTTGTCGATCTCATCGATGAACACGATGCCGTTCTGCTCCGCGTTTGCGAGCGCGCGCACCTTCAGCTCTTCTTCATTGATCATCTTCGCGGCTTCTTCGTCCGTGAGCAGCTTGAACGCCTCGCGCACCTTGACCTTGCGCGTGCGAGTGCGCGTGCCGCCGAGATTCGAGAACATGTTCTGCAGTTGCTGCGTCAAGTCCTCCATGCCGGCGGGCGCCATGATCTCGACGCCGACCGGCAGCGCGCGCACCTCGATTTCGATCTCGCGATCGTCGAGCTGGCCCTCGCGCAGCATCTTGCGAAATTTCTGGCGCGTCTCGTTGTCGCGCGGAGTCGGCTCGGGCTCCACGCCATAACCGATCGATTTCGGACGCGGCAGCAATGCATCGAGCACGCGCTCTTCGGCCGCATCCATCGCGCGATGGCGCACCTTCTCCATCTCTTCCTCGCGCGTCATCTTCACCGCGACGTCCATCAGATCCTTGATGATCGAATCCACTTCGCGGCCGACGTATCCGACCTCGGTGAACTTCGTCGCCTCGACCTTGATGAACGGCGCACGTGCGAGCCGCGCCAAACGCCGCGCGATCTCCGTCTTACCGACACCGGTCGGGCCGATCATCAGAATGTTCTTCGGCGTGATCTCCGCGCGCAGCGCTTCCGGCACTTGCATGCGCCGCCAACGATTGCGCAGCGCAATCGCCACCGCGCGCTTCGCTGCCGCTTGCCCGACGATGTGCTTGTCGAGCTCCTGAACGATTTCTCGGGGGGTCATTGAAGACATAGTTCTTGGCCAACTGGCCAACTGGCCAACTGGCAGTTGGCAGGAATAAGAAGGGGGACCTTACACGTATCGGTGTTCGTCATCGCTTACCGCGGGCGCTCTTGCCAGATAGCCAGTTGGCCAGATGGCCAGATGGCCGGAGCTGGCGTTTACGCCAGCTCCTCGATCGTCAAATTCCGATTCGTATAGATGCAAATATCCGCCGCAATGTTCAATGACTTTTCGACGATCGTGCGGGCGTCGAGGTCGGTGTTCTGCACCAGGGCGCGGGCGGCGGCTTGGGCGTAGGCGCCGCCGGAGCCGATCGCCATGATGTCGTCTTCCGGTTCGATCACATCGCCGTTGCCGGAGACGATGAACGAGCTCTTCGCGTCCGCGACACACAGCAGCGCTTCGAGACGGCGCAGGCTCCGGTCGGTGCGCCAGTCCTTGGCGAGCTCGATCGCCGCGCGGGTGAGATTTCCGAACTGCTGCAGCTTCGCTTCGAAGCGCTCGAACAACGTGAATGCATCGGCCGTACCGCCGGCGAACCCGGCGAGCACTTTGCCGTCGTACAGGCGGCGCACTTTGCGGGCATTGCCCTTCATGACGGTGTTGCCCAGCGAGACTTGACCGTCGCCGCCGATCGCGACGACGCCGCCGCGGCGGACCGACAGGATCGTAGTGCCATGAAACTGCAGACCGTGGGGCCGCGGATCTTCACTCGGCATCGTTTGGATTCCGGCTCGAATGGGAATGAGTGACGCCCCGTGTGCGCTTAGGCGCTGCCGCGCTTGCGCGCACGAGGATGAGCCTGGTCGTATATCTTGGCCAAGTGCTGAAAATCAAGGTGCGTGTACACCTGCGTCGTCGAGATGTTCGCGTGCCCGAGCAACTCCTGCACGCCGCGTAGATCCTGGCTGGATTCGAGCAAGTGCGTCGCAAAGGAGTGCCGGAACATGTGTGGATGTACATGTACGCCCAAGCCTT
>Ga0207873_1002669_pt1 | contig 14171 bp, 11 predicted proteins | sample BGWIniCompost_FD_187373 | JGI IMG/M metagenome (GOLD analysis project Ga0207873, IMG submission 187373) | Cellulose adapted compost microbial communities from Newby Island Compost Facility, Milpitas, CA, USA - BGW Initial Compost (SPAdes)... ...
ACCTTCTAACCCTGAGTAAAAGCCTATGGACACGATCAAACTCACGGTGCGCGAGATGCGCGATCTGTACATCGCGCTTTCGGCGCTATCGCAGCGCCAGCTCAAATTCAGGGCGGCGTACGCGATTGCTCGCACGCGCAAGGCGCTCGAGCCTGAATGGGAAGCGTCCGAGGAGGTGCGACAGCACCTGCTCAAGATGCAGGGCGAAGAAGAACGCGACCGCGCATGGCTGGAGCACCTTCGACAGGAGATCGAAGTGCGGGTCCATCGATTCAGCACCGGCCTTCTTCCTGAAGAAATCGAGCCTGCGATCCTGGAGGGCGTTCTCCCTATGCTTCAGGAGGAGGGTTTGCCGGAAGACTCAGACGCTGCAGGGGAATGACTCCACCGCAGGAATACCGTCGCAAAAATCCTGCGGGTGGGCATTCCTTTTGCTACCTCCTTTCCATAAACCGCAATAGCCATGTTGCCTGCCCTTGGTCTTGCAGCGGTCGGACTCGGACTCGGTCTGGGTATCTGGGACCGAATCAACGCGCAGCGTAATTTTCGCCGGGCGCTGAACATGCCCATGCCCTACTATCAGCGCGGGCTGGAGCTCTACAACCAGCTTGTTGACCCGAACTTCGGGCTGGGCATGTTCACCCGTCTGGCGCAGCGCAGCGTGACGCCCGACGTCTACGCGCAGATCTATGCCATGCGCGGGGGCAGCCCGCTACAGGCACAGCTGGCCTTCCAGCAGGCGCAACGCCAGAGCATGCTGGGAGCGCTGGATACTTACCGACAATTCCGGATGGGTGCCCTGCAGACGGCAGCCGGTCTGCTCGGTCAGGGCATGGGTCTGGAAGCGGAACGCATGGGGTTGGCCGCGCAGAACGTCTGGCAGGGCTCGGCCATGATAGGCAGCCTTGCAAACCAGATGCTCATGATGGGCACGACGCTCTACGGCCTGCAGTCCAGTAGTGCCATGATGGGGCGTCTGGCCCCTATGATGTGGGCGCCCACGATGATGGGTGGCTATATAGCACCTTACGGTCCGTGGGGATCGGCCTTCTTCTAACCTGATGAGCCATGGCAGTAGGAGCTGCATACGTTCCAGTATTCCAGTACAGCTTCGGCGAGGCGCTCCTTCCTGCGTTGTCGCTGGGTATTAACACGAACCTGCGGCAGCAGGAGCTTCAGGCGCAGCGCAGCTACAACAGGGCTTATGCAGAGTACATGCGGGCGCTTGCCCAGCGCATAAGGGAGCTCCTGCCCTATGACGTCCGCTCGGCCGACGTAGACATCCGGCAGAGAGAGCGCAGTCTGTTCGAGCAGCAGGACACCTATGGCATTCGCAGGCGCATTCTGGAAAGTGAAGCAACCAGAGGAGAAGCGGATGCCACTGTTGCTGCGGGAACGGTTGAAAGCCGGATCGGTCTGTCGGCAGAAGCATACCGCGCGGCTCGTCAGCGAAACGAATTTGAGGAGCAGGCCGCTCCCTACAGGCTAAGCATGACGGCCGATCAGGCCGCGGTCTCCCGGCTCCAGCGACGCGATCTGGAAACGCTTGGAAGAACGCTCGAGGAGATGGCCGGGGTTTATACGCTCGATCCGGAGCTGGCCGGGACAATGGCTCTCGGGCGCATCCTGCAGGGAGACAGGGAAATGCTGCGGAGTCCCTTTGCGGCAGGTCTCTTTGCGACATCGCCCCTTGGTGCCCAGATCTACGAAAAGTATCTGAGCACGATGAGAGAGCCTGTGCTCGGCAACGCTGAGGATTTTCTTCCGTGGCTGGGCCGCCCCACCCCGCAGGAAAATCGCACGTGGTCTTTCCTCGATATTTTCGGAGACACACTGAGCGTCGAAATTCCTGCGGGGGATTCCACTCGTCGGGTCCCGGTTACGGAGCTTCCCGGATACCGTGAGCTTCGTTCAAGGATTGGATTGAGGTAGCACTATGGCGACACTGGATGCATACACTCCGCAGAACGTCGGCCCCATTCCCCCGTGGGTCAGTCTGCGCGTGCTTCGTCAGGCGTACATGGAGAACCCGGAGGCGTTTACGTCGACGGAGCTGGAGACCTATAAAGCCCTGGCCGACTACTATGGCGTGCCCTTCGATATTCAGACTTCGGCGCGTCGGGCGATTGGTAATTTCCTGTTCAACCTTGCCGATGCGGCGCTGCTGGGCCTGCTCCCCGACTCGATTCGGGACAGCGTCTTCGGTAGGCCACTCACTGGTGCAGAACGTTTCGCTGCCGGGCTGGGTGATCTGGCCGGTCTTTTTGCGGGTGTTGGCGTGGCCCGTGCCGGTCTTCGTGCAGCCCGAAAGGCGGCGCGAAAGGGAGCAGGCAGACTGACTGGTCGCGCGGCAGAGGCAAGAAAGAAGGCTGCTGAGGTAGCGGATCTTCGGCGTGTATACAACGAATTGATTGCTGCTGGTGATCGTGCACGTGCGGCAGAGGTTTTCGGCCAGTATACTCAGCGCCTTGCCGAGCTACAACGTATGGGGCTTGTGGGAAGGTACCCTGAGTATGCCGGACGGGCGGCCCAATATGTTGAGCGTGGCTTGGGCATGCTTGAACGGATGCCGGAACCTGCCAGGTGGACAATTGCCGGATTGCTCGGTCTGATGCAGCCGTTTGAGGGTTCCGAGTACTGATGCCTGACTCGCTGCTGAGCGCATACCGTCTGCAGCTTCTGTCGTCGGTTTATGGAAGCGGGGCGCTCTCTCATTTGCCCCCTGAGCTGACGGGTGAGCTGACCGATACGGATCGTCGGGAGCTGATCGAAAGCGCAGGGCGGCAGATTGAGCAGACGCGGTCCCTCTTCGATAGCCAGCCTTTCCGCGCCATCCGCCAGTTTGTATTTGGCGCGATTGGCGGGTTTACGGGCGTCCATCTGCGTCGCGGCGAAGTCGAAACGTGGGTGGACGCTGTGGCTCGCGGCGCGGGACAGGTGCTGGGCCTGCTCGGTATCGTTCCGGGGCCGGGGCTCTTCGGCAGGCTTTTCACGCGCGGTGCCCTTCGCAACATGGGCTTCTTCAAAAGCGGCGTCTTCCGCACGCTGGAAGAGGTCGTGCAGCGCGAGGGACCGCTCTTCATCCGGATCCGAAGCCTTCCCGTCTATATAGCCGATAAGGCTGTCGATGCGCTTCGCGGAGCTGCTGTCGACATGCCTGTCATGAAGTACCTGCAGTCCCGCATTGGTGACGCGGTGCAGGAGGGCGTGCGTCTGTCTGCGATCTACCAGACGCTCTCCATGCAGGACGTGCTCGGCGAGCTGGTCAAGGGCAATCCCGGTGAGGCGCTCAAGAAATACTTCGGCAGCTCGCTCCTCGGCGCGGTGGAGGGCATGGGCTTTCGCATGCTCTCCAACTTCGTCTTCCCGACGTCGGAGATGCGGGACGTGGTGGCCCGTGCGATCTCCAACGGGCTCTACGGTGCGGGCGTGAGTCTGGCGCTCGGCTCTCCGTGGGAGGTGGCCGTCTTCGATCTGCTGCTGGGCAGCGCCTTCGGTGTGATGGAGCCGCCTTATGCCAAGTCGCGGGCCGCTCAGATCCTCGAAGAGGCCATGAAGAACCGCCGCGCTCCGGCGCAGCTCCTTGACGAAGACCTGCCGGAGTGGAAGGCCTACCGCTCGGAGACCACCGATCCCGAGGACATCGTCTCGCAGGTCCGGGAAGAGCTGAAGGCGCAGGTGGAGATGCTCGTGGGCAATCCTCTACTCATGGCGCGTGCTGTCAATCTTGAGGTCTTCGAGGAGCAGGTGGAGCGCCGCAAGGCGGAGATGGCCCGCGAGAACCCGGACATGCCGGAGGATGAGCTTGAACTCCGGGCCGCGCTGGACGTGCTCGAGAGCATGACGCTGGAGCGCGGCGACGTGGTGGCCCGGCGCGTCAGGGAAGAGATCGGGCTGATTCAGAGGGGTGCGGAGCAGGCCAGCGAGGAGCTGGCAGCGGCAGGCGTCCAGCTTGTCGATCAGGCGATCCTCGGATCGGAGCTGCGTGAAGCGCTGCTCGACTTCGACATGCCCGCTTCGTGGAAAGGTCCGCTCACGGAGGTGGCTTCGACGCTTCGCTCCGTAATGGGCGACCGTCAGCCGCCCCCGCTGGAACTCGAGCAACGGCTCTTCGAGATAGTCCGGGAGGCGCCTACGACCGGTGAGCTGGAAAATCGAATCGTTGCCTATCAGAGGGAGCTGCTGGGAGAGGATGCCTTTGCATATGTTCCTGCGGAGCGGATCATGGCCCGCGTGCGGCAGCTCTGGCACCGGCTCCGTCGCGTCGTGGACGTGCCCCAGTATGCGATCGACTCCGAGGGCAATCTGCGGCCCGTCGTAGCCTACGGCAAGGACCAGCTCCGGGGCGATCCGAGCTTTGCGCTGGACGTACTGGATAGCGCACTACGCGAAGAGGGACGTGAGCGTCCGGTCTATGGTATTGCGACGCACTTTATCAAGCGGAGGGAGAGGGGCGGCGTCGAAGTAGCTGATCTGCTCTCCGGGGATTCCGAGTTTACGCTGAACCTGACGAGTCGTCTGCGCCGTCTCTGGGAGAAAAGCGGCGTGGTGCCGCTCATGGGCGTCAAGACGAAGGGGCGGCTCTACGTGACCGAGCCCTTCCGCGTGCACCAGTTCTACGATCCCGCGCAGGGCTTCACACGACAGGAGATTGGCATTGAGACCGGAGGGGAGCTGCTTGACGCAGCGCTCCGGAAGTTCAGATCTCTTTACGACTACACGCGGGACCGCATTGCGAATCTGGGTCCTGAGAAGGCGCAGCGTCTGCTGGAAGCGGCAGATCGCGAGTGGGAGGCGTTCATGAAGCTCTCCCTCGAGGCCGTCGGTGATAGGAACGTAAAGAACCTGTCGGGTGACGAACTTGAGACCTACTTCCAGCAGCAGGCGTCTCGCCTTCTCAGGGAGAATCCCGACTTTGCTGCGTGGCTCCGGGCGTGGCTCACGCAGATCCGCTTTCTGGAGCACATCAATGCGGGCATTCCGTGGGAGGTGCAGCTCACGGAGCAGACGCTCGGCTACGGCAAGTTTCTGCTGCGCGGTCCGGACATCAACAAGCGTGCGCAGCTTCTGGATGACCAGAACCTGCGCATCTTCGATACGACAGGTGATGAGGCGCTCGAGCAGGACATCAAAGGCCACCTGCGAAGCTGGATTCTGGAGCCGGAGCGCATTGGCGTTGACCTTGAGTCGCCCGGCGACGTCTACCTGAAGGTTGCCTTCGTGCGAGACCTGAGCGACAGCGAGGACCTGAGCCTTGCTCCGGAGAGCAGGCGCGGCGACGTCAACCCGATCCTCTTCTACAACCGGACGCGTGAGGGACAGATTCGCGAGTATGCGGCCCGGCACCATGTGGACGGCGCATGGGTGGTGCACCCGGACCTGTTCGATGCGATCGTGTCCTATGCGGGGCTGGATGCCCGTGGTGCGATCAAAGCCTCCACGATCTACACCGATCCACAGGGGCTGCTCCTTGGCAAGTATGCGCTCTTCCGCGCGACCGAAGAGGAGCGCGTGGCGATGGAGCGGGCGGGCGTGTCGATCATCGGCTACGAATCCGGAGTGAAGGTCCGCGGCCGCAGGAAACTCGCAAGGCATTATGTCGACGAGAAGGGTAACTGGCATATCGAACAGGACGGGATCTACGAGATTCCCCTGTCGGCCTTCCGTTTCAACCTGTCCAGCTCGGAGCATTTCGACGGGCAGATTCAGAACCAGACGCTCCCGCGCCAGCTTGTGACGGCGCTCCGCAACGAGGAAGTCGCCGACGACATCTACGAAGTGATTCAGGCCTCGGCGCAGGGCTCGCCCGATGTGGACGCCCGCATCGATGAGCTGGTGCGCCAGATCCAGCAGGGCATCATTCCCGACAGGATCGACGTGGACTGGTCCCGCGCCAGCATCAACCGCATCGTGCGCGTGGCCTACGACGAGTCCATGCCGCAGGAGCTGCGGCTCCATCTGGTCAAGTGGCTGCTTGCGCGTCGGGCCGAACTGGTGGACGTCGACGAATACGTCGATCCCAGGGAAGTCGACGATCTGCTGAACCTTCCGGACCAGCCTTCCGTCAACCTGATTCTGACGGCCCTCGAGGACGGCTCATGGAGCCGTCTGCTTGATGCGCTTCCGCAGAGCGCATCCACGATGGGCACGCTGGTCAAGCGTTATATCGAAAAGCGCCTGACGCGTCCCACGATCGAGGAGAGTGCCGTCCTGATCTTCCGTCCGCAGACGCAGGTGCTCCGCTGGAACTACGATCACCGCAGGAAGGAATTCCGTGGCGGGCGGCTGCAGCAGGGCTACATCGTCGTCGGGCGAGAGCTGGCCGAGCGCCTGCGCATCTGGGTCAAAAACCGGCGCATGACGCTCTGGGATGCGTGGAATCTCTACCGCAACACGTCCAACCCGGAAGTGCGCCGCGAGCTCGAAGAAGCGCTCACGTTCCACTTAGCCCGCGTCCCGATCGACGCGCCAAGCGGCGTGCGCACGGTCCGCATTGCCGACATCCGGGAGGACCTCACCGGCACGCAGGTGATCGTGCCCAACGAGGACATGGTCCATCTGGGCGGTGCGGACCTCGACATCGACAAAGGCTACCTGATTCAGAACCTTGACTACCTGATCGAACGCAAGTACCGGGGCCGTCGCGACACGCCCATCCCGAACCGCATTCGGAGCTGGTTCGACCGGTACAAAGACTACCTGTTTGAGTACGCCGACTACAACGGTCAGCAGGTCCCGGTCTTTGCCGAGGCGAAGGAGCTGGTCAGCAAGCTGGTTCGTGATCCCGAGCCGCACCAGAATACGGCGGCTTCGGCGGGTGATGTGACGCTGCTGGTCCGCATCGGGCGCAACGCCTACGAGGGCAACCGCACGATTGGCGCATGGGCCGTGGCAGACCGTCGCTTTGCGGCGGCGTGGCGTCTGGTCACGGGATCGGATCCGCCTGCTCCGGACGTCGATCCGGACAGGACCTATCCCCTGCGACCACTCCTGCGGGGGGCGCAGCTCGATTCGAAGATGCGCCGTCTCCTCGAGGAAGCCGTCGAGAAGGGGGCGCTTCGCATCAAGGCGGAGGCGTGGCGCAGGTTCGAGCGGCTCCGTCAGGCCGGGCTCAACCTGAGCGCCGACGCAGGAGACTACGCCGGGATCGACTTCGACTACAACAAGTCGATGGCGCTCATGCGTCAGGCGATCTTTGAGGGTATTTACACGACGGATCCGAAGTACAGGGATCTGGTCAAGCGGATCCGCGAGGCAGCCTTCGACTCCGGCAATCCAGAGCGCAACGCTGAGAACCGCGAGATTCGCAAGGCGATCTTCCCGGTGGACGCCTTCGCCACGCTGGACAACCAGCTCCGCGCCCGTGACTTCTCGAAGAACATCATCACGCTGGGGGATGCGGTCTCTCGGGTCTCGCGCGTGGAGGGCACGCTGGGCGAAGGGCTGCAGCAGGTGGTCCGTGGCAACGCGTGGTACCGCGCCCTGAACTTCGCCTATCAGCAGTTCCGCGCGGTCAGCCCCGCACGCACCTACGGGGACGTCTATCAGCTCGGCCGCGCTCTCTTGCAGGACAACCGGGACCTGTTCGACGACGAGGAGCGGACGCGCCTGTGGAAGGATCTCCGGGAGGCCCGCCGCCAGAAGCGCATCCCGGCCGTGGTGGAGGTGGTGGCGCAGCGGCTCGGGATGGGCGTGGATCGCTACATCCAGCAGCAGCTTGCGCCGGAGTTCGGTCCCTACTGGAGCGCGATCTCCGGACTTCCCAGGCTCCTGATCGGTGAGGGGCATGCGTCGCAGCCTTTCCTGCGGGCGATCGGGCGCTACACGATGCCCGGCATGCGTCGTGAGGAGGCGGTCCGCTTCGGCGAGGATCTGGCCTTCGCCGACACCTATCCAGAGGAGCGACGTCTCTACCGCTGGCAGTTTCAGCAGGACGCGGCCGACGTGGTGAGTCTGGTCTGGCTGGGCAAGAAGTTCAGGGAGCTGCGCCAGCGCGGTCTCAGTGAGGACCGCATGCAGGAGATCGCCCTCGAGGTCACGGCCTTCAAGGAGCGCTGGGGTGATGCGCTGCGCCTGCGTCATCTGCCAGAGCGTGCCGAGCGAGAGCGGCTCGAGCTTCCCGTGCAGGAGTTGGACGTGGAGACGCGGGCTGAGGCCGAGCGCCGTGTTGCCGAGCAGGCCGACCTGAGGCTCTGGATCGGAAGCACGGAGAATGAGCCGGTGCCTTCCGGTGTCTACGTGATCAGGCCGGACATGAGCGCCGAGGAGCTTTCGCGTCTGGCCGACACGATCGCAGAGTTCGGGCCGCGCAGCATCTACATCGGCGGCATGCGCCTTCCCGAGCAGGACGCCGAGACGCTACGCCGCGCCGTCTTCCGGGTGCTCGATGGACTCTTTGCCCGGCTTCGCGCCCGTGATCTGGACGCCGAGGTGCTGGTGCACGGCGGAGGATCGGTGGCGGCGGAGGTGCCCGGTGCGGCCATGCGCTGGGGCTACGAGCCGCAGGTCTTCCTGCTTAAGGGTGGGCGCGTCGAATGGAATGGACGCTACCTTGAGGGTGAGGAAGAGATTGCCACGCACTTCCGGGGACCGCTGACCACGGCCATGCGCCCGGCCGATCTGGTGGGGGCGGAGACGCCCGGACGCATCCGCGCGGACTTTCAGCGTTATCTCCGGTCGCTTCCCACGGAGGAAGAGCGCATCTGGGCGCAGGCCTACGCGCTCAGCTCGATGCGGGCACAGGTTGAATGGGGGGACCATCTGGCCCGCTTCGACGACTGGTACGAGCGGCAGGGACGCTGGCTCTATCCCAATCGGGACGAAGCGCTCAAGGCGTGGAAGGGCAAGTGGCATGAGACCTTTCAGGACACGTTCGGCTATAGCATGCTGCTTGGCGATCGGGAAGTGCTTCGCGACTATGTGCGCACGGTCAAGCAGGTCGACGAAGCAATGCGCGAGCGGATCGAGATGATTCAGCGCATTGCCGAGACGCTGGGCCGTGACAACGTGCGAAGTGTGATCGGGATGGAGCATCTGATCGCCCTGCTCGAACGCCCGCAGGAATTTCTCCGCAAGATCGAAGAGGACGGGGCGGCCAGCGCCATGACCGTGGTCCGGACGCTGGCCGACGCTGCGCCCTCTCAGCTTGCCGAAGAGATCGGAGAGCTGCTTCAGCAGGGTGGCATGCAGGCCGTTCGGGGACGCGCCGAGACGCTCCGCACGCTTCTTTCTGCAGAGGATCGGAAGATCGTAGAACGTTTCCGGGTGATCGGGCGGAATAATCCTGCGGTGGCGCAGATCTGGCCCGCCCTCTTCCGGGACTTTGCTTATCAGCAGACCGGCCAACTGCTGGACATCACCACGGCACCCCGTGAGCTGGTGCGGCGCTTTGTGCGCATGTTCGAACCGCTCGACGGACGCAAGCCCACCGAGGCGGACGCCTTCCTTTTCCCGGACGTGGTGGCCGAACGCATGATGCGGGCCGGACACATCGATCTCGAGGCCGGGCGCTACTCCGTCAACCATGTTCTCACAGCGGACGGCTGGAAGCTGCTTCCCTCGCTGCCCATGACCAGCCGCATGGGCAGCCTCTACCGCCTTGCCAGCGAGCTGCAGGCGGAAGCGGCTTCGGAGATCGCCAGGCTCCAGCAAGATGTGCAGCGTGAGCTGGAGCGTTTTGCTTCGCTTCGGCTGGACGGGAAGCCCGTGCCGCTTTCGGAGATCTTCGACGTGGCCGTCGCAATCCACGAACTCAACTGGGCCAACGAGGCGGGAGCTGACGCGAAGCAGCGCTGGATCGCTGCATGGGAAGATCTTGGGCTGAAGGAGCGCTACGAGAAGTACCGCCACAAGAAGTTCGTGATCTCCGAGCAGGGACAGGACCGGGAGGTTCTGGGTGCGGATCTGTTCGGAGAGATCGCCTTTTCGCCCGGTGTCGGCTCCTATGTAGCACGCCGGGGTATGATTCAGCAGGCGATCCGCCGCATCATCGACCGGTTCGGAGAGCGCGTCTTCGTGCAGCCCGACCTGAAGAATCTCGATCCGGAGCTTCGGCAGTACGTCTATCCCGGCCAGCGGCTCGACACGTGGCTGTTCTCGCGCGACATCTTTGAGAATGCAGTAAAGAACCCGGAGATCTTTCAGGCGCTTCGGAGGGCACCGCTCGAGGCGCAGCTCCGGCTGGCGCAGACCTACATGCTCATGCAGGACGGGGCCATCACGGTGCCGGAGGTAGGCGGCCGCAAGCTCTGGCAGTATGCCTTTGCGCTCGATGCAGACCAGCAGCAGGTCAAGGCGCTGCAGAAGGAGCTCGAGGAGCGTTTCGGGAAGGTGGAATACAGGGCGGCCAGTCTGGCCGATGAGGACGCGCCTATCTGGCTGCCGGGTGTGCTGATCCGCAACGGGTTGAAGGTAGCCACGATCGGACGTATCAACCCGGACGGGTACTGGCCGCACCTGCACAGCCGCACCACGAAGGAAGCGATCGAGCTTTTGAATCAGGTCCAGCAGGCCCACACCGCAGGAAAGCTCTCCGCAGACGAGTTCCAGCAGATTCGGCGGGCCATTGTCGAGCATTACCTGCAGCAGGACGATCTCGGAGCGGCCGAGATGGTCCTTCGCAACTTCGACGAGGTCAAGTTTTCGTGGCGTCCGTGGTTTGCGCTGGCCCGCATGCCGATGGGGCCGATCGACTACGACCGCACGGATCAGGCCCTGATGAACTACATCGCTTCGCTGGTGCGCGGCCAGACGAACACGTTGCTTGCCACGCTCGGCCACTACATGATTCACCGCATGCCGTTGGAGGGCCTGCCCGAAGAGGTGGCCCGGAGCTGGCGCACGTGGATGGAGGTGTACCTGCGCAGCACGCTGGGCCTTCCGACTTTCTTCGGTGAGAAGCACCGGGAGGTCTACAGCGGGCCGTACCGCTACTTCACGGACGAATGGATCGTCGAGAAGCTCTACGACATCGACCGGAAGTTCAATTTCGGGCTGACGAAGGTCCCGGCATGGGACGAGACGCAGAAGAAGGTGGTCTGGCGGCAGGCTACGTGGAACGAGCGTAACATCATTGCCCGGCGTCTGGCCCGCCTTGCGCAGCTTGAGGGTAAGTATCAGCTTGCCACGCTGCTTTTCTCCAGCCGCGCGCTCGTAAACAACCTGGTAGGTGGGTCGCTTTCGACGATCGTGGAGACGGGGTTTACCTACTGGCGGAAGGCACTCTCGCTCCGGGAGATCCGCAAGCTGGCCCCTGAGCGCTTCCGTTCGTGGGACGACGTGGCGCGGTGGGCGGCCGAGCATGGCGTCTTCGAGTCGTACCTGCTCGAGGAGGCGGCGCTGGAGCCGGGTTTTGCCGGGGAGGCGGCGCGACGTTTCCTGCGGGATGTGATCTCGCTGCTCCGGAAAAATCCGCTGGCTCCAGATCAGGATCTGCTGGCGCTGGCCCGTCGCCATGGACTGGGACGTCGTTTTCTGGAGACGAGTGCCGTCTTCATGCGCTACTCGGAGCGGAAGCTTCGCCTGCATGCCTTCCTTGCCCATTACCTGAGAGCGCGCGATGTGATGGCCGGTAGCGGTGGACTGGCGCATATCGACGATCCCGACCTGATTCGTATTGCGCAGCGTGGGGTGGCAGCTTCTCAGTTCCTTTACAACACGGCAGAGCGTCCGCTCTTTGCGCAGAGTGTGATGGGGCGTCTGTGGATGCGTTTCAGGCTCTGGACGCTCAACTCCGTACGGCAGCGGCTTCGTTACATTCGGGAGGCCATGCTCTCAAGCTGGGGTCCCGGCCCCGTGCCTTACATGCTGCGGACCGAGGGTGTGGAGCGTCTGGAGCGGGCCATGATGAGCGACCTGTTCGTCTTTGCGCTGGCCTTTGCGCTGCCCTTTAGCTTCATCGAGAGCACGCTCCCGAGCCTGTGGGGCTACCTGAAGGACTATGCGGAGGCGATCTTCGGAGACGACGAAGAGCGCCGGAGGGCGTTCTTCGGACTCCTTCCGTGGCCTGCCAACATGATTCAACCGGTGCTTCCTCCGGCGGCCCGCTTCGTGGAATTGCCCTTCGCGATGGCGCTAAACGGCGATGTGGAGTACTACCTGAACTACCACCTGTGGACGCTCTTCCCTGGTGGACTTATTGCCCGTGCGGTTTACAAATCGCTCTCGAATCCGGAGTTTGCGATGGAGACGATCGCAGGATTGCCGCTCCACAGTTTGGATCGGTTTTTGACGGAGGATCCTTCGGGATTCAGAGGATTGCCTGATGAATCTGCAGGAGCTGATAACCGCCTTGAGCCTGCTTATCAGTAGCATCAGCGGGCTCATTGCCACGATTCAGCACAAGAAGCGGAAGCAGCGGGATGCTGTTATTGCGATGGCGTCCCGACGTTACGATCTTAGTGGCATCTTGGAGGGGATGCTCGCCGATGGCAAGCTGGATGAGCACGAGTACAAACTGTTAAACCAACTGCTCAGCTATGGACAAGATGAAGCCGAAGGGGCCGGAGGTGCCCCGCCCGCAGGAAATTAATCCCGAAGTCAAAGAGGGGCAGTACGGGCTCAAGGAGACGCTCGAGCTGATCACGTTTGTGGAAAAGGCCACGTTGATCCTGCTTGAGGGGATGCGGGATGGGCTGTCGGTGACCGACATCCTGCAGGCGATCGGGCGCACGCATCGGGAGCTGATCGATGCAATCGGCGGATCGGACCGCATCATGTTGGAGGTGCGGGATCTGGGGCCGACGGAGCGCGTCTATCTCACCGGTCGTCTGCTGGAGATGGTCGGTGCTGTACTTTCAGGCATCTTCCCGCAGGAAGAGCCGCGCATCATGCAGACCATTGCTCACCTTCAGGGGTTGTTGTTGCTATGGATGAGCGGCCCATTGAGTGCGCCGAGCGAGGACTCGCCTTCGCCCTCATGACGCTGGAGCGTCTGAAGGCTGCCCTCGAGGAAGTGCGAGAACTTGAGGAGAAGCTCCGTCGGGAGATCGCCCGGCTTGAGCGCTACAGAGAACAGAAGACCAGAATCATTGTGCAGGAATGAAGCGGGCGGAAGTGTTGAGCAACCTTGCCTATCTGGTGGCGGGGTTGTTCATGCTGCACGTGGGACATTACATCGTAGCCATTGCACTGGTGGCGCTGTCTGTTACCAGCAGCCTCTACCACCTGACGCACTATAGAGACTGGCGCATTGCGGACCGTTACTTCGTGGTCGGAACGGTGCTGGCCGTAATGTACGAACTGGGGATGCTCAGTCCGATTTCGGGCAGCCTGCTGGCCCTTCTTGCGATTTATCCTGCGGTGGCGCTTATGCCCCTTGATCCGTTTGTGATCGCGGGTGTGGGGCTCAGCGCGGGGTATATCTGGCCGAAGTCGTGGCTTCCGCTCGGCCTCATGATGCTGGCAGGCTACTGCGCCAGCCGCGCAGAGCGCGTCGATCACCTGACGACGGAGTATCAGGTGTTCCATTCGCTCTGGCATGTGCTGACGGCGCTGGCCGTGATCGTGACGCTGCTTGTGGCATCCTGATTGCGGGTGCCTGCCGTAGAAATCGCAGCGGGCGATGGAGTTCGTTGTGCGCCATGTATTTCTGCGGGGTTCGGTTCGTACAGTCGTCGTGGTCGAGAAGCGCAAGATCCGCAATGGACGCGACTTCGACGAGGTGATGGACTATGCAGAGCAGCGGCTCGGTCGCCCGGTGGTACTGATAGAGAGAGGGGAGGAACTGTGGATCTACAGGGAGTGAAGTGGCTGCTGTCGCTTCGCCCCAAACTGTCTTTCCCATGAAGTTACGTTTGCGCATCGAGGTGGAGTACGAAGACGGGTACGGTCAGGTGTTTCGTCTCAATCTGGAAGATCAGGAAGCCTCGGTGCTGTTGCACCTGCTCTCGGCGATGCTCTACGGCGACAAGGAGGAGATAATCGGCGCACGCATTGCGTGGGATCTTGCGCAGGGGAAGAGCTATAACCGCATCGCAGAGGAACTCGGAGTCACCAAAAAGACGCTGTGGACATGGCGAAGGCATTTCGGCTTTGTTTGAGAGCCCTTGCATCTCCATGCGAAGCTTTTGAACCATCAAAACAGGAGAGGTGAGCCATGCCGATCGCAAACCTTGACACCTACAAGCAGCACCGCTACCATCAGCTGCTGCAGATAATTCGACAGGCGCAAT
>Ga0207873_1002670_pt1 | contig 14160 bp, 10 predicted proteins | sample BGWIniCompost_FD_187373 | JGI IMG/M metagenome (GOLD analysis project Ga0207873, IMG submission 187373) | Cellulose adapted compost microbial communities from Newby Island Compost Facility, Milpitas, CA, USA - BGW Initial Compost (SPAdes)... ...
CTCAACGCCACCATCACCGCGCAGAGCCGCCTGCAGACGCCGGAGCAGTTCCGTGAGATCGTGCTGCGCGCCAACCCGGACGGCTCGGTGCTGAAGCTGGGTGACGTGGCGCGCGTCGAGATCGGCGCGGAAGTGTACGAGTACGAAACCCGCTACAACCGCCAGGCGGCGAGCGGCATGGCCGTGTCCATGACCGCCGGCGCGAACGCGCTGGATACCTCGGCCGCGGTGCGCGAACGGCTGGCCGAACTGCAGGAGTTCTTCCCGCCCGGGCTGAAGGCGGTGGTGCCGTTCGACACCACGCCGTTCGTGCGCGTGTCCATCGAGGGCGTGATCCACACCCTCATCGAGGCCATCATCCTGGTGTTCCTGGTGATGTACCTCTTCCTGCAGAACCTGCGCGCGACGCTGATTCCGACCATCGCCATCCCGGTGGTGCTGCTCGGCACCTTCGCCGTGCTTGCCGCGCTCGGCTTCTCCATCAACATGCTCACCATGTTCGCCATGGTGCTGGCCATCGGCCTTCTGGTGGACGACGCCATCGTCGTGGTCGAGAACGTCGAGCGCGTGATGAGCGAGGAGGGCCTGCCGCCGCGCGAGGCGACGCGCAAGTCCATGGACCAGATCACCGGCGCGCTGATCGGCATCGGTCTCGTGCTGTCGGCGGTGTTCGTGCCGATGGCTTTTCTCGGCGGCTCCACCGGCGTCATCTACCAGCAGTTCTCGGCCACCATTGTCTCGGCCATGGCGCTGTCGGTGGTCGTTGCCATCGTGCTGACGCCGGCGCTGTGCGCGACCATGCTCAAGCCCATCGCCAAGGGCGAGCACATGGGCAGCCAGCGCGGCTTCTTCGGCTGGTTCAATCGCACCTTCGATGCCGGCAGCGAGCGTTACCGGCGCGGCGTGCGCGGCATCCTCGCCCGCAAGGGCCGGGTGATGCTGATCTATGCGCTGCTGATCGGAGTGATGGCGGTGCTGTTCATCCGCCTGCCGAGCTCCTTCCTGCCGGACGAGGACCAGGGCGTGCTGATGGCGCTGGTGCAGGCGCCGGTGGGCGCGACCCAGCAGCGCACGCTGCAGTCCATCTACCAGCTCGAGGACTATTTCCTCGAGCACGAGCAGGAAGCCGTGCAGGCGGTGTTCTCCATCCAGGGCTTCAGCTTCGCGGGCAGCGGCCAGAACACCGGCATGGCCTTCATCAACCTGAAGGACTGGTCGGAGCGCGAGGACCCGTCGCTGAGCGCCGCGGCCGTCGGCATGCGCGCCATGGGCGGGCTCAGCCAGATCAAGGATGCGATCGCCTACGCGTTCTCGCCGCCTGCCATCCCCGAGCTCGGCATTGCCGGCGGTTACGCCTTCTACCTGCAGGACAACGCCGGTCACGGCCCCGAGGCGCTGACCGAGGCGCGCAACCAGCTGCTCGGCATGGCGGCGCAGAGCCCGCTGCTGCAGAACGTGCGTCCCAACACGCAGGAGAACCGGCCGCAGTTCCGCGTCGACATCGACGTGGAAAGGGCGGCGGCGCTGGGCCTGTCGATCGCCGAGATCAACAACACGTTGAGCATTGCCTGGGGCGGCCGCTACATCGACGACTTCATCGACCGCGGCCGCGTCAAGCGTGTCTATATGCAGGGCGAGGCCGAGTACCGCATGCTGCCGGAGGACTTCAACCGCTGGTCGGTGCGCAACAACGAGGGCGAGATGGTGCCGTTCTCCGCCTTCGCCAGCTACACCTGGGATTACGGCTCGCCGCGCCTGCAGCGCTACAACGGCGTGCCGGCGGTGGAGATCAATGGCGAGGCCGCGCCCGGCGTGTCCACCGGCGAGGCCATGGCGGAGATCGAGCGGCTGGCGGCGCAGCTGCCGCCGGGTTTCGGCATCGACTGGACCGGCGTGTCCTACCAGGAACGCGCCGCCGGCACGCAGACGCCGCTGCTGTACACGCTGTCGCTTCTCATCGTGTTCCTGTGTCTTGCGGCGCTGTACGAAAGCTGGACGGTGCCAACCGCGGTCATCATGGTGGCGCCGCTCGGCATTCTCGGCGCGCTCATGGCCAACGGCCTGCGCGGCATGGAACGCGACGTGTACTTCCAGGTGGCCATGCTCACCACCGTGGGCCTGACCTCGAAGAACGCGATCCTGATCGTGGAGTTTGCCAAGCAGTACCTGGAGGAAGGCAAGGGGCTGATCGAGGCGACCATGAGCGCGGTTCGCGACCGCCTGCGGCCGATTCTCATGACCTCGCTGGCCTTCGGTCTCGGCGTCACGCCGCTGGCGCTCGCCACCGGCGCGGGCTCCGGCGCGCAGCAGGCCATCGGCACCGGCGTGCTGGGCGGCATGATCGTCGGCACGCTGCTCGGCCTGTTTTTCATCCCGCTGTTCTTCGTGGTGGTGCAGCTCGTCTTCGGCGACCGTGGCCACCGCAGGAACGTCAACGAGTAGGCGTCTTCGGTCCTTCCCTTGCCCCGTTCCCCTCCCCCCCCTCCGGGGTGAGGGGAGGGCCGAAGATCTTTACCAGTCCGGCAGTCTTCTCAACCGCACGCCCGCGATGATCTGCAGGATGCCGTAGGCGATCGCCGCCGCGGCGATCCACAGCGCCACCGTGATCAGCCCCGTCATCGGGAACACCACGAACAGCACGCCGAGGATGATGGCCAGCAGGCCGGAAATGGCGATGAACCATTCGCCGACGATCACCCGGCGCGCCATCACCGCGAACACGACGCGCAGCACGCCGGCGATGATCAGCCAGGCCGCCAGCAGGAACAGCAGGATCTGCGCCGCGATCAGCGGCTGGAACAGCGCGCACAGCGCGAACAGTATCGAGGCGATGGCGTAGGCGAGAATCCACGGCTTCGGCGCCAGCGTCTCCTCGCGGAACATCGCCAGCACCGCGATCAGCCCTTCGGCCAGCGACATCACCCCGAACGCCAGCACCAGGCCGATGCCGGTGATGCCCGGCCACAGCAGCATGGCCAGGCCGAACAGGATCGCCACCAGCCCCCACACCACCAGCACCCACCAGCTGCGGCGCAGCTCCGAGGAAAGCATCGTATCCATCGGCATCTCCCGTGACATCGCCATCACTTTGCGAGCCATCGCGCCGGCATTCCACAGGAGCAATGCTGTATGAGAGATGCGCGCGATTGTTATCCTCTGCGCTCCACGGACTCAGGGAAGAGCCTGATGAAACACCTTCGCTTTCTGTTTGCCGTTCTTCTTCTCCATCCCTTCCAGGTGCCGGCTGTGCCGGGGCCTCGAATATTTCGTCAGCGAGAAACTCGACGGCGTGCGCGGCCGCTGGACCGGCGAACATCTCGAAACCCGCAACGGCCATCGCATCAGCGCGCCCGCCTGGTTCACCGCGGGCTGGCCGGAAATACCGATGGACGGCGAGCTGTGGATCGCCGGCGGCCGCTTCGAGGAAGTGAGCGGCATCGTCCGCCGGCAGGCGCCCGCCGATGCCGAGTGGCGGCGGGTGAAGTTCATGGTCTTCGACCTGCCGGCGCATCCAGGGACCTTTGCCGAGCGCGTCGCCGCCATGCAGGCGCTGCGCGATGTGCCGCCGTGGCTGGTGGTCATCGACCAGTTTCGCGTGGCGGATGCACGGGAACTCGTGGCCGGGGAGGGTTTCCCCGGGAAACCGTGTAACGCCAATCGCGGGCGAGAGCGGATGCCTTGGACAAGCCGGGAGATTCGTGCATCGTGGCGAGCGGGGGTGCGCAGTACGATGCCATGTCCAGCCCGTCTTTCATAAAAAGAGGAGCGCCCGTGTCGCTGTCCATCACCCTGCCGGAACACGCCGTGACTGCCTTGATCGAGCCGCATGGCGGCGAGTTGAAGAACCTCTATCTCGATGACGATGCCGCCGCCATCGAGAAGGAGCGCGCCCGCGACTGGCGTTCCTGGAACCTCACGCCGCGGCAGCTGTGCGACATCGAGCTCTTGCTGAACGGCGCGTTTTCGCCGCTGGAAGGTTTCCTCGGCCAAGCCGATTACGAATCCGTCTGCCGGGACATGCGCCTTGCCGACGGCACGCTCTGGTCGATGCCGGTGACGCTGGACGTGACCCGCGAGTTCGCCGCCGGCGTGCAGCCGGGCGATCACATCGCGCTGCGCGATCCCGAGGGCGTGCTGATCGCGACCATGGAGATCAGTGATCTCTGGGAGCCGGATCTCCGCGCCGAGGCGCTCGCGGTGTTCGGCAGCGATGACGTCAAGCATCCGTCCGTGGATTTCCTGCTGCATCGCTCGAACCCGGTGTATCTCGGCGGCCGCCTGCGCGGCGTCGAGGCACCGACGCACTACGATTTCGGCCACCTGCGCGACACACCGGCCGGGCTGCGTGCGAAATTCCAGGCCAAGGGCTGGCAGCGCGTGGTCGCCTTCCAGACCCGCAACCCCATGCACCGCGCGCACCAGGAGCTCACCTTCCGTGCCGCGAAGCAGGCCGAGGCGAACCTGCTCATCCAGCCGGTGGTGGGCATGACCAAGCCCGGCGACATCGATCACTACACCCGGGTGCGCTGCTACGAGCGGCTGGTGAGGCACTACCCGGAGAACAGCACCATGCTGTCGCTGTTGCCACTCGCCATGCGCATGGGCGGGCCGCGCGAGGCGCTCTGGCACGCCATCATCCGCAAGAACTACGGCTGCACGCATTTCATCGTCGGCCGCGACCACGCCGGCCCGGGCAAGAACTCGAAGGGCGAGGATTTCTACGGTCCCTATGAGGCGCAGGAACTCCTCCGCGAGTACCAGGACGAGCTCGGCATCCGGATGGTGCCGTTCCAGATGATGGTATACGTCGCCGAACGCGGCACCTACGTGCCGGTCGACGAGACCAGGGAAGGCGAGACGGTGCTGAACATTTCCGGCACCGAGTTCCGCCGCCGCCTGCAGGAAGGCCTCGATATCCCCGAGTGGTTCTCCTTCCCGGACGTGGTCGAGGAGCTGCGCAGGACCCATCCGCCGCGGCTCAGGCAGGGCTTCACGGTGTTCTTCACCGGGCTGTCCGGCTCCGGCAAGTCCACCATCGCCAACGCGCTGATGGTCAAGCTTATGGAGCGCGGTGGTCGCCGGGTGACGCTGCTGGACGGTGACCTCGTCCGCAAGCATCTTTCCAGCGAGCTCGGCTTCTCTCGCGAGCACCGCGACATCAACATCCGCCGCATCGGTTTCGTGGCCGGCGAGATCACAAGGAACGGGGGCGCCGCAATCTGCGCGCCGATCGCACCCTATGCGGCAACGCGGCGCGAGGTGCGCGAGATGATCGAGCCGCACGGCGGCTTCATCGAGGTGCACGTCGCCACCCCGCTGGAAACCTGCGAGGCCCGTGATCGCAAGGGCCTGTACGCCAAGGCCCGCGCAGGCGTGATCAAGGAGTTCACTGGCATCAGCGATCCCTACGAGGCGCCAGAGAACCCCGACATCCGCATCGATACCCGCGAAATGTCGCCCGAGGAGGCGGCGCAGCGAATCATCGCCAGGCTGGAGGATCTCGGTTTCCTGGCCTGATCCGGGAAGCCCGTTTCTCGAACCGCCCCCCCGATTCCGCTAGAATCGCGTCCTTTTCAGGCCGGAAGGGATGCGCTCCCCATGAACATTGCGGTAATAGGCACCGGCTACGTCGGCCTCGTCAGCGGCGCCTGCTTCGCCGAGATGGGCAACAACGTCACCTGCGTCGACCGCGACGCGGACAAGGTGGCGCGCATGCAGCGCGGCGAGTGCCCCATCTACGAGATCGGCCTGCCGGAACTGCTGCAATCCAACATCGCTGCCGGGCGGCTGCATTTCACCACCTCGCTGGATGATGTCGCCGGCCGCTGCGACATCTTCTTCATCGCCGTCGGCACGCTCGCGGCCGAAAGCGGCGGCGCGGATCTTTCCCAGGTGTTCGCCGTGGCGCAGGCGCTCGGCGAGCGCATCCAGCGGCGCGCCGTCATCGTCATCAAGTCCACCGTGCCGGTGGGTACCGGCGACCAGGTCGAGGGCATCATCGCGCGCGCGCTTGCCGAGCGCGGCGTGAGCATCGAGTTCGCGGTGGTCTCCAACCCCGAGTTCCTCAAGGAAGGCGTCGCGGTGCAGGACTTCATGCGGCCGGACCGCGTGGTCATCGGCACGGAGAAGGACTGGGCGCGCGAGCTCATGCACGAGCTGTACCGCTCGTTCACCTACCAGACCGACCGCGTGCTGTTCATGCCGCGCCGTGATGCGGAGATGGTCAAGTACGCCGCCAACGCCATGCTCGCCACCAAGATCTCCTTCATGAACGAGATCGCCAACCTGTGCGAGCGCCTGGGCGTGGATGCGGAGACCGTGCGCATCGGCATCGGCTCGGACCCGCGCATCGGCTACTCCTTTATTTATCCGGGCTGCGGCTATGGCGGCTCCTGCCTGCCCAAGGACGTGCGCGCCCTCATCCACGCCGCGCGCGAGCAGGGCTTCGAACCGCTGCTGCTGGAAGCCGTCAACCGCCGCAACGACCTGCAGAAGCGCCGCCTCAACGAGCGCGTCACCGAGCGCTTCGGCGAGGACCTCTCGGGGCTCACCTTCGGCGTCTGGGGACTGGCGTTCAAGCCCGGCACCGACGACATGCGTGAAGCGCCCTCGAAGCTCGTCGTCGAACATCTCGTCACGCGCGGCGCGAAGGTGCTGGCCTACGATCCGGAGGCCATGCCGACCGCGCGCCGCGAACTGCGCGCCGAATGGTTCGAGAACGGCAGTCTCACGCTGGTGGAGCACCAGTACGACGCCTGCCGCGGCACGGACGCGCTCATCCTGCTGACGGAGTGGAAGCCTTTCCGGCATCCGGACTTCACCGCGATGAAGAACATGATGCGGCAGCCTGTCATCTTCGACGGCCGCAACCAGTACGATCCGCGCCAGATGGCGCGCCTTGGATTCGAATACACGGGCATCGGTCGCAGCAACGAGGGCGTAGCCGGTCATGGGTGATCCGCTGGTCTCGGTCGTCATGCCGGTGCACAACGCCGAACGCTTCCTGGACGAGAGCGTGAGCTCGGTGCTTGCGCAGACGATGACCGACCTCGAGTTGCTTCTCGTCGACGACCACTCGCGTGATGCCTCGGCAGCGAAAATTGCGGCATGGGCGAACCGCGATCCGCGCGTGCGGGCCCTGCAATCCACGGAACTCGGCGCTGCGGCGGCACGCAACACCGCGCTCGACGCCGCCCGTGGCCGCTACGTTGCCTTTCTTGATGCGGACGATGCCTGGCTGCCGAACAAGCTGGAGCGCCAGTTGCATTTCATGCAGGAGCGCGACGCCTACTTCAGTTTTACCGCCTACGAGAAGGTAGACATCGCAGGCCGCGGCAATGGCCGGGTGGTGCGCGCGCCGCTCAGCCGCGATTACGCCGGCCTGCTGAAGGGCTGCGTCATCGGCTGCTCCACAGTGGTGATCGACACCCTTTGCACTGGACGCGTGCGGATGCCGCCGATGAAGCGCAGCCAGGATTACGCGCTCTGGCTGGACCTGCTCAAGCGTTTCGGGCCGGCCCATGGGCTAGATGAGCCGTTGACGCGCTACCGCGAATACGCCGGCTCGCTTTCCGCCAACAAGTTCGGGAAACTGCAGGCCGCCTGGCGGATCTACCGGGAGCGGGAAGGCTTTTCCCGGTGGCGGTCCGCCTGCCTGCTGGCCTGCTACGTGGCTCACGGCCTCAGAAAAAGGGCCGTGTGACAAAAATCACGATGTTAAACTCGCGGCTTTAGCCGCTTGCTCTCCAGGGGAAGGGAATGACCAAGACAGTTTACGTCGGCATGAGCGCCGATCTCGTCCATCCGGGACACCTCAATATTCTGAAGCGCGCAGCCGAGCTCGGCGAGGTCACCGTCGGCCTGCTGACCGATGCCGCCATCGCCAGCTACAAGCGCCTGCCTTACATGACATTCGAACAGCGGCGTGTGGTCATCGAGAACATCAAGGGCGTGGCGCGCGTAGTACCGCAGGAAACGCTGGACTACGTGCCCAACCTGCGCAAGTACAAGCCGGACTACGTGGTGCACGGTGATGACTGGCGCGAAGGCGTGCAGAGAAACGTGCGCCAGGCGGTGATCGACACGCTGGCCGAGTGGGGCGGCGAACTGGTGGAAGTGCCATACACTGCGGGCATCTCGTCGACGCAGCTCAACAAGGCGCTGAAGGAAATCGGCACTACCCCGGACCTTCGACGCAACAAGCTGCGCCGCCTGCTGAACGCCAAGCCGCTGGTGCGCCTAATGGAGGCGCACAACGGCCTCACCGGCCTGATCGTCGAAAACGCCAGCGTCAGCACCGAGCGCGGTCCGCGCGAGTTCGACGGCATGTGGGCGAGCAGCCTCACCGAGTCCACCGCCAAGGGCAAGCCGGACATCGAAGCCGTCGACGTCACGGCGCGCACCAACACGCTGCACGACATTCTCGAAGTCACCACCAAGCCCGTGATGTATGACGCCGACACCGGCGGCAAGCTGGAGCACTTCCAGTTCACCGTGCGCACGCTGGAGCGCCTCGGCGTTTCCGCCGCGGTGATCGAGGACAAGGTCGGCCTCAAGAAGAACTCGCTGTTCGGCACCGAAGTGCCGCAGACGCAGGATTCCATCGAGAACTTCTGCGCCAAGATCAAGGCCGGCAAGGCCGCACAGGTCACCGACGAGTTCATGATCATCGCGCGCATCGAAAGCCTGATTCTCGACCAGGGCATGGAAGACGCCGTCACCCGCGCGCGCGCCTACATCGATGCCGGCGCGGACGGCATTCTCATCCACAGTCGCCAGAAGACGCCGGACGAGATTTTCGAGTTCTGCGGTCACTACCGTGGCTTCGACAAGCGTCCGCCGCTCATCGTGGTGCCGTCGAGTTACAACCAGGTGACCGAAGACGAGCTCATCGAACAGGGCGTGAACGTGGTGATCTATGCGAACCACCTGCTGCGCGCCGCGTACCCGGCAATGATGGAAGCGGCGAAGTCCATCCTGCAGCACGGCCGTTCGCTGGAGATCGACTCGCAACTTCTGTCCATCAAGGACATCCTCGAGCTCATTCCGGGGACGAAGTGATGCACGCCCCCGCCGATATCTTCAAACTGATCCGCGCGCAGGGGCTGCGCTTCTTCACGGGCGTGCCGGATTCGCTGCTCGCGGATTTCTGCGCCTACGTCACCGATCACGCGCCCGCCGAGGATCACGTGATCACCGCCAACGAGGGCAACGCCGTTGCCCTCGCGACCGGCCACTATCTCGGCAGCGGCGAGCCCGCGGTCGTGTACATGCAGAACTCCGGGCTGGGCAACACCGTCAACCCGCTGCTGTCGCTCGCGGACCAGGAGGTCTACAGCATCCCGATGCTGCTGATGATCGGCTGGCGCGGCGAGCCGGGCGTGAAGGACGAGCCGCAGCACGTCAAGCAGGGCCGCGTGATGACCGCCATGCTCGACAGCATGGAGATTCCCTGGTTCGTGCTGGAAGCATCGACCGCCGATCCCGCCGCCGTGATTCGCGATGCCGTCACGCGCATGCGGAAGGATTCCATGCCGGTGGCGCTGCTGGTGCGAAAGGACACCTTCCAGAAGTACAAGCTGCAGAAGGATGTCGTCACCAGCTTCCCGATGAACCGCGAAGGCGCGGTCAAGTGCGTGGTGGACCTGCTGTCCGCGAATGACGTGGTGGTGGCGACCACCGGCAAGACGTCGCGCGAGCTGTACGAGTACCGCGCCGCACGCGGTGACGGTCATGGCAACGATTTCCTCACCGTCGGCGCGATGGGACACACCGCTTCCATCGCGATGGGCGTGGCGCGCACCCAGCCAGCACGGCGGGTGATCTGCCTGGATGGTGACGGCTCGGTGCTCATGCACATGGGCGCGCTGGCGATCATGGGGCAGTCGGGACTCGGCAACCTCGTACATGTCGTCATCAACAATGGCGCGCATGACTCGGTGGGAGGGCAGCCGACGGCAGGCTTCGAGATCGATCTCGTGAAGATCGCGCTGGCCTGCGGTTACCGCAAGGCGGAAAGCGTGTCGGAACCGGAGGATGTGAAGAAGGCCTTCGATGCGCTCTCGCACAGTGAAGGCCCGGTGCTGCTTGAAGTGCGCGTCAACAAGGGTGCGCGCGCCGACCTTGGCCGGCCGAAGACATCGCCTGTCGAGAACCGCGATGCCTTCATGAAAAGGCTTGGCGTCACCGCATGATCTGGCGTCTCCGCGGCGGCGCTGTCGCCGCGGAGATCTAGGCTGGTCGGCCACCATGTGGACTCTTCCGCCGACCATCACATGCCACCCGCCGCAACATGAAAACCGCCGAAGCCTCGGTGGCGTCATCGAAGAGTGGAAGCGGCTCGCCTGACGGCACGAAGGGTGCTGAAGTAGAATCCACGGCGGACGGAAGGGGCGGCACGGCCGACAGGAACATGAGCATCGCAAACTGGCAGTATCACAATCCCGTGAAAGTCGTCTCCGCGCCCGGCGCGATTGGCGAGATCGGCGTGCATGTGCCGTACGAGCGGGTCGCGCTCGTCACCAGCGCGGGTTTCACGCGGCGCGGCATCGTCGCGCGCATTCAGGAGGCGCTGGGCAGTCACCTCGTCGCCGTGCTGGACGACGTCAAGCCGAATCCGGACCTGCGGGACATCGACGCGCAGAGTGCGCGCCTGCGTGAGCTGCGTCCCGATGCCCTGCTGGCGCTGGGTGGCGGCAGCAGCATGGACACTGCCAAGGCGCTGGCGCGCAGTCTCACGCAACCGGAATCCTTCACGCTCACCGCGCATTTTCGCGACGCGCAGCCGCTCGCACCTGCCGCGGCGCTGCCCGTGGTGACTGTGCCCACCACCTCGGGCACTGGCGCGGAGGTGACGCCTTTCGGCACGGTGTGGGACTTCGAGAAGAAGCGTAAATATTCCGTCACCGGCGAGGATCTCTATTCCGCCGTCGCCATCCTCGACCCTGAGCTCACTCTTGGTCTTCCCGAGGAAACGACCATCTCTTCCGGCCTGGATGCGGTGTCGCACGCGCTGGAATCCGCATGGAACAGGAACGCCAGCCCGATCACGCTCGCGCTGGTGGCAAAGTCGCTGCAGCTCTCCTTGACGGCACTGCCACGGCTCAAGACCCAGCCTGGTGACGTGACGGCACGCTCGGCCATGCAGCAGGCCAGCCTGCTCGCAGGCCTTGCCATCAGCCAGACGCGCACCGCGCTCGCGCATTCCATTTCGTATCCGCTGACCACGGCGTTCGAGCTTCCGCATGGCATCGCCTGCAGCTTCACGCTTCCCGTGCTGCTGAACTTCAATGCCGGCGCCGACGATGGCCGTCTCCAGGATCTTGCGCGCGCATGCGGTCATGCCTCGATTGCCGGGCTGGAGCAGGGGCTGAAGGAAATGTTCATGCATCTTCGCGTCGGCGCGATCTTTGCGCGTTACGTGGGTGCGGATCGCGAAGTGCTCGCACTCACCGGCGAGATGTTCACGCCAGGACGTGCAGACAACAATCTCCGGGCCGCATCGCGGGAGGATGTGGCCGGCATCGTGCAGGCCTCGCTCGAACTGATGCGGGAATCCGGCGCGGCGGAGAAAAAATAAGAAACCAGGGGAATGAAAGAATGAAAACCGTCCTGACCTATGGAACGTTCGACCTGTTTCATATCGGCCATGTCCGGCTCCTCGAACGGCTGAGCAAGCTCGGCGACCGCCTGATCGTCGGCGTTTCCACTGACGAGTTCAACCAATCGAAGGGCAAGAAATGCCTGATTCCGTACGCGCAGCGCGCCGAGATCGTCGCCGCGGTCAAGTACGTCGATACGGTGATCCCCGAGCGTTCCTGGGATCAGAAGGTGGATGACATCCGCAAGTACGACGTCGACGTGTTCGCCATGGGCAGCGATTGGGAAGGCAGGTTCGACGACCTGAAGGAATACTGCGAAGTGGTCTACTTGCCGCGCACCGAAGGCGTCTCGACGACGGAAATCAAGAGCCTGCTTACTGCTTTCGACTCCGAGCGGGTCCAGCAGATCAAGAATGCCCTGGACCTGCTCAACAACGTCGCCAAGGACCTGACCTGATGTATCGTCGGTCGCGTCGGAGCACGGAATCCGGGGGAGGGGTACTCCAGTGAGCTCGCCGCCGGCACGATCCAGCAGATTCCTGCGGTACCTGTCACGTATCCTGCCGAGGCGCCGTGCCGTAACGGAACGCCTGCTTCGTGAATTGATATTCAGCTTCCGGTTCAAGGAGGCGGACGCATTAGTTTCGACATCCGAGGCACGCCTTACCCTGGACGAGCGCGCTCTGAAGAGGCTGCGCAAGGCAACCCGATATGGCCGCACGTCCCAGCTGGTAGCCGCGCTTGGCGAAGAGTATGTTCCGCGAAATTTCTCACGGCTCCGCTACCGCCTGTTCGGGGCCCCAGCGACCCAAGCGCTGGGGAAATGGTGGATCAGGGGTATCGACGAGCAGCGCGTCCTGGTGCGGGGCATTGTTGATGGAAGTTGCCGCCGCGTGGGGCTGTTCATCAATGACCGCCTCGTCCGGCTTATCAATACGGAAGAGATTCCGGGGGACAAGCGCCAGCGGCGCAAATTCAAGTTCAATCTCAAGGAGGACGCCATTCGCCGATTCCCGAAAAAGGCAACGATCGGGTTTGGCACAATGGGCGGATACCTGGTCAGGCGGGGAAGCGACAAGCTTACCTACAGGAATGCGCTGATCAACGGGGACGGCACGCTTTTCAAGAAGCTGGCCAGGAACTACTTCATCAACAAGAAGGGACAGCTGAAGCTAGCCCTGGACCAGGACGAGGACTGGAAGGCGCGCGCCATGGTGGCGTACGAAACATTGAAGGAATACTTCGAAAGAACCTTTGGTTACAAGACGTACTTCATATGCGGCACGCTGCTGGGCTACGCGCGTGAGCACGATTTCATTCCGCATGATGACGACCTGGACGTTTCCTTCCTTTCGAAGGAGACCTCGCCTGAAGGCGTCAAGCGGGAGATGACGGAGATAGTCTTCCGTATGCTGCTCGATGGCTTCGACATCAAGCTTGCGCGCCGTCCGGGCTTCTTCAAGCCCCGGATCAACGGCATAAAAATTGACGTCACGCCGATGTGGCACGATCGTGGCGAGCTCTGGATGCTCAACGCAACGCACCTCCGGGACGGCCCTCACATCATCGAGCCGGTTCAGGTGGGCCGCTTTCGGGGTTGCGATGTCTACGTGCCCAGCAACCCGGAGCGGGTACTCGAGCTGGAGTATGGGCCGGGCTGGAAAGTGCCAGACCCCGGATATCGCACCCGTTTTGATCCGGATGACGATGCTTACCTGCTGCGCAGTTGTCTCAGTCTGGAGGAGATGAAAGAGCTGTACCAACGTTATCTGAAGGAAGCATCAAGGCGTCCTGGAGTGGGCAGGCTCTCAGCGGTGGCTGTTAACCTGGAGTCGTTGGTTACCGGCGAAGGCGGGCGGCAGGCTCCGTGAGGATGCCGGGAGCTTATCGCCTTAGGCTAGGCCAATTCTCGTCCGCGGGGCACGAGTGTATCCGACAATCGAGGCATGGATGAAAACCGGATTGAGACTTCGCCGGCTAAGGAGCCTGCTTTGGATGCGCCCCGGTGCGCCCGCGGGTAGCAGCAGGATACGAGGGCTGATCTATAGCTTTCGTTTCGATCAGGCGCGACGCGAACTGGCCACTGCCGAAGCAGCGCAGCTGCTGAAGCCACGCACGGTCTCGAGCCTGCGGAAGGCGGTCGTCTGGAACCTTGCCAGGGCCGCCGCCCATTCAGGTGGCAATCCGCTGGGCTGGGTGCGGCGATATCTGGCACGGTGGCAGAAGCTGCAGTGCGTCGGTGCCTGGTCGGCTCAATGGACGGAAAGCGGCAACCTCAATCTTTCGGGAGCTGTTTCGCCTGGATGCTCGCGCGTGGCGATATTCATCAACGAACGGTTCATAAGGTTTGTCAATACGGAGACATTGGAGGATGAAAAGGCTAAGGCTTTCCGATTCCAGCTCAAGAAAAACCTGCTCCATTCATTGCCTCCGAAGGCTCGCATCGGGATCGGCGCGGAGAGTGGGTATCTCAAGACCGATGATGGAAAGTGGCATTTCCGCCACCCGCAGCTGACCGGGAACGGTAGCCTCTTCAAGAAGCTGGCAAAGAAAAATTACT
>Ga0207873_1002672_pt1 | contig 14156 bp, 9 predicted proteins | sample BGWIniCompost_FD_187373 | JGI IMG/M metagenome (GOLD analysis project Ga0207873, IMG submission 187373) | Cellulose adapted compost microbial communities from Newby Island Compost Facility, Milpitas, CA, USA - BGW Initial Compost (SPAdes)... ...
TCCTCGATGCCGACCCGCTGGCTGCTGATCCTCTCCCTCGTCGCCGCCTTCGTCATCCTCCTCGCCGGAGGCATCTGGCTGGCGATGGCGCTGTTCTGACTCGCGTCAGCATTCCGGCCAACGGATGTGGGCGTCTGCAGCCACGTCCTCGAAAGACACCGTTTCGCCGCTCGGCGTGGTTATCACCAAGTCGACGACGTCGGCCATTCCGAGCCCGAAATGCGCCACGGCCAGCTTGCCCGATGAATAGCCGGACGCCACGCCGATCTCGCGATAGCCGAGGAACACTCCGTCTTGATCGAAGACCTCGACGACGGAACCCACACCGCCGAGCTGATCGGCCACGGACACTTCGAGCCAATGCCCGCCAGAGGTGATGTTGCGGAACAGCCGACTGGGAAGGGACGGTTCCCATTCGAGACCGAAGACATCGAGCCGTCCGTCGAGGTCGACATCGACAACAGGCGCGCCAACCCAATAATGATGAGACCCGAGGCCCTGCGGAGCGGCGAAATCACCTTCCCGATTCGCAAACACGATCGGCGCCGCCCCGTCCTCGACCGATCCCGAGGCGACGATGTCCAGCCACCCATCGTTGTCCATGTCGGCGAACTCGACATGTGGCGCGAGGGTGGGCAGAGGAATCAGGCCGACCTCCTCGGTGACCTCCTCGAACGCACCGTTCCCTAGGTTCTGGAAGAGACGAAGGGGGACCTGCACGCCTTCCTCCACGATCGATCGATAGTGCTGACCGATGAGGACGTCAGGAAGGCCATCGTTGTTGTAATCACCGACGGCGACCCCGGCCGGATCATCATCTGGCCCGATTCGCTCCCAGTCGAAACCAGCGGGAGTGATCTCCTCGAATGTCAGGTCACCCCGGCCCAAAAACACTCGATCGGACGTGACGAGATCTGGTTTGCCGTCACGATTCAGATCGGCTGCTGTGGCGCCCAAAGCGAAGACGTCCTCCAAGCCCGAGCCGATGGTGACGTCGACGAACGCCAGCGAGCCACGGTTGTGCAGCAGGACACCGCTCGTTTCACCATGGCGGTCCGCTGATACGTAGAGGTCGAGGAGCCCGTCTCCGTCGAAATCGGCCACTGCGGGAGTGCGCCCCAGGAACCGATCGGGCAGTGGCTCAGCTACCAACTCCAGCTGACCATCCCGGTTCTCGAAGAGTGCCGAAGGGGGCGGCGCTTCGTCGTCGTTGCGAATCAGCAATAGGTCCGAATCCCCGTCCGAGTCGAAGTCGGAAAAGACAGCACCTGACGTTCTCCCCATAGGTGCGTCTAGGTGCCCGAGCTCATATCTGTCGCCCATGGATATCAACAAACGATCGGGGCTGGGGCCCGTTGCTCCGCGGATGGCGTAGTCCTCGGGAGGTCGATCCGCGAACGTCCCCACTGCCAGATCGGGACGAGGGTCGCTGTTCACGTACCCGAAAGCGGCGGCGTGCCCATACATACCGGTCAGCGGCTCCACGAGGCCGTACGTCTCCGTCACGTCCTGGAAGGAGACCTCGCCATTGGCCGGGTCCACGGGCGCCGTCCAACAGGTCGCACCGGTCGCGGTTTCAGGTCGACTGGTGGCCGTAGACGGTCGAGTTGCTTCTGTGGTGTCGGTCGTCGAGGTGGATACGGTCGTGGTCGCGGTGTCCGCTGGGTCATCGGTGGTCGGAGCGGCCGTGCACCCCACCAACAAGAAAACCGTCGCCCAGACCAACCACCTCACAGTCCCTCGACGACGACGAGGACGACCGTTCCAAATCCCGAGTCGTCGCCGATCGGCGAGGCATTCACGCCGATGATCAAACGGCCCTCGTAGTAGTTGATCGAGTAGGTGCCTCCTACCAGAAGGCCTAGCTCCTCCTCGAATGGCTCCAGGAGCGACACGACATTGGATATCTCGCCACTCTCGGTATCGATGACTCGCACGTAACCGCCTACCTCCCAAGAACTGCCGTGCGCTCCCGGCATGAAGTAGACGTACCGCTCGTCGGGTGTCATCGCCAGGCTCGTCGTGTATTCACCTGCGGAGCCGAGCTCGGTGATCTGGCCATTGCTGTCGACGCGAAACAGGACGTCGTTCTCCTGCATTGCGGCGTAGAACGAGCCGTCGGAAGTCAACGGTGTCGCCGCGCGAAGGAAATCCCACTCATCGGCTGGCAGATGGGTCCCGGGGTCGGTGACCTCACCCGTGGCGACGTCGAGAGCCATGAGACGCTGGTCGTAGTAGGAGTAGAGGATTCTCCCCTCTGCGTCTTCGGCCAGGGCGCGAAAGCCGACATGCCCTGGATCAGAGACGTCGTGAAGGATCCCGGCCGTCGCCGTGTCGATGACAACGAGGCTTCCCTCTTCCGTACCAGGCTCGACTGCCTCGGCGACGAGATATCGGCCATCCGAGGTTGCGCGAAGCGACGGCACACCTCTGTGTCCAACCACCGGACCGTGATTGGTGATGGTTCCAGACACCGGATCCAACTGGAGTAGCAAGTCGCCTTCGTATCCCTTGCCGTAAACGAGATCCTCCTGCGTTCCCCAGTACGTGAAGAACCAGATCGAACCACAGGCGTCCTCGACCATCTGGGAGTGGATCTTTCCATATCCCCAGGCACCTGGTTGGTGATCCGTCAGGGACAACACATCCATCACTCGCGTCAGCTCTCGAGTTGCCGGGTCGTAGCGATACACGTATGAATTGCCGTCGGGCCCGAGTTCGTCACCGACAGCGGAATAGTGCAGACCCGTCGAGGCGACGATCCCTTGTCCCCACTGGGACCACAGCCCCTCGGTTGGCCCCGAAAGCGGGTACTCGGCCGCGAAGACAGTCAGCCCATCTTCGGATGCGATCTCCTCGAGGACTACCGACGCGTCCTCACGTAGACGTACGGTTTCACCGCTAGCGCAGGACTCGGAGCCCACGGAGATCGCCCCGGTGGTCGTCGTCTCCAGAGTGCTGGAGCCGATGACCTCTGAACTGCTCGAGGGCGAAACTGGGCCGATTCCGTCGGACCGGACAGACTCGCTCCCTGAAGCACCGCAGGCCGCGAGCGCGATTGCCAATAGGCAAACCGCCATCTGTCGTTTGGTCGAGACAGCCAAAAAACCTCCACTCCCGCAAGCACCAGGGTACCCACAACCTGACAGGTTCACAGCGCGTCCGACGACCCATGTAATGTCGCTGGCGTTACTCGAACAGTCGAGGTACATGAACCCGGCAACGCTCATCGATCTGATCGGCCAGCCCGAGTTCCAGGCCGGTCTTGGATGGGGAGTGGTCGGGGCGCTGATCTTGCTCGTCGCTCGCCGGCGAGGGGGAATCGCCCCGTGGCTGGGAATCGTCGTCGCCGGAGCGTCGGTCTATCCGGCCTTTCAATACGCCGACATCGACCCCCTTCTTCCGGTCGGCATAGCGTTGCTGGCGGCCGGGGGTTCCTGGATACGAAGGTTCCCTCTGTTTGCTGTGCCGATGATTCTCGCCGGCGCCGCCGCCCTGCTCCGAGAGACGTCGCTTCCCGATCCCCTCTGGGTCAGGATCGGATCGATCGTTTTCACTTTGGGGGGCGGCTGGGTGATCGGATCGATCGACAGAGACGCCGCTGAAACCGGGCTTCCGACCGTGATGGCTACAGGAACCGCGTTTGGCGTTTGGGCCACCGTGCCGGACACAGAGATGGCGAGCGTGGTCATCGGCGCACTGGTGGCCACGGTTCTGACAGCCTGGCCCAAGGCTCGGGCTCGGATCGGCCAAGCCGGCGGGTACGCACTCGCCGGAACGATCGCGGCGGCGATAGCACTCGGTGGCGGCGCCCGCCTCGGATCGATCGTGGGCGGATGGGCAACACTTGGATTGTTCACCGCGGCGCCGGCTCTGAAAGGATTCGTCTCTCGCTATCGCTGGTGGGCAGTCGCCGTCCACGCCGTTCTGGTCATCTTGGCCTCTCGTGTTGCTGGCTTCCAAGACAGTCCATGGGCTGCTGCTGCAATCGCAATTCCCGTGCTGGTCTTGGTGGTGAGCGGGGTCGCGTTCGCTTGGAACGCAACCAAGTCTCAGCTGTCCCGGGTCGATTGAGCTCCGCTGGCCACAGACGCGAGTAGATCCGCGAGGCGTTCGACCACGACCTCAGAACGAAACCTCTCTTCGAATATCTCCCGGGCCCGTACGGAGTACCTGTCTCGGCGGGGCTCGTCCGCCAAGAGGGCGGAGATGGCTTTCGCCAGGCTCAGACTGTCGCCGGGGGGAACTACGTCACCGCTCCCCCCCGCCTCGACCACTTCCCTGAGGGCGGGAAGATCGCTGACCACAGCGGGGAGGCCGAGTCCGATCGCCTCGATCAGCGCTCCACCCAGACCTTCATACAGCGAGGGGAAGACGAACAGATCTGCCGCCGCCATCACATCCGTGACATCGCCTCTGTGCCCGAGCAGTGTGACTCGCTCGTCGAGACCCAGGGTGGCTATCCGCTCCTGAATCGCCGCCGAGAAATGTCCTTCCCGACCGACCAGGAGGAGGTGGACGTTTGGACGGGCGGCGATGACCGCGGGAAGGGCATCGATCAAATGCACATGACCCTTCTGGTACTCCTGCCGTCCTACGGTGACGAGGACCTCGGCGCTCTCGTCGAGGCCGAGGCTCGCCCTCATCGCTGCTCGTCGCTCGGGCGTCCTCTCGCCAATCCTGTCCAGGTCGCGCCCGCGCCGAACGACGGTGATTCGTTCTGGGGAAACACGAAAGCTCTCGACCGCAGAGACTTTCACCGCCTCGCTGATCGCATGAAAGTGATCGGTGAGGTGACGGGCGAGGAAACCGTCGATGGACTTGAGGAACCTCAAACGCCAGGCCTTCACGTTCGGGTCGGCCAGACGGGCGGCATCGTACGACGTGTTGACGAGGTTGACCACCACTGGGACGCCGAGTCGGATTGCGGCGATTCTCCCCACCAGATCGGCGTTGAAGAGAGACGTGTAGATCAAATCGGGTTCCAGGTTCCTGACCAGGCGGCGAAGCGACAGGACCTTGGCGGGCAGTCCTCTCCCAGGCAGCACCTCGACTCGTAGACCGGCTTCCCGCGCCTCCTCTTCGAATCCCACCCGACTCCGATACAAGCAAGCCACGGTGGCCGACACACCACGGTTCGACAGCAGCGGAATCAGTTCGAGCAGGGATCGTTCGGCGCCCCCGGCGCCGAACGAATCGATGACGAAGAGGTAGGTCTGGCCCATGCGTGTTGGTCTCTCAAGGACTCGAGTCCGACCAAGATGGCTCGATCGGTGACTGGAGAATACGGGATGGACGACATCAGAGCCCGCGCCGCTGCGCGATCCCACGTCGCCGACCTCAGACGTCCTGGACACCTGGACAGGGCTAACGTCCTGACAGAAGGTTGGGCTACCACTGGGAGGCACCGAATGTTCGATGGCCGGTTCGAACTGTCCTTGCGCCAGCGGTCGACGAATGGAAGGGCAGTTACGGAGGCGATCGCCTTTTTGATGCTTCTCGTCGGCTTTCTGCTGTTCGGTCAGCAGGAAGCATCGGCGGACCAAACCATTCGGTCAGGCCGTTATCCGACCGGCTTCGAAGTGCCTGCAGGTGAGACCTGGACCTTCGACCCGCATCAGAACGTCACCGTCACATCGGGCGGCAACGTCGTGGTGCGAGGGACACTGGTGATACGCCCCGACGACGACGTCACGCACATTCTCCGTTTCACGGGTATCAACGAAACGAACTTCCAGGGAGGTGGCGACGGGACGGTACCGATCGCCAGTGACGTGGGCCTGTGGGTGGTCGGCTCGGGTCGGGTGATAATCGAGGGCAAAGAGAAGCGTGCCTGGGGTTACGAGTTCGACCCGGCATGGAAAGGCGATGAGGTCATCGCCGCACCCAACACACCTGGCGATTTCGACGGCTTTCGCACGGTGACTTCGACGCCTCCCCCCAACGCATTGGGATACCGCACTGAATTGCTCAACCTCACGCGCAACGTCCGGATCGAAGGTGAGCCGGACGGCTACACGCACGTGATGATCCGATCCAGCCGACCCTCCACGATCAGATACGCGGCGTTGCGCTATGTCGCCCCGAATCCTGCGCGGTTCTCATCCAACGACTCGACTGGTCGCTATGGCATCCACATCCATCTCGCGGGAAATGGGAGCAGGGGAACGCTGATCGAAGGAGTTGTGATCCGCGACGCCAACAACCACGCATTCGTTCCTCACGGATCCCATGGGATCACGTTCCGCGACACGATCGCGTACAACGTTCGCAGTGAGGCCTATTGGTGGGATGATCCCGCACCGGGTCACCACAACGAGTCCGCCGACATCGTCTTCGATCGGGCCGTCGCTGCCTTGATCCGAGGTGCTGCCGGAGGGAACCATCACCGGCTCGCCGCCTTCTACCTCGGCGCGGGGCACAACCCCACCGTTGTGAACTCGGTTGTGGTGGGCATGCAAAACGAGGGGGGAGCCAACCGCTCGGCCTATCTGTGGCCTGAGGACTCCGAGGCCTCGTGGAACTTCAAAGGGAATGTCGCTCACAACAACGACAGTCATGGCATCCACGTCTGGCAGAACAACGAGCTGCCCCACCTGATCGAGAACTTCACGGCGTACTACAACTCCGGGGCCGGGGTCAACCACGGTGCCTACAAGAACTCATACGAGTACGTGAACCTGGTCCTACTCCACAATGGACTGGCTGTCCACTCCCACGCGCTCGGGGAACCGGGCGATGGTGGCGCACCCACGCAGAGCTGGTCGAACCTCAAGACCAACGGCGGAGCCCTGTACATCGACAAGCACGAGCTGGCCGGGGAGCGACCGGTGCTGTTCCGCGACTGTGATTTCGGCAGGGTGATCGTCGACGATGCCGAAGGATCGGCGCCGGGCCTGTACGACTTCGTCCGATGTGGCTTGGAGCCTTCGGACTTCGACCTCAGGAACGCCCATCCCGGTGGAGTGTTCAGGGTCCAGCGTGCGAACGGCACCGCCTATCGGCTGACGGCCGACGGCCGAGTGACATCGATCTCTCCATTCGCTCCGTTGGAGCCGCCCAACTACGAGCAGAACGGATTCAGCGACATCGCCGGCTCAGTGTTTGCAGCGGATATCGAGTGGTTGGCGAACCGCGGAATCACCCGAGGCTGCAACCCGCCACAGAACAACCGTTTCTGCCCCAACGACTTCGTGACCCGCGGACAGATGGCCGCCTTCCTCGTTCGAGCCCTGAAGTACTCCAACGACGGCGGGGGCAACCGGTTCGTCGACGACAACGGGTCGGTGTTCGAAGGTGATATCCAACGCCTAGCGGCCGCCGGCGTCACCCGAGGCTGCAACCCGCCACAGAACAACCGGTTCTGCCCCAACGACTTCGTGACCCGCGGACAGATGGCCGCCTTCCTGCATCGGGCTCTCGGCAACTGATCCGAGCCCCGTACGGTGTAGGGCTTTCGCCCTCTGGCGGCCGAGGCAGGTGTGGGCAGAATTGGCCGGACCTGAAGAGGGAGGCTTCGTTGACCGCGAAAAGCCGACTCGACGTCATCCGAGATCAAGTGGCGATCCTTTCCCTCGCCGAAGGTTTCCTCGCGACGAGCATCCTGCTCGCGCTGCTGCGGCTCGAAGTATTCGGGGCCATCGGCACCCGGAGGGAAACTGTCGCCATGCACAACCACCCGTCTCTGCGGGGAAGGGAACTCGCCCGGTTCCTCGATACCAGCTCAGCGGAGTCGCTCCTCGACCTCGGCTGCGAGCCCGGGACCTATGCCTTTCACCTCGGAAAGGCCGATCCCCTACTGGCACTCATCGATTCGGCTGGCGTTCTCGAGGTGGCGCGTGAGATCGCATCGCGATATCCGATGGAGAACCCCGTCGAGTATGTCCCACTCGACGTCACGACGGAAGACATACCTGGCACCTACGAAATCGTCCTCGATTCGAACACTTTGCACATGCTGGGGGAAGAGGCGAGCCGCAAGCTGATTCGGCGCTTGTACGACAACGTGGCGCCAGGTGGATCGCTAGTGATACAGGCCCAGTTCTCGAAAGACGATCGGATGGGCGGACGCTGGCCGGTGTTCTTCGACCTGGTCCAACTCTGTATCACCCGTGAGGGCCGAAATCACACACCATCCGAGACCGCGGAATGGATGGAAGATGGCGGCTTCCGAGACATCGAACTCGTGCCGAGGTCACTCGTCAACACCAACAGCTTCATCCGCGGCTATCGGCGCTGACCCACCGATGCCTGCATCCCCGTCCACCGATCAGATCCTGGATCGCTTGAGGGAGGCCCTCGACCGGTTCGGGTACCGGATGACGATCGACGACCTGACGGTGGTCGACCGGTGGGAAAAGCGACGATCCGGTTCGACCTTCGTCAGAGTGACCGCCCCTTTGCTCCCCACCGACCTGGTCTGCAAGGTCGATCCCCACTGGGAACCAGGCGCTAGCGAGCGCGTGTACCAGGCGTCGAGGGAACTGAGGGAAATTCTGGCCCTAGGCGGATTGGGTGAGGACCGTTCACCCGCCCCAGTTGCCTGGACAGAGAACCCGGAGATGCTCGTCATGACGTACATCGAAGGGACCGATGTCGTGTCGATCCTGCGCGATCCGCAGCACGGGGCGTGGGCCGACGAGGCTCGCCTCCTGAGGAGTTGGATGTCAGAGGCCGGCGCCATGCTCGCCGCCTTCCACGAACGCGCTCAGGCAGATGCCGACGCATCCGCGGCAGGGGCGGACGTCAGGACGCTCTGCAGGCGACTACGCCTCGGTGGCAGGACGTCGGCAACTCTCCATGAGCTGATGGCGGTGCCGGGGCGTGCCGCCGCGTCCTACGGGGACTTCGGTCCGGGAAATCTGATGGCAGGTGACGACGGCGTGGTACGCCTCATCGATCCTCCGACGCGGCCCCGCTTCGCACCGGTCCATCGGGACCTCGCCCATTTCCTGTTCGAAACGACTCGGCAGCTGGCGGGTCACGGATACACCCGCACACGTCCTGTCAGGGGCTGGACTCGCACGCTCCGGCGAGCGTTCTTGGACGGATATTCCGACAACGCCTCGGGTGGACCGTTGACACCGGCCGACTACGCGCTGATCCACGCCTACGAGACCCGGCGGTCCCTGGGCATGGCGCACAAGTCGTGGCGCCGCCGACCGGGAGACGCAGCGTGGGCAGCAGGGCTGGCGGCGCGCCTGCGTGTCGCTGTCTCACGTGACTTGCAACGAACCGGTGCTCAGCCCTCGGTGTAGAAGGGGGTGATCTCCTCGACCGAGCCGCCGACACCGAGCCGGTAGGCACTGCCGTCGCCTCGTTGGACTCTGATGACCGTGCCCGGATGCGCCTGAGTCAGGTCGAAGTCCTCGGGCTCGAGGCCGCAATCGACGAAGTCGTACGCGCCGGGCTCGTCGCCGCCGCCGTCGGCCACCATGACTTTGCCGAGGTCGCATCGTAGGAACCGCACGGGCGCTTCGCCGGGTCGGGCGTGCTTGTCGATGAACAGCCCGCCGCCCTCGGACGTGATGTCGGCCCACGTCTGCGTGTCTGCGCCTTCGGTGGGCTCACCCAGCGCGTGGGAGTGGATCGCCACCCCGTTGCCCAACAGTGTCAGGTCGCGGTATTGGTAGGCGTTGCTGTAGGCGCCGTGCTCGATCCCGGCTTGGGCGTTGTAGTACGCGGTGAAGGTCGTGGTGTCATGGCGGTTGGAGATGTTCTGCCAAACGAAGATTCCGTTGGCGTCGTTGTTGTGGGCGAGGTTGCCCTCGAAGGTCCACGGCGCTCCCGCCGCTTCTGGCCATATGAAGCCAGCTCGGTCGGACCCGGACTCACCTTGGACCCCGACCGCCACCGAGTCCCGGACGACGAGGTTGGCGCCGTCGCCGAGGAAGAAGGCGGCGAGCCGATAGCGGCTTCCGCCAGGACCGAGGTCGATCCCCGCCGCCACCGCCCGTTCCCACAGGATGTCGTGTGAGTCGTGCGCGATTTCTTCGTCGTCGTCGTTGGGGTCCCACCAGTACGCCTCGTTCATCACGTGGTAGGCGATCGTGGATCGGAATGTGATGCCGTGGGATCCGTGGGGGACGAAGGCGTGGTTCCCGGCGTCGCGGACCACCACTCCCTCGACGATCGACCCCCGGCTGCCATCTCCTGCCATGTGGAAGTGGATCCCGTATCGGCCCGTGCGGTCGGTCTCCTCCGAGAACGCCGGAGCGACATACCTCAGAGCGGCATATCGAATCGTCTGCGGTCGGGTCGAGCGGATGAAGACGTGCGTGAATCCGTCCGGCGTCCCTTCGATCCTGACGTTGCGGGAGAGGTTCAGCAATTCGGCCCGGTAGCCGAGTTCGTTGGGGGGCGGCGCCTCGGAGACCGGCTCGAAGGTCGTGTATTCGCCCGGAAGGTATGGAGTCGCGACGACTTCGTCTCCCTCCCAGGCCGGGTCGAACTCGTACGACCAGGCCGTCTTCTCCTCTCCTTCGATCAGGAGCTGGCCGTTCCCCATGACCCAAAGCCCGACATCCGACTCGACCGGGTCGAGGCCCCCTCCGACGAATCCCGACTCGTCCACCCCCTCGAAGATCAGGGCGTGCTCGACTTCCCCTGAGCGGGGCCGCATCTCGAGCACACCTTCGACGATGACGTTGCCGGATACGGTCACTTTGGTGTCGGCGTCGGGATCGAAGACCCACCGTTCCTCCGCCGGCACGGTGAATCCCTCCGGCAGAGAGACCTCGCCCGAAAAGATCTTCGTGACGGGCAACTCGACGCTGGGTGCCACGGTGGCGGTCGGGACGGAGGTGACGTGGCTGTGCTCGGTGGTGCCGGCCATCTCGGTCGTGGAGGCACGCGATGCCCCCGAATCGCACGCCGCCAGGACCACCATGGCGATGGCCACGAACCAGACCGAACGATGTGCGATTCGGCGATCCTCGATATCAGTCTCCGAGTACGCGGTGGAGCAGGGCCGCCATCTGGCCCCGTGTGATGTAGTCGTTCGGGCAGAAACGGTCGTTGCGAGGAGGATTGCATCCCCGCGCCACGCCGGCGTCCGCCAAGATCTCGATCTCACGTTCGAACAGATTGCCGTCGTCGTCGACGTAACGGTTGCCGCGGGACGATCCGGACAACTCGAGCGCCCGGGCCAGGAACGCGGCCATCTGGGCCCGTGTCACATACTCGCCGGGACAGAAGCGGGTGTTGCGGGGCGGGTTGCAGCCCCGGGTCACGCCGGCACCGAAGAGCCTCTCGATGTCGCGCTCGAAGATCGAGCCGTCGTCGTCGATGAAGTGGTTCCCGCCCTGATCGCGGTACGAAAACGCCCTGGCGAGGAACGCCGCCATCTGACCACGGGTCACGAAATGATTCGGGCAGAACAGGTCGTTACGCGGTGGGTTGCACCCTCGGGTGATACCCCTCGCCGCCAGCCACTCGATGTCGTCTTCGAAGACACCGGCGTCGTCGCCGAAGGGGTTGTCGGGCCCGATCGGCTCCACGGGCGGAGTCCCCGGCTGACCCGTCGTGTCCGGTTTCCCTGGGCTGGCAGGCGGCTGCTCTGGACCGGTTGGATCACCGGGCCCTGGATTCGGCTCGCCCGGGGGCGGCTCAGCGGGGCTCTTCGGCTCGACGATCCACGTGAAGGTGTACTCGTCGCCCAGCGACGGTTCGCCGTCGTCGACGACCCTCACCGTGACCGGATAAGGCGAGCCGACGGAGGCCGAGCCGGAGATCTGTCCGCGGATCCGCCGGGTCGTCGAGTCGTACGTCAGGCCCGGAGGCAGGCCCGACGCGGTGACAGTCAGAGCATTGGCGGGAATATCGGGGTCTGCGACAGACACCGGCACGTCGACGGTGTCCCCCTCAGTGTTGGTCCGGGTCCCACCAGGCACGCTCACCGAGGGAGGCGAGTTCACCTCCTCGACGACGAGCCGAAATTGGCCGTCGGCCGACTTGGACGAACCGTTGTCGGTCACCCGGAAGGTGATGGTATGCGAGCCGTTCTGGTCCTCAGCCGGAGTCCAGGTGTAGATACCCTGAGAAGACAAGGATCCGGGCCCGGTGCGCTTGGTGAACGTCAGGGCGTCGCCCTCCACGTCGTCGACGTATCCCCTGAGATCGAGGCGATACTGCTCTCCTTCTGGGATGCCGATGCCGTTCGGCAGATGTGCATCGTCGATCACCGGCGCCTGGTTCACTGGCGGAGCGGTCACCACGATCGTGACCGTGGCGATGTTCGAATCCCGGCCTCCGTCGTTCGCCTTGTAGGTGAACGTGTCCACCCCGGTCTCCGTGGCGGTGTAGGTGCGGTTGGGCCCGTTGCCGCCGCTCAAGTTCCCCTTGGTCGGGCCGCTGACGATGTGATACGTCAACGGGTCCTGATTGGCGTCGGTGGCCTTGAGTTCGATCGTCCGGGGATTCCCGACCACCGCGGTGTATTCGAGGTCTTCGGCCACGGGCGGTGACTGGGGAACCGGATCGACGCTGTATTCGTAGATCGCCGAGGTGTCCCGGTCGGTGACCCAGATTGTGAGCGCTCCCCCGCCGAAAGAGGCGGGAGCTATGCCCATCCCCGAGATCCACGTCGGCCTCGGGCTCTGGGTGGGCAAGAAGATCTTCCTGACGAGAGCACCCGAGGTCGTGAGCTCGTAGATCTCCCGGTCGTCCCGGTTCCCGGCGAGCAGGTGACCGGTTTCGGGGTCCCAGGCCAGACCCTCGAAGTCCGGATTGGCGCGGCTGGCCAAGGGCCTCAGGGAGAAGAAGCCGCGCTTGTCGTCGGCGGTGCCGAAGATGCCGTCGCCACCGGGGTCGATGGAGAAGATGCCGTCGGCGCATCCGTCGATGAAGTAGAGGATTCCCGTGTTGCGGTCGTAAGCCGGGTCCTCGGTGTCACAGCTGATGTCGCCAACGTTCACGATGCGACGCGTCTCGCTGGCCGTTCCGAAGTCCTTTATGACGGTGATGGTGGAGTCGTGGTCGTTGGTGATGAACAGGGTGCGAGTGGTCGGGTCGTAATCGACTCCGGTCGGCTCCCTGATACCGGTCCGGACACTCGTCGCCGGCGACCCCGGGAGGTATCGCCAGCCGTTGGCGTTGCCGGAGCTGTCGGCGTTGGTGTCGACAACGAGGTAGTAGCCGAGGTGGTCGATGTAGGCGATCCCCGACGGCTCGTTGGCGGGGGGCGACCAAGTGGAGGTGTAAACGGGTTGTCCGACGCGCTGGGCGGTGACGTCCGCCGCAGCGGCGATCAGAGCTCCGCCGGGGAAGGCGCCAAGGACGAGGAGGAGGGCCAGCGCTCCGGTGAGGGAACGCCGGCCCCGATTCCTCCTCGGGCCGCCTGCTCGGCTCATGTCATCCGTCCCACCTATGGGTTCAGTCGTCTCCGATGGCACGATGGAGGAACGCCGCCATCTGACCACGAGTCACGAAGTCATCCGGGCAGAACCGGTCGTTCTTCGGCGGATTGCAGCCCTTGGTCACACCCGCCGCCGCCAACCGAGCGATGTCCGCCTCGAACACGTGGCCGTTGTCATCGACGAACCGGCTGCCACCGCCATCGTCGGTGTAGCTGAACGCCCGCACCAAGAACGCCGCCATCTGACCACGAGTCACGAAGTCATCCGGGCAGAACCGGTCATTCGTGGGCGGATTGCAGCCACGAGTGATGCCCTTGTTGGCCAGCCACTCGATGTCGTTTTCGAACACGTGGCCGTTGTCGTCCCCGAAGGGGTTGTCCGGCCCGATGGGCTCACCCGGGGGATTCCCCGGACCGCCGGGCTGGCCGGGACCACCGGGGTTGCCCGGAGCGTTCGGCTTGGGGACGACCTTCAGCGTGATGGTCGCCGAAGCCGAGGCATTCTGCCGGTCCACGACGGTCGCCTTGATCGTGTGGGTGCCCACGCTCAGATTGCTCTTGGTGAAGGAGCCGCCTTTGCCGATTTGACCGTCGCGGTTCGACGTCCAGACGATCTTCGATGAGATGTTTCCGTCCTCCTGGTCAGTAGCCATCGCCGAGAACGTCACCGGGGTGCCGGCCTTCACGACAGTGCCACTGCTCGGCTTGGTGATCGTGACCTTCGGAGCGTCGTTCTTGGAATCGACGGTGATCGTGACCTCGTCCCAGGTGAAGAAGGGCCTGGGGACTGATTTTGATGCCG
>Ga0207873_1002674_pt1 | contig 14141 bp, 7 predicted proteins | sample BGWIniCompost_FD_187373 | JGI IMG/M metagenome (GOLD analysis project Ga0207873, IMG submission 187373) | Cellulose adapted compost microbial communities from Newby Island Compost Facility, Milpitas, CA, USA - BGW Initial Compost (SPAdes)... ...
GAACACGTCGCCCAAGCGCACCATGTCGCTCTTCAATCAGGGCCTGTGTTGGTACCAGTCCTTGCCCAACATGCGCGAGGAATGGCTCGAACGCCTCCTGGGCGCCTATGAGGCGATTCTCCGTGAGCACACGTTCCTCTGCGAAATTTTCAGGTTTGAGCCTCCTGTGGAGCTCCAAAAATGAGGGGATGGCTCAGCCTTCATAGGGCACTTCTGCTCGCCGTACCCATGCTGCACGTTGCGTGCAGTCGCGAAGTTCCAGAAGTTGAGCGCCTTTATGTCATAGAAGGTACGTTTCTTCACTACAGCAGCGGTGTGTATCGCGCGTCCGTGTCGGACGACGGGGCGGTGCAGGCGCAGCCTGAAGGGGTTTGCTCCAGTCCGAGCGGTCCAAGTTTCATGCCAGCGGTTGAAAGGCAGCCTGTCCGCATCAGGCCGGGTGCTCCCCTGACCGTGGCCGTAGTCGGTGGCTGTGAATTCGATGCTGACGAGCGCGAGGGTGTGCTGACGGCCCGAAACGTGAGTTGTCGGTTGTCTCCCGAAGGCGAGCTCGCCCAGCTTGGAGTCCTCTCGCGCGAGTACAGCGAGTGGACGCTCGACACTCGAACTCACGAGTTCCGGGCGAGCTACCGAAGCACTCGCGATACCACGACGGGCATTACGCAGAACTGCACCGTCGCCCACGGAACAGCTCGCAGGCTTCCGGAGGCGGAATGACACGCAAACGTCTACTCGGGTGGAGTTGCTTGGGGGCTCTCGCCGCGGCCGCGGCCGCAGTCTGTCCGGGCGTTCGACGCGCGAGCGCGGATGAGGTTGCCGGCGAGCTTAGCGCGATTTGGACGTACGAGGACGGTCTTTTCGAGACGGCAGCGGAGCGCCCGATCGGCGATGAGGCGGGCGCCTGCGGGGACACACGGCTCGAGAACCGGTATGCCTCCGGGCGCATCCTCGAGTTCGCGGACGGGACCTTCTTTCTGGAGGGCTTCGGCTGTCGCCTCGCACCGAAGCCCGATTCGTCCACCCCGGCGCACCGATGCGAGAGGGGCGCGCAGGAGGAACTGCAGCTTCCCGAGGCTTACGTGCAGCGATTCACGCTGGAGGGCGGGGAGGTGGTCCTCGAGGGTGAAATGACCAAGGCGGACTTTCGCTTTTGCTTCGCGTTGCGAGCCCCTGTCGAGCGGCGCCCCGGGCATCAGTAGCGTAACCGCCCGACCTCGGACGGCTGGAGTTTCATAGACGCGTGATGGATCGTGCGGACGCACGATCGTCGACGAGTCAATACGGGGCCGTGGGCGCGTGACGGGCTCGCGCCACCGTCGATAGTGCCAGCGGAGGTGCGCTACTCGGGCGCTTCGTCCAGGGGCTTCCAGCGGTGGGGCGGCGAGGGAAGGGCCCGCCGACCCTCAGGGTCTCGGCGATGGGCCGGCGCTAGGCCGCGGCGCGGGGGGCGCCATCGGGAGCTCCAAACCGCGAAAGCGGAAGAACTCTTCGGGCGGCGTGACGCTGAGCTGCCTGACTGGACCCGCCTCGATGTAGCCGACCGCGTGGGCGTAGGCGTGCCACTCGGCTCTCAGCTCGGCGAATTTGGTGGGCTCGCGTTCGGCGAGGTTCTCCAGCTCGCGGGGATCGTCCCGCAGGTGGAACAGGTGCCAGTCGTTCTTGCCGTAGGGGGGCGCCATGAAGACCAGCTTCCAGTCGCCCTTGATGATCGCGCGGCACTCGAGCATCTCGAAGCCGATCGCGTCGAAGGGCCCGCGGATCGGGGAGCGCGTCGCGCTCGCCAGGTATGGCCTCCAGGAGCGGCCGTAGAGCGGAGCGAGCGGGACACCGTTGCGCTCTTGCGGGCGAATGGCGCCGACGAGATCGAGGACGGTGGGCAGCACGTCGGTGACGTGGAGCAGCTGCGAGGTGTCGATGCCGCGCTTCACGACGCCCGGCCCGGCGACGATCAGCGGGACCCGCGTGCCGCCTTCGTAGGTCGTCGTCTTGAAGTAGGAGAGCGGCGTGTTGGCGACCTCCGCCCAGGCGCCGCCCATCGACACGAAGGAGCCCTTGCGGCCCATGTTCTCGAGGCTGTTGTCGTACTGCCGTTCGATCAGCTCGGGGGTGTTCGGGGGATAGAAGTGCGGCTCCTTCGGGTTGGCCCCGTTGTCCGACATGAAGAAGATGATCGTGTCCTCGTAGCGCCCCTGCTTCTTCAGCTGGTCGAACACGCGGGCGATGTTGTGATCGAAGTTCTCGATCATCGCGGCGTAGATCTCCATCTTGCGTGCCTGGGAGGCGCGGTCGTGCTGGCTCAGGTCCTCCCACGTGGGGAAGAGGCCGCAGCCCGGGTTGTCGGCGACGTCCTCGGAGACGATCCCCAGCTCCTTCATCCGCGCCAGGCGACGTCGACGGATGACGTCGTAGCCTTCGTCGTAGGCGCCCCTGTACCGGTCGAGCCACGCGTCGGGGACCTGCAACGGATCGTGCGGCGCGGTGAAGGCCAGGTAGGCGAAGAAGGGCGCGTCGTCCGGGTGCTCCGCCAGGTAGGTGAGCAGCTTGTCCGTGTAGTAGTCGGAGGAGAAGAAATCCTTCGGCAGGGAGTCGGTCACGTCCGCGCCGTCCTCGTCGTAGCGCGTGTGGGGGAGCTCGGCGCTGGCCAGCGCGCGGTGATCGTCGAAGTGGCTCACTCCACCCCCCAGGAACGAGAAGACCCGCTCGAAGCCGCGATCCTCGGGGCGGAAGCCGGGGAGCGCCCCGAGGTGCCACTTGCCAACCATGTATGTGCGGTAGCCTTCACCGCGGAGCACCTCCGCGATGGTCATCACGCGGTGGTTCAGCGGGCCCTCGTAGCCCGGTTGCAGGTACTGATTGGTCGCATGGAACGGCGGCATGTTGCCGAGGCCCGCCTGGTGGTTGTCGCACCCCGACAGCAACATCGCCCGCGTCGGGGCGCAGAGCGAGGAGGTGTGGAACTGGCAGAACCGGAGGCCCTGCTCGGCCAACCCCTGGAGCGCTGGCGTCCGGATCTCGCCGCCGAAGGGCTCGGCGTCCGAGTAGCCCATGTCGTCGACGACGATCAGCAGGATGTTGGGTCGCTTGCGGTGTAGTGACTCACCCGTCATTCAGCCCCTCCCGAGAGTGCAGGTCGTGTCTGTGATCATGAACCGATCGCGGGCGACGATCCGCTGCGATTCGATGCGCGAGGCGATCTCGACGACGTTCGCCGTCGTGGTGGCGCGATGACGTCTCTTCGTGAGCCGCTCGTGGTCGCGCGGCGCCGCCCCGCGGGAGCGGCCGCCCGGCGTCGGCCAGCGTGGAGGAGCAGGCCGCTCGCGACGGAGCGCGACGTGAGACGCGGCCCGAGTTCTCCGATGCCGAGCGGCGCGCCTCGGGGCCGAGGGACACGATAGGCGTGTCGTGCGCAGCTCGGCGAGCGCGCGCCTCGTGTGCGGACGCTGCGCGCCGGGGCGGCTCAGCGCTTGCGGGGGTAGGCGCGGAGGAAGGTGCGGACGCCGCGCGCCGGGCGGGGTCAGTGCTTGCGGGGGTAGGCGCGGAGGAAGGTGCGGACGCCGCGGCGGACGTTCGCATCGATGAGCTCGGGGGAGACCTCTTGGCGGACCGCCAGCTGGAGCTCCTTGAAGAGATCGCCGAGGCACAGGGCCGTGAAGTCCACGGCGGCGTCGGCGGGATCGTCGATTTCCAGCAGGCCCTGGGCGCGGGCGCGCTCGAAGAAGTGCGTCATGCGCTCGCGGCCCGCGCGCAGGCCGCAGTCGTAGAGGGCCTGGCCCAGCTCCGGGAAGCGGCCCGCCTCGCCGACCGCCACCCGGTGACGCAGGACGTTGCTCGGGGAGCAGACGAGCCGGAGGAGCTCCGCGCCGATCTGGTGCAGGTCCGACTCGATGTCCCCGGTGGGCGCCTCGAGGAGACCGTGGAATGTTTCGCGGAGGGCCTCGGTTTCGGCGCTGTGGGCAGAGAAGAAGAGCGCTTCTTTGCTCCCGAAGTGGTTGTAGATCGTCGCCTTGGAGACCCCCGCCTTCGCGGCGATCGCGTCCACGCTGGCTCGCTCGTACCCCACCTCACGGAACAGGGCCTTGGCTCCCCGCAGGATCTGCTGCCGCTTGGCTGGAGAGAGCTCCGACGATTTGGGACCCGGCGCGGCCATCGATTTTCCTGAACGCAAGAAGGGTAGGAGCACGAAACTGAACCGTCCAGTCTTGACGCCCCGGGGGCCGTTCTTTAGGTTTCCGCGACCTTCGCGACGGACGTGAAGCGGGAGTTCCGGTGGGAACAGCGGGAGTTCCGGTGAAAGCAACAGACTCGACGAACGTACGCCCGGCGAGGGGCGCGCGGCGCCGCACCGCTCGGGGCGCCGCTCGAGGCAGGGGCCTCCTGGGATCCCATTTCCTGGGGGCGGGGCTCCTGGCTTCGCTGATCTTTGTGTGGGGATGTGAGCGAGAGAGCGCTTCCCCACCCACATCGGGCCCCGTGGAGGTGGGCGTGGTGACGGTGCAGCCCGAACGGGTCACTCTTCACCGCGAGCTCCCGGGGCGCACGTCTCCCTTTCGGGTCGCGGAGGTGCGCGCGCGGGTCGACGGCATCGTCCTCGAGCGACGCTTCGAGGAGGGCAGCGACGTGGCCGAGGGGGAGCTCCTCTACCGCATCGATCCCAAGCCCTACCAGGCCGCGCTGGCCAGCGCGAAGGCGAGCCTGGCGCGGGCCCAGGCGAGCGTGCAGTCGAGCAAGCTCCTCGCCGAGCGCTACGCGACGCTCCTGGAGGATCGCGCGGTGAGCCAGCAGGAGCACGACAACGCGGCGGCGGCGTATCAGGCGGCCCTCGCGGACGTGGCCGCGGGCAAGGCGGCGGTGCAGGCCGCGGAGATCGATCTCGGCTACACGCGCGTCACCTCGCCCATCGCCGGGCGGATCGGTCGCGCCGAGGTCACCGAGGGCGCCTACGCCCAGCGGGCGCAGGCCACGCTGCTCGCCACCGTGCAGCAGCTCGACCCGATGTACGTGGATCTGACGCAGGCCAGCGCCGAGCTCCTGCGCCTGCGGGCGCAGTGGGAGAGCGGGGCGCTCGTCCCCTCCGGTGAGGGCGCCAAGGTCCAGCTCGTCCTCGAGGACGGGACGCTTTATGGAGAAGAGGGCGTCTTGCAGTTCTCCGACGTCACGGTGAACCCCACGACGGGGTCCATCACCCTGCGAGCGCTCTTCCCCAACCCCGACAAGCGGCTGCTGCCCGGGATGTTCGTCCGCGCGCGGCTCGAGGAGGGCACGCGCCCCGAGGCGATCCTCGTCCCCCAGCAGGGCCTGCGGCGCGACGCCCAGGGGCGTGCCAGCGTGTGGGTGGTCGGCGCGGACCAGAAGGTGGAGGTGCGCCGCGTGGAGGCGCCCCGGAGCGTCGGAGACAAGTGGCTGATCACTGAGGGGCTCGCCCCCGGAGATCGCGTGATCGTCGAGGGCTTACAGAAGGTCCGTCCAGGGAGTGAGATCACCGTCGTTCCAGGAGCTCAAGCCGCCCGCTGATTCGGCAGGTCGCAACTCGAGGGATCCGTCGTGGCAAAGTTCTTCATCGATCGCCCCATCTTCGCGTGGGTGATCGCGATCCTGATCATGCTCGCCGGGGCGCTCGCCGTGCTGCAGCTCCCGGTGGCGCAGTATCCGGCCATCGCGCCCCCGTCGATCGGCATCCGGGCGACGTACCCGGGCGCGGACGCGCAGACCCTGGAGAACACGGTCACCCAGGTGATCGAGCAGCGGCTCAACGGCATCGACGGGCTCCGCTACTTCACCGCGGAGAGCAACAGCGCCGGCACGGTCAGCATCAACCTGACCTTCGACGAAGGGGTCGATCCGGACATCGCCCAGGTGCAGGTGCAGAACAAGCTCGCGGCGGCGGAGCCGCTGCTGCCCGAGGAGGTGAAGCGCCAGGGGCTGGTGGTGGCGAAGACCGCGCGGAACTTCCTGCAGATCTTCGACTTCATCTCCGAGGACGGGAGCATGACGCGGGTCGACATCGCCGACTACGTCGCCTCGAACGTCCTCGATCAGATCGCGCGGGTCCCCGGCGTCGGTGAGGCGCAGCTCTTCGGCGCGCCCTACGCGATGCGCATCTGGTTGGATCCGGACAAGCTCACGGCCTTCGGTCTCACGCCGGGGGACGTGGCCAACGCCGTCCGCGAGCAGAACACGCAGATCTCCGCGGGGCAGCTCGGCGGGCTGCCCGCCGTGGAGGGCACCGCCTTCAACGCGACCATCACCGCCCAGAGCCGCCTCACGACGGAGGAGGAGTTCCGCAACATCCTCCTGCGCGTCCAGCGGGACGGCGCGCAGGTGCGGCTCGGCGACGTGGCGCGGGTGCAGCTCACCGGCGAGAACTTCGACACGGACTCCTTCCACAACGGCATGCCGTCCGCCTCCATCGGCGTGCGGCTGGCGGCGGGCGCCAACGCGCTCGAGACGGCGGATGGGACGCGGGCGGCCCTCGACGAGATGTCCGAGTTCTTCCCGCCGGGGCTCACCTACCGGACCTCCCTCGACACCACGCCCTTCGTGCGGCTGTCGATCCGCAGCGTCGTCATGACCTTGTTCGAGGCCATCGGCCTCGTCTTCCTGGTCATGTTCCTCTTCTTGCAGAACTTCCGCGCGACGCTGATCCCGACGATCGCCGCCCCGGTGGTCCTGCTCGGGGTGTTCGGGATCCTCGCCATGGCGGGCTTCACCATCAACACCCTCACCCTGTTCGGGATGGTGCTGGCCATCGGCTTGCTCGTCGACGACGCCATCGTCGTGGTGGAGAACGTCGAGCGGGTGATGGAGGAGGAGGGCCTCCCGCCCAAGGAGGCGACGAAGCGCTCCATGGAGCAGATCACCTCCGCTCTCTTCGGCCTCACCACGGTGATCGCCGCCGTGTACGTGCCCATGGCGTTCTTCGGCGGCTCCGTGGGCGTCATCTACCGGCAGTTCTCCATCACCATCGTCTCCGCGATGGGGTTGTCCCTGCTGGTGGCCCTCACCCTGTCGCCGGCGCTCTGCGCCACCCTGCTGAAGCCCCACACTCCGGGCGGCAAGGAGCGCAGGTTCTTCCGTTGGTTCAACCAGGCCTACGATCGGGGGCAGGCGCACTACCAGGGGCTCCTGGCCGGGCTCCTGCGGCGGCGCGGGCGATCCATGGCCGCCTACCTGGCCCTCGTGGTGATGATGGGGGTCCTCTTCGTGCGGCTGCCCTCTGCCTTCCTCCCGGATGAAGATCAGGGGCAGCTCCTCGCCATGGTCAGCCTGCCTCCGGGCACGCCGATCGAGCGCACCAAGGAGGTGATGAGCCACATCACCAAGCACCTGCTCGAGGAGGAGGAGGGCGCGGTCCAGTCGGTGACGGCCATCTCCGGCTTCAACTTCGGCGGTCGCGCCCAGAACAACGGCATCGCCTTCATCCGCCTGAAGCCGTGGGAGGAGCGCAAGGGCCCGGAGCTGCGCGCGCAGGCGGTCGCGGCGCGGGCGTCCGACGCCTTCGCCGCCATCAAGGAGGCCTCCGCCTTCGTCGTCACCCCGCCCGCCGTGTCGGAGCTCGGCATCGCCTCGGGCTTCGAGCTGCAGCTGCGGGATCGCGCGGGCCACGGGCACGAGGCGCTGCTCGAGGTGCGGGATCAGCTCATCGAGGCTGCGGGGAAGCATCCAGCGGTGGCGCGCGTCCGCCCCACCGGGTTGGACGACACGACCCAGTACAAGATCGATGTCGACCAGGAGAAGGCGGCGGCCCTCGGCCTGTCCCTCGACGCGGTGAACCGGACCCTCGCCATCGCCTGGGGCGGCGCCTACGTGAACGACTTCGTCGATCGCGGCCGCGTGAAGAAGGTGTTCCTGCAGGGGGACGCGCCGTTCCGGCGGGCGCCCGAGGATCTGGAGCGCTGGTACGTCCGCAACGGGGCGGGCTCGATGGTGCCCTACTCCGCCTTCGCGACGGGCAGCTGGACCTACGGCTCGCCGCGGCTCGAGCGCTTCAACGGGCTCCCCTCCGTGCAGATCGAAGGGGCCGCGGCGCCGGGCTACAGCTCCGGAGACGCCATGGCGGCCATGGAGGAGCTCGCCCGCGATCTGCCCGCGGGCTTCGGCATCGAGTGGTCGGGCATGTCCTACGAGGAGCGGCTCGCGGGCTCCCAGGCGCCGGCGTTGTACGCCCTGTCGCTGCTCGTCATCTTCCTGTGCCTCGCCGCGCTCTACGAGAGCTGGTCGGTGCCCTTCTCCGTGATGCTGGTCGTCCCCCTCGGCGTCGTCGGCGCGCTGGCCTTCGCGTTCCTGTTCAAGCTGAACAACGACGTGTACTTCCAGGTCGGGCTGCTGACGACGATCGGGCTCTCGGCGAAGAACGCCATCCTCATCGTGGAGTTCGCGCGAGATCTCCATGCCAAGGGCATGGGGCTCGTCGAGGCGGCCCTGGAGGGCGCGCGCATGCGCTTGCGGCCGATCCTGATGACGTCGCTCGCCTTCATCCTGGGCGTGCTCCCTCTGGCGACGTCGAGCGGGGCGGGCGCCGGAGGGCAGAACGCCATCGGGCTCGCGGTGATCGGCGGCATGTTGTCGGGCACCTTCCTCGCGGTGCTGATGGTGCCCATCTTCTTCGTCGTGGTCCTCGGCCTGTTCCGGAAGCGGGAGCGCGCGACGGAGGCGGAGGCGGTCGCGGGAGGTGAGGTTCGTGCTTGAGCGCAGCAGGCGGCGGGGCGGGCGAGTGGTCGTTGCGGAGGACGCCAGCGTGGCCGTCGGACGTGCGCGGTCGAGCTCTGCGCGGTCGAGCTCTGCGCCGTCGAGTCGTGCGCGGCGCGGCGCGGCCCTGCTGGGCGCCACGCTGGTGGGAACCACACTGTTGGGCTGCACGCTGGCGCCGAGCTACTCGCGCCCCGAGTCCTCCGTGCCCGAGACCTTTGCTGGCGCCGAGGGGGAGGGCGGGAGCGCGGCGGCGCTCGGCTGGCGTGAGGTGTTCCAGGACGCTCACCTCCAGGGGCTCGTGGAGCGCGCCCTCGAGAACAACCGGGATCTGATGGTGGCGGCGCTCAACGTCGAGCGCTTCCAGGCCCTGTACCGGATCGAGCGGGCGCCCCTGCTGCCCGCCGTCGGCATCGACGGCTCCGCCACCTATCAGCAGCTGCCCGCGGCGCTCCCCGCCAGCCGCTTCGCCCCCAAGCAGCAGTACGCGGTGAACCTCGGCGTCTCCGCGTGGGAGATCGACTTCTTCGGCCGCATCCGGTCCCTGAGCGAGGCCGCTTTGGAGCGCTACTTCGCGACCCAGGAGGCCCAGCGCAACGTGCATCTGTCCCTGGTGAGCCAGGTGGCGATCGCCTACTTCCAGGAGCGGGCCCTCGCCGAGCAGCTCGAGCTGGCGGAGAGGACGATGGAGCTCGTCGACGAGTCCCACCGCATCACGAGCCGCTCCTTCGAAGCCGGGATCGCCTCGGATCTGGATCTGCGCACGGCGGAGAGCCAGCTGGAGGGCACGCGCTTCAACCTCGCCCTCTACCAGCAGCGCCACGCCCAGGCGGTCAACGGCATCGTCTTCCTGCTCGGCGCTTCGTTGCCCGAGGGTCTGCCCGAGCCCCCGCCCCTGGCGGAGGCCCCGATCGAGACGAACCTGCCCCCGGGGCTCCCCTCGGACCTGCTCCAGCGGCGCCCCGACATCCTGGCGGCGGAGCACGAGCTCCGCGCCGCGAACGCGTCCATCGGCGCGGCGCGCGCGGCCTTCTTTCCCTCGGTGACCCTCACGGGCGCCGCGGGCTTCGCCAGCCTCGAGCTCGGGCAGCTCTTCGGCAGCGACAGCGTGGCCTGGAACTTCACTCCCCGGATCCACGTGCCCATCTTTCAGGGCGGGCGTCTGCGGGCGAGCCTCGACGCCGCCGAGATCTCCAAGTCCATCGAGGTCGCCAAGTACCAGCGGACCATCCAGGCCGCCTTCCGGGAGGTCGCCGACGCGCTGCTCGCCCGCGAGGCCATCGAGCAGCGCCTCGAGGCCCAGAAGGCGCGCGTCGCGGCGAACGAGCTGCGCTATCGGCTGGCGGAGCGCCGCTACCGCGCCGGGGTCGACAACTACGTGACCCTCCTCACGGCGCAGCAGGATCTCTACGCCTCGCAGCAGCTGCTCATCGACGTGCACGCGGATCGCCTGGCCAACGTGGCCGCCCTCTACCGGGCCCTGGGCGGCGGCTGGTACGAGACGTCCGAGGAGGCCGCGGAAGCCGAGAAGGCCGACTGAGCGACGCGAGCCATGCAATCCATGCATGGGTTGGGGTGGATCCATGCATGGATTGCATGGGTCGACGTGGAATCATGCGAGCCGCTGAAGGTTCGCCGCTGTGCTGGGGCCGCAGCGGGCGATGGTAGCGACCGATCGGGTCGCGCTCGAGAAGACGGCGCGGATCCTCAGGGCCCCGGCGTTCACGGCGGCACTGTAGAAGCGCCGGGGCTGAACGTATCGACATTGAAGATGTGTTCGCCCTGGCTCGCCCTGATACTGCGTGAGGCCAGATGACACCCAGGCGTTTGACGCGAACGTTTGTGCGAAAGCATTTCCACTCGAGCCCTTCCTCGGTAAAGAGGTCGTATGCCTCGTACTGCGCCCGCGCCGAACATGGTCGCGATCCCCGGCATGAATCCTGGGACCTTCGTAGCGGGCGGCGGTGGTGATGGGGGCGGGGGCAGCGGCGGGAAGGGGGGAGGGCGCGGCAGAGGCGGCACCGGTGGCGGGAGCAGCGGGCGCGAGGACGCGCGCGGGGGCGGCAAGGAAGCGCCCGATCCAAGTCGATATCCTGTGTGCGGGAGCAAGTCCCATCCGGTCGACGTGGTCACCGGGCGGGCCTACACGCACCCGATCGAAGATTTCTCCCTCGGGGGACCGTTGCCGCTGGTGTTCCGGCGGGTGTGCAGCTCGAAGATCTACAATCGGGATTTGGGGCTCGGTCCGAGCTGGGCGCACACCCTCGGGTGGCGGCTGAAGGTCGACCGACGCGCGGTGCGCGTCTTCACGGAGCAGGGCACCGTCCTCGACATGCCCATCCCGCGCCCCGGCGAGACGGTCACGGGACCCTGGGGTTGGCGGCTGCGTCGAGACAGCGATCGGCAGTGGTCTCTCGACACCGACGAGGCCGGCCTCTGGCGGCATTTTCATGCCGTCGATGGCGAGCTGCCCTGGTGCTTCCTCACCGCGATCGAGGACCGGAACCACAATCGCATCGAGCTCGGCTACCATCAACAACAGCTCACGACCGTCCAGGACAGCGCCGGGCGCCTCATTCAGGTGCGGTGCGATGCGCAGGGGCGGCTCGAGTCGATGACCGCCGTCGTCGAGGGCGCCGCGTACCCGCTCGTCAGCTATCGCTACGACGACCGCGGCTGCCTCGTCGAGGTCATCGACGCGGATGGGTTCGCGAGTCGCTACGAGTACGACGAGCGCGGGCGCATGATCCGGGACACCGATCGCACCGGGCTGGCGTTCCACTTCGTCTATGATCAGAGCGGCCGCTGCGTCGAGTCCTGGGGGGCCTACCCGGGGCGCAAGGACCCGAGCTTGGTGGACGACGTCCCGGACGTCTTGGCGGACGGGGTGACGCCCGCGAAGGGCGTGCACCACTGCGTGTTCGAGTATTGGCCTGACGGGGGCTCTCAGGTCTGCGACTCCACCACGTCGAGCCTGTTCGAGGGGAACGCTCGCGGCACCGTCGAGCAGTGGTGTGACGGCCCGAACGTCTGGAACTATTCCTACGACGACGAGGGGTTCCTCGTACGGCAGGAAGATCCCATGGGCGGGATCACCCAGTTCGAGCGGGACGAGCGGGGGCGACTGCTGGCCGTCACCGATCCTTTGGGGCGTCGTACACAGGTCCGGCGAGACGCATCGGGCTTGCCCGTGCACGTGGTGGATCCGGAAGGCGCCGAGACGCGCGTGTCGCGGGATTTACGCGGCAACATCGAGACCATCCAGGACGCCGCGGAGGGGCTCACCAGTTTCCGCCGCGACGAGCGGGGCCTCATCGTCGAGGCCCGCCACGCCAACGGTGGCGTCTCCAGCTTCACCTACGACGCCGCTGGCAATCTGATTTCGCGCCGGGACCCGAGCGGCGCCGAATGGCGCTACGCGTACGACGCCCTCGGGCGACGCACCGCAGTGATCGACCCTCTTGGTGCGGAGACGCGTTACCGCTACTCGGCCCGCGGCGATCTGACCGAGCTCCGGGACGCCAGCGGCGGCGTGACCCGCTACACCTACGATGGGGAGCGCCGTGTCACGGAGATCGTCGACCCGGGAGGGCGGACCACGCGCTTCGAGTGGGGCGGATACCACCGCCTCTGCGCCCGCACCGACGCCAACGGCAACACCGTGCGGCTCGGCTACAACCGGGAGGGCGAGCTCGTCCAGGTGGTGAACGAGCAGGGGCAGGTGCATCGGTTCGAGTACGACCTCACCGGGCGCCTCATCGGCGAACAGACATTCGACGGGCGCAGGCTCCACTATCGACTGGATGGATGTGGGCGACCTGTGAGGCTCTCCTCGCCGAGCAGCCCTCAGGCCGTCGAATACGAGTACGACCTCGCGGGCCAGCTGATCCGCCGGATCTTCCCCGCAGATGGGCCGGAGGAGTTCTCCTACGACGGCCGGGGCGCGCTCGTCTCCGCCAAGAACGCTGCCGGGGAGTTTCGCTTCGAGCGAGACGCCGTCGGGCGGGTGATACGGGAAGTCCAGGTGCTCGCGCCGGAGCTCCTCGACCCGGAGCTGGGTGACGCGGAGCTGACCCTCACGGCTACCTACGATGCCCTCGGCAACCGCAAGAGCCGGCAAACCTCGCTGGGGCACAGCGAGGCGATCGAGCGGGATCTCAGCGGCCGCCGCACGCGCACCGTGTTGGATGGCAGCGTCGAGCTCTCGCACCAGAGTGATCTCTTGGGCCGCGAAATCGTCCGGGAGCTCCCCGGGGGCGCCGCGCTGCAGAGCGAGTTCGACGCGCTGGGGCGACTGACGGCGCGGCGCATCCAGGCCCCGGGCCACGCTCTGGCGCGCGCGGCGGGGGAGCCGGAGTGGCTCACGGACCCGGGCACGCTCACCTACGGCAAGCGCTACGAGTACGATCGCTCGAGCGAGCTGGTGGCGGTCTGGGATCGTCATCGGGGGCCCACCCGCTACGAGTACGACCGCGTCGGGCAGCTGCTCGCCTCGCTCCCGAGCAACGACAACACCGAGGCGACGTCGAGCGGCGCGCCGCCGCCTGCATCCGCCCCCGCCCCCGCCTCCGAGGAGCGCTTCAGCTACGACGCCGCCGGCAACCTCTACGACGCCGCGGGGCGCGAGTACGACGCAGGCAACCAGCTACTGCGCCGCGGCAACGTGGACTACTGCTGGAACGCGGACGGCCAGCTCTGGGAGAAACATCGGCACGCGCCTTTCGGCGTCGAGGTGACGCGCTATCTCTGGAACGACGCGGGCCAGCTGCGCACGGTGGAGCTCCCCGATGGTCGCACGGTGAGCTTCGCCTAGGCTTCGCCTACGACCCGTTCGCGCGGCGCGTGCACAAGCGGGTGGAGGCGCCCCCGGACCGCGAGGGGCGTCGCGCCGTGCTCGACACGACGCGGTTCTTCTGGGACGGCCAGCGGCTCGTCCATGAGCTCACGCGGCGAAGTCGCCCCGACCACGCCGGTGCCGCGCCTCGGGTCGCCGCGACGACCGCCGCACAGGGCGACCCCTTCGCCGGTATCGCGTCGCCTGACCCGGCCCAGTCGCCCGTAGAGGCCACGACGCCGGCAGCCTCCAAAACGGAGCTGCGCACGTATTGCCACGAGGACGGCTCCTATGCGCTGGTGGCGGGCAAGCTCCCGGATGGTCGCTGGGCGTTTTACGTCAACGACGCGGTCGGCACGCCCGAAGCGCTGGTCGCCGCCGACGGCACGGTCCTGGGCTCGCTCGAGCGCCACGCCTGGCGGATGGAAGAAGCCGGCGGCCTCACGCCCTTCCGCTTCCCGGGGCAGTACGAGGACGAGGAGACCGGCCTCTGCTACAACCGGTATCGGTACTACGACCCCGAGCTAGGGAGGTTCATCAGCGCGGATCCGGTGGGTCTGCGGGGCGGCACGAACGTCTTCTCGTACGCGCCGAACACGGTGACGTGGAGCGACCCGCTGGG
>Ga0207873_1002675_pt1 | contig 14141 bp, 12 predicted proteins | sample BGWIniCompost_FD_187373 | JGI IMG/M metagenome (GOLD analysis project Ga0207873, IMG submission 187373) | Cellulose adapted compost microbial communities from Newby Island Compost Facility, Milpitas, CA, USA - BGW Initial Compost (SPAdes)... ...
GGGAGCCACGATCGTGCGGTCCACGGCGTCGTACCCCTGCTCACGCCGCGTCGGGAGGAGCTCCCCGGTGAAGCGACGATAGATCGGGTCGGCGAGCTGCGTGTGAATGTGACAGATCCACGGGCGGAGCCGCACGGGGACCGCCCCCAAGCGTCGAAGCAGCTCGAAGGCCTCGGGAAACGCGTCGAAGCGCTCCAACATGTCCGTCATGATCGTGCGGAGCCGCGCCTCGCTCTTCGTCCCGAACCACCGCCGCTCGAAGGCCACTTTCGCCCGCTCCGACGGCGACACCGCCAGGTCGGCCTTCTGCCAATAGGTCGCGCAATCGTCGACGGCCAGGGTGCACCGCATCAGCCGAGTATGCACCGCAGTGACCTCCGCCGGACGCGACCTGACCATCGAGCTCCGCCGCACCTCTGGAGCGACGCTCAAGATGGCGCCACCTCCAGATAGGGCAACGAGTACTCTGCTCCGAGCGGGGCCAGAGCCGCAGCGAGCAGCCGCGCGGCCTCCACGGGCGAGCTCGTCCGCGTCCGAAGCTTCCGGCCCCCCGGAACGATCTCCACGCTCGGTCGTCCCAGGGACTCGAGGCGCCGAGCGAACTCGGAGGCGTCCCAGGGCTTCTCCACGACGTAGTGCTCTCCGAGGACCTGCGCCGGCTCCGTGCCCGCCGCTCGGTGCTGGGCGAGCCGATCCTCGAGCTGCTCGTCCACGACGAATCCGAAGCGGAACAAGGTCCACACCCGATCCCCCTGGCCGAGCTTTTCACGGGCGTCCTCGTCCACACGCCGCGCCGCCTGCCGAACCAACACCAGCCGCGCCCAGGGCGCCGTGCGGGGCACGAGGCGCGCGAGGAGGTCCCCTCCCCCTTCCCAATCGACCAGATCCGACTTCCACCAGCCGAGGCGCCGGGGTTCCCCCGCGCTCTCGCCCGCCCACGCGACGGAGGCTTGTAGCGCGAGGATTTCGTCCAACTGCGGTGGGGTGAGACGCGAAGACATCGACGATCAGCGCCGCGGTTCGGCGAGGCGCCGAACCGCGGGCGGCGGGTAGGTTAGCAAGGAAGGCAGGCGGGACATAGGAGGGGACACGGCGCCGGCCTACAGCGGGGGCCGTGTCGCTCTTCGTAGTCGGCCGCGCTCGCGGGAGCGCGCTTCCGCCCTCCTCAAGCACCGAACATCGGAGCTCGAGTGAAGCCATGGGGGGCCCCGAGCCGGTTTCCCTCGTCCCGGAGCCCCGTCTCGTCAGCTCCCCTGCGGGAGGGCCGGCAGGGACTTGAGATAGAGCCAGAGGGCCTCGAGCTCCGTCTCCGTCATCTTCGCGGTGTAGGCGATCGCGATGTCCATCGGAGGGCGGACGCGCTCTCCGTCGGGCCGCATCCCCTCCCGCATCGCCCGCGTGAACGCCGCGTAGTCGTAGCCGGCGAGGCCCTCCTCGTGGGGCGTCAGGTTCGTCGCGGGCGCCCAGTCGGGCGGGCCTTGGACGATGGGGCCACCCTCGAAGTTCGGCCGATGACAGCCCGTGCACACCTGCGCGAGGTGTCTGCCGAACTCGAGGGAGACAGCGGCGGCGGGCGGTTCCGCGGTGTGGGGCGCGTCGTGCGTGTCGATGAGGTAGACGGAGAGCGGAAACTTTCCTGTCGCGACGAGGAGCTTCCCGATGGGCCCCAGCGTCGATGGCGGCACGGCGTTGTCGACGGGGGGCAGCGCGCCGATGTACGCGATGATGTCGCTCAGCTCCCGATCGGACATCGCCATGAAGTCCTCCGAGGGCATGAGCGCGGGCTTGCCGTCCTTTCGGATCCCGTGGCGCACGATGCGATCCCAGTCGGCGACCGAGTAGTCGAGCGTGACCGAGCCCTCACCTCGGGTGAGGTTCGGACCGAGCAGACGCCCCATGGCCGGGTCGTCGACCATCACCCCGCCCCCGAAGTCCTCGCCGTGACAATCGGCGCAGGCGTAGCGCGCCGTCAGGAGGTGCCTCCCCCGCTCGATGGCCTGCTCGAGCGCGAGCGCCTCCGAATCCACGCCCTCGTCCACCTGCGCCGCGTCGAGCGGTAGCGGCACGGGAAAGTCGACCTGATGGGTCGTGAAGACCACGTCGAGCTTCGAGCTCGCGCTGTAGGAAGCCCACGCGTAGCTCGCGCCTGCGAGGACGAACAACACGGCGAAGGCGCCGCCGACCCATACAAAAATTTTCTTCATTTCGAGCTTGTCTCGAGCGCCACCGCTCGGATTCAGCGCCGCGCTCAGGGAGGTTCAGCGCGCGCCATCAAAGTTCAGCGCCCGCTGGGCGAACGCAGGCGAAGATCCTCACCTGGTCTCGAGCGGGCCATCCCGAAAATTGGGGCCGGAAAATTGGGGAGAGACATGCTCGAGCTTCGCCGCCGCGCGTTTGAGGGAGACGGCGAGTTCACGTATCGTCGTACCGTGCGAGGATCTGTCGCCGAGAAATACATCGTCGAAGACTACACCATCGAGGGAGCGCGAAAGCACCTCCAACGAGCCACGTTGACGCGAGAGACACCGGCGTGCCTCGAGCTCCTGAAGGTGCTGCGCCGGGTCGTCCCCTTCGACTGCGCCGCGGTGATGACCACCGATCCCGAGACGCTCCTGCCCGCGAGCGGCATCTTCGAGGGTCTGGACCCGAGCATCTGCGAGCCGTTCTGGAGGTGTGAGGCTGGCGCGCACGACGTGCACCGCTTCGTGGACCTGGCGAGCGATGCGGACCCCGTCGCGGCGCTGTCCAACGCCCTCCCCCAGACGTTCGAAGACAGCCCCCGCTTCCGCGAGGTGTACTCTCGGTTTCCTTTGGGCGACGAGCTCCGGGTGGTCTTTCGAGCGGGTGGGGCCACCTTGGGGATGGCTGCTTTCTTGCGCATGGACCCCGGCAGGACCTTCTCGCAGAGCGAGCAGGCCGCCATGCGACGGCTCGTCGCGCCGGCGGCGGCCCTGCTGCGCCGGGAGGCGCTGACGTTACCGGAGGACGACGCTCTCGTCGCGCCTGCGGTGGCGCTCGTGAGCTCGAGAGACGAGATCTTCGGGCGGACGCCGGGCGCCGAAGCCATCCTCTCCGATCTTCGGGGAGGAGCGCTCGGATCTGCCGAGCTCCCTCCCACCATCATCGCGCCCCTGGCGCGCATGCGTGGACGGCGAGCGAGCTCGACCCTGAGCACGCGCCTCCGCGGCGCGAGCGGGCGGTGGTACCGCTTGCGTGTCGCGCCGGTCGTCGAGCAGGAAGGTGTCCACGCGCTCAGCCTCGATCCTGCCGGCCCGGCGGAGCTCATGCCGCTCCTCCTCCGGGCGTTCGAGTTCACGGTGCGCGAGTCTCAGGTCGTGTCCCGCCTCGTCCGCGGCCTCTCTGCCAAGGAGCTCGCCGCCGAGTTCGCGATCTCGACGCACACCGCCCACGACCACATCAAAGCGATCTACCGAAAAGCCGGTGTCCGCTCGCGGGGTGAGCTCCTCGCGCGCCTCACCGGGCCGGCATCCGCCGCCAGCTAGAGCGCGCCCGGACGAAGCGGCGGCGAATGAGCCGCGACGAGAAAAGCCGCCCCGTCGTGAAGACGAGGCGGCCTCTCGGATGCGAACTCTCTCGGGGGCGGGCTTAGTTGCCGCCGCCCATGCCGCCCATGCCGTCGTTGCCGCCGACGAAGGCGAGGTTCGAGATGCAGAAGTCGAAGGGCACGTCGCCGCTGTCGTTGCTCGCCACCTGGAACTGGATGTCCTTGACCGCGGAGAGCTCGAGGGTCCCCGGCGGGGTCACCCAGTCACCCTGCGCGAGGTCCTCCCAGTAGAGGGTGTTGGTGCCCTCGGAGATGTCGTTGGTGAAGAAGGCGTTCTCCGAGTCGCTCGCGTTCGTCACGCCCACGCGCAGCTCACCCGCGGGGACGCCCGAGATGTCGAACGAGAAGCCGTCGTACTGGCTCGCGTCGAAGCTGCTGCCGTCCTCGGCGAGGAGCACGCCGATGCCGCCGCCCCAAATCTCGCTGTACATCATGTTGACGACCTGAGCGGCCGTGCCCTTCGCACAGAGCTTGCCCGGCTCGGGGTTGGTCAACGCGATCGTGCTGCCGCCCATGTCGAAGTAGTTGTAAGCGCCCAAGCCGATGGAGAGCCCAGCCTCATCCGCGGAGAAGAAGGTGTCGGCATTGCTCGGGGCGCCGCCCGTGCCGCCGCCGGTGCCGTCGGGGGAACCGCCCGTGTTGTCGCCTCCACCGGTGTTCGTGGTGCCGCCGGTGTTGCCGCCGTTGTTCGAATTGGAATCGCTCGAACAGCTGGCAGCTGCAAGGAAGAGCGAGCCCGTGAGCAAGGAGAGAAAGAAGTAGGAGTAACGCATGTGCGCACTTTTACCACCTAGCCGACGCCGAGGGGAACCAGAGAAGCGCAAGGCCCTCCCGAATCGGCTCTCCGGCCACGCCCCCCTGCCGACACGCGGTCGTCTCGCCGAGGGGGCCAGCCCCCAGATCCCTTTCATTCCGGCAACTTGAAGGGATTTCGAACGGCCGAGCCCCCCACTGGGATGCACTGCAGCATGACTGCGCGCGGCGCGTTTTTCCTCCTCGGGTGGATCCTGTGCGCCTGCGGAAACGAGGGCGCGGGGACCTCGCGCCATCCATGATGCCCGTCAGCTTTCGCCGCGGGGCTCGCTGCTAGGTTGAGCGCGGTCATGTCGAAGGACTCGCCCCCCTCCAAGCGGCGGTGGCCCCTGGCGCCGGCGCATCCGGAGCGCGTCTGCTGGGGTTGCGACAAACTCTGCCCCGCCAGCGACCTCGCCTGCGCCAACGGGAGCGAGCGCACGCCCCACCCGAGCGAGCTGTTCGGAGAGGATTGGTACGAAGGCCTGGAAGAGGCTTGAGCCTCTGCAACGGCTGCGTGGCTCCTCGTCATCGCCGCAGCTCTTGCGCCTGCCGCGCTTCGACACGCGCCTGTTCGGGTCGCTCACACCGACCACCGTCATGCCTGGGCGAAGCCTGCCCCGACTAGGGTCGATGGTGCGCCAGACGGGCACGCGCCCGTGACGGCACGTGACGTGCATTCCACCCCCCACTGATAGACCGCGTCGAGCATCCCACGCTCGACGGCACCGAGGACCCATGAGCAAGAAAGACGGCCCTGATCAGAACGACCGTACAGCCCGCGCCCGCCGCGACTTCCTCGCGGCGACGGCCGCGCTCGGCGCCGGCGCAGCCCTCGCTGCCTGTGACAAGACCGCCCCCTCCAGCGCCACCCAAGCGAGCGCTCCCTCGACCACGGCGAAGAAGCCCGCCTCTCACGAAGTCAAACCCGGTGAGCTCGACACCTACTACGGCTTCTGGAGCGGCGGCCAATCCGGCGAGATTCGCATCCTCGGCGTCCCGTCGATGCGCGAGCTCAAGCGCATCCCGGTGTTCAACAGGGACGCGGCCACCGGCTGGGGGCTCACCGATTTCTCCAAGAAGCTCCTGCGAGGGCGGAGCTCCGGCGACACCCACCACGTCCACCTGTCCTACACGAACGGGACCTACGACGGTCGCTACGTCTACGTGAACGACAAGCTGCTGGCCCGCCTGGCCCGCGTCGACATCGCGACCATGGAGGTCGACGCCATCGTCGACATTCCCAACTCCCAGGGCACCCACGGGATCTTCCCGCAGCGGCACAAGACCGGCTACGTCTTCTGCAACGCCGAGTTCATCATCCCGACCCCGAACGACGGCCGGGACCTCGACGATCCCAAGAAGTACGCCGCGCTCCACACCGCCATCGACGGCGAGACCATGGAGGTGAAGTGGCAGGTGATGGTCGAGGGCAACCTCGACCTGTGCGCGACGGACTACAAGGGCCTCTACTCCTTCGCCACCTGTTACAACTCCGAGAGCGGGGTGACGCTGGAGGAGATGATGGCCGCCGATCGCGACCACCTCTACGTCTTCAACATCGCGGAGATCGAGAAAGCCGTACAAGCGGGCAAGACCATCACGCTCGGTGACTCGCCCGTCCCGGTCGTCGACGCCCGGGGTGAGAACGGGCCCTACGTGCTCCGCGTTCCGGTCCCCAAGAACCCGCACGGCGTGAACGTCGACCCGACGGGGCGCTACGCCGTGTGCGCCGGCAAGCTGTCCCCGACCGCCACGGTGGTCGACATCGACAAGCTCGCGGACGCCTTCGCGGGGAGGATCCAGCCGCGCGACGCCGTCGTCGCCGAGCCCGAGGTGGGCCTCGGGCCGCTGCACACCGCCTTCGACGGCAGGGGCAACGCCTACACGTCGATCTTCATCGACTCGGCCGTCACCAAGTGGAACATCGCCAAGGCCATCGAGGCCTACGCGGCCCCCGACGACAAGACGATCGACCCCATCGTCCAGAAGATCGACGTCCACTATCAGATCGGCCACATCAACGCGAGCATGAGCGAGACGAAGGACGCCGACGGCAAATGGTTGGTCGCGCTGTGCAAGTTCTCCAAGGATCGCTTCTTGAACGTCGGCCCCTTGCACCCGGAGAACGATCAGCTGATCGACATCTCCACGGACGAGATGAGGCTCGTCCACGACGGCCCCACCTACTCCGAGCCCCATGACTGCGTCGTCGTGAAGAAGGAGCTGATCCACCCGCAGAAGATTCAGCCCCGCAAGACCGCCCGCTTCCAGATGTACGAAGAGTGGGCCAAGGAGGACGGCGTCACCCTGCTGCGGGACAACAAGGTGATCGACAAGGGCAACGGCCACGTGCGCGTCTACATGACGAGCCTGGCGCCCTCCTTCGGGCTGAAGAACTTCCGCGTGAAGAAGGGCACGACCGTCCAGGTCATCATGACCAACATCGACAACGTCGAGGACCTCTCCCACGGCTTCGCCGTCAGCAACCACGACGTGTGCATGGTCGTGAACTGCCAGGACACCAACAGCATCACGTTCGTCGCGGATCGCCCGGGGGTGTACTGGTACTACTGCCCTTGGTTCTGTCACGCCCTGCACCTGGAGATGTGCGGCCGCATGATCGTCGAAGCCTGACCCCGGCCCGTCCGCTCCCCTCATGGCCCTCTGGAAGTACGCCGCCCTCCTCGTCGCTTCGTGCCTGCTCCTCTTGGCGCGACCGACGCTCGCTCAGGCGCCGACCGCGGACCCGAGCGCGGCGCGTGAGCTCGACTGCGCGGCGCTCGACTGCGCCAGCGTGCTCCCGGGCGCGGCTCGCTTCGAGAGGGTCGAGGGCAGCGGTGGCGCCGCGCCCTTCCGCGTCGGCTACGACGCGCAAGGGGACATCGTCGGCTGGGTCGCGCTCTCCACGGACGTGGTCGACATCAAGGCGTACTCGGGCAAGCCGCTCGTCACCCTCGTCGGGCTGACCCCCGACGGGGTCATCGCCGGCGCTCGCGTGGTCCACCACAGCGAGCCCATCCTCCTCGTGGGGATCCCCGAGCGCGCCCTCACCGAGTTCGTGGACTCCTACCGGGGCCGCTCCGCGTCGGAGAAGGTCGTGGTGGGGCACTCCACGGATCCCGACGCGGTCACGGTGGACGTCATCTCCGGCGCCACCGTGACCGCCCTCGCCCAGAACCGCACCGTCCTGGAGACGGCGCGGGCGCTCGGCGTGGCGGTGGGCGTCATCGAGGCGGCCGCGAGCGTCCCGGGCCATTTCGTCCAGCGCGACGACGTGTGGACCTGGCAGCAGCTGGTCGCCGAGCGCGCCCTCGGGCACCTGAAGGTCAGCCAGGCGGACATGGGCTCCCAGGGGGACGAGCCCTTCATCGAGCTGTACTTCGCCATCGCCGACGCCCCCCACGTCGGCAAGGCCCTGCTCGGAGAGGAGCAGTACGCCTGGCAGATGCAGCGGCTCGAGGCGGGGCAGCACCTGCTCGTCGTGCTCGGCCGCGGCACGAGCTCCTTCAAGGGCTCTGGCTTCGTGCGCGGCGGGATCTTCGACCGCGTCCGCGTCGAGCAAGGGCTGCGCTCCATCCTCTTCCGCGACACCGACTACGAGAACCTCGCCCGCACCCCCGCGGAGGGCGCCCCGGAGTTCGCGGAGGGCGCGCTCTTCGTCACGCCGAAGGGGCAGCTCGATCCCGGGCGGACCTTCGATCTGGTCTTCCTCGGCAGCCGCTACAACAAGAAGGGCGGGTTCAGCCGCGATTTCAACGCGTTTCGTGGCAGCCTGCGCGTCCCGAAGTCCGTGTACGTCCTCGACGGCCCCGATCCGGAGCAGGCGATCTGGCGCCAAGCTTGGGTGAACAACCGGGTGAAGGTCGTGGGCCTCGGCGCCTACCTCCTCGTCATCGCGGGCTTGTTCGTGGGGCGACGCTGGCTCACCGGCACGATGCGGCGGCTGCAGCGACTGCACACCCTCGCGCTCGTCACGAGCTTCGCGTTCTTGGGTCTGTACCTGCACGCGCAGCCCTCCGTGACCCAGCTGCTCACCCTGGTGGGCTCCATCATCGACGAGATGCGCTGGGGCCTGTTCCTCAGCGAGCCGCTCCTGTTCGTGAGCTGGATCTTCATCGCCGCGGTGACGCTGATCTGGGGGCGGGGCGTGTTCTGCGGGTGGGTGTGCCCCTACGGCGCCATGAGCGAGCTCCTGTTCCGGGTGGGGCGCCTCCTGAAGCTGCCGGAGCTGGAGCTGCCCGAGTGGCTGCACCTCCGGGCCCGCTACGTGCGCTACGGCGTACTGGCGCTCTTGGTGGGGACGTTCCTGTACTCCTCCGAGCTCGGGGAGAGGCTCGCCGAGATCGAGCCGTTCAAGTCGACGTTCTTCGTCGCGCCCTGGACCCGGGAGCTGCTCTTCTTCGGCTGGTGGCTCGCCCTGGCCGCGGCGTCCCTCGTCACCTTCCGCCCCTTCTGCCGCTACCTGTGCCCCCTCGGCGCCGCCCTGGCGCTCCCCAGCAGCCTCCGCCTCTCGGGGCCGCACCGCCGCAACTTCTGCTCGAGCTGCACCATCTGCACGCGCGGCTGCGAGCCCAAGGCCATCCGCTCCGACGGCACGATCGATCGCCGCGAGTGCCTGTCGTGCATGGAGTGTGAGGCCAACTACCGCGACCACGAGGTGTGCCCGCCGCTGGTCGGGATCGATCGCCTGCTCCAGAAGCAGCGCCGGCACGGCACCCTGAACGAGGAGCGTCTGCGCAAGCTCGAGGTGGACGCCCAAAAGGTCCCGCACCGGTGGGTGGATTGATGGCGGTCGCCGCGCGTCGCGTCGCCCCGCTCCTCGGCGTCGCCCTCGCGGCCGCCGTCGTCGCCGCCGCGTCCCCCTCGCTGGCCCGCCCCCTCCAGCCCCTCGTCGACCAGGCGTCGCCCGGGGACGTCCTCCAGCTCCCCCCGGGCGTGTGGTCCGGCCCCGTCGTCATCGACAAACCCCTCACGATCCGTGGCCCGGGGGCGATCGTCGACGGAGGAGGGCTCGGCACGGTCGTCCGCGTCGACGCCCCGAACGTCACCCTGAGCGACCTCGTCATCGAGCACGGCGGCCGCGACGTCGACGGCCCCGACGCGTGCGTCTACGTCACCCAGCGCGCCACCCGCGCCCGGATCCGCGCCAACTCCCTGTCGCGCTGCGGCTTCGGGATCTGGATCCACCGCGCCGAGGACGTCGTCGTCGAGGGCAATCGCATCATCGGCGCCACGGCGGGCCACCGCGCCGACCGGGGCAACGGCATCCACCTCTTCGACGGGACGCGACTGCTCGTGCGCGACAACGTGATCTCGGGCGGGCGCGACGGGATCTACGTCGCCGCCACGGAGGACAGCCGCATCGAGGGCAACCGCATGAGCGATACCCGCTACGGGATCCACTACATGTTCTCCTACGACAACGTCGTGTCCCACAACCTCGCGCGCGGCAACGTCGGCGGGATCGCGCTGATGGAGAGCCACGGCATCACCGCGACCCACAACGTCTCGAGTGACAACAAGGAGCACGGCATCCTCTTCCGCGACGCGCAGCGCTGCACCATCCGCCACAACCGCGTCGAGCGGAACGGCAACGGCCTCTTCTTCTTCTCGAGCGTCGACAACGTCATCGAGCACAACGTCGTCGCCCACAACGAAGTGGGCGCGAAGGTGTGGGCGGGGAGCGACCGCAACGAGGTCTCCAGCAACGCGTTCCTGGGCAACCGCGTCCAGCTCTTCTACGTCGCCAGCTCCGATCTCGTGTGGGGCGACGCGCGGGCGGGCAACTTCTGGAGCGACTATCTCGGCTGGGACCAGAACGGCGACGGCGTCGGAGACCGCCCCTATCGAGTGGACAGCTTCACGACGCGGCTGATCCACCGCTACCCCGCCGCCTCCCTGCTCCTGCGCAGCCCCGCGCTCGAGCTGCTCACGCACCTCGAGCAGACCCTCCCCCTGCTCCGCACCCCGACGGTCATCGATCGCCGCCCCCTCTCGCGGAGGCCCGAATGACCCCTCCACTGAAGACCCTCGAGCTGCGAGAGCTGTCGGTCCACTACGGGAAGCTCCAGGCCCTGCGCGGCGTCGACCTCGCGCTGTCCGCGGGCGAGGTCCTCATCCTGGCGGGACCCAACGGCGCCGGGAAGTCCACGCTGATCAAATACCTGCTCGGGCTCGTGAAGCCGAGCGCGGGCGCCCTGTACGTCGACGGCGCGCGCCGCGGGGTCGACGACGGCTTGAAGCGGGATCTGGGCTACCTGCCCGAGTCCGTCGCCTTCGCCGAGAACCTCGACGGCGAGCAGGTCCTGCGGTTCTTCGCCCGGGCCCGCGGGGTCCCTCGCCAGCGGGTGCACCAAGTCCTCGCGCGCGTCGGGCTGCTCCACGCCGCCCGACGGCGGGTGCGCGGCTACTCTCGAGGCATGCGGCAGCGCCTCGGGCTCGGGGTCGCGATCCTGTCGGAGCCGCGGCTGCTCATCCTCGACGAGCCCACGGGCGGCCTCGATCAGGAGGGGCTCGAGGTCCTGTGGAGCGTGCTCGCGGAGTGGCGCGCGGCGGATCGTCTAGTGCTGATGGCGACCCACGATCTGACCCTGGTCGAGCGGCGCGTGGACCGCATGTGCCTCCTCGAGGGCGGCTCCGTGCGCGCCCTCGACACACCGACCCGGCTGCGGGAGCTGGCCGCGCTCCCCGTCCGCGTCAGCTTTCGCCTCGCCGATCCCCGCGACGGGGTGGAGGCGCTGGTCGCCCAGGCGCGGGGGTTCGCCGACGGCGGCGAGGTCGCGCTCCGGGAGGACATGCTCAGCGTGGAGGTGCCCCCGGCGCGGCTGCTGCCGTTGCTCCAGCTGCACATGGATCTGGGCAAGCTCGTGCAGGGAGTGCGCGTCGAGGAGCCCGGGCTCGACGCCGTCTACGACCACCTGCTCGAGGAGGCGACGTGATGGGACGAGTCGCCCTGGCGCTGGTCCATCAGGAGCTCCTCGAGCGGACGCGGGACCGCTGGGTGCTCGTCATCAGCGGCCTGTTCGCGCTCCTCGCCTCGGGGGTGAGCCTCTATGGTCGCAGCGAGGAGCTCACCGCGACGCGCCTGATCGGGCCCAGCCTCGTCACCCTCGCCAGCCTGTTCGTGCCCCTGGTGGCCCTGATCTTGGGGCACGACGCCGTCGTCGGGGAGCGCGAGCGCAACACTCTGGGGCTGCTCCTGTCGCTCCCCGTGCGGCGCTTCGAGGTCATCCTCGCCAAGTTCGTAGGCAGGCTGCTCGCGCTCGGCGGCGCCATCGGGCTCGGGCTCGGCGCGGCGGTGCTGTTCGCCTCTGCGGAGAACCGCGCCGTGTTGCTGCAGCTCATCCTGCCCACCCTGCTGCTCGGCGCCGCCTTCCTGTCCGTCGGCGTGCTGCTCTCGACGCTGGTGTCCCGGCAGCTGACCTCCGCCAGCCTGGTCGTCGCGACCTGGTTCTTGCTCGTGTTCTTCTACGATCTGGGCTTGCTCGGGCTGATGGTCGTCACCGACGGTCAGGTGGCGCCGGAGACGATCTCCACGCTGGTGACCGTGAACCCCGCGGGGTTGTTCCGGCTCGAAATGATGCAACGCTTCGCCGGCCCCGACGTCCTCGAGGGCCTCGGTGTCGGCGTCGCGCCGCCCGGCTCGGCGGCGACCATCGGCCTCTGGACCCTGTGGATCCTCGCCCCGGTCGCGTCGAGCAGTCTCATCCTGACGTTGAAGAAGGTCACCTGATGCATCTCCCGACAACCCCACCTCCGCCTTCCTCGACCCGCCCCGCGCCAGCGCGCCTCCTGCGGCGGCTCGCCCCCCTCGCCTGCGCGCTCGCCCTGAGCGCGCCCACGGCATGCTCCAAGCACCAGGACAAGGGCACCGCGACGGCCGCCGCGACCCCCGAGGCGATCGGCGCCTCCGAGTGCCGGGCGTGCGGCATGGTGGTGCGTGAGCAGCCCGCGCCCCGGGGGCAGGTCGTCTACGCCGACGGCGAGCGCGCCTTCTTCTGCTCGATCGGTGACATGGTGCACTACCTGGAGACCCCGTCCCCCCGCGGCGCCCCGACCCGCGTGTTCGTGGAGGCGCTCACCCCCAACGAAGATCCCAAGCAGACGAACACGAGCGAGCACCCCTGGATCGCCGCGACGGACGCGCACTACGTCTTCGGGGTGGCACGGGAAGGCGTGATGGGCAAGCCCGTGCTCGTGTACGCGTCGCAGGAGGAGTCGAGCGCCGCCGCGGCACGTTACGGGGGTCACGTCCTCGACTACGCCGGCCTGCAGCGCGCGCTCGTCCACGGCGAGCCAGCTTCGGAGGCCGCGCATCACCACTGATCCGATGGCTGCCCGCGTCAACCCACGACTCACCAACCCCTGACACCGATCACCCTGCCTCCCATCGGAGGTTGCGTCGGAGCTTCGAGCGCGAGACACCCTGCGAGAAGGATTCCAAGACATGAAGACACGATCTTTCGCCGTCGCTGGGTTCGAGTCGCTGGCGTTCGGAGCTCTGCTGGTCGGAGCCCTGGCCCTGTCTGCCTGTGACAAGGGCTCGCCCGAAGGCCAGGCGGACGAGCAGCCCCAAGCGGCCGCTGCGCCCGCTGCGCCCGCTGCAGCCCCCGCCGTCGCCAAGAACCCCGCCACGGAGGCCAAGAAGGTCTTCAAGTCGAACTGCGTCGTGTGCCACGGCGACAGCGGCGCGGGCGACGGCCCCGGTGCCGCTGCCCTCGATCCGAAGCCGCGCAACTTCAGCGACGCCGAGTGGCAGGCCTCCGTGACCGACGAGCACCTCGCCAAGGTCATCCGCGACGGCGGCGCCGCCGTCGGCAAGAGCCCCATCATGCCGGGCAACCCCCAGCTCAAGGGCAAGGACGACGTCATCGCCGAGCTGATCAAGATCGTCCGCGGCTTCAAGAAGTGACGCAGCGCCGTCAGGCGCGCAGCGCGCTCTGAAGCATTCGCAGCTCCAACCTCAGCTGTGCGACGACGTCGTCTCAATTAGATCTCGGCGAAGCATAACCATCTGGTAAACAGCCGTGCCCCCGAGCAGGACAGCAGCTCCTGCATCGATAAAATTCTCCGACCAACTAAGGCTCATCACTCCATAATAGCAGCTCATACCACTTAGAACACGACCTAGACACACGACGAAGCGTTTCATCAGTACTCGCAGCACATGTGTAGGCAAGGGTCGTCATCGTCGCTTGGACCAGGCTCGGGCTCGGGATCAGGCGGACAAGGGTACGTCTCATCCATCGCGAACCACATAGCTGAGCACAGTGCTCCGCAGACCAGGCCAGCAAGAGGTGTACCGGCGGCGCCGCACATCAAGCTTATGGCCGTGCACTGCACGAAGCTTCCAGCGGCACGGAGAGCCCGGCACCCGCGGCCAGTCGGTCCGCGAAGGCCGGTGGGGTCGATGCGGTTGACTGGATCCGACTCTACATACACATAGAGATTGCCCTGCTCTCCCTCCCACCGAATCGGGTCCTTCGCCGTCCATCGCCCCACCACAGGGTCATAATCCCGCGCACCAAACCGCACGAGCCCTGTCTCGGCATCAAACAGCCCTCCGGCAAACCCGAACGGCGTCGCCTCCACGTCGCCCTCCAGCACCGTCATCTCGCCAAACGCAGTGTACTCCGCTCGGAAGAGCACGTCCGAGACGTCGCCGGCGTTCACCACGAGCCGCACGCTGCCGACCTGGTCGCTCACGATGCGGTACACCTCGCCGTCCCGCACCATGAAGTCCGGCACGTGCCCGCGGGACCCGTACACGAACTGCGCCACC
>Ga0207873_1002679_pt1 | contig 14136 bp, 9 predicted proteins | sample BGWIniCompost_FD_187373 | JGI IMG/M metagenome (GOLD analysis project Ga0207873, IMG submission 187373) | Cellulose adapted compost microbial communities from Newby Island Compost Facility, Milpitas, CA, USA - BGW Initial Compost (SPAdes)... ...
AGGAACTAAGTGGAGCGGGAAACGGGACTCGAACCCGCGACCCCAACCTTGGCAAGGTTGTGCTCTACCAACTGAGCTATTCCCGCCCGCTTTGAAGCTTGGGCATTGTACCTCAAGTCGGACCTCGAGTCCTCCCCGGGCACATCGGCGCGTTATTGTAACCGGACTCGGCGAGCCCACAAGCCCCGGCGCGAATTCCGCGCCGCGTATACCGGGAGCGCGGTGAACTCCCGAGCTTCCCTTCCGCACCGCGGTTCAGTCCCCTTCCCGCTCGATCGAGCAGCAATGCGGGCCTTCGACCGGCGCCGCGGATAGCACGGATCCGGTGATCTCGTTCGGCCGAAACACCGTGCACCCCTTGAGGCCGAGCGCGTGCGCCCGCTCGTAAATGCTCGCGAAATCCTCCCTGGGGATGTCCGGCGCGACGTTGATCGTCTTCGAGATCGAGTTATCGACGAGCGGCTGAAGCGCGGCGAGCATCGCGAGGTGTGCCTCGGGAGAGAGCTCCCCCGCCGTGACGAATGCGGGCGGCAAACCGCCGTTCCGCTCTCGGCGCCAAAGCGAGTAAGCGAAATCGACGGTACGCCGTTTCTCCGGCGTGCCGTCCCGACTCAGCACGCGTCGCTCCCCTTCCGCGGCGTACACGGGCTCGATGCCGCTCGACACGTTGTTCGCCAGCAGGCTGATCGTGCCCGTGGGCGCAATGGCCAGCAAATGACTGTTCCGAATGCCGCGACGCGCGATGCCGTCGCGAATATCGGCCGGCAGCTCCGAGACGAAGCGTCCCGCCAGATACGCGTCTCGATCGAAAGCCGGGAACGCCCCCTTCTCTTCCGCGAGCGCGATCGACGTCCGGTACGCCGCGTTTCGTATGCGCTCGAGCGTCTCGGCCGCGAGGGCGCGGCCCGCATCGCTGTCGTAACGCAGCCCGAGCATGATCAGGGCGTCGCCGAGCCCCGTGATCCCGAGCCCGACGCGGCGCGTCGTGCGGGCCCGCTCCGCCTGCTCGGGCAACGGATACTCCGACACGTCGACGACGTTATCCAATAACCGCACCGCGACGGGCACGATCTCCTCGATGGCCTCGATATCGAGCCGTGCCGATCGCGTGAACGGCTCGCGCACGAACGTCGCGAGATTGATCGAACCCAGATCGCACGCGCCGTAGGCGGGCAGCGGAATCTCCCCGCACGGATTCGTCGTCGTGATGTGCTCGCAGTAGTAGAGGTTGTTGACTGCGTTGATGCGATCGACGAAGAGCACGCCCGGCTCCGCCGAGTCGTAGGCCGCGTCGATGATCCGTTTCCAGAGCGCCCGCGCCGATACGCGCCGCACGACGCGGCACGGAACCTCGCTATCGCGGCCTGGCCAGCGGAGGCGGCGCGTCTCGCCGGCGACCGTCTCGCCGCCGTCGAGCGGAAAGCACAACGGCCACTCGGCATCCGCGGCGACGGCCGCCATCAGCTCGTCCGTGACCTGAACCGAGACGTTGAAGTTTCTGAGCGCGGTCGGATCGCGTTTCGCGTCGATGAACTCCTCGACGTCCGGGTGATCGCAGCGCAGCGTACCCATCATCGCGCCGCGGCGCGCACCGGTCGAAAGGAGCGTCGCGCACATGGCGTCCCAGACTTTCATGAACGACACCGGGCCCGATGCGATCGTGCCCCGGGTCGCGGCCTCCGAGCCCCGCGGCCGTAGCGTCGAGAAGTCGACGCCGATGCCGCCGCCCCACTGCATCGTGATCGCCCCCTGCTTCAGGTGCTCGAAGATCGACTCGATCGAGTCGTCGATGTAGCCCATGACGAAGCAGTTGAAGAGCGTCGTCCGGCGCCCCGTTCCGGCGCCGGCGAGAATCCGCCCGGCGGGGATGAAGCGAAAGCCGACGAGCGCGTCGAGAAACGCGCGCGCCCAGTGTTCCCGATCGTGCGGCTCCGCGGCCGCGACGGCTCGGGCCACGCGCCTCCAGGTCTCCTCGATCGACGCCTCCGGCGCCCCCTCGGCGGGCACATGCCGGTACTTCGTCGACCAGATGTGGTACGCGAGCTCGTCGTAAAGCATCACGCGCGCCTCCTGGCGTAAGGCTCGACGTCGAACCTCTACGCTAACAGGCACACGGCGCGCGCAAAAGCCGCGCGACCGGCGGGACCGGGGAAATGGGTCGCGAGAACTAGCGGGACTTCGCCGAGCTTTCCGGCTTGTCCGAGCCCGGCCTCGCCGGGCCCTCGGAAGGCTTGCCCGAATTCTTGACGCGATTGACCGCCTGCACGAGCTCCGCCAGCGAGCGCATTCTGAGCTTGCGCATCACGCGCGCGCGATGCAGCTCGACGGTTCGCTGACTCACGCCGAGATCCATCGCGATGACCTTGTTCGCCTGCCCGCGCACGACGCGTTCCATGACCTCGGTCTCGCGGGGCGTCAACGTGCGCAGCCGCTCGAGAATCGCCTTCTCCTCGAGCCTTGCCGCGCGGCGTCCCTTCTCCTGCTCGAGCACCTGGTGGATGCGGTCGAGCAGCTCCTGGTCGCTGAACGGCTTCTGGATGAAATCTACCGCGCCTCGCTTCATCGCGGTCACGGCCATCGGCACGTCCCCATGTCCGGTGATGAAGATCAGCGGCGCATCGATTCCGGATTCGATCATCCGTTCCTGGAGCTCGAGCCCGTTCATGCCCGGCATGCGAATGTCGCTGACGATGCAGGCGAGGCGCTCCGGATCGTAAGCCTCGAGAAAATCGAAAGCCGAGGCGAACGCTTCGCAGGCGAGGCCGGCCGACTCGAGGAGCATCGTCAAGGAGTCGCGCACCGCCTCGTCGTCGTCGATCACGTAGACGAAGGACTCGTTGGCGTTGGTCACGATCTTTATCCGTCCGCTGCCGGCAGCTCGAGGGAGAAAACCGTGCCCCCCTCGGGGTTGTCGCCGTAATCGAGCTTGCCGCCCGAAGCTTGCGCGATCGTTCGGCTGATGGCAAGACCGACGCCGAGCCCAGTCGCCTTGGTCGTCACGAAAGGATCGAAAATATTCTCGCCGAGCGACTTCGGCACGCCCGGGCCGTGATCCGTCACCGACACGCGCACGCCCCCGTCCGCCGAGCGGCTCGTCTCGACGATGATGCCGCGGTGGCGAGCGGGCCCGCCGCGCATCGCATCGACGGCGTTTCGGGTGAGATTCAGCAGGACCTGCTGGAGCTGCACCGCGTCCGCGCGCACCTTCGGCAGATCCGTACCGTAGCGCACCTCGAAACGGATACCCGCGGCATGTGCGTCCGCTTCCATCAGGTCGCGGATGTCGGCCACGACCCGGTTCATGTCGAGCGTCTCGGTGACGCTCTCCTGCCGGCGAATGAACTTTCGCACGTTCTCGATGACCTGACCGGCCCGGCGCGCCTGCGTGTCGATCTTCTCGGCGATCGTCGCGAGCGCCGCCGTATTCGTCGGGTCGCGCTCGAGCAGGCGGCGCACGGTCTGCGCGTAGGTCGCGATCGCCGAGAGCGGTTGGTTGATCTCGTGCGCGATGCCCGCCGCCATCTCGCCCATGAGGTTGAACCGGTCGACCTGCGCGAGCCTGAGCTCGAGCGAGCGTGCATGCTGCTCCGCCCGCTTCTGCGCGGACAAGTCGCGAATGATCGCCACGAATCGGCGCCGCTCGCCGCTGCGCGCTTCGCCGACGGACAGCATGATCGGGAAGACCGTGCCGTCGGCGCGGACCGCCTCGACCTCGCGCCCGACGCCGATGAGCTTCGCCTGCCCCGTCTCGAGGTAACGCCTCATGTACTCGAGGTGGCGGCTCTTGTCGGGCTCGGGCATGAGAATCTCGACGCGGTTGCCGATCGCTCTCTCCGCGGGAACCCCGAACACGCGCTCCGCGGCGCGGTTGAACGCGAGAATCCGTCCCTCCTCGTCGGTCACGACGATCGCGTCGACGGCCGCGTCGAACAGGGCGCGCAGCTCCGCGCTCGCCATCATCGCGTCGACGCGCTCGGCGGCATCACTCATGCCTGGCCCTTTCCGGGTCGATACGAAGTTCGGTCCTCGCGTCGCATCAAGTCGCGGGCAACACGAGAATATCGCCCGGGATCTCATCGATGACGCGCTCGGCCGTCGTGCCGAGAATGCTGCCTCTCGCGGGCTGCGGCGCGCTGCCGACGATCACGGCGCCCGCGCCGAGCTGCGCGGCGACTTGCGCGATGCCCTCGTACGGCGCGCCCTCGACGCCGTGCACGCGGTTCCTCGGCAATCCGCACGCATCCGCGAACTTCTGCCGGTCGTAGAACATCTCGTCGCCGCGGTAGACGGTGACCGCGTGCAGCTCGGCGCCGAGCAGCTCGGACACGCGATGCGCGAGCGCGATGACGCGGCGGTTCAGCAGCTCGTAGACGTCGTCCTTGGGCTTCAGCTTCACGGCGGCGAGCACGACCTTCGGCACCTCCTCGCCGCTCGGGCTCGTGAGCAGAATCGGCTTCTGGCAGTTGCGAAGCAGCGTCCAGTCGGCCGTCTCCATCAGGCGCCGCCGGAGCGCGCCGCGCGGCGAGCTGGTCTTGACGACCATGTCGGCGTCGGACGCGGCCGCCGCCTCGGCGATCGCGCGCCGCCAGTTCTGGCTCGTCTCGACGCGGATCGAGAGCTTGATGCCTTCGCTCCGCGGCTTCTCCGCAATGCGCTCGATCCACGCCTGAGTGCGCGCGGTGAGACGCGCCGCGGCCTCGCTGTCGGCCACGCTTTGCGGCTCGAGCGTGCAATAAAGCTCGAGCTCCGCGCCGTTGCGCCGGGCGAGCCATTCGGCCTTCTCGAGCGCAGGCTGAACGAGGCGTTGCGGATCCAGGACGACGAAGATCTTGCGCAGCTCTGCGGTCGGCACGGTCGCGGACATTGGTGATCCCCTTTCCAATCGCGGTGGTCAATCCACGATAACCGACGGCATCGCGGCCCGAAAGTCGTAGAAAGCGAAGTCCCGGCGGTCTACTCGCGGCGAAGCATGATCGGCCAGGCCGCGCGCAAGTAGTCGAGCATCGACCAGATCGTCAACGCCGCCGCGACGAACAGCAGCCCGACGCCGATCGGATAGACTTCGATGCCGAGAATCGGCTTGTGATAAAGCATCAGACTGATACCGACGATCTGCACGGTCGTCTTCCACTTCCCGAAGAAGGTCACGGCGACGTGCGCGCGGGCGCCGAGCTCGGACATCCACTCCCGTAACGCCGAGACCGTGATCTCGCGCCCGATGATGATGCCGGCGACGATCGCGAGCGCGGCCTGCGGATCGGCCTGAACGAGCAGCACCAACGCCGTCGACACGATCAGCTTGTCCGCGACCGGATCGAGGAACGCGCCGAAGCTCGACGTCTGATTGAGCCGGCGCGCGAGATAGCCGTCCAGATAGTCCGTGATGCCGGCAAGCGCGAAGAGCAGCCCGGCCGCCGGCCTCGCCCAGGGCACCGGAAGATAGAACACGACGACGACCAACGGGATCGCAACGATGCGAAACCACGTCAACGCGTTCGGGAGATTCAATACCATTCCTAGCGATGCCTCCCGCGCCTACTCGGCATGGAAGTGCCGGTAGATCGATTCGGCCAACTGGCGCGAGATTCCCTTGACCTTGACGAGATCCTCGACTCCGGCCCTCGCGACGGCCTGCAGCCCCCCGAACTGCTTCAGCAGATCGCGGCGCCGCTTGGGGCCCAGGCCCCTGATCTCTTCGAGCGGCGACTTCGTCTGGCGCCGCTGGCGGCGCGCCCGATGACCCGTGATCGCGAAGCGGTGCGCCTCGTCGCGCACCTGCTGAATCAGATGCAGCGCCGGCGACGACGACGGCAGCGATAGCGGCTCGGCGCGCCCGGAAACATAGAGCCGCTCGCGGCCCGGCCTGCGCCCTTCGCCCTTCGCGACCCCGACCAGCGTGATGCCCTCGATCTCGAGCTCCTTCAATACCGTCTCGGCCTGCCTGAGCTGTCCGCGCCCGCCGTCGATCAGCAGCACGTCCGGCATCGGCGCCTCGCCCCGCTTCACTCGCGCGTAGCGCCGCGACAGCGCCTGCGACATCGCAGCATAGTCGTCGCCGGGCGTGACGCCGGTGATGTTGAAACGACGGTAGTCCGATTTCAACGGACCGTCCGGCCCGAACACGACGCACGACGCGACGGTTTCCGCGCCGGCCGTATGACTGATGTCAAAGCACTCGATCCGCGTCGGCGGCTCGTCGAGGTCGAGCGCCTCGGCGAGCGCTTCGAGCTGCGCTCCGGTATTCGACGACGTCGTCGCTTTCAGCTCGGCGCCGTGCGTTGCGTTGGTCAGCGCCATCTCGACCCAGCGCCTTCGGTCGCCGCGCACGCGCGACTTGATCTCGACCCGCCGGCCCGCCTGCTCGCTCAGCATCGCAGCGATCGTGTCGGCCTCCGGCACGTCGTGACTCACGAGGATCTCCCGCGGCGCCTCCCGGCCGCCGTAGTACTGCAGCAGGAACGCGCGAATGATCTCGTCGTGACCCGTGCCGGGCGCCACCTTCGGGTAATGGTTGCGCGTGCCGAGGCAGCGCCCGCCGCGGAAGAACATCACCGCGACGCAATACACGCCGTGGGACTCGGCCAGACCGACCGCGTCGAAATCGATCGCCGATCCGGACATGAGCTGCTGCGACTGCACGTTGCGGAGCTTCGCGAGCTGATCGCGATACTGCGCCGCGAGCTCGAACCTGAGCTCGGCCGACGCCTGCTCCATGCGCTCGACGAGCCGCTCGATCACGGCGTCGTTACGACCTTCGAGGAACAGCATCGCGTTCTCGACGTCGCGCGCGTACTCCTCCTTGGAGATGAGGCCGACGCACGGCGCGCTGCAGCGGCGAATCTGATATTGCAGGCACGGCCGCGAGCGGTTCGCGAAATAGGTGTCGTCGCACTGCCTGAGCCGAAACAGCTTCTGGAGCTCGTTCAACGTCGATCGCACGGCCCCCGCGCTCGGGTACGGTCCGTACAGCTTCCCCTTCTTCGTGCGCGGTCCGCGGTAGAACGAAAGCCGCGGAAACTCCTCGCTCGGGTCGACGTGGATGTACGGATAGCTCTTGTCGTCGCGAAGCAGGACATTGAAGCGCGGCCGATAGCGCTTGATGAGGTTGTACTCGAGCATCAGCGCCTCGGTCTCGGTGCGCGTCACCGTGACCTCGACGTCCGCGACGGCGCGCACGAGCGCCATCGTCTTCGCGTCCTGCGCGCGGCCTTGGAAATAGCTGCTCACGCGTCGGCGCAGATCCTTGGCCTTGCCGACGTAGATCACGTCGCCGCGCGCATCGAGCATCCGGTAGACGCCGGGACGATGCGTGAGACCGCGCAGCAGCGCCGTCGGATCGAACGGCCCGCGGTCCTCCTCGAGCACGGCCTCCGGGGGCGCTTGGAGCTCCCCGGGCGGTGCGTCGCGGTCGGTTTTCCTCGCTTTCTCGGTCATTGGCCGATATTCTCCCACCCCGTTTGGACCACGGCGTGGGAATGCCATTCGGTCCGGCTCCGCGTCGGCAGCGCGTTCGCGCAAGAAGTCCAACCCGGACGGGCCTCAGTCGTCCATATGGCGAATGACGGCTTCGCCGAAGCCGCGCGTGCCGACGAGCTTCGCGCCGGGAATCAGGTGCTCCATTCGCTCCGCGACGGATCCGGTCTTCAAGTCCGGCAGCGGCGCGCGCATCGACTCTCGAATGAGCGCGAGGTCGAACGTCAGCTCTTTCGCCGCGATCGTGTTCGCCACCCCTTTGATGATCAGGTCGGCGGCCTCGTCCCAGCCGATGTGACGGAGCATCATCTCGGCGGACAGGATCAGCGAGCCGGGGTTCGCCCGGTCCTTGCCGGCGACGTCCGGCGCCGTGCCGTGCGTCGCCTCGAATACGCCGTAACCGTCGCCGATATTCCCGCCTGGCGCGATGCCGATGCCGCCGACCTGCGCCGCGAGCGCATCCGAAATGTAGTCGCCGTTCAGGTTCAGCGTCGCGATCACGTCGTAATCCTGCGGATTCAGAACGATTTGCTGCAGGAAATTGTCGGCGATCACGTCCTTGACGACGATCTGTCGGCCGGTCGCGGGATTCTCGAACGAGAGCCACGGGCCGCCGTCGATCTCGCGCGCGCCGAACTCCTCGCGCGCCACCTGGTAACCCCAGTTACGGAACGCGCCCTCCGTGTACTTCATGATGTTGCCCTTGTGCACGAGCGTCACGGAGCGGCGGTCGTAGCGCACGGCGTACTCGAGCGCCTTGCGGACGAGGCGCTGCGAGCCCTCGCGGGAGACGGGCTTGATGCCGATCCCCGCGCTCGAGGGGAAGCGGATCTGCGTGACGCCGAGCTCCGTCTGCAGGAAATGGATCAGCTTCTGCACCTCGGGGGAGCCGGTGGGCCACTCGATGCCCGCGTAAATGTCCTCGGTGTTCTCGCGAAACACCACCATGTTCACGTAGTCGGAAACCTTCGAGGGCGTCGACGCCCCCGGAAAATAGCGGATCGGACGAACGCACGCGTACAGATCCATTGCCTGACGAACCGCGACGTTCAGCGAGCGGATGCCTTCGCCGACGGGCGTCGCGAGCGGCCCCTTGATCGACACGACGTAGCGGACGAGCGCATCCATCGTCTCGTCGGGCAGGACCTGCCCCTCGCCGTACCTCGCGATCGCCTTCTGACCGGCATAGACCTCCATCCATGCGATCGAGCGCCGCCCTCCGTACGCCTTCTCGACCGCGGCGTCGACGACCGAGCGCATGACCGGCGTGACGTCGATACCGATGCCGTCGCCTTCGATGAACGGGATGATCGGGCGGTCCGGGACCGTAAGCGATTTGTCCTCGTTGATCGTGATCGCTTCACCGCCCTCGGGCGGCTCGATGTGCTCGTATCTCATCTCGGATTCCTTTCGACCTCGCCGCGGCGCTCCTGCCGCCTGGGCCGCCTGCCGACCGCGAGCGGCACTATACCCCACGCCACGGCACGGCGCGCCCGAACTGGTATCATCCCTGTCATGTTTCCGCACCTCCCGCGCCTTCGCCAGGTTCTGGCATGGCTCGCCGGCCTCGGCGCGTTCCTCTCGATGATCGCGATTGCGCAGGTGGTTTCGGAGGGCGAATCCAGCAAGGGCCGAGTGCTCTTGCTCACCGTCCAGGATGCGATCGGCCCGGCGACGAGCGACTACATCGTCCGCGGCATCGGGCGTGCGGCGGAAGAAGGAGCGGCCCTCGTCGTCATCGAGCTCGACACGCCCGGCGGTCTCGACACGTCGATGCGCGAGATCATCCAGGCGATTCTCGGCTCGAACGTGCCGGTCGCGGTATATGTCTGGCCGCAGGGCGCGCGAGCGGCGAGCGCGGGCACGTACATCCTGTACGCGAGCCATATCGCCGCGATGGCCCCGGCGACGAATCTCGGCGCCGCGACCCCGGTCGCGATCGGCGCACCGGCGGCGCCGGGCTCCGAGCCGCCGGCCGAGCGCCCGGGGGACCGCGACGGCGAAGGCGACGAAGGCGAGACGGAGGATCGCCCGCGAGCGCCGCAGCCGACGACGGCTTCGGAGCGCAAGGCGATCAACGATGCGGTCGCCTATATCCGCGGACTCGCCGAGCAGCGCGGCCGCAACGCCGATTGGGCCGAGGCGGCAGTGCGCGAGGCGGCCAGCCTGAGCGCGAGCCAGGCGCTCGAGCTCGGCGTCATCGACGTCGTCGCGCGCGACCTCGACGATCTGCTCCGACAGATCGACGGAAGAACGGTCGAGCTGCCGTCGGGCGAGATCACGCTCGAGACCGCGGGGCTCGTGATCGAACGGGCCGAGGCCGACTGGCGGACGCGTTTCCTTTCGGTCATCAGCAATCCGACGGTCGCGTACCTCTTGCTATTGATCGGCATCTACGGGCTGATCCTCGAAGGCTACAACCCGGGAGCGGTGCTCCCCGGAGTCGTCGGCGCGATCTCGCTGCTGCTCGCGCTGTTCGCGTTCCAGATCCTGCCGGTCAACTATGCCGGGCTCGCGTTGATCGTGCTCGGCGTGATTCTGATCATCGCGGAATTCTTCGTCGCGAGCTTCGGCGCGCTCGGTATCGGCGGCGTCGCCGCGTTCGTGTTCGGCTCGATCATCCTGATGGACGCGGACGTCCCCGGTTTCGGTTTGCCTATCGGCTTGATCACGTCGGTCTCGACGGCCGCGGCACTGCTCCTCCTCGGCGTCGTCTGGCTCGCCATGCGCTCCAGAACGCGTCCCGTCGTCAGCGGCAGAGAGCAGATGATCGGCGGCGTCGCGGTCGCGCTCGAAGATTTCGACGTCGAAGGCTCGGTCAGGATCAACGGCGAACGTTGGCGGGCGCGCACGAGCTCGCCGGTCCGCAAGGGCGATCGGGTGCTCGTCACGCAGGTCCGGGGGCTTTTGCTCGAGGTCGCGCCCGACCGCGCGGACGCGCGGCCGGGACCGCGTTGATCGTCTCCAACACCTGTCGCGGAACGAAATCACGAAGGAAAGAAAGGAACGAGCATGTTTGGACTGGAATTCCCGCTCCTCCTCGTTGCGATCCTCGCGATGCTCCTGTTCAGCGCGATCAAGGTGCTGCGCGAGTACGAACGCGGCGTGATCTTCATGCTGGGACGATTCTGGAAGGTCAAGGGCCCCGGCCTCATCATCGTCATCCCGGGCATCCAGCAGATGGTCCGCGTCGATCTGCGCACGATCGTCATGGACGTGCCGACGCAAGACGTGATCTCGCGCGACAACGTGTCGGTGCGCGTGAGCGCGGTCATCTATTTCCGCGTCGTCGACCCGGAGAAAGCCGTGATCCAGATCGAGAACCGCGTCGAGGCGACGAGTCAGCTCGCGCAAACGACGCTGCGCTCGGTGCTCGGCCGCCACGAGCTCGACGACATGCTCGCCGAGCGCGAGAAGCTGAACGCCGACATCCAGGCGATCCTCGACGAGGCGACCGAGGCGTGGGGCATCAAGGTCACGAACGTCGAGATCAAGCACGTCGACCTCGACGAGAGCATGATCCGCGCGATCGCCGCGCAAGCCGAGGCGGAGCGAAGCCGGCGCGCGAAGATCATCCACGCCGAGGGCGAGTACCAGGCATCGCAGCGCCTCGCCGCCGCGGCGCGCGTGCTCTCCGCGCAACCGCAGGCACTGCAGCTGCGCTTCCTGCAGACGATGTCCGACATCGCGAGCGAGCGGAACTCGCACACGATCATCTTCCCGGTGCCGCTCGACCTGATCCGTCCGCTGCTCGACATCGCCGAGGCGAAGGCGCAGCCGCAAGGATCGCCTTCCGCAACGCCCGACGTGCCGAAGGAAGCCGAGCCCGGCGCGAGCGCCTTCGGCGTGGCCGAATCGCCCGACGCGACCGAAAGCCCGGTGCGGCCGTGACGTCGATGCCGCTCGGAGGGTCAGCCTCCGCGGCTGAGCCGGGTTCGCGTCGCTACGCCGCGGCGCGCCGCCACGCCTCCTCGAGCCGCTTCGCCGAGACCGGGCGCGACGTCCCGAGGCTCTGCGCGAACAGCGATACGCGAAACTCCTCGAGCAGCCACCGGTAATCGACGATCTCGTCGGGCCACGGCCAGTCGGGCGGATAGCGCTCGCGCCACTCGTCGAGGCGCCGTGCCGCCTCCCCTACCGCGGCTTGATACTCCGCGTCCTTCGGTGCGCGCCGCGCGAGCTTCTCGAGCCGCTGACGCGCCGCGCTCAGGTATCTCGGCAAGTGCACGCGCCAGCGCGTCGGGGTATCGCGCAGGAAACCAGGGCGAACGAGCGACTCGAGCTGCGCGGAGAGATCCTCGACCGCGGACTCGGGAAGGTTCCGCCGTCCGCGCTCGATCTCGCGCGCGATGCGCCGGTGCTCGGAGAGCACGGCGCGCGCGAGACCGATCAGCCGCTCGGCCGCCGGCACGAAATCCGCGCGACCGCGATCGAGGCATGCCTCGAATGCGGCGCGAGTGCGGATCGGAGGTTCGAGAACGAAGGCCTCGTCCGCCGCCGCCGCGAGCAAATCGTCGACGAGCTCGTCTCCCGAGCCGATGCCGTGATACGACAGCACGAGCTCGCGATCGGAGAGCACGCGCTTTCGCACGAGGTCGCACTGCTGCGGCAGCTGCTTCAGCAGCAGCCTGCGGACGCCTTGCCGATGCCGCGCCGGCGCCGCGGGGCCCGGCGGGATCAGCTCGAGATCGACGCGGCCGGCGACGTCGAGCAGCGCCGGATACAGCTCGAGCTGCGTGCCGTATTGCGCGATGCGCACGCTCTCCGGGAGATCCGGAAAGTCCCAGCGGGACACGTTTCGCCTCGACCAAACCTCGTGCTCTGCCGATGACGGCAGGCCGCGGCCGAAGCGGCGCCTGAGCGCCGCCAGATCGCGATCGACGCCGATCACTTTGCCGTCGCGGCCGACGACCTCGATCCGGAAGCGGAGCTCCGGCGGCAACGGCACCGCGTCGAGCGCCTCGCCGACGTCGATGCCCCGGCCCGCGAGCGCGTCGCGCAACGCCGCGGTCAGCGTCTTCTTGCCGCGCTCGCCCTCGATCTCCGGCCGAAGCGCCTCGACCGTATCCGGCAACGGGACGAGCGGGCGACGCAGCTCCTTCGGCAGCCCGCGCAGCAAGGCGAGCATCTTGCTCGCGAGCCACCCGGGCACCAGCCAGTCGAGCTCCTCGGCGCGCAATGCGCTCACGAGCGGCTCCGGCACACGCAGCGTGATGCCGTCGCGCTCGGATGCGGGATCGAACACGTAGCGAAGCGGCAGAGAATGACCCGCGACCTCGAGCGTGTCCGGATACGCCTTCGCGTCGAGCTCGGCCGGATCTCGCGTCGCGATGTCGAGCACGTGCATCTCGAGCTTGCGTGCATTCGTCTTGTCTCGGCACCAACGCCGAAGCGCCGCGCGGTCATAGATTTCGCGGGGCAACCTCGAGGCGTAGAAGGCCTCGGCCGCGCGCTCGCCCGCGTAGAGATCGCGGGAGCGCCGCTTCGCCTCCCATTCGAGCAGCGAGTCGCGCAGCCGCCGATTGTGCTCGAGACATCTAATCCGCTCGCCGAGATCGTCCTCGGCGAGCGCGTGACGGATGAAGAGCCGCCTCGCCTCGTCGCGATCGACCCGGCCGAAATCGACGTGCCGCTCACGCGATAGCGTGAGACCGAATAGCGACACGATCTCGCGCGCGACGACGCGTCCGCGCTTCCGATCCCAATGCGGGTCCTCGTGCTCGCGCCGTATCAGATGCCGGGCCGCGTCCTCTATCCACTCCGGCCTGATCTGCGCGACGGTGCGCAAGTAGACGCGCTCGGTCGCGACGCGCTCGGCGGCGACGATCCAACGCGGGCGCCGCTTCGCGAGCCCGCTGCCCGGAAAGATCGTCGCGCGGGCACCGTGCAGACCTTCGTAAGTGCCGTCGTCGGCCTTTTCCGCGACGTAGTCGATGAATGCGGCAACGATCGCGCGATGCACCTGCTCGTAGCTCGCGTCTCGCGCCGCGAGGCGCCAGCCGAGGCCGAGCACGAGCGCTTTGAGCTGATGGTGCACGTCTTCCCATTCGCGAAGCCTCGTCAGCGAGAGGAATCGCTCCTCGCACCATCTGCGCAGCGCTTTCGTTCCGCGCGCGCGCTCGGCGGAATACGCCTTCCAAAGCTCGAGCAGCGTCGTGAAGTCGGAGCGCTCGTCCGCGAGCTCCGCGTGCTTCTGCCGCGCCGCGCCGAGATTGTCGGCCGGCTGCTCGCGGGGATCGACGACGCCGAGCGCGGACGCGAGCACGAGCCCCTCGCGCAACGCGTTCTGCCGATAGGCCGCGAGCAGCAGGCGCGCAAGGCGCGGGTCGATCGGCAGCCGCGCCATCAGATCTCCGTCCGGCGTCAGTCGCCGCGCGTCGTCGAGCGCGCCGAGCCAGTGCAGCAGCCGATAGGCATCGTTCACGGCCTTCGTCGGCGGCGGATCGATGAACGGAAACGCGTCGACCCGGCCGAGATCGAGCGCCTCGAGCTTCAAGATCACGCCCGCGAGATTCGTCCGCAGGATCTCGGGCTCCATGAACTCGGGACGCGCCTCGAGATCGCCCTCGTCGTAGAGCCGAATGCAGATGCCGGGCGCGAGCCGCCCGCAGCGTCCCGCCCTCTGCACGGCGTTCGCCTTCGGAATCGGCTCGACGCCAAGCG
>Ga0207873_1002680_pt1 | contig 14132 bp, 12 predicted proteins | sample BGWIniCompost_FD_187373 | JGI IMG/M metagenome (GOLD analysis project Ga0207873, IMG submission 187373) | Cellulose adapted compost microbial communities from Newby Island Compost Facility, Milpitas, CA, USA - BGW Initial Compost (SPAdes)... ...
GCGATGTTGTCACGCTCGAAACCCCATATCTTGGGGCCAGCGGCGCCAGGACATTTGCCGTGGAACCTCCGCAGCTGGTGTTGCCCTCTCCTCGCGAACCACGCGCCTTGTATTTGAATCGGCAGTAGACTGGCACGCACCGCACGCCCTCATTGCTGGGCGCGGCGAGCCAGGTATCGCCGCGCTCCCGTCCCCGAGAGCGCCCGCCCCTGGATCCACGTCCGTCCCGGCGGCGGCCCCCGCGGCCTCGGACGCGCCGGCCGTGGCGGCGGGCGCGGCATCGGTGCCCTCGCCGCCCGCCCGGACCACGACCACGCCCAGCACGACGAACGCGCAGGCGGCTGCCAGAAGCGCGCCGTTCATGCGCTTCGACAGCCGCCCGTCGCCCTGCCCCTCGAATCCCTTCGATGTCACGTCACGCCGTCTCGGATGTTCGGTGCGTCGTTCCCCTGCCCCCTCTCACGGGCCCAGCGCCGCCTCCATGCGGCGAATGCCGACGATGATGCATGGGGCATACCGCACGCGAGAAGCCGCTGGCAACCGCAGCCGCCGGGCTCAGCCGCGCCGCGACCGGATAATGTTTTCCGCATCGGGCTCATCGTGTTGCCCGGCTCGCCGACTGCCCCGCGGATCGCGCCGCCCCCCGGTCCGCAGCCACGCCCCCCGCGATGCTGGGCAGGATCGTCAACGTGTCCCCTGGCCCGACCGCCGTGGCCTCGCCCTCGAGGTCGCGAACATCCTCCTCGTTCAGGAAGACATTGACGAAGCCGCGGAGCCGCCCGTGGTCGTCGTACAGGTGCCGGCGGAGCTGCGGGTACCGCGACGTCAGGTCCCGGAGCACTTCGGCCACCGTGGCGCCGGACGCCTCCACCTCCTCCTGCCCTCCTGCATACGCGCGAAGCGGCAAAGGGATCCGGATCACCGCACGCGTCGCCTCGCTCACGGCTCCCGCTCCTGGACGATCAGCGCCTCAGCAGACGCCTCTCACGGCTCTGACCACGTGTCACGCCGCTCCACGGGCCGGATCTCCGCCGGGGCGCCCGACACCCCCGGCGGCTCGAGAGCCGAAGCATACGCATTCGCGGCGACGCGCGCGAGTCGGTCCCCACACCGCTTCGCTCTGCCGTCCACAGACGGCCGCGCTCGCTTCACAATGTGCGGAAGGCGATCGGCAGCGCCACCCAGACCGGAACCGGCTCGCCGTGATCGAGCGCCGGCGTGAACAGCATCATGTCCGCCACCTTCAGCGCTGCTTCATCCAGCGCAGCGTGGCCGCTCGACTCCTTGATCAACGTGTTCCGGACCTTCCCCGTCTCGTCGATGAAGAACCACACCAGCACCTCGCCACTGATCCCCGCATCCCGCAGCAGCGGCGGGTAGACGCGCTTCAGCGCTGCCACGACCTCCGCGCGGTTCTTGAGCTCCGGCGCCACCGTGAACGGCGTTGGCACTGGTTCTTTGGCCAGGTCTGCCATGGGATCCGGCACTTCCAGCCGCTCCGGCGTCTCCACGCCCGCCACGCGGTCCGGGATCGGCGTCTCGCACGCCAGGACGATGACGCCCGTGCACACGATCGCGAGGCCAGCGATCTGCGCGAAGCGGCGCCGGCCACGCCCGCTGACCATCCGCCGGATCCGCCGCTCCAGGAATGACTGCGGCTCAGACAGCGCCGCCACCAGCGCGCCCGCAAGCGACGCGCGTCGGCCCACCTCGATCAGCAGCTCGCCATACTCGCCCACATCCGGGTGGGCGCGCAGCACCCGCTCGTCGCAGTCCATCTCCACGGCGAGCCGAAGCCGGCGCACCTGCCACCACAACGCCGCGTTCCACGGGAACAGCGCCAGCCCGAGCAGCCCCAGCGCCAGCAGCGCCGGATCGCCCGCACGCAGGTGCTCCCGCTCGTGCGCCACCACCAGCCGCCGCCAGCCCGGCTTCAGCCCCAACGCCCACTCCGGCAGCACCACCGTGCCCCGGAGCCAGCCCGCCACCGCCGGCCCGGTGTCCGGCGACACCAGGACCCGCTCACCCTCCACCGAGTCCGCTCGCCACTCGCGCCGCCGCAACCGCAGCCGCATCGACGCCGTCGTCACGTACAGCACGAACACAGCCGAGAACACCACCCACAGCGCGGCCAGCGGGCCGTTCAGCGCCTCCAGCACCGGCCGCGCAGCCGAAGCCACCGCGACCGCCGGCCCCGACGCGACCACCTCCGCGCTCCCCAACACGATCCCTCCACCGGCCCCTTCCCCGACCGGCTCCGCTCCGGCCAGCCAGGCCATCACCGGCGCGCAGATCGTTCCCGCCACCGCGCCCGCCCACGCCCACCGCCCCGGCCACCCGTATGCCCGCAGCACGCGCTCCAGCGCGGCCGCGCCAACGCCCAGCAGCACGCCTACAGCGAGACAGTACGCCATCCACGCGCCGATCATGACTCCTCCTTGCCGAGCCGGTCATCCAGCAACGCGCGCAACCGCCGCAGGTCCTCTTCCTTCAGCGAACGGTCCGACACCAGATGCGTCAGCAGCAGCTCCGGCGACCCCCGGAACAGCTTCCGCACCAGCCGTCGCACCGCGCTCCGCTCCGCCGCCTCCCGCCCCACCTTCGGGCGGTACCGGTACGCCTTCCCCACCTCCTCGTGCTCGACGTAGCCCTTCTCCTCCAGAATGCGCAGCACCGTCAGCACCGTCGTGTACGCCAGGTCGTCCGGCAGCCGCTCCCTCACCTCCGCCACCGTGGCGGCCCCCAGCTCCCACAGCACCGCCATCACATCCAGCTCGCGGTCCGTGAACACGATTTCCATTTCGCCGCCCTCCGTTCTACTATTGTTTTAGTAAATAATGGCCGTGCGTGCCGGCGTCAAGCATCGTGTATCGAAGCCCTGAGTTGGAGTGCTCCACGGATTGGGAGGATGAATGCCCCCGTGCCGAGCGCTCAGAGCAGCTCCAGCAGCGCCTCCGCGTTCGCGCGCGCCCCGCCCAGCCGCGATTGCACGTAGGCCAGCGCGGCCGCGCCCGCCGCCGCGCGTGCGCCGGCGTCGCCCACCAGCCGGAGCAGCGCCGCGGCCAGGGTGTCCGCGTCCCGCACCTCCCACCCGCCGCCGGCCGCGGCCAGCTCCGCAGCCTCGCGGGCGTTGCCGTGGCGGGGCCCGAACAGCACCGGCACTTCGAGCGCCGCGGGCTCCACCACGGAGTGCAGGCCGGCCCGGTGGAACCCGCCGCCGACGTACGCCGCGTCGGCGGCGGCGTACAGGTCCGCGAGCACCCCCACGCGGTCGATTACCACCACGTCGGCCGGCGGATCACCCGCCTCCACGCGCGCGAGGCGGACGTGATCCAGCCCCGCGTGGTCCAGTGTCCGCTCGAGGGCGGTGAGATGGGCTTCGTCGGGCTCGTGGGGCGCGACGATCAGGCGCGCAGGGCCGGCGCTGCGCACGCCAGCGAACGCCGGCGCGAGCAGCCGCTCGTCCGGGGGCCACGTGGAGCCGGCGACGAGGGTGAAGCCGCGCTCCGCGCGCAGCCGCTCTGCCAGCGCCATGGCGCCGCCGCCGCGGCGGGCCGCCTGCACGCGCCCCCACACCTGGTCGAAGCGCGCATCGCCGGTGGTGCGCACGCGCGAGCGCGGCACGCCGAGCAGCGGGAAACGCGCCGCGTCGTCATCGGAGACGGCGCCCACCACGTCCAGGCGCGCGTAGGCGGGACTCAGCGCGAACCGCGCCGCCGGCCGCAGCCGGCTCGAGGACGCGGCCAGCACCGCGTTGAGCAATGCCAGCCGGCAGCCGGCCGCCTGCGCTTCGCGCGTGAGCACGGGCCAGATTTCTGTGCGGATGAACGCGATGGCAGCGGGCCGCAGCGCGGCGAGCGCGCGGCGCATCGGCCCGCGCGCGTCCCATGGCAGGTAGCCGTGCACGTCCGCGCCGACGCGCGCCGCGATGCGCTCTGCCGAAGGAGAGAAGTGGGTGAAGGCAACCTGGAGGTCGGGCCGGCACTCCCGTGCCGCCGCCACGATCGCCTGCGCCATCAGTGCTTCGCCGACCGACGGCGCGTGCACCCAGACCAGCGGGCGGTCCGGGTCGCGCTCGCGTGACGCCCACGCCTCCAGCGTCTCGACGGCGCCGCGCCGCCCATCCAGCCCGCGCGCGAGCTTCCGGTGGAACGGCCGCGCCAGCGCGAGCGCGCCCCGCGCGCCCAGCACCGCGGCTCCGTACAGCGCCTCGCGCATGATCACCCGCCGCCTCAGGCGCGCACGACCGGCGGCGAGAGAACGACAGCCGCCTGCATCACCCCGGCCCGTACTCCCGCGCGTCCGGATCCACCAGCCGCCGGACCTCGACGAGGTCCGCCGTCGCCTCCGCTTCCGGCGGGAAGTCCTCCACCGCGCGCCGCAGCGCCTCGCGCAGCGTCGTCGCCTCCACGTCCAGCACGCGGTACTGCGAGCGCGACGAGCCGAAGCGGATCGTGACCCGGTATCGGTTCATGGTTGCGCGCGTCGCAGCTCCGAGATGCGGGGGTCAGGATCGGCGGGACCGCACCACCGCACAGCAAGCACGGGCCCCGGGCACGGCTGCCCTGGATGGCCCCGTCCGGCACGGATGGACGCGCTCCCGCCACATGCCTATATTCGCCGTCGCCGGTGTCAGCGGCAACGTCTGGGTGTCGGGAGTGCGAAGTGAGGAATGGGCAGGGCGACGAATCCGTCCCGCCGCCCTCTCAGTACCAGCCCCGCCGCCTCAAGCCCGTGCCGCAGGCACCAGCTCGAGCCGCCTGCGGATCTCCTGTTCGTCGACGAATCGCAGGTAGTCCGCGAACAGGCCTTCGACGTCGCTGTCGCCGATCAGCGGATGCGCCGCAATCAGCGCCAGCGCGGAAAGCAATCGAGTCAAACGATGATCCGTGGCAAGCCAGGCCGCGAGATCGGCGGGATTGAGTCCGAGATCCAGCGCCGCTTGTGCGATTGCGGCATGGATTGGCCCCTTGGAGCCGCTGTCGGAGCGGGGAGATCCGATCGTCGTCATCGGGTACGCTCCATGATGAAGGTGCGAACGCCTCATTCTTGCAATATCCGGACCACTCGTTGTCTCGCAACGACTTACGCGATTGACTCCCGGAGCGGAGCGGCAAGGCGCCGCGATGCCCGCCCCGCCGCGCCAGCGGCCTGGCCGCTGTAACAGGCCCGGACTGCGCGATGCGCTATATCGGAAACAAGACCCGCCTTCTGAGCTTCATCCGCAGCGTCCTGACCCGGCGCGGCATCCGCGCCGGCGTCGCCGTCGACCCGTTCACCGGAACCGCGAGCGTCGCGCGCGCCCTCAAGCGCTGGGGCTTCCGCGTGATCGCCGCGGACGTGATGGAGTACGCGTACATCTTCGGCCGCGCCTACGTGGAGGTCTCGGCCGAGCCGGATTTCTCACGCCTGGAGCCGGAGCTGGACGGCGAGCCGCCCACGCTCGACGGCGTCATCGCCCACCTCAACCGCCTGCCGCCCGAGCCCGGCTTCGTGCACGAACAGTTCTCGCCCGAGGGCGCGGGCGGCGCCGTCCACGGCCGCCGCTACTTCACTCCCGAAAACGCCGCCCGCATCGATGCCGTCCGCGCCACGCTGCACCGCTGGCGCGCGGCCTCACTGCTGGACGACGACGGCTACCACGTCCTGCTCGCCGCGCTGCTCGAGGCGGCCGACCGCGTCGCCAACACCACCGGCGTCTACGCGGCCTTCGTCAAGTCCTGGCAGCCCAACGCCCTCCGCCCTCTCCGCCTGGAGCCGCCCACGCTGCTCCCCGGCAACGGCTGCCGCGCCGCCCGCAGCGACGCGCTCGAGCTCGTGCGCGACCTGCCGCCCTTCGACCTCCTCTACCTCGACCCGCCCTACAACACGCGCCAGTACCCCGGCTACTATCACATCCCGGAACTGATCGCGATCGGGTGGTTCGACGAGCGGCCCGTCCTGCGCGGCAAGACAGGCCTCCTTCCAGACACCGACAAGCGCAGCGACTGGGCCCGCCGCGGACGCTGCGAGGAGGCACTCGCGAACCTCGTCGCGACCGCACGCTGGCGCCACCTCGTCATGAGCTACAACACGGAGGGCATCATCCCCGAGTCCACCATCGAGCGCATCTTCAAGGAGTGCGGCCGCGCCTCCACCTACCAGCGCTACCAGCGCACGTACCGCCGCTACCGCTCCGATGCCGATGGCGAGAACCGTCGCTACCGCGGCGACCAGGTCCGCGAGTACCTGTACTGCGTGGACCGCTGAGCCGGCCGCCGCGACGCGGCACCCGCGCGCGGATGGGCCATGCCGCGAGAGTCCATGCGGCGATGCAATGAGATCGCGCGTTCCCCGGCTCGCCCCGCCCCACCGACACCGTTGTTGTCAGTAGTTTTTTCGATTATGCAGCGAGGAATGCCTCGCCCGCAAGCCTTTCATGTCGCTCCGCCACGCCACGCCGTCCAGGCCAGCGCCAGCCAGCCCAGCAGGAACGACGTCCCCCCGAACGGCGTGATCATGGCAAGCCAGCGCGGCGCGCCGAGACTCAGCGCGTACAGGCTGCCGCTGAACAGCACGATGCCCACCACGAACAGCACGCCCGCGGCCGTCGCTGTCGTGCCGGGCCACCGGTGCGCTGCCCACGCCGCCGCGATCAGCGCCAGCGCGTGGTACATCTGGTAGCGCGCCGCCAGCTCGAGCAGCTCCAGCCGGTCCGCCGGAAGCCGTGCGGCCGCCACGTGTGAGCCGAACGCGCCTGCCGCAACCGCCAGGAACGCGAACAGCGCGCCCGCGATCAGAAAGGCTCGGTCCATCGGGAACGACCTGCCCCGTATCCGTCTCTGTGCTGGGAAAAGCGCACGCAGTCTAGGGGCACACGTCCGGGAACGTCAAGCACTCGCCGCGCCGGAACCCGTCATCGAGTGCCGGGGTCTAAGCCGTCCGGACCCGAACCCGGCGCGCGAATGATCCGGAAGTCGTTCCTGCTCTTGGCCCTGGCTGCAGTCGCCGCGATCCTCCTCAGGTGCTCTCCGGTCTACGTCCTGCGCGCTGGCATCGAGGAAGCCCGCATCCTTCGCCGCAGGACGCCCATCGAGGAGATCATCCGCGATCCCGCGACGGACGAGGAGCGACGCCGGAAGCTCGAGCTCGTGCTCCAGGCGCGCACGTTCGCGGCCAAGACGCTCGGCCTCGACGTCGGCGGCAGCTACACCACCTACTCGTGGATCGACCGCGACACCCTCGCCCTCGTGCTCTCCGCCGCGCGCAAGGATCGTTTCGAGCAGAAGACATGGTGGTTCCCCATCGTCGGCCACGTCCCGTATAAGGGCTACTTCAACCCCGAGTCTGCCCTTGCGGCCGCGCGGGAGCTCGAACGCGAAGGGTACGACGCGTACGTCCGCCCCACCTCCGCGTTCAGCACCCTCGGCTGGTTCGACGACCCGCTCCTCTCCACCCTGCTGCGGGCCGACGACGTGGACCTGGTATCCACCGTCATCCACGAGCTCGCGCACAACACCCTCTACCTGCCGAGCCAGGCCGCCTTCAACGAGAGCTTCGCCAGCTTCGTCGGCGACCGCGGCGCCATCGCCTACTTCTGCGGCATCGAGGGCGAAGACGGCCACCGCTGCCGCACCGCCCGGGACCGATGGGAGGACAACCTGCTCTTCGCGAGCTTCCTCCAGGACCTCATCGCGCGCCTCGAGGCGCTCTACGCCCGCACCGACATTCCCCGCGATTCCATCCTCGCCCGGCGCGAAGCCATCTTCCAGGACGCGCGGGACCGCTTCCGCGCCGAGATCCAGCCCGCGTTCCGCAGCTACACCTTTGGCAGCTTCCTCACCACGCCCCTCAACAACGCCACGCTCATCGCGCGCCGGATCTACTACGACCGCCTCCACCTCTTCGACGCCGCCTTCGAGCACCACGGCCGCGACCTGCCTGCCACCATCCGGGCGGTCGTCGCCGCGGCCGAGGCGGGCCGGGACGACCCCTACGGCGCGCTCGGCCGCCTGACGGCGCCCTGAGCCCAGGGGGGCTGTGAGCTCCCGGGAGCCCGCCCGACGCGCGGCGTTTTGCGGCGCCCCGGCCGTCGGCGTACGGGCCTTGACACCCTGGCTGGCGGCCGGGTACTTTCCCCTGCACTTGAGAATCGTTCTCAACCCTGGAAGCCGGCCACGACTGTGATCAAGAAAATCGGGATTTCTGCGTTCGCCGCCGCTTCCCTCCTCCTCGCCGCATGCGGCGCCGACGCGCCGCGGCCCGAGGCCGAGGGCGACGACCCAACCGGCGGCGTCGTCAACGTCTATTCGCACCGCCATTACGAGTCCGACCAGGAGCTGTTCCGGCGCTTCACGGAAAAGACCGGGATCGAGGTCAAGGTCGTGTCTGCCTCGGCGGACGAGCTGATCACGCGCCTGGAGGCGGAGGGCGCGGCCTCGCCGGCGGACGTGCTCATCACGGTGGATGCGGGCCGGCTACATCGTGCCAAGGAACGCGGGCTGCTCCAGCCGGTGGAGTCGGAGGTGCTGCGTGCGAACGTGCCGGCGCACCTGCGCGATCCCGAGGGCTACTGGTTCGGATTGACGCAACGCGCGCGCGTGATCGTTTACGCGAAGGACCGCGTGAATCCGGACGAGCTGAAGAGCTACCGGGACCTCGCGGATGAGCGCTGGAAGGGGCGGTTGCTGGCGCGCTCCTCGGAGAACGTCTACAACCAGTCGCTGCTGGCCTCGATCATCGCGAACGAGGGCGAGGCCGCGGCGCGGGAGTGGGCGGCGGGCGTGGTGCGCAACATGGCGCGCCCGCCGAGCGGCTCGGACACGGACCAGGCCAAGGCGGTCGCGGCGGGTCTCGGCGACGTCACGTTCGTCAACACGTACTACGTGGCGCGGCTCATGGCGTCGGAGGATCCCGAGGAGCGGCGCGTGGGCGAGCAGCTCGGCGTGATCTTCCCCGAGCAGGACGGCCGCGGCACGCACGTCAACGTGAGCGGCGCCGGCGTGACGGCGCATGCGCCGAACCGCGCCAACGCGATCAAGCTGCTGGAGTTCCTCTCGAGCGACGAGGCGCAGAGCGTGTTCGCCCAAGCGAACCACGAGTATCCGGTCAAGCCCGGCGCCGAGTGGTCTCCGGTCCTGCGTGGCTGGGGCGAGTTCAAGGCGGACACGCTCAACCTCGCAGTGCTCGGCGAGCTGAACGCTGCGGCGGTGCGCGTGTTCGACGAGGTGGGCTGGCGGTGACACCGGCGGCGGCACCGGCACGCGCGCTTCCGGCGCCTCCCGCGCCGCGTACGGTCGCTGCTCCGGAGCGGCGGCCGCCCTCGCGGCCTGTCGTTGCACCGGCCGCGCAGCGGCCCATCGTCATCCACGTGCCGCGGCCGCGGCTGGCCTGGAGCCCGTGGACGGTGTCCGCCGCGCTGATCACCCTGGCGCTCTGGGTTCCCATCCTGATGGTCGCGCGCGGGGTGCTGGCGCCGGCGGGCGAGACGTGGGCGCATCTGGCGCGCACGGTGCTGCCCGGCTACGTGGCGACCTCCGTGCTGCTGGCGCTGGGCGCCTGCGCGCTCGCGATCGTGGTGGGTGCCGGGACGGCGTGGCTCGTGGCCGCCTGTGCGTTTCCCGGGCGCCGGTTCTTCGAGTGGGCGCTGGTGCTGCCGCTCTCCGTCCCCGCCTACGTGGCGGCGTACACGTACGCCGGGATGCTCGACGTCGCAGGGCCTGTCCAGCTCGCGATCCGCAGCCTCTTCCCTTCGCTCGCCGACCGGTTCCTGCACGTGCAGGTCGCGGGGCTCGGCGTCGCGATCCTGATCTTCGCCGGCGTGCTCTACCCGTACGTGTACGTGGCCGCGCGCATGTCGTTCTTGCGGCAGTCGCGCACGGCGCTGGAGGCCTCGCGCGTGCTGGGCCGGTCCGCCGCGGGCACGTTCTTCCGCGTCGCGCTGCCGCTCGCGCGGCCCGCGCTCGTCGCGGGCGCCAGCCTGGTCGTGCTGGAAGTCCTGAACGACTACGGCGCGGTCAAATACCTGGGCGTCACGACGTTCACGACGGGCATCTTCCGCGCGTGGTTCGGCCTCGGCGACCTGAACGCGGCGATCCGCCTGGCGGCGTTCCTGCTGCTCATCGTGTTCGCGGTCCTCACGCTCGAGCGGATGCAGCGCGATCGCAGGAGCGTCTCGCCGTCCGCCGAGACGGAGCGGCCGCTCGAGCCGTACCGCTTGCGCGGCTGGGCTGCGGCCGGTGCGGTCGCCGCGTGCGCGGTGCCCGTGCTGTTCGGCTTCCTGATCCCCGTCGCGCAGCTCGGCTACTGGGCGGCGCTCACCGCCGGCCGCGTGGTCAACGCGGAGTTCCTCCTCCTGCTCGCGCGCAGCTTCGCGCTCGCGCTGGGCGCCGCCCTGCTCACCGTCGTGCTCGCCCTCGTGATCGCCTACGCGGCGCGCCTCGGCCGCTCGGCGTTCGTGCGCGGCCTTGCCCGCGTCGCCGTCCTCGGCTACGCGGTGCCCGGCGCCGTGATCGCGGTGGGCGTGCTCGTCCCGCTCGGCGCGCTGGACCGCGCGCTCGGCAGCGCCGTCCAGGCGATCACCGGCGTCGCGCCGGGGCTGCTGATCGGCGGCACCGTGCTGGCGCTGATCTACGCCTACGCGGTCCGCTACCTCGCCGTCGCGTACCTGCCGGTCGAGGCGGGCTTCGAGCGCGAGTGCCGCGGGCTGGACGAGGCCTCGCGCTGCCTCGGCGTTCCGCCGCTCGCCACGCTGCGCCGCGTCGGCCTGCCGCTGCTGCGCGGCGCGCTCGCCGGCGCGCTGATCCTCGTCTTCGTGGACGTGCTGAAGGAGCTGCCGCTCACGCTCGTGCTGCGGCCGTTCGACTTCGACACGCTCGCCACGCACGCGTACCAGCTCGCCTCGGACGAGCGGGTTGCGGAGTCGGCGAATGCGGCGCTGGTGCTGATCGCCGCCGGTGTGCCGGCGATCATCGGCGCGAACCGCCTGTTCGGGAGGTCGCGGCCTTGACCGCGCTCGAGCTGCGCGGGCTGACCAAGCGCTACCCCGGCGCGGACCGGGACGCGCTGCGCGGCGTCTCGCTGCGCGTCGAGGCGGGGGAGATCGTGGGGCTGGTCGGCGGCAGCGGCGCGGGGAAGTCGACGCTGCTGCGGCTGATCGCCGGGCTCGAGACGCCCTCCGCGGGCACGATCATCATCGGCGGCCGCGTCGTCTGCGACGGCACCCGCTCCGTGCCGCCCGAGCGCCGCGGCGTCGGCCTCGTCTTCCAGGACTACGCGCTGTTCCCGCACCTCACGGTCGAGGCCAACGTCGGCTTCGGGTTGCATCGCATGCCTCGCGGCCGCCGCCGCGACCGCGTGCGCGAGGTGCTCGAGCTCGTCGGGCTCACCGACCTGGCCGGCCGCTACCCGCACCAGCTCTCGGGCGGCCAGCAGCAGCGCGTCGCGCTCGCGCGCGCCCTCGCACCCGAGCCCTCGGTGCTGCTCCTCGACGAGCCGTTCAGCAACCTGGACGCCCTGCTCAAGCCGGCGCTGCGCGACGAGATCGCGAGCATCCTGCGCAGCGCCGGGACGACGACGCTCGTCGTCGTCCACGACCAGGAGGACGTCGTCTCCCTCGCCGACCGCGTCGCGATCCTGCGCGACGGCGGGCTCTGGCAGGTCGGGGCGCCGCGCGAGGTCTTCGCCGCGCCCCGGGACGACTACGTCGCCCGCCTGTTCGGCTCCACCAACCTCGTGCGCGCCGTCGTCGAGAACGGCACGCTGCGCACGCCGCTCGGCCCCGTGGCAACGCCGCCCGCCGCGGTAGGCCGCGACACGGTCACGCTCTCGATCCGGCCGTTCGACATCCTCATTGGCGCGTCCGGGGATCCCGGCGTGCCGGCCACCGTCCGCCGCGTCGCGTTCCGCGCTGGCTTCGACGAGGTCGAGCTCGTCACGGGCACGCCGGACTACGGCAGCGCCACCGTCACGGCCCGGGTGCCGCCCGGGCTCCGGCTCACGCCAGGCGACGTCGTCCGGATCCGTATCCGGCCGGGCGGCGTACAGGTGGTGGGGCTGCCCGGGGCGGGCGATCCTCCCGCGCCGACGAGCTGAGCGCGCGCCCCGGCCCGCTCCGCACGCCCCCGGCCACCGCCGGCCCCTCCAATTCTCGCGTCGTTCCCCCTATATTTCAGGGTTTGATTCGTACCCGAACGCACAGGCACCATGAGCGAGAACCGCACGGCGTACAACCCCGCCGCGATCGAGGAGAAATGGCAGCGGCGTTGGGCGGAGCGAGGCACCAACACCTTCACCGATGAGGAGCTGGCGACCGCCGAGCGCCCGTTCTACAACCTCATGATGTTCCCCTACCCCTCGGCCGAGGGGCTCCACGTGGGCAACATCTACGCGTTCACGGGCGCGGACATCTACGGCCGCTGGAAGCGCCTCCAGGGTGAGACCGTCTTCGAGCCGATCGGCTTCGATGCGTTCGGCATCCACTCCGAGAACTACGCGCTCAAGGTCGGCACGCACCCGATGGAGCTGATCCCGCGCAACATCCAGAACTTCACGCGGCAGCTCAGGCGCATCGGCGCGATGTACGACTGGAACCACACGGTCGACACCACCGACCCGCGCTACTACAAGTGGACGCAGTGGCTCTTCGTCAAGCTCTTCAAGGCGGGGCTGGTCGAGCGGCGTGAGGCGCCCGTCAACTGGTGCCCGGGCTGCCACACCGTGCTGGCCAACGAGCAGGTCATCGCGGGCGAGTGCGAGCGCTGCGGCACGGCCGTCGAGCAGCGTTTCCTGGCGCAGTGGTTCTTCAAGATCACGAACTACGCCCAGCGGCTGCTCGACAACCTGTCCTGGATCGACTGGTCCGAGACCACCAAGCGCGCGCAGGAGAACTGGATCGGCCGCAGCGAGGGCGCGGAGATCGTCTTCCCCATCGCGCGGCGCCGCGTCGCGCCGGACCGGCACGAGCCGGCGCAGCTCCACGCCGAGCGCCCCGTGATCCGCGTCTTCACCACGCGCCCGGACACGATCTTCGGCGCGACCTTCATGGTCCTCGCGCCGGAGCACCCGCTCGTCGACAAGGTCACGACGGACGAGCAACGCGCCGCGGTGGACGAGTACCGCCGCCGCGTCGCCTCCTTCGACCTCGTCACGCGCAAGAAGACGGAGAAGGAGAAGACGGGCGTCTTCACCGGCGGCTACGCCATCAATCCGGCGACGGGCGAGGAGATCCCGATCTGGATCGCGGACTACGTGCTGATGGAGTACGGCACGGGCGCGATCATGGCGGTGCCTGGCCATGACGAGCGCGACTTCGAGTTCGCCCAGAAGTTCGCGCTCCCGATCAAGCGCGTCGTCGCCGGCGAGGGGGACCACGAGGGGACGCCGCTGCACGAGGCATACGTCGGCGAGGGCGTCCTGGTCAACTCCGACCAGTTCAACGGGATGCGCTGGGACGAGGCCAAGCGCGCGATCACCGCGTGGCTCGAGGAGCGCGGCCTGGCCAAGGCCCGCGTGCAGTACCGGCTGCACGACTGGTGCGTCTCGCGGCAGCGCTACTGGGGGCCGCCGATCCCGATCATCTACTGCGAAAAGTGCGGCGCCGTGCCGGTCCCCGAGGAGGACCTGCCGGTCGAGCTGCCGTACGTCGAGAACTACAAGCCGGACGAGAGCGGCGTGAGCCCGCTCGCGCGCGTGGAGTCGTGGTACCGCGTGCCGTGTCCGCAGTGCGGCGCCGAGGCCCGGCGCGAGACGGACGTGAGCGACACGTTCCTGGACAGCGCCTGGTACTTCCTGCGCTATCCCTCGGCGAACCGGGACGACGTCCCGTTCGACCCCGAGCTGACGCGCAAGTGGCTGCCGGTGAACATGTACATCGGCGGCGAGGAGCACGCGGTGCTGCACCTGCTGTACAGCCGGTTCATCACCATGGCGCTGCATGACCTCGGGCTGATCGAGTTCGAGGAGCCGTTCGCGACCTTCCGCAAGCACGGCCTGATCATCAAGGAAGGCGCGAAGATGTCCAAGAGCCGCGGCAACGTGGTGATCCCGGACGAGTACATCGAGCGGTACGGCGCGGACACGTTCCGCACGTACCTGATGTTCCTCGGCCCGTACCAGGAGGGCGGCGACTTCCGCGACCAGGGGCTCCAGGGGCC
>Ga0207873_1002682_pt1 | contig 14131 bp, 7 predicted proteins | sample BGWIniCompost_FD_187373 | JGI IMG/M metagenome (GOLD analysis project Ga0207873, IMG submission 187373) | Cellulose adapted compost microbial communities from Newby Island Compost Facility, Milpitas, CA, USA - BGW Initial Compost (SPAdes)... ...
TTCCTGCGCGCGATCTTCGAGGTGTTCGACCGCCACCGCACGCCGGTGGACATCGTGGCGACCTCCGAGGTGAGCGTCTCGCTCACGGTCGATGACCCGACGACGCTCCCCGCGATCGCTGCGGAGCTCGGGCGCCTGGGCGAAGTCCTCGTCGAGGAGGACTACGCCATCGTCTGCGTGGTGGGCGAGGGGCTGCGGGGAAGGCCGGGCGTGGCGGGGCGGGTCTTCGGCGCGCTCGGCGGGATCAACGTCGCGCTCATCTCGCAGGGCGCATCCAGCATGAATCTCACGTTCGCGGTCGCGGGCGCCGACGTGGCGGAAGCGGTCACGCGGCTGCACGCGGCGTTCTTCGGCACCTGAGGCCCGCGGCGAGGCCCCCCGGAGCCGTTCCCGTGTCCGGGTGGCCGCATGGCCGCACGGGTGCGAGCCGCACGCGTTCCGACCGGAGCCCGGAGGCCGGCGCCCACGGCCCTGGCACGGGCGCCCTCCCTGGTCCGGACTTCCCTTATCGCTGGCAAATCCAGCCTGCATCGCACATATTTCGACTATGTTCCAACGTCAACGACGCCGCGACCGCGTGTTCCGTCTGCCGCGGTCCCACCCGATCGTTGGCATCCTCGCGCACTCCCCGAACATCGTGGGCACCTCGTGAGCGTAGCGACGACAGAACGACCGACACTCGTACGCGCCGTAACGCGGCGCCAGCTCGTGGGCCTGGCGATCAACGACGTGATCGGCAGCGGCGTGTACCTCCTCCCCGCGGCGACCGCGGCGCTGCTCGGCCCCACCAGCACGCTGGGCGTGATCCTGGCCGGCCTGGCCGTCGCCCTGCTCGTGCTCTGCTTTGCCGAGGCGGCCAGCTACTTCGACGAGCCGGGCGGCGCCTACGTCTACACGCGCGAGGCCTTCGGCAGCTTCGTCGGCTTCGAGGTCGGGTGGATGACCTGGCTCGCGCGCGTCGCGTCCATCGCCTCGCTCTCCAACGGCTTCGCCCTCGCCCTTGCGTACCTCTGGCCCGCTGCCGGCGAGGGGCTCCCGCGCATCCTCGTCATCACGGCCCTGATCGGCGTGCTCACCTGGGTCAACGTGATCGGCGTGAAGGAGGGCGCCAACACGGCGGTGGCTCTCGTGATCGCCAAGATCGCGCCGCTCGTGCTGTTCGTCCTGGTCGGGCTCTTCTTCGTCGACTGGTCGGTCGTGACCGCCCTGGAGACGCCGCGCCCCGAGGTGCTCGGCGAGACGGCCCTGCTGCTGCTGTTCGCCTATGCCGGCTTCGAGAACACGCCGGCGGCCGCGGGCGAGTACAAGAACCCGCAGCGTGACGTCCCGTTCGCGCTGCTGGCCATGATCACGATCGTGACCATCCTGTACACGTCCGTGCAGCTCGTCGCCCTCGGCACCCTCCCCGGCGTCGCCGAGTCCGCCTCGCCCGTCGCCGAGGCGGCCGGCAGGTTCATGGGCCCGGCCGGCGCGCTGCTCATGACCCTGGGGGCGCTGATCTCGATCGGCGGCAACGTCGGCAACACGGTGCTCGTCGGGCCGCGCTACCTCTACGCGCTCGCCGCGGACGGGTACGGCCCACGCGCGCTCGCGCGCGTGCACCCGCGGTACCGCACGCCCGCCGCCGCGATCGTCACGCTGTCCGCGATCTCGCTGATCCTGGCGGTGACCGGCTCCTTCGTGCAGCTCGCGATGCTCTCGGTCATTGCGCGGCTCACCACGTACATCGGCACGGCCGCCGCCGTCCCGATCCTGCGGCGCCGCCTGGGCGACCGCCCCGGCGCGATCCGGTTGCCCGGGGGCCCGACCATTCCGATCCTCGCGCTCGGCCTCTCGCTGGCGCTGTTGACCAGCGCGAGCTGGAAGAATCTCCTGGCGGGAGCCGTCGCGCTGGCCGCCGGGGCCATCATCTACCGCTTCCGGCGCACCGGGGACTGAGCGGCGGGGGGAGGGCCCGCGGCGGGCCCTCCCCTCCCCTCGCCCGCATCCGCCACTCGACGCCTGCCAGATTAGCAGAACGCACGGACCAGTTGAGGCGGACACGCACCCACTGGCCGACTCACGCCCTGCCTTGCGCCTTCGGGCGTCCGAATATCGGCTCCAGAGGCGTTTCCTCATGGGTTGGTCTGCCTACCACATCGTTTTCCGGGGCCGCGTGCCCCGCGCGGCATCCGAGCTCCCCATTGTGCTGGAGGTGTTGACATGGGGCGACTCTCACGCAACCTGACCTTGCTCGCCTTACTGTGGCCCGCCGTGTTGTCGGCGCAGGAGCGCGCCGTCACGGGCCGCGTTACGGACGCGCTGTCGGGCCAGCCACTGGCGTCCGTATCCGTCTTGGTTGTCGAGACGCGCCAGACCACGCTCACGGACGCGGAGGGCCGGTTCCGGCTCGCGGGTGTGCCGAGCGAGCGGGTCACGCTGCGATTCTCTTCGCTCGGCTACAGAACGAGGACGCTCGCAGTGGAGCCCGGGACGGCGAACGTCGAGGTCGGCCTCGAGGTCGACGCCCTTAACCTCGACGCCCTCGTCGTGACCGGCCAGGCCACCACCATCGACCGGCGCAGCGCGACGACCTCGATCGCGTACGTCTCGGGCGAGGAGGTCACCCGGGTTTCCTCGCCCACGGTGCTGAACGCCATGACCGGCAAGATCACCGGCGTGAACCTCCAGACGAACTCCGGCGCGCCGGGCGGCGGGATCCAGATGCAGGTCCGGGGCAACTCCACGATCCTCGGCAGCCACGACCCCCTGTTCGTGGTGGACGGGGTCATCTACTCGAACGCGAGCATCCCCGGTGGCCGCGGCTTCGCGAACGCCGCGGCGAGCGCGAGCATGGAAGCGGACCCCGTCAACCGGATCGCGGACCTGAACCCGAATGACATCGCAAGCATCGAGGTGCTGAAGGGCGCCGCGGCATCGGCGATCTACGGCTCGAAGGCCGCGAACGGCGTGGTCGTCATCACCACGAAGCGGGGCCAGGTCGGCGCGCCGCAGATCAACGTCACGCAGCGGGTCGGCGTGTACACGCCGCTGCGGACGCTGAAGGCGCGCCGCTGGACCCTGGAGGAGGCGGTGGCCAAGTACGGCGACGTAGCCCGCCCGTTCTTCGAGGGCAACTCGAGCCCGTTCTTCGACCACTACGCGCAGGTGTACTCGAACCGGCGCCCGTCGTTCGAGACGATCGCCGACATCCGTGGCGGCACGGAGTCGACGCGGTACTTCGTGTCTGGATCCTGGAAGCACGACGAGGGTCTGGAGCGCAACACGTTCGCGACGCGGCAGAGCCTGCGCGCGAACATCGACCAGAACCTGGGCTCCAGCATGGACCTCAAGGTGTCCACCGCGTTCACCCGTTCCGAGAACGACCGGGGCTGGAACAACAACTGCAACAACTACGGCTGCCACGGCTACGCCATTGCCTACATCCCGAGCTTCGTCGACCTGACGCGGCGCAACCCGGACGGCAGCTTCCCGGAGCCCACGATCGGTCCGCCGTCGAACCCGGTCCAGATCACGGAGCTGGCCGACAACAACGAGGAGACGATCCGCTTCACCGGCGGTGTCACGCTCGGCTGGAACGCCATGGACCGGTCCGACCAGACCCTCCGGATCGTGGTCGGCGGCGGGCTCGATGCGTTCGACCAGAGGAACGACGTCTGGTCGCCGACCGAGCTGTTCTACGAGCAGCCCCAGACGCGACCGGGCGCGGCGATCCAGAGTGGCGGTCGCAGTCTGTTCTACAACTGGAACGTGAACGCCATCCACACGTTCCTGGCGCGCTCGTTCACCGCGACCACGTCCTTCGGCATCCAGTACGAGGACCAGCGGCTGCAGCTCGACCGTATCGTCACGGAGGGCCTGCTCCCGGGCCAGCGCAACGTGGACCAGGGGACCTCCACTGAGGTGTTCGAGTCGTTGTCCCAGGAGCGCACGCTGGCCGTCTACCTCCAGGAGGAGCTGCGGCTGCTGGACGACAGGCTGCTCATCCTGGGCGGGCTGCGCGCGGAGCGGAGCAGCATGAACGGCGACGCGAGCCGCTACTACGCTTTCCCGAAGCTGTCGGGCTCGTACCGCTTCTTCGACGTTCTCGGCCCCGGAAGCGAGATCAAGCTGCGCACCGCGTACGGCGAGACGGGCAACCTGCCGCTGTTCGGCCAGAAGTACACCACCCTGGCGACGCCGCAGATCGGCGGTGAGAAGGGCCTGGCGGTGTCGCAGACGGCCGGCTCGCCGACCGTCGAGCCGGAGCGGCTGAAGGAGATCGAGGCCGGCATCGATGGCTTCGCGATGAACGGCCGCCTCACGTGGGAGCTGACGGGGTTCGTCCGCAATTCCACGAACCTCCTGCTCCAGCGCGTGCCCGCGCCGTCCACGGGCTACGGCACGCAGATCTTCAACGGCGGCGAGCTCCGCAACCAGGGCGTGGAGATCGCCCTTGGCTACACGCCCATCCAGACGCCCAATGCGATCTGGGTGGCGCGCGGCACGTTCACGCGTTACACCAACAAGGTGCTGGACCTGGCCGGCCAGCCGCCGTTCTTCCCGGCCGGCTCGGGCTTCGGCAACCTGGGCCGCACGTTCATCGAGGAAGGCAAGCCGGTCACGCAGATCGTCGCGAACACCTACGACAAGGACGGGAATCCGACGCCGACGATGGTCCAGGTCGGCAATAGCACGCCGGACTTCCGCGTCGGGCTGGTCAACGATGTCACCATCGGCCGCCTGAGCTTCAGCACCACCCTGGACTGGCAGCAGGGCGGCAGCGTGGTCAACCTGACGAAGTACCTCTACGACACGCAGGAAACCACGGACGACTACGGCACGCCGGCGTTCGAGGAGCGGGCCCAGGCCCGGCGTGACGGCGTACATTCCGTGTACGTGGAAGACGCGACGTTCGTGAAGCTGCGCGAGCTCTCGGTGATGTGGGACGTCCCGCAGAGGGTGACCGCGGCCATGGGGCTCGGCGTGCGCAACCTGCGCGTCGGCGTGACCGGGAACAACCTGCTCATGTGGACCAAGTACTCGGGGCTGGATCCGGAGGTCTCCAACTTCGGCGCGACGGCGATCCGCTCCAACATCGACATCGCTCCGTATCCGCCGAGCCGCGGCTTGTTCTTCAACGTCATGGTGGGGTTCTGATGACGACGGCGACCGAAACGATCCGCCGGGCGGCTCGTCGCACCGCCTGGATCCCGATGATCGCCGGCGCGTTCGCGCTCGGCGCATGCGGCGACTTCGACGTCCTGAACACCAACGCGCCGACGGCCGAGGAGCTCACGTCCTCGCCCACCCGCGGGGTCCTCGCCCGGGCCGCGACCGGGATCTTCGCGCAGGCGTTCAACGACGTCGGCAACGAGATCATCTTCTACGCGATCTACGGCCGGGAGGGCTACCACCTGCTGGGCAACGACCCGCGCGAGTGGGAGGAGCAGGTCCACGGGCCGCCGGATCCGGCCGGCCGCCACGGCGGCATCTGGCTCGGCCAGTACTCGGCGATCCGCCACATCAACACCTACCTGAGGGCGCTGGAAAACGCCATCGGGTTGACCGAGGAGGAGATCCGGGCATCGGCCGGCTTCGCCAAGACCATGAAGGCCTGGCACCTGCACCGGCTCGCCGTGCGCACCGGCGAGTACGGCATCCCGATCGACGTGGACCGGCCGATCGACGCGGAGCCGGCGCCGTTCGTGTCCTTCGAGGCCGCCATGGAAGCGGTCTCCGACCTGCTCGACGAGGCCTACAACGACCTCCTGGCAGGCGGCGCCGCGTTCCCCTTCCCCGTCGCGCCGGGCTTCACCGGCTTCTCGACGCCCCAGACGTTCGCGCAGTTCAACCGCGCGCTCGCGGCGAAGGTGCTGGTGCACCGCGCGACGTTCGTCGACTGCTCCTCGTGCTGGAGCGAGGCGAGCGCGGCCCTCGCCGCGTCGTTCATCACCGAGGTCGACCTCCCCGCGTCGCTGACGAGGGGTGTGTACTACGGCTACACGGGGGCGGCCAGCGAGCAGTCGAACCCGATCAGCGAGAACCTCAGCAACGATCGCCTGTGGGTGCACTCGTCCATCGTCAACGGGGCGCAGACCCGGCCTGACGGGACGCCGGACCTCCGCCTGACCCGCAAGGTCATGGATGCCGGGCGCGTCCGCGAGCTGGCCGGCCTGGTCGGCACACACAAGCCCGTGCTCTACAACTCGCCGAGCAATCGGGCGCAGGCCGACCCGGGCGCGGACATCCCGTGGATCGACAACGAGGAGCTGCTGCTCCTGCGCGCGGAGGTCCGCTGGCACACGGGCGATCGCGCCGGCGCGATCGCCGACATCGACCTCATCCGCCAGCACTCGGGCGGACTCGGGCCCAGCGGCCTCACGCCCGCCAGCTCGGATGACGAGTTCATCACCGAGCTGCTGTACAACCGGTTGTACTCGCTGATGTGGCGGAACGGCACGCGCTGGATCGATGCCCGGCGCTACAACCGGACGAACACGCTGCCGCTCGACCGGCCGGGCGACGTCATCTTCCCCAGCATGGTCGTGCCGGCCAACGAATGCGTGGCGCGGCGCCTGGACGCGCCGTGCGATCCGCTCCGGGAGCAGGGCAGCTAACGCCGAGCCCGCCGCCGCGCTGCCGGGTGATCCGCAGCGCGGCTGGCTGGCACGGCGCGCTCACACTCTTCCCCGCCCCGCGCAGGTGCCTGCGCGGGGCGGGTTTTTCATCCCGCAGGATGGACGGTTCTCGGCCAGCAGAATTGCGCTGCCTCCTCACGGCGCGCCCACGATCACGCGCAGCGCCGTCCGCAGCGCATCGATGTCGCGCTCGTCGTTGTAGACGTGCGGCGAGACCCGCATCGCGCTTCCGCGCAGCGACACGCTGATCCGGCGCTCGGCCAGCAACGCCTGCGCGCGGGTGAGGTCCACGCCGGCGGGCATGCGCAGACCGAACAGGTGCGCCGCACGCCAGGCCTCCTCCTCGACGCCAAACCCCAGCGCCGCCGCCTCGTCGAGCAGGCCGCGCGTCAGCGCCGCGCAGTACGCCTGGATCGCATCCGGCGTCCACGCCAGCACCTGCTCCAGAGCGGCAACCAGCATCGGCACCAGGATGAAGTTTGACGACTCGCCCGCGTCGTAGCGGACGGCGCCGGGCTGATAGGCATCGCGGTAATGCACGAGCGCGCGGAAGTCCTCGCTGCCCTCGCGGGCGATCCACGTCTCCTCGAGCGGGACGCCGCCGTCGTAGCGCGGGCCGTACCACGCCACGCCTGTCCCGTACGGCGCGAGCAGCCACTTGTAGGCGGCGCACACCAGCGCGTCCGGCTGGATGGCCTGCACGTCGAACGGCAGCGCGCCCACGGACTGCGTGCCGTCGATGACGAGCGCCGCGCCCAGCTCCCGCGCCCGCGCGCCAATGCGCAGCAGATCGAACCGGGTGCCGTCCGTCCAGTGCACGTGCGGCATGGCGACGAGGGCCGTCGCCTCGTCCATCGCCTCCAGCACGCGCTCGGTCCACGCCGCGCCCGCGCCGCGGCCCTCCGGCCGCCGCACGGTGCGCAGCTCGCCGCCCGCCTCGCGGCACAGCCGCGCCCACACGTACACGTTGGATGGGAACTGCTCTTCCACGACGACGATGTTCTGCCCCTTCTCGAGCCGCGTGTTGCGCGCGACCACCGCCAGCCCGTAGGACACCGCGGGCACGAGCGCGACGCGGGACGCGTCCGGCGCGTTGATCAGCCGCGCGAACAGCGCGCGCACGCGGTCCCGGTCCGTGAAGAAGTCCGCCGGCGCGATCTCGCTCGGCACGCGCTTGCGCCGGATGCCTGCGATGCCCGCCTCCTCCACGCTCCTCAGCAGCGGCGACATGTACGCGCAGTTGAGGTAGTGCACGTCGTCCGGCAGTGAAAAGAGATGACGCTGGCACTCCAGCATGAGCGCACCCTGCATCTTCATGGCCCGCGGCACGTCCCCTCGTCCGTGCCCGTCCCCGTCAACGTTCCCGTTCCCCTTCCCGTTCCCGTTCACGCCACTGCTCCCGTGCTCGTAGTCGTACTCGTTCCCGCTCCCGTTCGCACTCCCGCCCACGCCACCGTTCCCGTCCCCGCTCCCGCTTCCGATCCTGCGCCCATCATCGCGCCTCCGCGGCCGCTGCCGCGCGGTACCGCGGCAGCGCCCCCACCGCGTCTTTCCGCTGTGAAGCATCACCATCCGCGATGACGACGGCGACCCACGGCTCGTCGCGCGCGATCATCCTCCCCTTCCACTCCACCGTCCGCGTCGTGCCCGGCCGCAGCGTGACCGCCCGCTCGCGCGCGTCCACGTCCAGGTTCTCCGCGCGCAGTGCGAACACGTGCGCCCCATCGCCGCGCGCGGCCACGCGGATGGTGACCTGGCCGTCGGGTGCCGTCGAGGCGTCGATGCTGAAGTCGAGCGCGCGCCCCGGCCGGAGGTCCACGTGGTGCGTGCCGCCGGGCAGCAGCCGGACGCGCGTCTCGATGCCACCGGCGCGCAGGACGTACTCGCCCGCGGGCACGAACGCGCGGAACGCGCCGTCGGCGGCGGCCTCGAGCGTGATCGTGCGCGACGTCGTCGCCTCCATCAGCTCGACGGCTCTCGTGCCCGGAGCCGCGCGGCCCTCGAGCATCGCCGGGCCGGCGACGTCCCGCATCAGCCACAGCCAGCGCGCGACCGGATGCACCCAGACTTCCTTGTAGACGTACATGTTCGATGCGGGCCAGTACGGCACATCGCGCGTGCCGCGGGTCTGCATGCCCACGGGCAGCGCGCCGACGATATCACCGGAGGACACGCTGTACTGCTGCGCCCAGTCGTAGCCCTCGCCGATCATCGTGCTCTGCGTGAACGGGTTGCGGCCCACGATCCACTGCGCCTGGGTCTCGGCCAGCGCCGCGGCCTCGAGGTCGCCGCGCAGGTGGGCGGCGGCGGACAGCGCCTTCGCCTGCGAGAGCAGCACGCCGTAGTTGCCGCGCCGCGCGAACCAGACGGGGAACGCGCGCAGGTACCACCCATCACCCAGCGGCATGCCCTCGAGCACCTGCGCGCGGAACGCCTCCGGCGTGGCCTGGTAGCGGCCGAGGTCCGCGGTCATCCGGAGGTGGTCCGTGTCGCGGTAGACGTAGGCGGGCAGCACGCCATACGGTGCGGTCGTGCGCGCGCCCGTCTTCAGGTACTCCGCGTAGCGCGCGACCGTCGCGTACCAGCGCATCCAGTCCGGGTGGTCGGGGAACGCGGCGACGAGCTGCGCCAGCGCCACGATCGGCGCCTGGTCGTTGCCGCGGTGGAACTGGTGGAACAGCGTATCGCGGTCGGGGCCGGTGTAGAAGAAGCCGGCCAGCGGGTGCTCCGTGCCGACGAACGCCTTCTGCTGCGACGCGACGATGACGCGCGCCAGCTCGACCGCCTTGTCCGCGTACTGCTGGCCGCCCGTGGCGCGCCACAGCTCGAGGGACGCGGTGATGCCGATGCCCGCCAGCTCGATGGGCATCGCGCGGTACGCCGGCGTGCTCCAAGTCTCCGGGCCCTCGACGCCGACGACCGCGTGCCGCCAGTCGTCTTCCGCGATGCGCAACGCACGCGCGGCCAGCTCCGGCTCGCGGTCCTTCAGCACGCGGTACGCGATGGCCGCTGCCGCCGCGGCGATGTAGTTGACGTTGGGGTTGTTCAGCGCCTCGCGGGTGCGGTCGTCCGCGTCGCCGATGATGCCGTTGGTCCAGATGTTGTTGCTCGCGAAGCCGATCCGGTAGCCGCCCGGGAAGCGGACCCTCAGCACCCAGTCCAGCCCCCACCTCGCCTCTTCGAGCAGCCGCTCCAGCAGCGCGGGATCCTCGCCTCGCGCCTGGAGCCGCTCCGCCAGCGCGAACATCGCGTACGTCGCCTCGCCGGTGTTCACCAGCCCCTGCGAGAGGTCACCCGCATCGTGCCACCCGCCGTTCATCACGATGCGCAGGTCGCCGTGCGTCGCCGTCCAGTCCGCGTGATCCACGCCGTGGGAGCCGGGCACCGCGTACCCGCAGCGCTCGCCGAAGAAGAAGTTGATCGCCTTCCAGATCGTGCCGCGCCACACGTCGGCATCGATGCGGAACGGCTGCGTGTGGACATCGCCGGCGCGCAGCACGTAGCGGCCGGGCGTGCGCACCTCGGAGAAGTCCAGCACCTGGAACTCGCCCAGCCGTGTGTGCACCGTCCGCACCGGCTTGCGCAGCACGACGACGTTCGGTGCGTTGACCTCCGCGGAGCCCGCCTTCCACGCGGCGGCAGCGGGGTCGCCGGCGCGCGGAGGCGCGTCGTCGCTCAACCGGATGAACTCGAACTCACGCGCCGCGAGCCCGCTCGCCAGCGCGGTCTTCTCCCCGCCCAACGCGTAGCCGGTATGGCTGTACGAGATCCTGCCGGGCGCCACGTTCCAGCCCTCGTAGTGATCCGGCTCGACGCGCTCCAGCTCGAGCCCCGCGATCTCGAACGCCACGCGGTCGTCCGGGTCCGCGAACATCTTGTTGACCCAGTAGCCGATCTCGATCGCGGTCACGCGGTCGCGCGGAAGCGGCTCGATCTCCCACACCACCCGCTGCCACCGCCCGTTCTGGAGCGTGACGTGGTGGATGCCCTCGCGGTAGTACGCATCCGGCACTTTTTCCCGCCCTTCGTTGTGCAGCACGATCTGGAGCGGCAGCATCGGGAAGCCGGAGACGTCCGGCCGGATCCACAGCGAGATGCGGTTGTACGCGCTCCAGTCCTCTCCCGCGAACGAGCGGCGCAGGTTCACGGACGAGAGACGGTTGCGCGTGGGCGCGGGCTCGTCGCGGTACATGTTCACGTCCACGCGCAGCGCGGGCTCGCCGCCTGGGCCCGCGCTGCGCAGCGGCGTGAGCGTGCCCGTGCCCTGAAAGCGCCATGTCGTCGGATCCGACATGTCGTCCAGCATCCGGCTCACGAGGACCGGCTTGTTGAGCCAGCGGAACTCCGCGGAGTGCTCGACCTCGAGCGGCATCGGCATGAGGGGCGGCTGCTGCGCAGCCGCCTGGGCCGGGGCCAGGGCGAGGGCCAGGGCGAGGGTGCAGGTGAGGCGTCCGGCGCGGGTGCGCGCGCGATCTGCCGGTTTCGCTTTACGCGGCATGCGTGGAGAGCGCCGCACGGGCGTGCATCGCGCTTTGCCTCCGGTTGCGCCCGCGGCGCGTGGCTTGTGCCCACCCGGCGCGGCGTCGCTCCGCTGTTCCGTCATGGTCCGGCTCCGTGCGGCTGGATTCTGTCGGGTATCCAGGCCGGGATTCTACGCCCGCACGCGCGGGCAGGTCAAAGACGGGCGCGGTGCTCGAGACGGGAGCGGGGGACGGACCGCGATCGCCGCCGAGGCGGCCAGCGGGCCGTTCCCACCTCGCGAACCGATGGTTCAAGGTTGAACCATTCACCCCGGCGGGAGGACCGGATCCACCGGAGCGCGATCGACGCAGCGGCACCCGCCCAGCGGCCGCAGCGCAATCACCGCCGCCCGGACGCCCGTCCCCAGGGCGGCCCGCTCGCCGGCTGCCGCGCCCCCCGCCTTGTCCCCCGCCCACCTCCCTCCCATATTCGCGCCCCTTCGAGCTGACCCCGGCATCAACCCCCTGTATCGAAATCGCATGACGGTCGAGGCGACGTCCGCCCCTTATCTCGTTGGTCTGAATCCCCAGCAGCGCAGCGCGGTGTTGCACACGGAGGGCCCGTGCCTGATCCTGGCCGGCGCGGGCTCCGGCAAGACGAAGACGCTGGTCCACCGGATCGTCCACCTGATCCGCGGGAAGGGCGTGCCCCCGTCGCGGATCGTGGTGGTCACCTTCACCAACCGCGCCGCGGACGAGATGCGCGAGCGCGTGCAGGCGTACGCGGGCAAGGAAGCACGCGAGGTCACGGTCAGCACCTTCCACTCGCTCGGCGTCCGCATCCTGCGCGCGCACGGCAGGCGAATCGGCCTGCCGGAGCGGTTCGCCGTCTACAGCGGCCCCGACCAGCTCGGCGCCCTGCGCTCCGCGTGCGCCGAGATCTCGATCTCCGACGATCGCTTCGACTTGAAGCGCATCCTGCGCCGCATCTCGGACTGGAAGAACCGCCGCGTCTCGCCTGAGCAGGCGATCCGCGAGGTGGCCGCGGCGCGGACCCGCGGCAACCGCGCCGACGACTACGCGGTCCTCGCCGCCGATGCCTACGGCCGCTACGAGGAGACGCTCCGCGCAGCCGGCGCCGTCGACTTCGACGACCTGCTCCTCCTCCCCGTGCGGCTCCTGGAGGAGGATGAAGAGGTCCGCCGCGACCTCTGGCGCCGCTGGCACTACCTCATGATCGACGAGTACCAGGACACCAACCCCGTCCAGCTCGACCTCGCCCGCCTCCTCGCCGGCCAGCGCCGGAACCTCTGCGTGGTCGGCGACGACGACCAATCGATCTACGCGTTCCGCGGCGCCGACGTCGGCAACATCCTCGAGTTCGAGCGGCACTTCCCCGGCGCGCGGGTCATCAAGCTCGAGCAGAACTACCGCTCCACGCGCCGGATCCTCGCCGCGGCCAACGCCGTCATCGCGGGCAACGCGCGCCGCCATGCGAAGCGGCTGCACACGGAGAACCCCATCGGCGCGCCCATCGACCTGTGGGAGCACGAGGACGAGGAAGCGGAGGCCGAGGCGATCGCGAACGAGATCGCGACGCGCCGCTTGACGCAGAAGCGCAAGTGGGGCGACTTCGCGATCCTCTACCGCACCAACACGCAGTCCCGGCCGCTGGAGGAGGCGCTGCGGTCCAGGAACATGCCCTACCGCGTCGTCGGCGGAACCGCGTTCTTCGACCGCAAGGAAGTGGCCGACGCGCTCGCATACCTCCGTGCCGTCGCCTTCCCCAAGGACGAGATCGCGATCCGCCGCATCATCAACTACCCGGCCCGCGGGATCGGCCGCGCCACGGTCCTGAAGGTGGCCGAGCTCGCGCAGGCGCGGCGCATCGGATTCGTCGATGCCCTGCTCGCCGCCGGCCCGGCCGACATCGGCGCCGCGGCCCACCGGGCCGTGGCCGGGTTCCTCGACCTGCTGGAGGACGAACGGCAGAAGCTGCGCGCCGCCGAGGCCGAGGCCGCGGCCGGGGCGCCGGGCATGGGCCTCCCGCCCATCGCGCGGTGGGCCGAGGCGTTCCTCCGCCGCACCGGCATCGAGGAGGAGATCCGGTCCGACCGCAGGAACGAACGCACCGCCGACCTCCGCGTCGACAACATCCGCGACGTGGTCGGCTCCATCGCACGCTTCGAGCGCCGTGTCTGGGGCCAGCTCGGCGGCGCGGAGGGCGCGAGTGACGTTGGCGACGACGTCGTCGCCACGCCACGCGCCGAACCCGGACCGCTCGACGAGGGCTGGACGACGCGCGCCGGGGTCGGCGCCGCAGCGAGCGCCCCCAGGCCTCTCGATGAGAGCCGGACGATGCCCGCAGCGACTGCCCCCGGCCCGCTCGACGAGACCTGGACGCCGCCGCGCCTCGTCGACGCGCTTGCCCGCATCGCGCTCACCGATCTCGAGGACCGCGGAGACGACGATCGCGAGGACGACGCGTCCATCGCCCTCATGACCCTTCACTCCGCGAAGGGGCTCGAGTTCGAAGACGTGTTCATCGTCGGTCTCGAGGAGGAGATCCTCCCCCACGCCCGCTCCATCGAGGCCGCCGCAGACCCCGAGCTCCCCGGCCACGGCGATCCGCTCGCCGAGGAGCGGCGACTCTTCTACGTCGGCATCACGCGCGCGCGAAGCCGGCTCACCCTCTCGTACTGCCGCGCCCGCCGCAAGCACGGCGGGCTCGTGCCGCGCCTCCCGTCGCGCTACCTCGATGACATCCCGGCGGACCTCCTCAACGTAAGATCGGCCGGAACGAGCCTGACGCCCGAAGAGTCTGCGGAGCTGCGGAAGAACTTCTTCGCCCAAATGAAGGCGATGCTCGCCGGCGACGAGCAGGACGCGGGCGCGCAGGCTCGGTCCGGGTAAGTGGCGCGCCGGGCGAGGCGCGCGCCGGCACGCCGCCTCGCCCGCGGGATGGGCCCACACCACCGCCGCGCCGCCTCGATCCACACGCCTGCCCGCCAGGGCTCGCGCCCGCCACCGAAACGTGCGATATTGGCCGCC
>Ga0207873_1002684_pt1 | contig 14124 bp, 13 predicted proteins | sample BGWIniCompost_FD_187373 | JGI IMG/M metagenome (GOLD analysis project Ga0207873, IMG submission 187373) | Cellulose adapted compost microbial communities from Newby Island Compost Facility, Milpitas, CA, USA - BGW Initial Compost (SPAdes)... ...
GACTCCTTCCGTTCCGCCCGCCGCGGACAAAGAAAAAGCCCCTCGATTTCTCGAGGGGCTTTCTTGTGGCGCGCCCGGAAGGAGTCGAACCTCCGACCTTCTGGTTCGTAGCCAGACGCTCTATCCAACTGAGCTACGGGCGCTTTTATCGTTTCGGCTTGCCTGCCGAAGGCGCGGCATTATACCGGGGCACCTTGCCGTGGTCGAGGGTCGCGCGGCAAAAATTCCTGGCGACCGCTCGGCTCGAACCCGGTCTTTCAATTTCGAGGGTTCGAATCCTGGAATTCCGACCTTTCTCGCCATGCGAAAGCTGTCGGAATTCCTCGCTTTGGCGGAGAGAGAGGGATTCGAACCCTCGAAGGGGCTATAAACCCCTTACTCCCTTAGCAGGGGAGCGCCTTCGACCACTCGGCCATCTCTCCGGAGATCGACGCGCAACAGCCAGGGCCGCTGCGCGAAGTCGGCAATGATACCGGCGTGACCCCGATGCGACAAGGTCACGCCGTTCTCTCAGTCGGCGGAATTCTCTACCGGCCCGCCGTCCTGTTCGCGCTTGATGCGCTCGTAAATCTCTTCGCGGTGTACTGCAACATCCTTGGGGGCATTGACGCCTAGCCGCACCTGGTTGCCCTTCACGCCCAGAACGGTGACGGTGACGTTGTCACCGATCATCACCGTTTCTCCAACTCGCCTTGTAAGAATGAGCATCTCGTCCTCCTGTTTCTCCTTGACTCAATCACCATGGCCCTACCTGAACCTTCTCTTTGTTATCCGGCTCTTCCGGCCGCTTCTTCTATGCGTTCGCTTCCCTGCCCGTTACAGCGTGCTGCAACCCGAACTCATGATGCAGGGCGCGGACCGCCCTTTCCATTTCCGTTTCGCGAACCACTACCGAGATGCGTATCTGGGAAGTGGCGATCTGCCTTGCAACGATGCCCTCGCGGGCAAGCGCGCCCAGCATGCGTGCCGCAACGTCGGCGCGCTGGGCGCGAATGCCGTTGCCGATGACGGAAACCTTGGCCACGCGGCTGTCCCCTTCGATCCGCACATCGCTGGCGCGGAAGAAGTGCGCCAGGATTTCGCGGGCCTGGTCGTAGTCCTGGCGGCTCACGGTGAAGGTGACGTTCGCTGAACCATCCACCGCGAGGTTCTGCACGATCAGGTCAATCTCGATCCGGCTGCCGGCGAGCGCGCCGATCATGCCGGGCAGCAGCTCGGCGGACGGCGCGCTGACGCGCAGCTCGGCCTCGTCCCTGCTGCTCGCAATGCCCACGATCTCCGGCGCTTCCACGGTACCGTTTCCCTCGGCGATCAGCGTTCCGGCGCCGCTCTCGAAGGTCGACAGCACGCGCACCGGCACCTTGTAACGGCTGGCAAATTCGACGGAACGAACCTGCAACACCTTGGAGCCCTGCCCGGCGAGCTCCAGCATTTCCTCATACGAGATGCGCTCCAGGCGCCGCGCGTTGGGCTCGATCCGCGGATCGGTGGTGTAGACCCCGCTCACGTCGGTATGTATCTGGCATTCGTCGGCCCGCAGTGCGGCAGCGATCGCCACCGCCGTGGTGTCCGATCCGCCGCGACCGAGAGTAGTGATGTTGCCGGCGGCATCCACTCCCTGAAACCCCGCAACGACGGGCACCCGTCCATGACGGATTTCCTCGAGCAGCGCCTCGCCCCGGATCTCGAGGATGCGCGCCCGGGTGTGGCCGCTGTCGGTGACGATGCCCGCCTGCCGGCCGGTGAAGGACCGCGCGGTAATGCCCCGCTTCTCCAGCGCCATGCACAGGAGCGCAATAGTGACCTGCTCGCCCGTCGCGAGCAAGACGTCCAGCTCACGGGGATTGGGACGGCCATGCGTGCTGATGGCACGTGCCAGCCCCAGCAGGCGGTCGGTTTCACCTGCCATGGCCGAGACCACCACCACGACCTCGCGGCCGGCGTCGCGCGCCGCCACCACGCGTTCGGCGACCGCGTCGATGCGATCCGTGCCGCCGACGGAGGTGCCGCCGAATTTCTGCACGACCAGGGTCACGGCTGTACCTTCGGCAGGTTCGCGGGCTGCACTGCGATCAACCGGCGCGTTCCCGCACCCAGTCGGCCACGCGCGCCAGCGCCGCGTCCAGCTTGCCGGGATCGCTGCCACCGGCCATGGCCATGTCCGGACGGCCGCCGCCCTTGCCGCCGACTTCCTGGGCCACGACGTTGACCAGTTCGCCGGCCTTGAAGCGATCGGTTTCCGTCCTGGTCACCGCCGCCACCAGCTGCACCTTGTTCTCGTTCACGGCACCGAGCACGACCACCGCCTTGCCCAGCCTGCCCTTGAGCTGGTCGGCGGCTTCGCGCAAGGCGCCGGCATCGGCGCCATCGAGACGCGCCGCCACCACCTTGATGCCATTGATGTCGACCGCCTGGCCGCCGAGATCCGTGCCCTGGCCGCTGGCCAGCTGCCGGCGCAGCCGTTCGGTTTCCTTTTCGAGCTTGCGCAGGCGTTCGCCGAGCTGCTCGACGCGCGCCTCGACCTCGTCACCGCTGGCCTTCACGCGCGCGCCGATGCGGGCGAGCTTGCCCTCCAGGCTGCGCACATGATCCAGCGCCTGCTGGCCGGTCACCGCTTCAATGCGGCGCACGCCGGAGGCGATGCCGGACTCGGAGATGATCTTGAAGAAGCCGATGTCGCCGGTGCGCGCCACGTGCGTGCCGCCGCACAGCTCGACGGAGAAGTCGCCGAACTTCAGCACGCGCACCACGTCGCCGTACTTCTCGCCGAACAGCGCCATCGCGCCCGCCTTCAAGGCCTCGTCGTAGGACATCTCGCGGATGTCCGCCGGCACGTTGCGGCGAATCTCGCTGTTGACGAGATCCTCGATGGCGACGATCTCCTCGGCCGTGAGCGGCTGCGTGTGGGAGAAGTCGAAGCGCAGGCGGTCGGGCGCCACCAGCGAACCCTTCTGGGTGACGTGCTTGCCGAGCACATGGCGAAGCGCAGCGTGGAGAAGATGCGTCGCGGAGTGATTGAGCATGGTCGGCGCACGCAACTCCTTGCTGACTTCCGCCTTGACCTCCACGCCTGCCTTGAGCGCCCCGCCGCTGACCTTGCCGAAATGCACGTAGGCCGCGCCGCGCTTCTGGGTGTCATGCACCTCGAAGCGCACCGCGCCGGCCTCGATTACGCCGCGATCGCCGACCTGGCCGCCGGACTCGGCGTAAAACGGCGTGCGGTCGAGTACCACCGCGCCCTCCTCGCCATCCGCGAGCGACTCGACCTGCTCGTTGCCTCGGAACAGGGCGACGACCTTGCCCTCGGCCTGCAGGCCCTCGTAGCCGACGAATTCGGTGATCGCGTCGAGCTTGATTTCCTTGCCGTAGTCCACGCCGAACTTCGAGGCCTCGCGGGCGCGCTGGCGCTGCGCTTCCATCTCGCGCTCGAAGCCCGCCTGGTCGATGCCGAGGCCGCGCTCGCGGGCGATGTCGGCGGTCAGATCCGCCGGGAAGCCATAGGTGTCATACAGCTTGAAGACGACCGCGCCCGGGATTTCCTTGCCGGAAATATCGGCCATGGCCGCATCGAGGATCTTCATGCCCTGGTCCAGCGTCTCGGCAAAGCGCTCTTCTTCCTGCTTCAGCGCACGCGCGATCTGCTCCTTCTGCCGGCGCAGCTCCGGATAGGCATCGCCCATCTCGGCATCCAGCGCATCGACCAGCTTGTGGAAGAACAGGCCTTCCTGGCCGAGCTTGTAGCCGTGGCGGATGGCGCGGCGGATGATGCGACGGAGCACGTAGCCGCGGCCCTCGTTGGACGGCAGCACGCCGTCGGCGATCAGGAACGAGCAGGCGCGGATGTGGTCGGCGATGACCTTCAGCGAGTTGTCGTGCAGGTCCTTGCAGCCGGTGACATCCGCGGCGGCCTTGATCAGCCGCTGGAACATGTCAATCTCGTAGTTCGAATGCACGCCCTGCAGCACGGCGGCGATGCGCTCCAGGCCCATGCCGGTGTCGACGCAGGGCTTGGGCAGCGGCGTCATGGTGCCGTCGGCGGCGCGATCGAACTGCATGAACACCAGGTTCCAGATCTCGATGTAGCGATCGCCGTCCTCGTCCGGCGAGCCCGGCGGACCGCCGGCCACTTCCGGACCGTGGTCATAGAAGATCTCGGTGCACGGGCCGCAGGGACCGGTATCGCCCATGGCCCAGAAGTTGTCGGACTCGTACTGCCTGCCGCCCGGCTTGTCGCCGATACGCACGATCCTGTCCTTCGGCACGCCGACTTCATTCGCCCAGATGGCGTAGGCCTCGTCGTCGGTGTGATAGACGGTCACCCACAGCTTCTCCGCGGGCAGGCCGTAGACCTCCGTCAGCAGTTCCCAGGCGTAGCGGATCGCATCCTGCTTGAAGTAATCGCCGAAGGAAAAATTGCCGAGCATCTCGAAGAAGGTGTGATGCCTCGCGGTGTAGCCGACGTTCTCGAGGTCGTTGTGCTTGCCGCCGGCGCGCACGCATCGCTGCGAGGATGCGGCACGCACGTAATCGCGGCGCTCGCGGCCAAGGAACACGTCCTTGAACTGCACCATGCCGGCATTCGTGAACAGCAGTGTCGGGTCATTGCCCGGCACCAGCGAACTTGACGGCACGACGCGGTGGCCCTTGCCTTCAAAGAAACCGAGGAACTTGTCGCGGATCTCGTTGGTTTTCATAAATGGACAGGATTAACAGGATTTCTCGGGATTTACAGGATCAAAACCGTTCAGTGCACGACCAGGGGACAAGGATCCAGGCGTGATTCGGAAATTGGAGCAGGACCTTTTCCGATCCTGTTAATCCTGTTCCGAATCCTGTGAATCCTGTCCATTGTTCTCAACCGTCTTCGATGTCGCCCCTCAGCACCTTGCGGATCTGCTCGAGGGTGTAGCCGCGGCTCTGCAAAAAACGCGCCTGCCGGGCGCGTTCCTCGTAGGTTTCGGGAATCGCGCGGCCGAACTTCTTCTCGCGCACGCGCTCGGCTTCCCGAAGCCAGTCTTCCTCGACCTGTTGCAACTCCTGCTCGATCAGCTCGTCGCTGACGCCGCGCTGCATGAGCTCGGCGCGGATCTTGACCGGGCCGTCACCGCGCCGGGCGCGGCTGCCGACGAACTGTGTCGCGAAACGGGTTTCCGAAAGCAGCCGCTCGCGCTCCAGGGCGTCCAGCTCGGCGCTGATCTCAGAGACGGCAAAGCCGCGCGCGAGGAGCTTCTGCTCCAGTTCGCGGCGGCTATGCTCTCGTCTGGCCAGCAATCCCAGGCTGATCCGCCGCACGGCCTCGCGCGGCGTCTCGCCGGGCCGTTCAGATCTCTTCTTCCTCAACGGCCGTTTCCGTGTCTTCCGCAGGACGGCTGCCGCGCGGTTCCAGCAGCCTGGCGCGGATCTGCTGCTCGATCTCGGCGGCGACATCGGGGTGCTCGACCAGCCACTGGCGGACATTGTCCTTGCCCTGGCCGATGCGATCACCATTGTAGCTGTACCAGGCGCCGGACTTCTCGACGATATTCTCGCGGACGCCGAGCTCGATCAGCTCGCCTTCGCGGGAGATGCCCTGGCCGTAGAGGATCTCGAAATTGGCTTCCTTGAACGGCGGTGCGACCTTGTTCTTCACCACCTTCACGCGGGTCTCGTTGCCGAGGATCTCGTCGCCCTTCTTGATGGCGCCGGTGCGGCGGATATCGAGGCGCACGGAGGCGTAGAACTTGAGCGCGTTGCCGCCGGTGGTGGTCTCGGGGTTGCCGAACATCACGCCGATCTTCATGCGGATCTGGTTGATGAAGATCACCAGCGTGTTGGAGCGCTTGATGTTGGCGGTGAGCTTTCTGAGCGCCTGCGACATCAGGCGGGCGTGCAGGCCCATGTGCGAGTCGCCCATCTCGCCTTCGATTTCGGCCTTGGGCGTAAGCGCCGCGACGGAGTCGACCACGACGACATCGACCGCGCCCGAACGCACCAGCATGTCGGTGATTTCCAGCGCCTGTTCGCCGGTGTCCGGCTGGGAAACCAGCAGCTCATCGACGTTCACGCCGAGCTTCTCGGCATAGGACGGGTCAAGGGCGTGCTCGGCGTCCACGAAGGCGGCGGTGCCGCCCAGCTTCTGCGCCTCGGCGATGACCTGCAGGGTGAGCGTGGTCTTGCCGGAAGATTCCGGGCCGTAGATCTCGATCACGCGGCCGCGCGGCAGGCCGCCGATGCCGAGCGCGATGTCCAGGCCCAGGGAGCCCGTGGAAATGGCGGCGATGTCGCGCGCGGTGGCGGCGGCATCGCCCAGGCGCATCACGGATCCCTTGCCGAACTGCTTTTCGATCTGGGAGAGCGCCGAGGAGAGAGCTTTCTTGCGATTGTCATCCATCATTGAGAATCCGTAGTCGCCCGGGGAAGGCCGATACTGTATATCCAAACAGGTACGGCGGGAAGACCTAATTATTTCACATGCCGGCGGTCAGCGCTTGTCCAGCGGCCAGGTGTCGAGGACGCGATAGCGCACGCCGTCTTCCTGCGATTCCGAGGCGAGCAGCGAAAAGCTCCCGGCCCGCCAGCTGATCGGTTCGATGCTCTCGGTCCCGGGCGCACGGCTGGCATGCCGCGCGAGCGTCACGTGCGGACGGAACGGCCGCGTCTCGACCAGCACGCCCTCGGTGCCAAGCGCGGTGTTGAGACCCACCACCAGCCTGAGCAGCTCGGGCGGGGTGCTGCTGCAACCCAGCCACAGCACCTGCGGCTGCGGCCAGAAACCGCAGCGGTCGAGCTCGAACGAGAACGGCTTGCCACGCACCTGCTCGGCGCCGCGCCGCAGGCGCATCATGAGACCGGCATCGGCATTGCCGATGAAGCGCAGGGTCAGGTGCAGGTTCTCGGCTTTCACTGCCTTGCCGCCCGATGCCGGTACCAGCGGCGCGGCGGCCTCCAGGATGGCGCGGCGGGTTTCGTCGTCCGGCCAGAGCGCGAAGAACACGCGCTGGCCGCGAGGTTTCTGCGGGGTTTCTTCAGTCATCTTCCATCCATTGCAACAACGCTTCGAGCGCGTGCGTGACGGTGGCGCGCCGTACCTCGTCCCGGCCGCCCGGGAAGTGCCGGCATTCGGCGCGCTGCTCGCCTTCGACCTGCCAGGCGAACCACACCGTGCCCACCTGCTTTTCGGCCGAGCCGCCGCCGGGGCCGGCGATGCCGGTGACGGCGATGGTCACCGTCGCACGCGAGCGGGCGGCGGCACCGGCCGCCATGGCGCGTGCCACGGCCTCGGACACCGCACCATGCCGGGTCATCAAATCATCGGGTACGCCGAGCATGTCGTGCTTGGCGGCGTTCGAATAGCTCACGAAACCGCGGTCGAACCAGGCGGAGCTGCCGGGAACGTCGGTCAGGCGCTTGGCGATCCAGCCGCCCGTGCAGGATTCGGCAGTCGCGACCATCAGGCCGCGAGCCTGCAGGCGTTCGCCCAGCCGTGCCGCGAGAGATTCGGGTTTCATGACCGCGCGATGGTACCGCAAAGCGGCCAGTTGCGGCGGCGAGGGGTGGTGACTAGCATGACCGCCTTTCGTAAAAACGACAGCTCCTGCCCATGGCCATGCCCGCCGAAGAAGCCTTTGCCGACCACACCCCGATGATGCGCCAGTACCTGCGGGTGAAATCCGAGCACCCGGACATCCTGGTGTTCTATCGCATGGGCGACTTCTACGAACTCTTTTATGAAGACGCGCGCAAGGCGGCTCGGCTGCTGGACATCACGCTGACGAAGCGCGGCCAGTCGGCGGGCGAGCCCATCCCCATGGCGGGCGTGCCCGTACATGCCATGGAGTCCTACCTCGGCAAGCTGGTGCGCCTGGGCGAATCGGTGGCGATCTGTGAACAGATTGGCGACCCGGCCACCTCCAAGGGGCCGGTGGAACGCAAGGTGGTGCGCATCGTCACCCCGGGCACCGTCTCCGATGATGCGCTGCTGGAAGACCGCCGCGACAACTGGCTGGTGGCGCTGCATCGCGGCAGGCGGACCGGCTTCGCGGCGCTGGACATCAGCAGCGGCCGCTTCACCGTGCAGGAGCTGGACGGCGAAGAGGCGCTGGCCGCCGAGATCACCCGGCTCGCGCCCGCCGAGATCCTGGTGAGCGAGGACCATTCCGCGCCTTCCTGGCTTACAGAGCGCGCCGGTTTCCGCACGCGCCCGCCCTGGCATTTCGATCACACAACCGCAGTGCGATTGCTGACCAATCAGTTCGGCACGCGCGATCTCGCCGGCTTCGGCGCGGACACGCTGCCGGATGCCGTCACCGCTGCCGGCGCGCTGTTCGCCTACGTGCAGGACACGCAGCGCACTGCCCTGCCCCACATCCGCGGCCTTGCGGTGGAACGGCGCGACCAGGCGCTGGTGATGGACGCGGCCACGCGCCGCAATCTCGAACTCACCGAATCGTTGAGCGGGCGGCACGAACACACGCTTGCCGGCGTGCTCGACAGCACCGTGACTGCCATGGGCGCACGCGCCTTGCGCCGCTGGATCCATTCGCCACTGCGAGACCGGGCAGTGCTGAACGCCCGCCTCGATGCGGTCGGCGATTTCATCGACACCGGCTGCACGGAATCCGTGCGCGAGGTATTGCGCGGCATCGGCGACATCGAACGCATGCTGGCGCGGGTGGCGTTGAAGAGCGCGCGGCCGCGCGACCTGGCCGGCCTGCGCGATGCGCTCACCCAGCTGCCCGCCTTGCAGTCCGCGCTCGAACCGCTGGCCGCACCGCTGCTGCGCAAGCTCGCGGATGCCATCGGCACGCATCCCGACACCCAGCAACTGCTCACCCGCGCCGTGGTCGAGCAGCCGCCGGTGGTATTGCGCGACGGCGGCGTGATCGCTACCGGCTTCGACGCCGAGCTCGACGAGCTGCGCGCGCTTTCCGAGCACGCCGACCAGTTCCTGGTCGATCTCGAGACGCGCGAACGCGAGCGCACCGGCATCGACAAGCTCAAGGTCGCCTACAACCGCGTGCATGGCTATTACATCGAAGTGACCCGCGCGCAGGCGGAAAACCTGCCGCCGGAGTACGTGCGCCGCCAGACACTGAAGAACGTCGAGCGCTACACCCTGCCCGAACTCAAGGCCTACGAGGACAAGGTGCTCACCGCGCGCGACCGGGCACTGGCGCGCGAGAAACAGCTCTACGACGAACTGCTGGATGCGCTGATCGCGGTGCTGCCCGGACTGCAGGCGACCGCCAATGCCATCGCCGAGCTCGACGTGCTCGCCAGCTTCGCCGAGCGCGCCGTGGCGCTGGACTGGAACCGCCCGCAGCTCGTCGATATGCCCTGCCTCAGGATCACCGCGGGACGCCATCCCGTGGTCGAGCAGGTCAGTGCCGAGCCCTTCGTTCCCAACGACGTCACGCTCGACGACGAGCGCCGCATGCTGATCGTCACCGGCCCGAACATGGGCGGCAAGTCGACCTACATGCGGCAGACCGCGCTCATTGCCCTGCTGGCGCACATCGGCGCGTTCGTGCCGGCGAGCGAGGCCGTCATCGGCCCGCTGGACCGCATCTTCACGCGCATCGGCGCGAGCGATGATCTTGCCGGCGGGCAATCGACCTTCATGGTCGAGATGACCGAGACCGCCAACATCCTCAACAACGCCACGGAAAATTCGCTGGTGCTGATGGACGAGATCGGCCGCGGCACGTCCACCTACGACGGCCTCGCGCTGGCCTGGGCCTGTGCCGCGCACATCGCGGGCAAGCTGCGCTCGTTCACATTGTTCGCGACGCACTACTTCGAGCTCACCTCGCTGCCCGAGCAGTTCCCGGCCTGTGCCAACGTGCATCTCGACGCCAGCGAATACGGCGACAGACTCGTGTTCCTGCACAGCGTGAAACAGGGACCGGCGGATCGCAGCTATGGCATCCAGGTCGCGAAGCTTGCCGGCGTGCCCGACGAGGTCATTCATGAGGCGCGAAAGCAACTGGCAAGCCTGGAGTCGAGTGGCGCCAAGCGGCCGCTGCCGGAGGCGTCACCGCAGCTCGGCCTGTTCGGCGAGCATCCTCTGGTCAGCGAACTTCGCAAGCTCGACGTCGATGCGCTTTCGCCGCGCGAGGCGCTGGACCTGCTGTACAGGCTGAAGCAGCAGGCGCAGGAGCGTTGAAACGCAAATAAAAACGGAGCGCGACGATGCGCGCTCCGTGGATCATCGCGGTTGGAGTGGTTGCAGGAGGAGTACCAGAGTGGCCGCGATGTGGGGCGTAGATTGGCCTCACCAAACCACCCGCGCCATCCGCCGCTGCCTGAAATCAGTATGCGGCCTGCCCGAGCTTTCCTTCCCGCAGGAATGTCGCGATCAGCGCCGGGACAACGCGCTTGAAAAGTAGCGTGACGTGGGTTGCCGGCACGATTGCCGTCGGCAGGCCGTCGATGCAGGCTTCCGCCACGGCCACCGTGCCGTCGTTCGGCTCGGGCAACGCCCCGGTGAACAGCCCCAGTCCCATCGGGCGGTCGCCGGCGATTACCGCGGCTTCACGCGCATGCCGCCAATGCATGGCGTGATCGTCGAGCAGGCCGGCATCGATGGCTCGCCCGAGCATTTCTCGTGATGTCCCGCGAGCATGCGCAGGGTGACGATGCCGCCCAGCGAGTAACCGACGAAATGCAGCCGAGTGGCGTCAAGACCGGCCGCGAACTCGTACAGCCGCAAAGCATTCTCGGCAACGCTGGCGCGCACCGTCGAATAACGAAAGCGATGCACGCGAAAGCCTTCACGCGCGAGGCGGCGATGCAGCAGGTACAGTTCCGCGCCAGTCATCCACAGGCCGTGGACGAGCACCACGTCGGCGACGGGCATCAGTCCTCCCGGGCCTGCAGCCAGCGCAGCGCGAACCCTACCCATTCAGCCGGCGGCAGTGACAAGGCCACCTGCGGGGCCACCGAAGTCGCCGGCGCGGACGCCTTCTCCGGATACCGCAGGAGAATCGCGTAATCACCCTCGCCCACGTTCACTTCCGCGTAGCCGTCCGCCGCCAGTTCGCCGCGTGTGCGCTCGCCCATGGTGACGATGTCGCCATCAGGCAGCATGGCAAGAAAACGTTCCGCGTCCGCGCGCGTACGACGATCCTGCAACAGCACGGTGCGACCCTTGAACTTGTCGAGGAATTTCCGCAACGCCTCGGCATCGAATTCGCCGTCGCGCAGGTCGATGATCACGCCGCGCGCCGAGGACGGCAGCCCGGAAAGGCTTTCGCCCTGCTCGACGAGGTAGATCGACCGTGAAAGTTCAGTGGCGGCGGGCGCGTCGGCCTCGACCCGCTCCTTCTTGCCGAACAACGACGCGCCGTCGGTGTTGCCGGAAGCGGCAGTGGTGCGGTTCCAGGTCCGGCCAGGCAGGGTCAGCACGCCTTCGACGCGCGCCAGCGTGGCGCGGGCGCGTAACCAGCGATCGCCATCCCGGTACATCACTTCATAGCTGCCATCGTCGGCGGGCCGGATGAAGGCAAGAATTTCGCCAGGGCCGACACGGATGCCGTAATCGAAGCGGAAGGCCACGTACTCGCCGCGGGGAATCGCGTCGTCATGCACGATCGCAAACCGGCCCGTTTCGTCCCGCCACAGGCCTTCGATGGGATCCAGGTTGCCCTCGCGCCGCAGCCGGAACTCGACCTTGTCCGGCGTCCAGCGCGCCGCCAGTGTCGGCAGCGGCGGCGCCGCCACGACCTCCGGCTCGTCTGCGAACGTCGTCGTCGCAGGCACGTCCGCCGTCTCGGACATCAGCACGATGCGCTCGTCCTGGAAGTACCCGGCCAGGGCGGCGAGCAGTGAACCGCACGCGGCGGCATCCGCGTTTTCCGCTTCCGCGGCAAGCACGCGCCGCAAGTACCGGTAACGCCGCGCGGCCTCGCGATCCTGCCGCATCGCCTCGAAACCCGGATAGTTGCGCTCCAGCTCGGCCGCAACCCCATCAAGCGTCGCCCCACATCCCGGCGCCGCCGCCATGGCCAGGCCTATCAGCATCGTTGCCAGCATTTTCGCTCCCCCAGGTTGTCCGCTTGTTCGTTACTTGGCGATCTTCAGCATGCGGTCGAGCGCGATCCTTGCCTGTTCCGCCACGTCCTGCGGCACGCGGATCCGGTTGACGACGTGGCCGTCGACCAGGTTTTCCAGCGTCCAGGCGAGATGCTGCGGATCGATGCGGAACATGGTCGAGCACATGCACACCATGGGTGACATGAAGTGCACGTGCACGCCTTTTTCCTTCATTTCGTTGTGCAGGCGATTGACGAGATTGAGCTCGGTGCCCACCAGCCAGCGCGTGCCGGGCTCGGCATTGCGCAGGTGGTTCTGGATGTACTCGGTCGAGCCCACATAGTCGGACTTCTGGCAGACCTCGAAGCTGCATTCCGGGTGCGAAATGATCTTCGCCTCCGGGTACTTCTCCCTGAACTGGTCGATGTGCTCGGGACGGAACATCTGGTGCACGGAGCAGAAGCCCTTCCACAGCAGTACCTTCGCCTTGCGGATCTGCTCGGCCGTGAGCCCGCCCATGGGCTTGTCGTAATCCCACACGGCCATCTCGTCGAGCGGGATGCCCAGCTTGTACGCAGTGTTGCGGCCAAGGTGCTGGTCGGGGAAGAACAGCACCTTCTCGCGGCGCTCGAAGGCCCACTCGAGAATGCCCGGCGCGTTGGTGGAGGTGCAGACGATACCTCCGTGCCGGCCGCAGAAGGCCTTCAGGTCAGCGGCGGAATTAATGTAGGTGATCGGCGTGACGCGCGCCTCGGCCTCGCCTTCCAGCGCCGCGTCGATCTCGCGCCAGGCGCGCTCGACATCGGCGAGGTTGGCCATGTCCGCCATCGAGCAGCCCGCCGCCATGTCGGGAAGGATGGTGATTTGTTCCGGCTTGGTGACGATGTCGGCGACTTCCGCCATGAAGTGCACGCCGCAGAAGACGATGAACTCCGCCTCCACGCCGGCGGCAAGATGCGCGAGCTTCAGCGAATCGCCGGTGAGGTCCGCATGCCTGTAGACCTCCTCGCGCTGGTAATGGTGGCCGAGAATCACGAGACGATTGCCCAGCTTCTCCTTCGCCGCGCGAATGCGGGCGTCGCACTCGGCATCGCTCAACGAGGCGTACTGATGAATCGCAAGTGCAGGAGCACCCATGGCGTCGAAAACCTCCGGCTGAAATTGCGCGGCATTCTACTCCCCGTCGCGCGCTGAATCACGAACGGGTGAGCAGGTGGATTGCCTCACGATCGGTACGGGAACTGGCAAGACGAACGGCCTCGGCGGCCGGCAGCCAGCGATATTCGAGATGCTCTTCGGGATCGAGGCGCACGTCCATGATCTCGGACAAGCGCAGGTGAAAAACGTGCTCGCGGTTGCGCTGCACGTCCGCGGCGTACTTCTCCCGCCAGGCCGGCAGAATCTCGTACTCGTTGATGACCCCGGTGTCCTCGAGGCCCACGTCCGCGAACAGCCCGGTTTCCTCGAACAGCTCGCGCCGCGCCGCCGCAAGCGGGCTCTCGCCCCACTCCAGCGAACCGGTCACCGATTGCCAGAAATCCGGCGGATCGCGCCGTCGCAGCAGGAGGACATCGTTCGCCTCGGTGGCGATGACGACGAGCACTGATTCGGGGCGTTTCATGTGACGTGAGACATCAGACGAGAGACGGAAGACGACGACGGTCGCTGGCATGAACGCTGCAGGGGCCGTCGTCTCACGTCTTCCGCCTCACCTCTCACGATATCTTCGGCGGCTTGCGCACCTGGATGTGCAGCTCCTTCAGCGCCGCCGGATTGGCTTCGCTGGGCGCGTCGGTGAGCGGATCGTGCGCGGTCTGCGTCTTCGGGAAGGCGATGACTTCGCGAATGTTCGGCGCGCCGGCCATCAGCATGGCGAGGCGGTCGATGCCGAAGGCGATGCCGCCGTGCGGCGGGGCGCCGTACTTGAGCGCATCCAGCAGGAAACCGAACTTCTCGCGCGCTTCCTCGTCGGAAATGCCGAGCAGCTCGAACACCTTCGCCTGCATGTCCTGGCGATGGATGCGCACCGAGCCGCCGCCGATCTCGAAGCCGTTGAGCACGATGTCGTAACCGCGCGAGACGATCCGGTCCAGCTCGCCGGCAAGCTCGGCC
>Ga0207873_1002687_pt1 | contig 14108 bp, 6 predicted proteins | sample BGWIniCompost_FD_187373 | JGI IMG/M metagenome (GOLD analysis project Ga0207873, IMG submission 187373) | Cellulose adapted compost microbial communities from Newby Island Compost Facility, Milpitas, CA, USA - BGW Initial Compost (SPAdes)... ...
AGGAAGAAAATGTTTTTAGTTCAGGTCCTTTCATTTCTATTAATTATTTGATGCAAAATTTTGGAGTTCAAACAGGTTTAAGATATGATTACTACACATTTGAAGTAAATGATTTTCTTGCTGATAACAATGGTGAAAGAAGTATGCAGCAGCTTAGTCCCGCAGCAGGAATTTTTTATTTACCTTCATCGAATTCAAAAATATTTTTTAATTATTCAACATCATTCTTAACACCAACTACATCTGAGTTAAGCAACAGACCTGATGCAGCTGGCGGTTTTAATCCTAAACTTAATCCTGAAAAAATTTTTCAATATGAATTAGGTTTTACTTTCTCTGATTTTTTTAATCAGAAATTCTTAAAAGGAATTGATGCACGATTGTCACTATATTATTTAAATTTTAATGATTTGATAATTCCTTACCAACTACAAAATTCCGAAGAGATATTTTTCAGAAATGCAGGTGAAGCAGAAAATAAAGGAGCAGAGATAATGATGGAATCTCATTTCTCCGGTGGAATTAATTTTCTTTTATCATATTCATTTATGGATTTTGTTTTTAGTGATTACATTGTTGAGTATGAAAATAATTTTTATCAATTGAAAGGGAATGAAGTACCGGGAGTGCCTCAGCAGAATATTTTTCTTCAGTTAGGATACGAAACAAATCCAGGACTTAAAGCAATAATCAAAATGAATTATGTTGATAATTATTTCACAAATGATTTCAATGGGGCACTACCGGGAAGTAATTTACCTGAAAGAAATTTTATTAATGAATCATTTATCAAAACAGATTTAAGATTGGGATATACATTTAATTTCAGTTTTGGCAATGCTTTTATATTTACGGGCATTAACAATTTGTTTAATGTAAAATACAATGGTTCGGTTGTAATAAATGCAATCGGGGAAAGATATTTTGAACCTGCACCGGAAAGAAACTGGTACGCAGGATTAAATTTTTCATTTTGATTTCTTATTTAACTGGTCATCCCTTACGGGATTTGATTCTTCCCTGTTTTCTTTTTTACAAACAGGTCATCCCTATCGGGATTTTGTCATTCATTCTCTTATTCTGAAATCAACACTGCGGCAGGAAATCTTTCCATTGCTTCGCTCATACATATTTTATTTTTGCCTTCAATTCTCTTTCCTGTAAAAATATTTACAAAACCATTTTCTACAGGCAGCTCAATAAATGTATCTCTCCATATTTCACCAACAGGCAAATGATTCTCATCTACAACTTCAGTGGGAAATCTTGGTACTGCAATAACTAACCACTTATCCTCATAATTTCTTGCAAATGAAAAAATATTTGTTTTCCTCTCCCCCTTTGGTTCCAGTTTTTTATAAGAACCTTTCTGAAACAAATCAATATTTTTATTTCTTATCTGCAGACTTTTCCATATTGCATAAAGCTTAATCTTTCCATCGCTTATATCCGAAGTAATTAAATCAATAATCTTTTTATCAGAATAACTATTAAACTCCTTTAAATATTTTTCCCTTAATTTATAATCAACAGGTCTGCGGTTGTCAGGATCAACAAGAGAAAAATCCCAAAGCTCTGTTCCCTGGTAAAAATCAGGTATGCCCGGAGATGTTATTTTTAAAATAACCTGCGATAAAGAATTGATTGCTCCGTAATGTGCAACTTTTTTCTGAAATGGAAGAAAATCATCAAGAAAGATGTTGTTACTTTTATCAAGGATTCTTTCTGCAAATTGAGTATAATTTTTTTCATACTCCTCATTCGGCAATACCCAGCTTGAATTTATACGTGCTTCTCTTACAGCTTTAATCAGATATTCTTTTATTCTTACGATATAATTTTCGTGTTCATTTTCATTAAAAGGATAAGAACCAATTATTGTCTGGTAAAGAAAATATTCATCATTGTTTGTCGGCTGATTATTTTTTTTAAACTGAGAATTAATTTTCATCCACAATCTAACTTTGTTATCCCACTCGGCAGGAATTTCAGAAAGCACATTTATTCTTGCTCTTACATCTTCACCGCGCTTTGTATCGTGTGTTGATGTTGCATTCATTGTATGCGGCCATTTTTTTTGGCGCTCACGGTTAAAGGTGTGAAGTTCTCTTCTTAACAAACCAAACTTTCCGGGATTACTTCCTACTTCATTTAAAGAAATGAGCCTGTTAAAAACATAAAGAGTAGTATCTTCAAAACCTTTTGCCATTAAGGGTCCGGTTAACTGCTGAAACTTCATTACAAAATCAACAGCAGTTTTTTTCTGATGTTCAGTAATATGTTCACCGAAGTTTAGAAGCAAAATATTTTTTATATAATTAAATTCATTTATTAAATGTGGTTTTTTCTCTTCTGCTTTTGCAAAAACTTTTTCAATATACTTTTTATCATTAACAGAAATTTTTTCTTTTGTTATGTACGTTCTGTAGACAGGAAAGTAAACCAGAATTTCTTCGAGAGCAGATTTCAAACCATTAAGAGTAAAATCAATTCCATATCTGTCTTTGCTTGAAATTGTTTCAATAAGGAATGCAAGCTTTTCAACTTCACCTGCAAGCCTGCTTTTTACCATCATCCTTTTATTTTCAAAAACAAGTTCATTATAGTTCCAGTCTTTCCCAAGCACTCTCCTGTAAATTCTGTTGAATCTTTTCTCTTCGGAACTTTTACAAAAAATTCCGTTTACATAATTCATAAAATCATAACCTGTTGTACCTTCAATGCTCCAGTCTTCGGGGAGTTCTTCTTTAAGTTCAAGAATTTTCTCTACAACCAAATAAATATGTTTGGCACGTTCTCTCAGCCTGTGCAAATATTCTTCAGGATTATAAAGTCCATCAACATGATCTATTCTTAATCCATTAATTTTTTCTTCTTTAATTAATTTTAAAATAAAAGAATGAGTTCTGTTAAAAGTTTCTATATTCTCCATCTTTAAAGAGATAAGATCATTAACATTAAAAAATCTTCTGTAGTTTACCTCTTCATTTGCAACTTTCCAGAACGATAACCTGAAATTTTGTTTTGAATGAAGTTCATCTAAAAGTTTAAAACTTTCAGGCAGTGAAGGCTGTCCATTAAATGTCTTCAGTACTTCATTTATATAGTCTTTTATTTCAGGTTTTTTATGATACAGCTCCCAGAGAATTCCTTTAACAAATTTTATCTGGTCATACATCTCATCCGAATCTTCAACCGCTGCGAGAGATTTGATTACGTAAAGCAGTCCCTGTAGTTTAATTACATCCGGATCATTTTTGCCGAGCCTGTTTTTTAACTTTGTAAGGTTATAAGAAAGAATATCGGAATAAGTGGAAAGTTTAACAGGAAGTTTTGTTTCATAATAATTAAAACTGAATCCCTCCTCATCATAAGCTAATTTTATTTCACCATCTTCGAGTGCCTGCTGATAAAATTTTCCTAAGAAAGGAGCGAGCAGCCTGTTCTTTAAACTCGGATGATAATGATCCCAATCTATATCAAAAAAATTGTAGTAGCGTGAAAGTTTATCATTCTCAAGAAGGTCAACAAGCATTTTATTCTGAAAGCTGTAGGACATATGATTGGGAACAATATCCTGCAGCCATCCGAGATTATATTTTTTTACTTCATCAATCAGTTCTTCAAAATCATCTTCTGTTCCTAACTCAGGGTTAAGCTGGTTATGTTCAACAATATCATAGCCATGCATGCTTCCTTTCTTTGCTTTAAAAACAGGGGAAGCATAAACATCTGAGATACCAAGTTCGGTAAGGTAAGGTATAATCTGTTCAGCATCCTTAAATGTAAACTCAGGATTGAACTGTATCCGGTATGTCGACTTCGGAATATGCATCTTCTGGTATCCTTACCTGTAAATAATTTTCTATATTCTTAAAATGTTCGAGCCACTCAACTGCCTCACTATCTCCTTCCTCAGCTTTTGATCTTTTGACCGGAATATATTTTTTGCCAATTATGAAGAGAATATTCTGTGCTTTCCATACATTAAGGTTCAATGGAAATTCAACAAGAACTTTAAGAGAGGATTCAATTTCATTCAGAAGATTCAAATCATCAGGGTTTTCAAGAAGAGATTCCATAAGATTATTTATTCTTCTGCTTCCCGAATAAGATAATTTCTGCTTGTCAAGTTCAAGCGACCATTTGGAAGCTTCATTAAAAAGTTCATTCAATCTCTGAGTATTAATACTTTCGGATTTTTCTAATTTCTTTTTTATTTCTGAGTTGATATAATATTCAATAATATATCTTATTGCATTTGGAAGAGGATTGCCTATTTCCTTCATTGTTAGCATAACCGGATAATTATTTTCATAAATCCTTTTTGAAAAATTCTCAAACTCAGTAAATGTAGAGTTAAATATTTCATTAAAGATCGCTCTGCTTTTGTCTTTAAACAGATGCCATATGTTATAACTGTGTGAACCGAAATGTTTATCTATCAGCAGAATTATTTCACCGATGTTTACAAGTTTAAATGCATTCTTCAAATCATCTTTCATCTTGTTGAATTTTTTACTGCTTATACTTTCACGTACACCGCCGATAATATTCTGATCACCGAGATGAAGAAATGCATAACTGAACATTTTGGTTTCATAAGTAACTTTTGATCTCATTAATGCTTTCCCGATAAGCAGTTTATGTTTTCCTGCTTTAAGAAATTCCTTCTCTTCATCCTTTGCTTCGAAAGAAAAGATATCAGTTATATCTTCATCTTCTTCAAATAAAGATGCAATTGCATAGTGTGCAGTTACCCTGTGCAGGTCAACTACGGCAGGTTTTACATAAGATTCATAAACACGGGCACCATCCGGCACTTCAGGAATGTTGCCTTTTGCATGCTCAAGCAGCTTAACAAATTCTGGTTCAAAATTTTCACCTGTAACTTCATTGCATAACTGTATTGCTCTTGATGCATACTGAATTACCTGAACAGTTTCAATTCCTGATATTTCATCGAAAAACCAGCCGCAGCTTGTGTACATTAGCATTGCATATCTCTGAATCTCAAGCAGCTTCAATAGTTTAACAGTATCTGCTTCAGAAATTTTATTGATGCCGTTTTCTTTGAAGAATTCTTTTATATTTTTTTCATTTCTGTCGAGAATAACTTTTATATAGTTATCACGAAGTTTCCAGACATCACCTGCAAATTCTCCTGCACCTTCTTCATAAACAGGAATTAATTTTTCACGAAGCCAATCGAGAGTATTGCGCAAAGGCTGACGCCACTCCTGGTGCCACCCGTCTCTGCCTGTATTACAGCCGCAATTCTCTTTCCATCTTCCTACACCATGAGAACAGCTCCATGCTGTACTCTCTTTTATTTTTACTTCATGCGAAGGAGGGAATTTTTCAAGAAACTCGCCATACACTGTTAACCTGATATCCTCTTTCCTCTGAATGTAATGAAGACAATAAGCAAGAGCCATATCACCGTAGTTTTTATGATGTCCGTATGTTTCCCCGTCAGTTCCAATGTTTACTATTTGAGGCTCCTCCGATTTATGATTAAAAAGACTTATTAATTTATCGGCAAATCTTTTTCCATCATCTAATAAATTGCTGAAAGATATCTGCTGGGAAACATGTCCATCGTAAAAGAAAAGAGCAATTGATTTTCCATTGGGAAGTTTACAGTAATAAGGAATTTTAGGATCTATACTTCCATCGGAAACATCTTTCCATTGTTCATCATTTACTCCTTTAACTTTATCAGCCTGAGAGGGAGCGAGTATTGTAAACTTAATTCCTTCCTCTGAAAGTACTTCAAGAGTTTCGGTATCAACAGCAGTCTCTGCTAACCACATTCCTTCCGGTTCTCTTCCAAACCTGTGTCTGAAATCTTCAATTCCCCATTTAACCTGCGTGCGCTTATCTCTTTTATTTGCAAGAGGCATAATCATGTGGTTGTAAACCTGTGCAATTGCAGAACCATGCCCTGAGAAATTTTCCATACTCTCTTTATCTGCTTTTAAAATTTCATTGTAAACTTCAGGTGAATGTACCTGCATCCAGGAAAGAACAGTCGGACCAAAATTAAAACTGATCTTCGAATAGTTATTGCTTATATCTATTATAGTTCTTTCACCGTCAAGAATTCTTGCTGCAGCGTTGGGACTGTAGCATTCGGCGGTTATTCTTTCATTCCAGTCCCTGTAAGGATATGCTGAATCCTGTACTTCAATTTCCTCAAGCCATGCATTTTCTCTCGGCGGCTGATAAAAATGACCATGAATACAAATATACTTGTTCATATTATTCTTCTCCTTTTGCATAAAATGTAAAACCAAATCTTCTCAATTCAATTTTAGAATTATTATTTATTTCATTGTTTGATATTTCACCCTGACCGCACCATTGCCGGGATGAGGAATCAAATATTTTATTTAATGTTTCATCAGAATTAATTTCAACTACCTGTTTTTCATCAGATAAATTGAAGCAGCTTATTGTATTGCCGTAAGAATTTAACTGTTTCATTACAATTATTTTTTCATCATTTAATAAATCAACATTGAGCTCATCTCTTTTTGTTTCAGAGAAAGAATATTTTTTTCTTATCTCAATTAATCTTTTATAAAAATTAAAAAGAGCATTATGTTTTCCTTTTTCTTTTAAATGATGATTAAGTTTCGATTTAAGAAATGTTTCTTCAGATTGGGGATCAGGAATTTCATCTCCCCATTTGAATGCTTTAAATTCTTCCAGTCTTCCTTTTCTTACTGCTTCAACAAGTTTTTCATCCTGATGATTTACAAAGTAGAGAAATGGTGCCTCTTCTGCATATTCTTCTCCCATAAAGATTAAAGGAATGTATGGTGAAAGAAGCATTAAACCAGCGGCGAGTTTTACTTTTTCAAATTCAATTAATTTTGATAGCCTTTCACCCTGTGCTCTGTTGCCTGCCTGATCATGATTTTGTATGCAGATTACAAATTTTTGCAGATCAATTTCCTTTACACTACTGCCATGTTTTCTTTTCCTGTAAGATGAATAATTACCTGAATAAACAAATGTATCTTTTAATGCTTTTGCAATATCCGCTGCCTTTCCGAAATCTTCATAATAACCATTTCTTTCACCTGTTAAATATGAATGAACCGAATGATGAAAATCATCACTCCATTGAGCATCAAGGTTATAACCGCCTTTATTTTTATCATTAATTATTTTTATATCATTCATATCACTCTCTGCAATCAGGTATCTTTCTCTTCCATCTTCCTCAGCAAATTCATTAACTCTTTCTTTTAATTCCTGAAGGAAATGTTTTGCACTCATATCAAAAATTGAATGAACAGCGTCAAGTCTCAGAGCATCTATATGAAAAACTTTTAACCAGTAAACCGCACTTTCAATAAAATAATTTCTTACATGATCTGAATATGCATTATCAAAATTAAGTGCATCGCCCCATTCGGTTTTATGCCATGAAGTAAAATAAGGACCATATTGAGTTGTATAATTTCCTTCAGGCCCAAGATGATTATAAACTACATCGAGAATAACACCAATATTTTTTTTGTGGCATTTGTTTATAAGATCTTTAAAGTCATCAATTGTTCCATAAGAATTATGAACAGCAAAAGGATAAACACCGTCATACCCCCAGTTTCTGCTGCCGGGGAATTGCGCAACAGGCATTATTTCAATCATATTAATTCCTAAATCAGCAAGGTAATCAAGTTTATCTGCTATTCCTTTGAAATTACCATTGCGGGAAAAGGTACCGGTATGAAGTTCATAAATTATCATCTCTTTAAGAGGAATACCTTTCCAACTCCTGTCTGTCCACTTAAATGAATTATGATCAATAATTTCAGAAGCACCATGCACACCATCAGGCTGGTAGTAACTAGCAGGATCGGGTTTCTGATTATTTCCGTTTATCAAATAAAAATATTTTGAACCGGCAGATACTTCTTTAGTGAGTCTCCAGTAATTATTTTTATCAGCTTCCATTTTAACCGGCGCTTCATTATCTATTTTTAACATCATTGATTCTGCAAAAGGAGACCAGACAGAAAATTCACATTTTCCTTCGTAAAAATTTGCACCTATCCTCATATTCAATTTTTCTTTACGGGAATTAAAGTTATTATTATTAAAGCTAAGCAGATGTGATATGAACTAAGAGATTAATTCTTAAGTGTTTTGAATTCATTAATATGAATTAACAGCCTGTTGAATACTTTTAGTTTTTGATCAACCCAGTTAGCATTAATATTTAAACCATGTGAGATATCGACAAGAATTTTTTCTAAAAGGTAAAGAAGAATAAGGTAGTTCAAATCATTTTTTCCTGCTCGAAGAATAATATTCTTTTCATCTGAAGAGATAACTTTTAAATATTTTGTTAAGAATATTCTGCTGATAGATAACCACCATTGTTCAGCATAAAAAGCTGCAGAAGGTAAATCTTCCTGTGATAAATAATTTTGTTTATTAAGTCTGCTTTGTGCTAATGTATGAAAGGAAAAAATTAATGAAGCTACATCTCTTAAAGGAGATCTTTTTAGTTTTCTTTCCGTATATGGTGTTGAATGCTGCCCTTCAAAATTTGTAATCATAAAATCTTTACCAGTAAAGAGAATCTGCTTAAGATTATAATTTCCATGTATTCTGATTTTTTTTGCATAAAATTTTATCTTTAATATTCTTTCAATAAAAGAAAGAAGCGAATCCTCATAGTCTAAAAATTCATTTATATACTTTTGAAGATTGTTATCAGGATAATTTATTTTGCTACGGAAGAGACGGAATGTGCTTTTAATTATCGAGCGCATTGATTGGTAAACTGAACGCTGATAAAATATTGTAACAGGTTCGGCTTTAAAAACAGTATCCTCTTCGGAAGAGCTTAATGCAAGATGCATCTCTGCTGTTCTTTGTCCAAGCAGAGCAGCCATACCGATTGAAACATTATCAGCAAACTCTTCAAATAAACTTGTTTCAAAATCCTCATCGAAAAGTGAATTAATAAATTTAATTTCTTTTATCTCATCTTTCCTTACTGAAAGCTTTTCAAAATAATTATCAGCCAGGTCAGAAAAAAATTTCCATGCATCTCCTTCATTGCGGATGTATTCAGTATGAATACCCAGAGTAAGATTCTCTGAATAAGGAGCAGCATACTTAATTAAACCTTTAATTGAAGGAACCATTTTATACCTGATTTCTTCACGAAAATACCTGAGTATTTCTTCTTCAGGATTTATTCCTTCATCAATTTTTTTATAGAACTTAAATAAATATTTGTCATCGAGAAGAAAGTTAATGTAATCGGGAGTTTCATTAATTATTCGTACCTGAAAATCTTTTTTTGTTCTAAAATTTTTTATTCGTTCCAGTGAAGCAGCTCTGAATTCACCTCTGCTTCCGGGAATATTTTTTTGTGAGATAAAAAATCTGAATAGCTCTTTTCTTAATTCGTCATTATAAAAACAATTAACAAGATATTTATCCCCATCATATCCCTTTAGGATTGCAGCAACTTCTCCGGGGGCTGCATCTTTTATCTGATAAGAAAGTTTGCCGGTGATACCAAGAAATAATGCATACTGTTCAACAGGTTTGTCGAGATAAATAACTTTTACAAGAAGCATCAAAATATTTTTTGAAAAAAGTATAACATCGGCAATTTGTATCTCCTGAGTTTTGGATTTATTGAGATATACCTGCATCCTTTCAAGTGTATCGGGTATAATTTCATTTTCAAGAATCTCAATATTTTCTTCTTCAAATATTTCTTCTATTCTGTTCTTGAATTCAAGCCGGGCAATATCTTTTTTAGCAGGTGCATAAATTTTTTCTTTATCGGCAATAACAAACCAGTAATAATCATAAGCACTAAGTGTAAGCATATAGTAGAGGTCACCAATTGGAGGGAATTGATTCTTACTGAAAATTTCTATAGGTGTTTTACCTTTAAACTGTGAAAGGTCTAATTCAACTACCTGAGAGAATCTTGAAAGATTTGCAACAACAAGAATAATTTCATCTTCATACTTTCTTATAAATGCAATAACTTTTGAGTTGGAAGGAGAAAGAAAATCAATACTCCCCCTGCCGAATGCTTTATATTTATTTCTGAATTGAATAGTTTTTCTCATCCACCATAAAAGTGATGAAGTATTTCTCTGCTGAACTTCAACATTTACAGTTTCATAATGATATTCGGGATCAATAATTACCGGCAGGTAAAGTCTTTGCGGGTTAGCGGATGAAAACCCTGCATTCCTGTCTGCACTCCATTGCATCGGAGTTCTTACACCATGGCGGTCACCCAAATAATAATTATCTCCCATACCTATCTCATCGCCGTAATAAATTATTGGAGTGCCGGGAAAGGAGAAAAGCAGAATATTAAGTAATTCAATTTTTCTTCTGTTATTTTCTACAAGAGGTGCAAGTCTGCGGCGAATGCCAAGATTTAATCTTGCAGTTTTATCTTTTGCATAGTAACGGTACATATAATCACGCTCTTCATCTGTAACCATTTCAAGAGTTAGTTCATCATGATTTCTAAGGAACATTGCCCACTGACAATTCTCAGGTATGGGCGGTGTTTGTTCAATTATATCTATAATCGGAAAGCGTGTTTCCATCTGAAGAGCCATATACAACCGCGGCATAATAGGAAAATGAAAAGCCATCTGGCATTCGTCTCCATTGCCAAAATATGCAACTGCATCCTCAGGCCATTGGTTTGCTTCTGCAAGGAATACTTTGTTATTAAATTTCTGCTGAACGTGTGCATTTAATTTCTTTAGAAAGGCATGAGTCTCGGGAAGATTCTCACAATTTGTACCTTCTCTTTCATAAAGATATGGAACAGCATCGAGACGGAGACCATCAACACCAAGTCCGAACCAGTAATCAACTACATCAAAAAGCTGCTTGTGAACTTCAGGATTATCAAAATTAAGGTCAGGCTGATGAGAATAGAACCTGTGCCAGTAATATGCTTTTGCAACATTATCATAAGCCCAGTTTGAGTTTTCGAAATCGGAAAAGATAACTCTTGCTTCAGTATATTTATCGGGAGTATCACTCCAAACATAAAAATTTCTTTCATCAGAACCCGGGGGGCTTTTTCTTGCCCGCTGAAACCATGCGTGCTGGTCGGATGTATGGTTTAATACAAGTTCTGTTATAACTCTAATTCCCCTTTTATGTGCTTCGTGAATTAATTTTTTGAAATCATCTATGGTTCCATAATCGGGATTTATATTCATATAATCAGCGATATCATAACCATCATCTTTAAGAGGGGAAGGATAAAAAGGAAGAAGCCAGAGAATAGTAATACCAAGTGATTTTATGTAATCAAGTTTTTCAGTAATACCGGGAATATCTCCTTTGCCGTCACCATTGCTGTCCCTGTAAGCCTTAATATGAACCTGATAAATTACACCATCTTTGTACCAATAATCGGTATTCTTCATTTCTTAAAATCTTTTGAGTAGAAAATAAATGAAAATATAAAGTGTAATTGGAAAGAAAAGAATTCCTGTTAAACTCTAAGTGATACTGAACAAAGAAAAGAAGTTATCCGGAGGAAAGTTTTTTTATCATTTGGAAATGAGGAATTGCATCAAAAAGAGTGTGAGCTTCTTTTTCAATATGGTATCCATGCTTTTCATAAAATTTAACAGCATTATCTCTCGCATTAAGAATAATTTTATCTGCACCCTTCTCTGCAATTTTCTTTTCAAGATAATTTAGAATCATACTACCGATACCTTTATTCTGCCATTCATCTTCAACAGCCATATATCTTATTTGAGCTTCATCGGAAGAATTAAAATGTGCACGACCAACACCAACAGGAACCCTTTCTTTATTACAAACCATTACGTGAATTGATTCATTTTCGAGTTCATCTTTTTCACTGCCCTTTGGTTGTCCCCATGGTTTTCGCAAGATTCTGAAGCGGAGATCATAATAAAGTTCAAAATCTTTTTCAGAAACAGGTTCGGTAATAATCAGATACATTCTTTAAAAAATTTAACTGAATAATTCATCCTGACCATTTGTATTTACATTTTCATCATTATCATCGTCAGCCCTGTCTATTATTGCCTGGGGTAATGATTTTGTAGTGCTTGCTCCCAGAGCTTTTATTTTTTCAGCTCTGCTAACAAGATTTCCGGTTCCGTTTGTAAGTTTCTTCATTGCTTCAATATATTCTTTTTTTGAATCATCAATTTTGTTACCCACCTTAATCAGATCCTGAACAAAACCAACAAACTTATCATAAAGTGCACCACTTTGTTTAGCTATTTCCTGGGCATACCTGCTCTGGTTTTCAGCGCGCCAAATGCTTGCTATAGTTCTTAATGTAGCTAATAAAGTTGAAGGACTTACTATCACTATGTTCTTATCAAATGCCTCATTAAAAAGATTTGCATCATTCTGAACAGCAAGAGCAAATGCAGGTTCAACAGGCATGAACATTAAAACAAAATCTACTGATTCAAGCTTATAGAGTGATTGATAATTTTTTGAACTTAAATTTCTTATATGATTTTTTATTGATGTTATATGTTCTTTAAGAAAAATCTGCCTCTGAACTTCATCTTCACAGGTGATACATTTTTCATAAGCAGTAAGGGAAACCTTTGAATCAATAATAATACTTTTGTTCTCAGGAAGATTAACAATAACATCAGGCTGAAATCTTTTTCCTTCTTCAGAATAAATTACCTCCTGAACTTTATATTCTCTTCCTTTAACTAGTCCGGATTTTTCCAAAATACTTTCAAGAATGAACTCACCCCAGCTTCCCTGGGTTTTTGTACTTCCTTTTAATGCCAGAGTTAAGTTTTTTGCCTCCTGGGTTATCTGCTGATTCATTTCCTTTAACATAGCAAGCTGTTCACGAAGAGAAGCATGACCTTTTATGCTTTCTTTATTAGTCTCTTCAACTTTCTTTTCAAACTCGGAGATTTTTTCTTTTAACGGATTAAGAATTTCTGCAAGGTTTGTTTTGCTTTGTTCAGAAAACTTACTTGTCTTTTCCTCAAAAATTTTGTTTGCAAGATTTTCAAATTCAGTTGTAAATTTTTTCTGAAGCTGTTCAATTTCCTCTTTCTGTTCTGCTAACTTATTCTGAAGATTATTATAATCAGCCTGAAGGGAAGAATAAGATGAATTAAGTTCAATTACTTTTTTTCTTTCTTCATTTAATTCTGATTCAAGTTTTTTATTTGCCTCTTCAAAAATTTTATTTCTTTCCTCAACTTTGGAAGATTGTGATTCAAATTTATTTTTGAGAAAGAGGTAGGTTAAGATAACCCCAATTACTGCCCCGAAAATTATATATACAAGTTCCATATCTAAAACTATTTTTTATAAAATTACTTAAGGTTATTTGCAATTCAACCGGTATTTCCGGTGGAAGAACGAGAATGACTACAGGCTTTAATTTAACCGAATAAGGATGAAAATAATAATTATCCCAGGTTACCTATCTCCTTCTCAACTTCTTCTAAAATTTCACACGACTTCACAAGTTCTTTCATTTTATTATGGTCGTTATAAAGAGGTCTGTCAACATCAAGAAAATCAACATGTTTCCTTATTACTTCTTTTGCTTTTGCAACACCTTTTCCTGTTTTATGTTCACGGAAATCAAGTGCCTGTGCTGCTGCCATAAATTCTATTCCTAATATACCATAAGCATTATCAAGAATTTGTTTGTTCTTAAGAGCAGTATTCATTCCCATTGAAACAAAATCTTCCTGGTCGGCTGCTGCCGGAATAGACTGAATTGATGCAGGTGTTGATAAAATTCTTTGCTCAACAATTAATGTATCAGCAGTATACTGACTTAACATTAATCCTGAAAACATCCCGGCACCTTTTGTAAGAAAAGCAGGAAGCCCGGCATTCAAAGCAGGATTATTTAATCTGTTCATACGGCGTTCAGATAAAACTGAAACCATTGTTACAGAAGTACCAACCATATCCATTGGAAGCGATACTGGTGTTCCCTGGAAATTAGCGCCTGTTAAAGTGAGTTTATCTTCAGGAATGAAAATGGGATTATCGCCTACTCCATTCAGTTCAATTTCAACCTGACTTTTAGCATATGC
>Ga0207873_1002688_pt1 | contig 14103 bp, 11 predicted proteins | sample BGWIniCompost_FD_187373 | JGI IMG/M metagenome (GOLD analysis project Ga0207873, IMG submission 187373) | Cellulose adapted compost microbial communities from Newby Island Compost Facility, Milpitas, CA, USA - BGW Initial Compost (SPAdes)... ...
GGGGAGCCGCAAGAGAGCGAGACGGAGGCCGCGTCGGAGCCGCAGCTCGCGGACGGATCGGATGCTGTTCCGGTGGATGCCGAGGAGCTCGAGCGTTGGGCGTCGGATCAGGCGGCCGAGCAATGGCTGCGCCGGATTCGGCAGGATCCGGGCGGGCTGCTGCGGCGCAAGTTCCTGTATCAGTATCAGCGCCTCGGCATCGACCAACAGGGCAACGACCTGTACTCCGTGCAGGAGTCCGAGCCATGGTGAACGCAGGGTCAGGCAGGCACGGCACGCGCGGCCGAATCGGCCGCGGCGCGGCCTTGCTGCATGCGTTCGCCGTGCTCCTCGCGGCGCTCGCATGCTGCGGCGTGCGCATCGCGCACGCGCAGCAGGACGACGTCGAGATCCACGCGTCCGTCGACCGCGCGACGCCGCGGCTCAACGAATCGCTGACCTACGTGCTGACCGCGCGCGGCCGCGTGCGCGGCGAGCCCGACATCACGCCGCTGACCGAGATGTTCGAGGTCTTGCGCACTCAGGAGTCGACGCGCATTCAGATCGTGAACGGCCGCGCGGAGCAGATCGCGGAGTGGATCTATCTGCTGATGCCGCGTCGGCCCGGTAAGGCGCTGATCCCGCCGATCGAGGTCGGCGGCCGTTATTCGAATGCGGTCGAGATCGAGGTGCTGCCGCCCGCGGACACCAACGCGGAAGTGCCGGGAGAAATCTTCCTCGAGGTCGAGGTCGCGCCGCAGGACCGCGTGTACGTTCAATCGCAGATCGTGTTCACGCTTCGGCTGTTCATCGGCACGATGACCGGCCGCGCGGGCATCACGCCGCCGGAGATCGTCGAAGGCGACGCGATCATCGAGCGCCTCGGAGACGACGTCGAGTACCGGGTCAATCGCGGCGGCCGCGATTTCACGGTACGCGAGCGGCTCTACGCGATCTTCCCGCAGCGCGCCGGCAAGCTGACGATCGGCCCGGCGACGTTCGAGGCGATGGTCATTCCGCCGCGCGGCTTCTCGCGCGTGCAGCGCTTCACGTCCGAGCCGATCGAGATCGAGGTGCTGCCGGCCGTGCCGCCGCCGCCGTCGCATCCGAGCGCGGCGTGGCTTCCGGCGAAGCGGCTCGAGATCACGGAGCGCTGGGCCGGCGGCGCCGAGGATCCGCCTATGCTTACCGTCGGCGTGCCGACGACGCGGTCGCTCACGATCGTCGCCGAGGGCTTGCTCGAGACGCAGCTTCCGGAGCTTGCGCCGGCCCAGGCGGACGGCGTTCGCCTCTACGCCGACCGTCCCGAGCTGTCGCGCGCGTCGGGGCCGGGCGGGCTCGTCGCGACGCGCGTCGAGCGCTACGCCGTGCTGCCGCAATCGGCGCGCGAAACGACGCTGCCGCCGATCGAGCTTCCGTGGTTCGACGTCGAGCGCGGACGCTGGGAAATCGCTTCGGTGCCGGCGAGAACGCTCAAGATCGCGCCCGGAAGCGAGCCGGCCTCGCCGCCCGCGGCGACTCCGGCGCCGGTCACCGGGACGCCGTCCGCGGCGCCGTCGGGCTCGAAGGCGGGCCCCTGGCCCGCGCTCGCCGCGGTCTTCGCGGTCGGCTGGATGCTGACCGCGTTTTTCTGGTGGCGGGCGGCCCGGCGTGACGCGCGCGCGGTCCCCGGCTCGCCGGGGGCTCGGACGATCACGGACCGCTCCGCGGCTCGCATCCGCGACGCCTGCAAGCGAAACGATCCGGCCGCGGCGCGCGACGCGCTGCTCGCGTGGGCCGCGGAGCGTTTCCCCGAGTCGCCGCCGCGTTCCCTCGGCGCGCTCGCGGCGCGCGTTCCCGAGCCCATGGCGGCCGCGCTGAGCGAGCTCGACGCGGCGCTTTATGCCCCGCATCGGAGTGCCTGGAACGGCGAGGCGCTCGCGGCCGCGTTCGCCTCGCGCGCGACGCGCATCACAGGTTCGCCGCGCCGGCGCCGCGAGCCGCTGCTGCCGCTTTATCGGTGACGAGCGGACTGTGACCTGATCGACCGTTACCGCCGGCCCTATCGGGCATGCTTGCGTCCTCGAGATTAGTCGATCGACGGAATAGATGGAGCGGCCGGCTCTCGATCGTGCAAGCCTTCAGTCTCCGTACGCGGATCAGCTGAACCAAGGCTTCGTACGATTGCGTTTCAACGGACTCCTCGAGAAGGAGTTTCGTGACTTCTACGTCACGCAGAACCTGCCTCGCGGCCGGCTCGCACTGCTGACGGCACTCGGCCCGCTCTGCGTGCTCGCGTTGATTCAATTTCTTGCAGACGAGCCGAATCATCCGCTGACGTTGTGGCGAGTCGCGCTCGTTCCGCTGATCGCGGCGGCGCTGATCACGGTCTACGTGCCGGCGGCGAAGCGCTACTACATGGGCATCGCCGGCACGACCGTGCTGCTCGGCGGCGGATTGATCACGTATTTCTCGCATGCCGAAGCGCTCGCCGGCGGCGCGAACCTCCTCGCCGCGCAAACCCTCGTGGTGCTGTTCGCGTGCGTGTTCCTCGGCCTGCTGTTCGATATCGCGACGGCAATCGGAGCGGCGCTCCTCGTGTGGCATTTCGCGGCAGGATCGTTGCTCGGCGTCGGATGGGAGGATCTTTCGTACTCCGGTGCGATTCTCGCGACCGCCGTTGCCGCCGCGCTGATCACGACGTACAAGCTCGAGCACGTGCTTCGCACGAATTTTCTCGAAGCGAGGCTGCTCAACTCGCTCGCGGAGCGCGACGGCCTGACCGGTCTCTACAATCGCCGGATGTTCGACGACTACGCGAAACGCGTTTGGCGGCAGTCGCGCCGCGAAGGCCAAGTGCTCGCGGTCGTGATGGTCGATATCGACGACTTCAAGGTCTACAACGATCTCTACGGCCATCAGGCCGGAGACGATACGCTGAAGAAAGTCGCCGAGACGATCGGACGCTGCGCGAAGCGGCCGTTCGATTTCACTGCCCGTTACGGCGGCGAGGAGTTCGTGCTGCTCCTGTACGGCCCGCCGAAAGACTACGCTCGCTCGCTACCGGAGCAGATTCGCCGCGACGTGATGGCGCTCCGTATCCCCCACGAGGGCTCGCGCGCCGCGGACGTCGTGACCGTGAGCATCGGCGTCGCGGTCGCGGAGCCCGGCACCTCCCGAAGCCTCGCCGGAACGCTGCAGGTCGCCGACCAGGCGCTCTACCAGGCGAAGCAGGAAGGGCGGAACCGCGTGGTCGTCATGACGACCGACGACGCGGAAGTGGAGACGGGCAATTTCCGCGTGCGGTTCCGCGACAGCGCCTAACGCCGATTACCACTTGCCCTGATTCGGCATCGATGCCCACGGCTCCTCGGGCGGTTTCGCCGGGCCTTTCTGCAGCAGCTCGATCGAGATGTTGTCCGGCGAACGGATGAACGCCATGCGCCCGTCGCGCGGCGGGCGATTGATCGTCACGCCCATCTCCATGAGCCGGCGGCACGTCTCGTAGATGTCGTCCACCTCGTACGCGATGTGCCCGAAATTGCGCCCTTCGGTGTATTGCTCCGGATCCCAGTTGTACGTCAGCTCGAGTTGCGCGTCCTCCTGCCCCTCCGGCGCGAGGAACACGAGCGTGTAGCGGCCGGCTTCGTTCTCGTGCCGTCGGATCTCCTTCAACCCGAGCTTGCGGCAGTAGAAATCGAGCGATTCCTCGAGGTTGCTGACGCGCACCATCGTGTGCAGGTAACGCAAGGCGGCTCCTCCGCGGCGTCCCCGACGGGACGGCCAATGTTGTGACGTGATTCAATGCGACTATACATTCTACAGTCCGCCCGATTGATTCCGCATGAAGCCCGATCGTTGACTACGCCCCGCATCGTCTTCGTTCCCGGCATGAAGCCGAAGCCGCCGCCGCGGCCCCACAAGCGCGAGCTGCTGAGAACGCTCGTCGCCGGCCTCGCGTGGGTCCGTCCCGCGGCGGCGCGCTGGCTGCGCGAGCACGAGGATCGGTTCACGCTCGTCTCGTGGACGCATCGCTTCTACGGCCGCTATCGCGACATCTCGCTCGACCTGCCGGGTGTCGAACGGCTTCTGCATCAGCCCGAGGCGAGCGACGAGGATCGCGCCGAGATCGATGCGGCGGCGCGCGGCGCGCGCCGGCTCGCGCATCTGGTCGGCGACGCGCTGCCGTTCGTCGGACGCCTGATCGCCCGGCCCGAGCTCAGGCTGACGATGACCGAGGTGCACCGGTACTTCAGCGACGAGGACGGCGTCTCGAGCGAGATCCGTTCGCTGCTGAAGACCGTGATCCGCCAGGCCTGGCTCGCCGGCGAGCGCGTCTGCCTCATCGGTCATAGCCTGGGCTCCGTCATCGCATACGACGCGTTGTGGGAGCTGTCCCGCGAGGACGGCGACACGCGGCGTATCGAGCTCTTCGTCACGCTCGGCAGCCCGCTCGCGACGCGCTTCATCCGCCGCTCGCTGCGCGGCGCGGAACGGAAGGGCGCCGAGCGATACCCGTCGAATATCGTCCGGTGGGCGAATTTCGCGGCGAAGGGCGAGACGATCGCTCTGAAGCCGATGCGCGGCTTTTTCGCGCCGATGCAGGAGCTCGGGCTCGTCGAGTCGATCTCGGACGAAACCGAGCTCTACAACCACTACCGCGGCGACCGCGGCCTCAATGTGCACGAATCGTACGGCTACCTGATCCACCCGCACGTCGCGGGCTGCATCGGTGACTGGATCGAAGCCGTATCGACGGAGCGCGCGCTCGATGCGGCTCCGGCCGCTTCGTCGAGCTAATCGAGCTGCGGTCGGATGCGGATATCGATGCGTCGATTGCGCTCGCGTCCCTGCGGCGTCTCGTTGTTCGCGATCGGCCGCGTCTCGCCGTAGCCGATCGCGCTGACGCGAAACGCCTCGACCCCGAGCTCGCTCGTCAGGTGACGGCTGACGGCTTCCGCGCGCTGCCGCGAAAGCACCATGTTCGACTCGTCGCCGCCGTACGAGTCGGTGTGACCTTCGATGACGATCTGGGAGTTGGGGAAGACGTCGATCGCCTGCCGAACCTTCTCGAGCAGCGGCCGGTGCTTGGGATCGATGTCCGCGCGTCCGCTCGCGAACGTGAGGCCGACGAGGCGCACGACGATCTCGTTGCCTTCGCGCGAGACGCGTGCTTCGTCGCGCGTGAACATTCTCTCGATCGTGTCGAACTGCTCGCGCACGCGCGTCTCGGCTTCGAGGCGCTGAATCAGCGCGGCCCGTTCCTGCGAAACGCCGCCGAGCCGCTCGTCGAGCTCGCGGATCTCGTCCTCGAGCTCCGCGATGCGCTGGCGGCTCGACGCGAGGTCGAGCGCGGCCTCGCGCTCGCGCTCGCGCAGATCCTCGATATAGGCGACGAGATCCGCGGCGATCGCCTCGATGCCGCGTTCGAGATCCGCGGCCTGGTCCGCGGCCGCGGCGACCTGAATCAACGGCTCCTCGTACGCGAGGATCACGTCCTCGAGCTGCCAGCCTTCGTCGCGCATCATGCGGATCCGCTCGGCGAGATGGATCGCATGACGCGCTTCGCGATTCGCCTGCTGCGCGAGGCTGCGCGGCACGTCCGTGTCGTAGCGGTTCTCGTTGAGCTCGCGCTCGGCCTGCGCGAGCAGCTCGCGCGCGCGCGCGAGGGTCTTCGGCGCGTAGCGGCCGACGCGTGCCTGCTCGGCCTGCGCGAGCAACGCGCGCGTTTGGCTCAAGTACTGCGCTTTGATCGCAGTGAGCTCGGCGTCGCGATAGAGTGCCTCGGCTTCCTCGGCGCGACCGCGCGCGCCGCGGAGGTCGCCCGCTTCGAGTCGGCGCATCGCGGCCGTGAACGTTTCCTCGGCGCGTCGCCAGAGCTCCGTGGCGAACGTCTCGGCGCTCGCGTTCATCGCGTCGCCGCGCGTCTTGATCAGCGATGCGAGAGAGATCTTCGCGATCTCCGCGGCTTCGGCGGCCTGCTCGAACGCGCGCTCCGCGTCCGCGAGCCTGGCGCGGATGCGCTCCATGTTCCGGCCGCGCTCGAGGTCGGATTCGGCGGCCTCGTAAGCCTCCACACCTCTGCGAAACGCGTCGGGCGCGAGAAGCGGCGCTTCCGCTTCCACGGCCGCGGCGCGAGCCGCGTCGGCTTCGGCGAACAGCGTCGTTCGCAAGTCCTGCTGCGCCGCCGCCGGGACGGCGAGAAGCGCCAAGAAGCACAGGAGGATCCGGGGCATCGAGGAAACCCGCGTCGAGAGAAGGCTTCTAGGTAATCGTGCGGGGGAAAGGCTGTCAAGCGGATGGCCTCAGCGGAAATTCTCGGTGTCGATATTGTGCGCGCGTTCACAGCAAGAGGTGATTGCGGCCGCTAGATTGCGCGCCATGGGCATCAAGTACTACACGCACTTCATCCTGACGGGCTCGACGGTGGACGGGCACGATCAGGAGTTCAGCGGTGTCGTGGAGGTCAACCAGCCGACCGAGGACCGTTACGGAGTGAAGGATATCGAGGCGCTACTCGCGCGCAACTTCGACCTGAGCTCGAGCGCGGTTCGTCTGATCGACTGGGCCCGATTGCAGTAGCGGTTGCTTCATCTGTTTCCCCCTGTGTTCGCCCGGCCCCGCGCCGGGTTTTTTTTGCTCCGCTCTCGGCGCACCGAGCCGTACGCGCCGCTCAGTAGCGGATGCTGACCACGGCGTACCACTTCTCTCCGTGCGGCGTGTGCACGGTGAGCTCGTCGTCGACGGCCTTACCCCGCACCGCGCGTCCGAGCGGCGAATCCATGCTGACGTAACGCGGGTCGTCGCCGATCTCGTCGGGACCCACGAGCCGATACTCGCGTTTCTGTCCGTGCTCGTCCTCGAGCTCGAACCATGCGCCGAAATAGATCTTGCCGGTATCCGCCGGCGGCGAGTCGACGATGGTCATGCCGTCGAGACGCTTGCGCAGAAAGCGGATCCGCCGATCGATCTCGGCGAGCTGCTTCTTGCCGTAGATGTACTCGGCGTTCTCCGAGCGGTCTCCCTGGGCCGCCGCTTCCGCGACGGCCTTCGTGACCGCCGGGCGCTTGCGCCGCCAGAGCTCGTCGAGCTCCGCCTTCAGACGCTCCGCGCCCTCCTTCGTGATGAACTTCGACCCCGCGGGGCGAGGGGGGCGATAGCGGCTCATATCGTCGTTTGCGGAACCGTGAGATACTTGTCGCGTGAGCGAAAAGTCTAGCAGGATCGAGGCCGCCCTCCGCGCGATTCCCGTCGTCGTCACCGGGGAGAAGTACCGGACGCCGCAAGGTTTCACGGCGATCAAGAACGGCGTGAAGCCGCGCGACGAGCGCCGCGAGCTCAAATCGCCGCCGAAGCCGCCGTGGCTCAAGGCGAAGCTACCGTCGGGCGAGCGCTACGACGCCGTGAAGGCCACCGTTCGCGCTCATCGCCTCGCGACCGTCTGCGAGGAGTCGATGTGCCCGAATATCGGCGAGTGCTGGTCGAACGGCACGGCGACGATCATGGTCATGGGATCGGTCTGCACGCGCGCGTGCCAGTTCTGCGCCGTCGATACCGGCAATCCGCGCGGCTGGCTCGATCCGGAGGAGCCCGAGAACACCGCTCGCACCGTCGAGCTCATGGGGCTCAAGTACGTCGTGCTGACGTCCGTCGACCGCGACGATCTGCCCGACGGCGGCGCGAGTCATTTCGCCGCGTGCGTGCGTGCGATCAAGGCGCGATGCCCGGCGACGAAGGTCGAGGCGCTGACGCCCGATTTCTGCGGGCGCCTCGCCGACGTCGAGACGGTCGTCGATTCGGGGCTCGAGGTCTTCGCGCAGAACGTCGAGACCGTCGAGCGTCTCACGCACGTCGTGCGCGATCCGCGTGCCGGTTACGGCCAGACGCTGCGCGTCCTCGAGCACGCGAAGCGCCATCGGCCCGACGTGCTGACGAAGACGAGCCTGATGCTCGGCCTCGGCGAGCGCGACGACGAGATCCTGCGCACGCTCGACGATCTCGCCGCGATCGGCGTCGACATCGTCACGTTCGGGCAGTACCTCCGGCCGACGCCGAATCACCTTCCGGTCGATCGGTACGTGACGCCCGAGGAGTTCGCACGCTATCGGGAATGGGGCCTCGAGCGCGGCTTCGTCGAGGTCGTGTCCGGTCCGCTCGTTCGCTCGAGCTACCGGGCGGACCGCGTCTTCGAGCACAACAACGTCGGACTGTAGTGGGCGAGCTCTTCGGCGAATACGCGCTCTTCGTCGCGCAGCTCATCACGATCCTCGCCTTGTTGCTGCTCGCGGGCTCCGCGCTCGTCGCGCTCGGCCGGCGCAGCGAGCCGACGGACGCGATCGTCGTCCGACACCTGAACCGCGAGCTCGAGAAGCAGGCCGACGTGCTCCGGCGCGCCGTGCACGGCAAGGCCGGGTTCAAGAAGCTCGTGAAGGAACGTCGCGCGCGAGACCGCAAGAAGGCGCGCGACATCGACGCGAAGCCGCGCGTCTTCGTCATCGATTTCAAGGGCGATCTGCGCGCGAGCGCGGCCGCGTCGCTGCGGCACGAGGTCTCGGCGGTGCTCGCCGTCGCGACCGAGAAGGACAAGGTGCTCGTGCGGCTCGAGAACTCGGGCGGCACCGTGCATGACCACGGCTTCGCGGCGTCGCAGCTCGAGCGGATCAAGCGGCGCGGCATTCCGCTGATCGTCGCCGTCGACAAGGTCGCCGCGAGCGGCGGGTATCTCATGGCATGCGTCGCGGACCGGATCATCGCCGCGCCGTTCGCGGTCGTCGGCTCGATCGGCGTGCTGGTGCAGCTGCCGAACTTCAATCGGCTGCTCGAGGGCAAGGGCATCGACTTCGAGCAGGTTTCCGCTGGCCGTTACAAGCGCACGTTGACGATGTTCGGCAAGAACACCGACGAGGCGCGCGAGAAAATGAAGGAGGAGCTCGAAGAGGTTCACGAGCTCTTCAAGCGCCAGGTCGCGGAGCACAGGCCCCAGGTCGATATCGAGCAAGTGTCGACCGGCGAGCATTGGTACGGCGCGAACGCGCTCGAGCGGAAGCTCGTCGACGAGATCGCGTCGAGCGACGACTGGCTGCTCGAGGCGGCGAAGGAGCACGAGATCTATCTCGTGACGTACAAGCGGCGGCGCCATCTGCTCGAGCGGGTATTGGGCAGCGCCGAGATGCTGCTCTCGCGCTGATCGCGGGCGCGTCCTTTCCGCAAAGCGTCGGCGTTGGGCGTCGTCTGTTCCTGACGGCGGAAAGACCGGTATACTCCGCGCCGATGGCGGCGCAAAGAAAAGTTCTCCTGTCGATAGCAATCACGTCGTTCGCGTCGCTTGCCGCCGGTTGCGTTTTCGTCGTTCCGGAAGACCAGCTTGCGGGACAGTTCGCCGCCGCGGAGACTCTCGGTCCGCGTCACGACGCAGAGCGTCTGCCGCCGCTCGAGACGCGCCGCTTCGAGAACGTTGCCGAATCCACCGAGATCGTCGGCGACGTGCAGGTCATCTTCGCTCGTTACGAGAATACGTTCGCGAAGATCGCGCGCGCGTACGACATCGGTTACAACGCGCTGCGCCGCGCGAATCCGGGGGTCGACGACTGGCTGCCCGGCGAAGGCACGCCGATCTACCTGCCGACGAGCTCGATTCTGCCGTCCGCGCCGCGCGAAGGGATTCTGATCAATCTGCCGGCGATGCGTCTTTACCATTTCGAGCCTGCGCGCGATAGCGACGAAGGCGAGCGCGAGGTGACGATCACGATGCATCCAATCGGCATCGGACGCGAGGGCTGGTCGACGCCGACGGGCGAGGCGACGGTCACGGAGAAGCTCGTCGACCCGACGTGGTATCCGTCGGAGGCCGTGCGTCGGGATCATGCCGAGCGCGGCGAGCCGCTGCCCGCGGTCGTGCCGCCCGGCCCCGACAACCCGCTCGGCCGCCACGCGATGCTGCTGTCGATACCGGGCTATCTGATCCACGGCACGAACAAGCCGTCCGGCGTCGGGATGCGGGTCAGCGCCGGCTGCATCCGGATGTATCCCGAGGACATCGAGGCGCTGTTCGGGCGCGTGCCGCGCGGGACGAAGGTGCGTATCGTCAATGAGCCGGTGCTCGCCGGCTGGCGCGACGGAGAGCTCTATCTGGAGGTTCACCCGCCGCTCGACGAGGACGAGCGCGACCTCATGGAGGAGGCGTCGCGGGTCATCGCCGCGGCGCTCGAGCGTGCCGGCCAGGCCGGCGTCGAGCTCGATGCGGCGGCGATCCAACGTGTCGTCGACGAGCGGCGCGGAATCCCGTTCCCGATCGGCGTCGCGTCGCGCTCGCCCGCCGAATACCTCGCGGCCGCGCGCGTCGTCGTCAATACCGTCGACGAGCCTCGACCCGAGACCGCGGCGGCGCTCGATCAATGACCGTCGTCGCCTTCATCGGCAGAACGGAGCGCGGCCCCGTCGATCGGGCCGTGCCCGTTACGAGCTTCGACGAGTACTGCCGGATATTCGGGGGACACACGCCTCTCGGTTTCGTTTCGTACGCGGTTCAGCATTTCTTCCTGCACGGCGGCGAGAACGCGGTCGTCGTGCGGCTCACGAACGGCGCGACGCCGGGCTCGATCGACGTCCCGGCCGGCGACGGTCTGTTGCGGCTCGTCGCACGGCGGCCGGGCAGCCGCGAGCACCTGCGCGTCTCCGTCGATTACCAGGGCGTCGAGCATTCTTCCGACCGCTTCAACCTCGTCGTGCAGCGGGTCGCCGGGCCGGGGTCTCAGCTCGTCGAGGATCAGGAGCTCTATCCCGCGCTGTCGCTCGACCCGGCGGATCCGCGCTTCGTCGTCGACGCGCTGCGGGAATCGGAGCTCGTGCGCCTCGTCGGTCCGCTTCCGAGCTGCCGGCCGGACGCGACGCCGCCCAAGTTTCCGGGAGAGCCGTTCCGATACGTCGACATGTCGACCGCCGGCACGGACGGCGACGAGCTGACCGATTACGACATCGTCGGCTCGAAAGACGAAGGCACCGGGCTTTTCGCGCTCGATCGCGTCGCGAGGATCGACATCCTGTGCGTGCCGGCGCCGCCGCAGCGCGATTTCGGCACGACGGCGCTGATCGCCGCCGAGCGTTATTGCCGACGCAGAAGAGCGTTGTTGGTCTGGGATCCGCCGTCGGCCTGGCCGACGAGCGATTCGGCGGTGATCGGCATGCGCTCGATCGGCTTCGCGAGCACGAACGCGATGACGTATTTCCCGCGGCTTCGCCCGCGCGGGCGATTCGGCGACTTTCCGCCGGGCATGCCGGCCTGCGGCGCGCTCGCGGGGCTGTTCGCGAGCGGCGATAAGGAGCGCGGTCATCCGGGCGGGCCCGTCGGCGCGTTGAAGGCGAGCTTCTCGACGCTCTGCGATCTCGGCGAGCGCGAAGCGACGAGGCTTCTCCGTTTCGGCGTGAATCCGCTGATGCGCATCGCCGGCGGCGCGGTCGTGCTCGACGGGAACGTTTGCCTCGCGCCCGAGGACGGCCGCGACGCTTTCGCGCGCCGTCTCGATTTCAGCCGCGCGACGCTGCACGTGCTCGATACCCTCGAGCGCGTCGCGCAACGGTCTTCCGATTCGCTGGGCGAGCCCGGCGCCGCCGACCGTTACGCGCAAGAGGTTCGCGCGAAGCTCGCGGAGCTCCACGCGAGCGGCGTCCTCGCGGGTCGGCATCAGACCGAGGCCTACTTCGTGCGCATCGTCGCGAGCGGTCCGGAAGCGATCGTGATTCGCGTCGGCGTCGCGATCGCGGGACCCGGCTGCTTCAGGACCTACGATCTCGAGCTCGGCCGCACGGGGCTCGCGGTGCGCGAAGTGCCGCCGCTCGACGGCGAGCAGCTCGTCGGCTGAAGTCGCTCGAGGCCGCTCAAGGCGCGCCGTATCCGCCGCCGCCGGGCGTCTCGATGACGAAGCGGTCGCCGGCCTCGACGGCGATCGACGCGACCGGCCCGAGCTCGACGATCTCTCCGTTGTGCCGCACGACGTAGTTGCGGCCCGGCGCACCGTCGCCGCCGCCGGCCAGGCCGAAGGGCACGGTGCGCCTGCGATTCGACAGGATCGCCGCGTGCATCGGCGCCAAGAACTCGATCTCGCGAACGACGCCGTCGCCGCCGCGATGCCGTCCCGAGCCGCCCGAGCCTCGTCGGATCTCGAAGCGGCGCACGCGCACCGGATAACGCGACTCGAGCACCTCGGGGTCCGTGAGGCGCGAGTTCGTCATGTGCGTGTGCACGGCGCTCGCGCCGTCGAACGCCGGGCCCGCGCCGGCGCCGCCGCAGAGCGTCTCGTAGTACTGGAGCGCCGCGTTGCCGAACGTGAAGTTGTTCATCGTGCCTTGAGACGCAGCGGCCGCACCGAGCGCGGCGAGGAGCGCGTCCGCGATGCATTGCGACGTCTCGACGTTGCCGGCGACGACCGCCGCCGGATAGCGCGGATCGACGAGGCTGTCCCGCGGCAACAGGATCGTCAACGGCTTCAAGCACCCGGCGTTGAGCGGGATATGCTCGCGCACGAGAGCTCGGAACACGTACAGAACGACCGCGCGCGCGATCGCGGGCGGCGCGTTCAGGTTCGACGCGCTCGTCGGCGACGTGCCCGCGAAATCGATCACGGCATCGCGGCGCTCGCGGTCGATACGCACCGCGACGCTGATCCGTTCGCCGCCGTCGAGCTCGACCGTGCGCTCGCCGTCGGAGAGCCTTGCGATCGCGTCGCGAACGCACGCCTCGGCATTCTGCTTCACGTGGCCCATGTACGCGTGGACGACGCCGCGTCCGTAGCGGGCGACGAGCTCGCCGAGCAGCTCGACGCCGCGTGCGTTCGCCGCGAGCTGCGCCTTGAGATCGGCGATGTTCTGCTCGGGATTGCGCGCGGGATACGGTCCGCTCGCAAGCACCGAGCGCACGTCGTCCTCGAGGAAGCGGCCGCCCGAGACGATGCGCATGCCTTCGATCAGCACGCCCTCGTCGTCGATCGTGCGGCTGTCGGGCGGCATCGAGCCCGGCGTGCGCCCGCCGATATCGGCGTGATGCGCTCGGCTCGCGACGACGAATTCGAGCTCGCCTGCACCGTTCACGACGGGCGTGACGACGGTGATGTCCGGGAGATGCGTGCCGCCGTCGTAGGGCGCATTCAGCATGAACGCGTCGCCCGGCGCGAAGCGCGGGCCGAAGCGCGCGAGAATCGTGCGCACGCTCTCGCCCATCGAGCCGAGATGCACCGGGACGTGCGGAGCGTTGGCGATCAGCTCGCCCGAGCGGTCGAACAGCGCGCACGAGAAGTCGAGCCGTTCCTTGATGTTCACCGAGTGCGCGGTGTGCTCGAGCACGAGGCCCATCTGCTCGGCGATGTGCATGAACAGGTTGTTGAAGACCTCGAGCATGATCGGGTCGGCGCGCGTCTCGATCTCTTCGCGATCGGCGCGCGGCGTCGTCCGCTCGAGCACGAGCTCGCCTTCGGGGCGAACGCTCGCCCGCCATTCGGGCGCGACGTAGGTCGTGCCGTGCTCCTCGACTAGGAGCGCAGGGCCGTCGATCGAGATGCCGGGCGGCAGTGTCTCGCGTCGGTAGATCGGCGTGTCTTGCCATGCGCCTTCGATCCAGATCGGGCGGACGGTGATCGGCTCCGGCGGTGAGGTCGGTGGCGGGCACGCCTGCGCTATATGGCCCCTTGCCGGACCGCCGTGAAGCCATCCATGGCGGCTGCGGGCGCGGCTTCCCTGCCGCGCACGCTCCGGCAAGGGGCGATACAGCACAGACATGCCAGGATCGCCGTAGTCACGGCTGTCCGGATCCACGTGGTCGTCGCTACCTGGATCGGCGTAGTCGCGGCTGACCATGTCTCCGTTGCCGCCGCCGCGCGGTGCGTCGTTCGCGGCGGCGCATTCGACCTCGATCCATTCGACGACGAGAGGGCCTTCGGCCGCGAACCCGAAGTGCTTCAGGTGCGCGTCGGCGAAGGCCGCGCGGAGCTCGGCCGCGGTCGCGTTCGGCGGCCACGGCACGGTGAGCGGCGTGTCCGATCGCGCTACTTTCACGCCCGCGCGTGCCGTCGCGCGAATCGCGCTCGGCGCTGCGCCCTGCGCCTCGAGCTCGGCTCGTGCTTCGTGCTCGAGGCGCGCGAAGGTTTCGGCCAGAGC
>Ga0207873_1002690_pt1 | contig 14091 bp, 17 predicted proteins | sample BGWIniCompost_FD_187373 | JGI IMG/M metagenome (GOLD analysis project Ga0207873, IMG submission 187373) | Cellulose adapted compost microbial communities from Newby Island Compost Facility, Milpitas, CA, USA - BGW Initial Compost (SPAdes)... ...
CCTATGGCGTCGGGACTACCGTGTTTGGCGTCCTGCCTTTCAGCCGGTTGCACGAGTCGGAAGCCGACCATCTTGCTTTGATCCTGATGGCGATGGCGGGTTACGATCCCAGAGAAGCTCCGGAATTATGGAAAAGAATGGCGGAAGCAGGCGGAGGGTCCCAGCCTCCTGAGTTCCTTTCCACCCACCCCTCTCATGAAAACCGTATCAAAAACCTGCAAGCGTGGATGCCCGAAGCAATGAAATATTACAGGAAACGGTAAGGGGGGAGCTAACCTTGATTTCTTTAAAAATGTAATTTTCGCCTAATATTATTCCCGAAGATGGATCAGGATGCCGAAACCTTGGCCCTTCGCTGCAGGTTGACGCTGTTTTTTATAAATATTATTAAAATTGTAGAAAAGTCGCTTAAGCCGTTCTGGCGCTACAGGCCTGTGCGGCAAAAACCTGAAAACCAATGACAAATCACACATACAATGTCTCTATAAAATGGACGGGAAACAAGGGACCGGGCACAACGGCCTATGGCGCTTATGAAAGAAGTCATGTCATACAGGCTCCGGGCAAAACGGAAATATCATGCTCTTCCGACCCCGCGTTTCGAGGCGATAAAACCAAATACAATCCCGAAGAGTTGTTGGTGGCAAGCCTTTCGGCGTGTCACATGCTTTGGTATTTGCACTTATGCACCGACGCGGGAGTGGTAGTTACCCGGTACGAAGATTCCGCCGTGGGAGTCATGAAAACGAACGCCGATGGAAGCGGCGTTTTCGAGAAAGCCACATTAAATCCCGTCGTCCATATCGCAGACCCGTCGATGGAAACGAAAGCGATGGCCCTGCATGCCCAGGCAAACAAAATGTGTTTCATCGCCAATTCCGTTAAATTCCCAGTCGAACATTCCCCCGTTTGCATCATCGATCCGCCGGCGTAAAGTCCCGGGCTCCGGCGCCAGAATACGGTCAAGGATCCGCGCACGGGCATATTGTCGCAGGTATTAACTGTGAGCGAGTGAATTTTGCCGGATCATAAAACGGTCCGGGACTTTTTAGTTGGCGAATGCAGATTTCTCAAAATCCCTTATTCGCCAGATCCAATCGTTAGTTAATCGATCGATGGACGAAAGACCAACCTGCGATTGCAACTTGCAACCGGCAACCTGCGCCTATCTAATGATCCTCACCATCCTTAAAAACTCTTCGTCGATCGGTTTTTTCTTGGATATGGCGTCTCTGAATGGCGTAAAGACGAGGTCTCCTTTGATCATCCCCGCCATAACGTTCACCTCGCCGTCCAAAAGGCCTTCTATGGCGCCGAGCCCTAAATAACTGGCCAGCAACCTGTCGGCCGAGGTCGGCGTTCCTCCGCGCTGCATATGTCCAAGGATCGATATGCGCGCGTCCAGGTCGGGCATCAGTTCCTTCACTTTGGCCACCACTTCAATCGCGCCGCCTTCCTGGTTGCCCTCCGCTACAATGACGATAGACGACGTCTTCGACCTGCGCTCTGCCTTTCTCAGCGCCCTGACAATATCGGTGATCGACGTGTTCGTTTCCGGAATCAACACCACTTCGGCGCCGCTTCCGATGGCGGCGTGTACGGCGATGTCGCCGGCGTTTCTTCCCATCACCTCTACAAAAAAGGTCCGCTCGTGAGAATTGGCGGTGTCTTTTATCTTGTCGATCGCGTCGAGCGCGGTGTTTACCGCCGTGTCAAACCCGATCGTATAATCCGTTCCATAAAGGTCGTTGTCGATAGTCCCGGGCACGCCCACAATGGGTATCCCGAACTCATTATAGAAAATCTCCGCTCCGGTGAAAGTGCCTTCGCCGCCAATGGCAATCAGCCCCTCTATTCCCCGGTTTTTTAAATTGGCATAAGCTTTTTCCCTCCCTTCCCGGATCATGAATTCCATGCTTCTTGCCGACTTCAGGATGGTGCCGCCTCGCTGGATAATGCTGCTCACAGAATGCGTGTCCATCTGGAACATGTCGTCCTTGATCATGCCATTATACCCGCGATTGATGCCATACACTTCCACGCCATGATACAACCCGCCGCGCACAACCGCTCGAATGCAGGCATTCATTCCCGGCGCATCGCCCCCTGAAGTAAATACTGCTACTCTTTTCATAGACATTCGTCGTAATTTTTTTGCGCTGCAAAAGTAATGAATTATAGGAAAATGATCTGCCTTTGGCTAAATCGTTAGTCGCCTCCGCAAAAAATATCCCGGTTGTTTTAAAAATTCCAAAGAACGATTGCCGGAAATATTCGGCGCGCTAAATAGGTAAAATGCATATATTTGTCGCGCTGAAATTTACTTTGGCAAAAAAGCGGAGCGGCAAGCGTTTTATTTTACGAAGCCGGAAGATTTTCCCACATAATTTTCCGGGAAGAATTCCGGCGGACGCATGTTTGTTCGGCTCGTCCTGCCGTCCAGCGTTTGGATTTTAATTTTAAAAATTACTTTTAAGAATTAGAATATGCCACGTCAGTTAAGAAGCGCAACCACCACCCAGGGCCGGAGAATGGCCGGAGCCAGGAGCCTGTGGAGAGCCAATGGTTTAAAAGAAGAGCAATTTGGCAAACCGATCATCGCCATCGCCAATTCATTCACACAGTTTGTGCCGGGTCACGTGCACCTGCACACGATCGGCCAGTATATGAAATCCATCATTGAGGAAAATGGTTGCTTTGCGGCCGAATTCAACACCATCGCCGTAGACGACGGCATCGCCATGGGCCACGACGGCATGCTTTATTCGCTGCCGTCTCGCGACTTGATCGCCGACAGTGTGGAATACATGTGCAATGCCCACCGGGCCGACGCCCTCGTGTGCATCAGCAATTGCGACAAAATCACTCCCGGGATGCTCATGGCGGCGATGCGTCTGAATATCCCTACGATCTTTGTTTCAGGCGGTCCGATGGAAGCCGGCAGGATGAACGGAAAGAAATACGACCTTGTGGATGCGATGGTAATGAGCGCCGACGAATCCATCCCCGATGAAGAGATCAGCGAATTGGAAAAACTCGCTTGTCCGACCTGCGGTTCATGTTCGGGTATGTTCACCGCCAACTCGATGAACTGCCTCAACGAGGCGCTTGGCCTTGCCTTGCCGGGCAACGGCACGATAGTGGCCACCCATGTAAACAGGAAAAAACTTTTCGAACAGGCCGCACACAGGATTGTGGAAATGGCCAAGGCCTATTACTTTAACGACGACGATTCCGTTCTGCCGAGGTCTATCGCCACCAAAGACGCCTTTATGAATTCTATGGCGCTGGATATCGCGATGGGCGGATCGACCAACACGGTGCTTCACTTGTTGGCCATAGCGCAAGAAGCCGGCGTGGACTTTACCATGAAAGACATTGACACCCTGTCGAAGAAGACCCCCTGCCTTTGCAAAGTTGCCCCCAATGGAGAATATCATGTGGAAGATGTGAATCGAGCGGGAGGCGTTCTCGGCATCATGGCTGAATTGGATCGCGGCGGATTGCTCAATACCTCTGTAAAAAGGGCCGATGGATTGACGTTGAAAGAAGCGATTGAAAAATACGACATTGCGGGCGGAAAAGCCATTCCCACCGCAATGGAGATTTACAAGAGCGCCCCGGGCGGACAGGGAAGAAACCTGCAAATGGCTTCGCAGCAGGCAAAGTTTGCAGAGCTCGACCTTGACAGGGCCAACGGCTGCATCCGGGATATCGCCCATTGCTATTACCAGGACGGCGGGCTTGCGGTTCTCTATGGAAATATCGCCCGCAACGGCTGTATTGTGAAAACGGCGGGCGTCGATCCCTCTATCTTCAGGTTTAGCGGCTCCGCCAAAGTATTCGATTCGCAGGATACGGCTGTTGAGGGCATCTTGAAAGGGAAAGTGAAGGCCGGCGACGTGGTCGTCATTCGCTATGAAGGCCCAAGAGGGGGCCCCGGCATGCAGGAAATGTTGTATCCCACCTCTTACATCAAAGCAATGGGCCTTGGCAAATCATGCGCGCTGATTACCGACGGAAGGTTTTCAGGCGGCACCTCCGGTCTTTCCATAGGTCATATCTCTCCCGAGGCTTCGGCGGGCGGCGAGATCGCGCTGATCAGGGAAGGCGATATTATCGACATCGATATCCCCAACCGGAAGATCGACGCGCGCATCAGCGAAGAAGAAATGGCCAAACGGAGGAAGGAAGAAGAAGCCAAGGGCAAAGACGCCTTTAAACCAGCAAAGCGCGACCGGGAGGTATCGAAAGCTTTGCAAGCTTACGCGTTATTCGCCACCTCTGCCGACCAGGGCGCGGTAAGAAAACTCCCGGAAAGGTAGGGATTTGCTGATCCGGCGATTTGTTGACCTGTCTCGTCCTAAAAAAGGCTGCAGGTCGCCGATTGCGAGTTGTTTTGTTTGCCTTCGAATCAACAAATTAGCGTCCCCGGGGCATTTCTGGCGGCTCCTTTGGGATTCTGACAGCCTTGGCCGTTTCGGGATTGGTAAGCGCGGCGACAAGAAAAATTGCCGCGCCGGCGACAAGATGAGGGATATAACTCACGTCCGCATAATTGAAAAGCCATGGAGAAAGAGCAAAAAAAGCTCCGATTGCCAGGTCTATCAAAAGATGCGCATTCAGGCTGATGTATCGCGAACTTCCAAGCTGAAAATTTGTGAACAAGGCAAGGATAATGATCGTCGCCCCCACGCTTACGGGTAGATAAACAGCCGGGCCAAGGCCTTCAATGTCGAGCGCCCATGAAAAATTAAGGATGATAAAGCCTGCGATATAATCGAAAAACCCATGCGCTTTTGCGGAGATAAACCTCATATTCTTTTATTTTGGTTATTCAGCGGCCCTGTCGAAGGTAAAATAGAAACCTTCGGATGGATAAAAGGTTTGAAAGGCCGTTTGTCAGGAGTTGAGAATGCTAACTTGCCTGAATTGGATCAATGCAACATATACTCCGGTCCCCTCTGCGATCCGTCAATAATCATAATCCAGGTTTAGCCTGCGTTTGAGTTCCAGAAGTTTCGGATTGATGGAAGCAAGGTAGTTGAACTTGTCTTGCGATGTGTATAACTTTTGTTTCTGCTCCTCCTGAACGATTTCAGTTTGCAGCGATATATCTGAATTTCTCAACTCCGTTCTCAGGTATTGCACAAATTCCAGCCTGAAACGCTCCAGGATATCCTGCTGGATGCTGCTCGACAGCTTCAATAAAATTGCCGGTCCGTCTTTCAATTCGTAAGGCTGATTTAAAACGGTGCACTCCGCAACCCTTTCGTCCTCCCTAAGGGTATCGATATATTCGTTCCAAACTTCCGAAAGCCGTTCGGGAGTAACCGGTTCGTTGGCTTGGACAGGCGCGCTTGGAGCGGGCTCCGCCGCAACTGCAGACTGGACGGCAGGTTGACTTTTCAGGCTGCGAGAAAGCGCGTTTAAGTCCGGCAGCTTTATGGTCGTAGGTTGACCCGCAGGTTTATTAACCGGTTCGGAAGGTACGGGAAGGCGGGCGGGTTTTTCAGTCCCATTGGCAGCAGGAGCTTTAGTCTCCGCCGGCGGTTCTGTGGAAGTTAGGCTAGTTTTTTTTTTAACCCTTCCGTTTGAGCGTCGATGTTCAGACTAGCCAGTTGCAATGCGGAATTGACATGGGCGAGTTTCATCAGCGCCAGCTCTACATGCAACCTTTGGTTCTTGCTCGCCCTGTAGTTCAGGTCGCAGGCTGAAGCTATGTTCAATGCGGAAAGCAGGAAGGAAGAAGAGGCCTTCAAAGCTTGTTCGCGGTATTTTAATTTCACTGCGTCGGAAACTTCGAGCAGTTTGATCGTAGATTCGTCCTTGCAAACCAGCAGGTTCCTGAAATGCTCGCTCAGGCCGGAAATAAAGTTGTGCCCGTCGAAGCCTTTCTTGATGATTTCGTCGAACAGCAACAGCGTATTGGAGATATCTTCGTCGAGCAGACAATCCGTTATTTTGAAATAGTAATCATAATCGAGGATATGCAGGTTGTCAATCGTGGCGCGGTACGTCACCCGTTTACCGGATGAGAACGTGACGATCATATCAAAAATCGACAGGGCGTCGCGGAGGGCGCCGTCGGCTTTTTGGGCGATCAATCGCAACGCTTCCTCTTCCGCCTCGATATTCTCTCTTTCGGCGATTTTCTTCAGGTGCGCCGTAATGTCCTGGATCTGGATGCGATTGAAATCAAAGATCTGGCATCGCGACAAGATCGTGGGGATTACTTTGTGCTTTTCGGTGGTGGCCAGGATAAAGATGGCGTATGAAGGCGGTTCTTCCAGGGTCTTCAAAAAAGCGTTGAAAGCCTGGGACGTCAACATATGAACTTCGTCGATGATGTACACCTTGTATTTGCCATACTGAGGCGGATAGCGCACCTGGTCGACGAGGTTGCGGATATCGTCCACCGAGTTGTTGGATGCCGCGTCAAGCTCGTGGATATTCAGCGACGCGCTATTTGAAAAAGTGTCCTCATTGTCAAACCCGTTGATCAGTTTGGCCAAAATGCGCGCGCAAGTGGTTTTGCCTACTCCGCGCGGACCGCAAAACAACATCGCCTGGGCAAGTTGATTGTTGTCGATGGCGTTCTTGAGCGTGGTAGTAATGTGTTCCTGACCTACAACTTCGTCAAAACCTTTAGGCCGGTATTTTCTGGCTGATACAACGAATTGTTCCATGCGCAATATTATAAAAAATATTGAGCCCAAAAAAACTTAATCGGAGTAAAAGAAACCAACCGTCGCAATCGCAGTTTCCATAAAAAACAATCGTATGACGACCCGCGGCCCCATAGATTTCCAGGCAAATTTAAGGAACTGGCTTGCGCAATCCTTTTCGTGGAGTTCAGCTCGCGTTCCATTCCTGCAAGCCGTTTCCGGCATTTCCAATGCCGACTGCTACCTGAAACCTTCAGGCGCGCCCTATTCGATATGGGAGCTGACGGAGCATATCCGCATTGCTCAAAAGGACATCCTCGACTACTGCAAAAATCCCCACTATCAATCGCCCGAGTGCCCGGCGGAGTATTGGCCTGAAAAAGACAAAGCGCCCACCAACCGGCAATGGGAGGATTGCATAGAACTTTACAAGAATGATTTGCGTGAAATGTCCTGCATCATCCTGAATCCCTCGAACGATCTGTTCAAACCTTTCGACAATGGGTCGGGCCACAACCTGTTTCGCGAGGCCGCGATTCTTATCGATCATACTGCATACCACACCGGCCAGATAATTCTGATCAGGAAGCTATTAGGCTGGTGGTAGCTATTTGTTGATCGTCATGCCCGCCTGCAAAGTAAAGGATTTGTATTTCATAGATCTATCCACAGTTAGCATATCAAAAACAGTCTGGTAAGTGGACTGGACATGGAACGCGCGGCCATTTCTAAAATGATATTGAAGACCCGGACCCACATGGAAGCCCATGTGATACTTTTGGGTAGGGATATTTATATCATAGTTAAGCGATTCGAGAAATTCTTCAAACACGTATCGATCCATTCTCTCCCTTTTCTCCTGCGACAAGATTATGACGCTGGGATATCCGGAATAAATGTGGGCCGGATTTTTCGTTTTGGATAGACGTACTTCAATGCAAGATCATTTTTGAGATGGACAGATTTTAGGTTAAGAAAATATTCATAAGCATATGGATACGATGAATCTGTCAAGTTAGCGTTTAGATCTGATTTCCCGGCCAACAAGGCAAATTCAAACCAAATCCTTTCGCTAATGTATGGCATCTTTATGTTTGCAACCGCTCCTGCCGAAGCTGAGGCCTTTGAACTTAAATTGGGAATATTTGGGAGAGTAATTTGTGTCCATTGTTATCCATTCGTACCGAACCGCCGGCGAAACGTAGCCTTGAATATAGGGGGCTTTTTCTCGAAGATGATGCACTCCTGATCTCCGCAGACATATTCATGGTACTTTTTTGTCGCTTGGATCATCGGTTTAAGGCTAAGATTCATCTGCTCCAGCGTCGGATGCAATTCCGGAGCTTCGCTGAACGCCGCCTTGAGTTGTCCCACATACCTCTTGCTTTTATGGATATATTTTGTGCCATATTCGTCTTCTATAACCATTTCCTGGTTATCAAGTCTGATCATAGGGCCGTCTTCTTTTTCGATCACGAAATTTTCGCCGTTTGAATCATAGTAAAAATAAGGTCTGCGATTCCGTCTAGCACATATTCAACAAACGGGACGCGGTCGTTATCGAAGGGCAGCGATTTGGAAACATAATATTTCCCATTATTGAACCGGTAACCTAAAATTTCTCCAGGTCGAAATACAACTTCGGGCGACATTTCATTTTCTTTGAACCGACATATTTTCGAGTTTCTTTGCATTCCCCGGAAGTCAATTTATCCATAGACCGTGTCGTTGTTTGTTGTTATTATAAACCATCCTTGAAATCGGTTTGCGCGAATGCCGGATGGAGGGAGACAATGAAAAGAATAAGCGATATTTTTTTCATAAACTATAAATTTGGATGAAGATTTAGTTCAGGGACTAATCATTTTCCACAAACCCACAACACCTCAAATTCCCTTCCTTTTCCGTCGCAGATGAATGGCATTCGCAAATGAAGTCGTAACGCGACAGCTTGCCGCGCAAACGACGGTAAAAGCGAGAGAGGAAGGACTACCTGCTTGTTGGATAATTACCCTAAATATAAGCGTCAAAAAGGATAAAACAAGTTTATCCTGTATTTTGGCATGTCTCTCATGTTATATATCCCGGCAGCAATTCCTCAGTTTAGAATGATCTCTTCAAGGCTTTTACGGCTGCGTTTCTCCCGTTCGCGCGAGTGGTAAGGTTCATGAAGTTTCCCGGCGACGTCAAGACGACCGACGGCGATAAAACAGACGGGTTCCAAATCCTCGGGCAGATTGAATTCGGAGATGGTCTTCTCCACGTCGAAGCCAGCCATCATCCGGCCATAGATGTCGAGCGCGGCGGCCTGCAAGAGGAGGTTATTGTTGGCCGCCCCCACGTCGTGAAAGTAATGCTTGTTTAAAGCCGAAGTTTTTGTAAAGGTTTTTTTTGCAAGACTTAGGATGAGCGCCGCGGCGTTGGCGCTCCAGGTTTTATTGTCTGGCGCCAGGCACGAATGAAACCGCTTAAACTCTTCGGTATTTTCGCGCATGGCATACATATACCGCCATGGTTGTTCGTTCATGCTGCTCGCCGCCCAGGCAGCGGCTTCGAACATGGTAAATAGCTGGTCGCGGGATATCGATTCGCCCGAAAATGACCTTACGCTCCAACGTTTCCTGATCAGCTGGTGCACCGGATATATCGTTTCCGCTTCTTTCATCGTCTTTCCTTTGGTAAATGTTATGAATATAAAAACGAGCGACGCCATGATGCATTGTTTCAAAACGGCGTCGCCCATCGTATTAGCCTTACGATTCCAGAAGCGTTTGAGTTTAGGAAAAAGGATAAACGACTGCGCAGCAATTGCCGAAGACCGAAAGCGTACGAAAAATAACCGCTGCACGAACGACGGATCATTCAAAAAAATTCTATGCGAACCAACCGGCGTTATAAGACAAAAACCATAAATCATCCATATAAAGATTGGATAATCATAACCCGGAGTGAGAGGGTCATTTTCTCAGAAGGGCAATAAAAGGCAGTGAAAAATAAGTTTTGGGCTTATTTTTCACTGTTTGGATTGGATTACTCCTTGTTTTTCATGTCTGTCACTTCTTTTCTCACTTCGTGCGCAAGCTCTTTGATTTCGAGCATTGCTTTTCTTAAACGGGTTCCCGCCGCTTTGTTGCCTTTGTTGTAAAACTTGTCGGCGTCGCTTTCAATGGAGTTTAGAATTTCCTTGATGCTATTAAATTTTTTCATAGTGTTATATGTTTTAAATGTTGAATAGATTAATAAACTCATTTTTAGTCGGGACTCTCATTTCTTATCCATTCTATTAACATACCCCTAACACTTTTTGAACCCCTTTTTTGATAATCACAACCTAAAATAATGCAAAAAAAACTAAAACATCAAGTTTTATCCTCAAAATCTTTGAAAATAATTCGCTTCAGGCCGCTGTAAGGGCGTTTTTTCATGAAAACTATGTGATAAAGTAAAAAGTATATTGACAATATGATATATTTGAGCTGCCAGCAAACCTTAGAATAACTCATTCGATGAATTAAGTATTATTTTGTGACAGTAACCATTTACGGATTTCTAAAGTTCTATTCGAATGAATCTTAAAAATTTAAACACGGCGGAATGGTTCTCCCTCAGCCGTATCATTACCTTCCCTGTTGTCATCCTGCTGGTTTTATTGGAACTGAGACAAGCCACCGCCTGGTTTTATGTCGTCATGTTTTCAACAGACTTTATCGACGGTTTTTTTGCCTTTTTCTACAATATGGAGGGCAAAAGAAGGGCTCTTCTCGATTCTGTTGGCGATATCCTTTATCTCCTCGCAGGCCTCTTTGGATTTTATATGTTTGAGAATGAGTTTTTTGTCCAGCATATCGGTTGGATAGTCTTCGTGGCGCTGCTTTATGTGACGCAATTGGCGGTCAGCTTGTTCAAATACGGGAAGCCAAGCTTTTTCCATACCTATCTTGCCAAGATTGCCACGGGCTTCCAGGTGGTCTTTATCGGATACATGTTTTTCTTCGAGGCAAGCGCGCTGATCTTTTACCTGGCCGTTTTCTTCAGCTTCTTGGAGGTAGTTGAGGAGGTGATCATGGTGTTCAATATTAAAAAGTGGCGCGCGAACGTGAAAGGCATTTGGGATGCCGTAAGGAAAAAATAAGGCGGAGGTTCATTTTCAACCTCCGCCTTTCGAAGTAGTAGTTTTTTTTCATGCCGTTTCAGGCGCTTTATTGGGCTTCCTCATTTTCGGCAGAAAACTTGTATATAGTTGTAGTTGAATAGGTTTCTCCTGGATTCAACCGGGTAGATGGGAAATTCTCCTGATTGGGAGAGTTGGGGAAATGCTGAGTCTCCAAGCAAAATCCCATCCTGTGACCATAGGGAACGCCGGCTTTTCCGCTGTTTTTCCCATTCATAAAGTTGCCGCCATAGAACTGCACGCCAGGTTCGGAAGTATATACTTCCATTGCCCTTCCGCTTACGGGTTCCACCACGCGAGCAGCGAGCGTCATTTCTCCTTCGTTTGCTTTGTTTAAAACAAAATTATGATCATATCCTTTTCCGAACAATAGTTGTTCATGTTGCTGTTCGATGTCGCGGCCGATTTGCTTGGGCGTTCTGAAATCAAATGGCGTGCCTTCCACGTTCGCATTCTCGCCCACCGGTATCAGGGTGGAGTTGACGGGAGTAAATTGATCGGCGTTGATCGTCAGATAATGATTGTTGACGGTTTCGCCCGATCCTTCGCCTGCCAGATTAAAATAGCAGTGATTGGTCAGGTTTACAACAGTGGGTTTGTCGGTGGTGGCGGAATATTCGATTTTGAGCTCATTCTCATCGTTCAGCGTGTAGGTTACCGTTACGTCCAGGTTGCCGGGATAGCCCTCTTCCATATCGGCAGAGAGATAATGAAGCTTTAATGAGGACGCCGAGCTTTCCACTACGTCCCAAACGACGGCATGAAAGCCTTTCGGGCCGCCGTGAAGGTGATTGGGACCGTCGTTTTGGGCCAGCGTGTATTCCTGTCCGTCCAAGGTGAATTTCCCATTGGCGATCCTGTTGCCATAGCGGCCGATCAAAGCGCCAAAGTACTGTTCCTGATTGCTGAAATACTCGTCAAGACTGTTGTAGCCCAGGCAAATGTCCTCAAAGTTTCCTTCTTTGTCTGGAGCAAGGATGCCGACAATCCGGCCGCCGTAGTTGGTGATGGCCACCTCTAGGCCGTTGGAGTTTTTAAGCGTATAAAGTCCTGTTTGCTTGCCGTCGATGGTTTTTTCAAACTTGGCGGGGTCCAGGTTCAGGCCGGCTACAGATTCATTGGGTTTTTTCTGACTGCATGCAGCCGTCAAAAGGACCGCAATAGCCAGAGGAAAGAGTCTTTTTTTCATCGCTAACACTATTTAATTTGTTTTGTAGCGTCAATTTTACAAAATTAAAATTGATATGAAAACATCTTCAGCGATTTTTATGGCGGGGCATGAAAAAGGATGGGCTTGCAAGGCCGCCGGACGCGCGGTCCGGCGAAAGCCTCGGTTCATTTATAAAATGCGGCGGTTAATCAGATGAAACGCGCAGGCGGTTGGCGACTTCCGTCACTCCCGGCGTGTAAATGGCAGAATTAACCGCGGCGCGCGCCGCAAGAGGCGTTCTCACAACTCCGGAAAGCCGCACGCTTCCATTATTTACCTGAATATGCACCCTGTCCACATCTACAAGATAGTTTTTATCGATGTTGTTTTTGATATTGTTTGCGATCTCTTCGTCCGACTGGTTGCCGGCGGGCGACACTTTCATCTGGTTGTTTACCTGCCGCACCCCCGCGACGCTTTGCGCCAGCTCTGAGCTTAATATTTTTTTCCAAAGGCTATCCACCGCCCCTTCGAGGGTGGCGACTCCCTCTGAAACGGAAATCTTCAGGTTCGACGGATCGATCTGATTATTCATGGTCACTATTTGCAAAAGACGGTTTTTGATATCCTCGTCGGCAAAATCTTCTTCGACAAAAAGTCTATTTTTCATAGCTGCGTTCTTTTTTTATTGACTATTTCTTTTTGTGGTTGTTTGACGTTATCGCCATAAGATCAACGATGTCGGCGACTCCCCGCGTATAAAGGGCGCACCGGTAAACCTCCTGCCGCGTATGCCAATCGGGGAACGGCGCCGCTGATGATAACATACCCTGCTTCCACCTTGATATGAATCGACCGCATGTCCACGATCCTGTTTCGTTCGAGCGCGTCGATGATATCCCCGGCGACGACTTCATCCATGGCGTCATGGCCGGGAACCACCGCCAGCTTGTTGACGACTCTTACCGTTCCCTTAACCGATCCCGCAAGTTCTTCGGCCAACATTTTCTTCCAATAAGAATCTACCGAACCTTTCAGAGTAGCTTCCCCATCCTCCACCATGGCGTTAATGGTCTTGCCGTCAAGCCGGTTGTGCCATCTGAAGATATTTTTGATGTTGTTTTCAATCTCCAGGTCGGAGGGGTGATCTTCGCCGGGAGGCAGAACCACTTCGAGTTGGTTCTTTACATGCGTTACGCCCGGTATCGCCTCCGCATCGGCTTCGGCGGCAAGCCTGGCGTTGTGATTGGGAGCCACGCCTTTGAGCAGGACCGTGTCGCCATGCACTTCTACGTGAATATCGGCGCCGCCCAGACGGTCGTCCCGGGCGAGCTGGTTTTTAACGTTTTTTCGGATAAGGTCTTCATTCATCATGCTCCGCGATTTGATTAGGCGTTTTGAAATAATAACCGTCCCGGCAATTTTCGGTTATCGTCTCCGGCGCTTTTTTGGAGAAATAAAATAGAAGGATATGAATTTCGTTTTCCGCCGGATTCTATCAACTTTTTGATAATTTCAAGTATTTTAATGCGGCCAAAACGTTTAAATTTGCAAGAAATGAAAAACTTTAATTTTATATTGTATGTCAGGTCATAATAAATGGTCAACCATCAAAAGAAAAAAAGGCGCGTTAGACGCCAAGAGAGGAAAGCTTTTCACGAAACTGATTAAGGAAATTTCAATCGCGGCGAAGGAAGGAGGAGGAGACCCTGACGGAAATCCAAGATTACGACTGGCTATTCAGAACGCCAAAGGCGCCAATATGCCCAAGGAAAATATAGAGCGGGCGATAAAAAAAGGCATAGGAGCGGACGCGGCCGATTATATTGAAGCGTCGTACGAAGGGTATGCGCCGCACGGGGTAGCCGTGTTTGTAGAATGCATGACCGACAACATGAACAGGACGGTTTCTTCGGTAAGATCGATATTTAACCGCTACGGCGGAAGCCTGGGCACCAAGGGAAGCCTGGAATTTATTTTTGACAGAAAGGGCGTATTTGAGGGGCCGATTCCAGAAAATTTTGACGAAGACGCCTTTACGCTGGAATTGATCGACGCAGGAGCCGAAGACGTGGATGTGGATACGGAAGAAGGCTATTATG